>Ga0255045_10000012_pt1 | contig 33274 bp, 27 predicted proteins | sample BC1_12_23_MG_FD_183652 | JGI IMG/M metagenome (GOLD analysis project Ga0255045, IMG submission 183652) | Seawater microbial communities from Strait of Georgia, British Columbia, Canada - BC1_12_23 | ecosystem: Environmental > Aquatic > Marine > Strait | place: Canada: British Columbia...
GAGACGGACCTGAGCACCGGGGACTGACTTCCGGCGCAGTATACTGCCGTTCAGGAACCAGAATGGGGGCGCGACCCGGTTGAGTCCGAAGATCTCCTCGAGCTCGAAGCCGGCGCGTTCCATTTTCTGCCGCATCTCGGAGCGCGAGTACCGCCGGTGATGATCAAGCGCGCGATCAATGCTGCCGTAGAGCCACGTGCCCAGTGGAGCGAGGATGATGGCCCTCCCTCCCGGTTGGAGAATCTCGAAAAAACCGCGCAGCACCTCCTCGTCGGGCTTCAGATGCTCGATCACATTGACGCACACGATAGTGTCGAAGCGGTGCTCTCGAAGCTTCAGGATTTCTTCGTGGTTCTCGAGATCGAGGGCGATGGCGTGGACATTCGGGTTGTTGGCGAAATTTGCCGCCAGCCGCTCCAGATAGGTCGTGTTGTCGTCCGCTGCGACGATCAATTCCCTGTCGAGTAGATGGGCCGTAAGGTTGCCGATCCCGGCGCCAGCCTCGAGAACGCGGTCACCGACGTGGGGGGCGATGCGACCAATGATCCATCGGTTATAGCGGTAGGCCCAGCGCATGCTCTGCAGGGTCTCGAGGCCTTCGTCGACTCCCTTCAGACCGTCGCTGAACCGGAAGCGGATGATCGCCATCGCCATCAGAAGACCGTCTTTCCACCGCACTTTCTTGCCGGCGAGATAGGAGCGGCCGTGATAATCGATCGGCACCTCGTACAACCTGCAGTCGAGACGGGCCAATTTGGCGGTGATTTCAGGTTCGAACCCGAAACCATCGCAGCAGATCGGAATCGACCTGAAGAGGTCGCCTCGAAAGATTTTCGCGCCGGTGCTCATATCCGTGAGGTTGAAGTCGGTGGCGATGTTGGAGAAGGCGGTGAGAAAGCGATTACCCACTTCATGCGAGTAGAGCAGGACTCGGCGGGTGCGACCACCGGCAAATCGACTGCCGTAGACCGCGTCGGCCTGCCCCTCGAGCAGCGGCGCAAGGAGCGAGGCGTAGTTCTGTGGGTCGTACTCGAGATCGGCGTCCTGGATAACGATATAATCCCCGGTACACACCGATTGAGCAGACCTCAGCGCCGCGCCCTTCCCCCGGTTTCGAGGGTGGGTAATGACTCGGATTCTCGGTTCGGACTGTGCGGTCATGGCGATGACCTGGGCGCTGCCATCGGTGGAACCGTCGTCGATGATGACGACCTCGAGATCGATGGCTTCGAGTTCGACGCTGAGGACCCTTCGCAGGATCTCTTGAATCGTGGTCCGTTCGTTAAAGCAGGGGATGATAACGCTTAGTTTGGACATGTAGATCGCCTTTGTTTTGCGACGAATTGCGACTTTGAATCGCGGTTGCATATCAAGTTTAGCGCAGAGATTGCCGGCAATTCGGGGGTTGTCCGAGAGGCGGTGAATCTTCACATTCCGGGCCCGGGATTTCCATTTTGCGATGCTGTATACTCGTGGTGGGAGGAACTAACCGATGACGACCGTCCGGGCCACAGTCGAGATCTTCGGCCAACGGCTCGGTCTGCGTGCGGATGGCGATGAGGCGCGGGTTCAAGAGATTGCGCGCTTCGTCGATTTCCGTATGCGGGAGGTTGCCGATCGCAGTTCGAGTGTAGATACGGTCAAGATCGCGGTCTTGACCGCCCTGAACATTGCCGATGAACTGTTTCAAGAACGAGAAACGGATCAGGACACCCGGCAGAAGAGATTGGAGAAGCAGGCCAAACGTCTCGTGACAAAGATTGAAGAGGCCATGAAACCCGGCAAAGCCGGGAAGGAAATTTAGAACTCGGAGGTCCCTACTCGGTTGGTGATGAGTGAAACTATCGTTGAACCAACACCTATTTGAGGGGTTGCCGGGTTCCTTCGCTCTGATGCCTGCCTCACGGCGGGAGATGGGCGCGGGACAGGCACCCACCTGTGGTTACGCAGGTTCAAATAGGGTTGCTCACACGGCCGAAGCGGGGACCTCCATTTCATCCTCTTGAGACGACTGTCTGTTCCAACCTGATGCTGGTTGCACTGATCGCTCCTTGACATGGGGGTGCATCGTGGAACTACTACCGGTAGCAGCGGCGGGTCTGCTGCTGCTCGCTCTCGTTGCCATGGTCGTCGTGTGGGCGCTGTGGAGGCGCTCGCGCGGTGCGGCAACCCGCCTCATCGCTAACGCCGAAAAAGAGGCGGCGCGGATTGCTGCAAGGGCCGAGATCGAAGGACAGCGGATCCAAAAAGACGTCGAGATACTGGCTCGCGAACGCCTGCTGGCGGCTCGCACCGATTTTGAACGCGAAACCCGGGACTTGCGTGTGGAACTCTCCGGTCTCGCCAACCGGCTCGAAGAGCAGCGGACCGAGCTCGATCAGCAAACCAACGATCTTGGTGAACGCGATCAGGCTATGGCCGCGTTGGAAGCCGAGATCCAGGAACGGAACGGGCTCCTCTCAGAGCGTGAGCAGGAACTCGAGAGCGCGGTCGCAGAACAGCGCACGCGACTCGAACAGATCGCCGGTCTCACGGTGGAGCAGGCCAAGGGGGAGCTCCTGCGGTCGATGGAGAACGAGGCCAGGATCGACGCCGCGAACGTGGTCAAACGGATCGAGGATGAGACCGTTGAGAAGTCCAAGGAGAAGGCCCGACGGGTGATCTCGATGGCCATCCAGCGCATCGCGTCGGAGCATGTGGTGGAGAGCACGGTTTCGGTGGTCGACCTGCCGTCCGATGAGATGAAGGGCCGGATCATCGGTCGCGAAGGGCGCAACATTCGCGCTTTCGAGCAGGCCACCGGTGTCGATCTGATTGTCGACGATACGCCGGGCGCGGTTATTCTGTCGTGCTTTGAACCGGTGCGGCGCGAGATCGCGCGGCAGGCTCTGGCAAACCTGATTCAGGATGGTCGCATCCACCCCGGTCGGATCGAAGAGCTGGTCGTCAAGGTCCAGGGCGAGATGGAGGAAAGGCTGCTCGCCGACGGTGAGGCGGCCGCTCTCGAGGTCGGGATTCCCGATCTCCACCCCGAACTCCTCAAACTCGTCGGTCGCCTGCAGTTCCGGTCTTCGTACGGCCAGAACGCCCTCAAGCACTCGATGGAGGTCGGCTGGCTGAGCCACCACATGGCGGCGGAGCTCGGCGCCGACGCTCAGATCGCAAAGCGCGCGGGCCTGGTGCACGACATCGGCAAGGCGGTGGACCGCGAGATGGACGGCACTCACCTCGAGCTCGGCCGCGAGCTGCTGCGCAAGCACGGCGAGTCGGACCAGGTGATCCACGCCATGGAGTGCCACCACGGCGACTACGACCCACAGTCGGTGGAAGCGGTGCTGGTCACCGCTGCCGATGCGTTGTCGGCTGCGCGCCCCGGTGCGCGGCGTGAGATTCTGGAAAACTACATCAAGCGCCTCGAAAAACTCGAGAGCATGGCCACCGACTTCAAGGGCGTGGAGAAGGCTTACGCCATCCAGGCCGGCCGCGAGCTGCGGATCGTCGTCGAATCCGGTTCGGTTTCGGACGAAGATGCAATCTGGCTTGCCCGCGATCTCGCCAAGAAGGTGGAAGCGGAGCTCACCTACCCCGGCCAGATCAAGGTCACGGTGCTCCGTGAGACGCGGGCGGTGGAGTACGCCCGTTGATCCGACTCCTCTTCATTGGCGACGTCATGGGCTCGGCTGGACGCCGGGCGGTGAAAACCCAGCTCGAGTCGGTCGTCGATCGCGAGCGGGTCGACTTCGTGGTCGCCAACGTAGAGAATGTGGCAGGTGGTTTTGGGATCACCACCAAGGTGCTCGAGGAGTTGGACTCGCTGCCGATCCAGGTGTGGACCACTGGAAACCACGTGTGGGACAAAAAGGAGGGAGTGCCCCTCCTTGACGCCCACCCTTCGCTGCTGCGCCCGGCCAACTATCCTGCCGGCAACCCGGGTCGCGGCTGGTGCGTCGAGGAGACGCCGTCGGGAGTGCCGGTGGCGGTCATCAACCTCCAGGGCCAGGCGATGATGGCGCCAATCGACAACGCCTTCAGATGTGCCGATCAGGTCCTCGAAGAGATCAACGCCGAGCATCCTGAGGTGCGGGTCATCCTGGTCGATATGCACGCCGAGGCCACATCGGAGAAACAGGGCATGGGGTGGCATCTTGACGGCCGGGTGACCGCGGTGCTCGGCACCCACACCCACGTCCCGACTGCCGACGAACGCATTCTCCCCCAGGGAACCGCGTTCCAGACCGATGTTGGCATGACCGGCCCCTACGAGTCGGTCATTGGCATGCGACCGGACAAGGTGCTCGAGCGGTTTCTCTACAACACTCCTCGCCCCTTTCAACCGGCCAAGCGAGACATCCAGCTTCGCGGCGCCCTGGTCGACGCCGACGAATCCACCGGCCGCGCTCTCGCCATTCGTCGTCTTCGGGTCGACGTGACGTAATCTGAGACCTATGAAGGGTGCTTCGCGGCTCCCGGCGACAATGTTGGTTGACCTGCCCAATTGGGTTGGTGATCAGATGATGGCGATGCCGGCCCTGAACCGATTGGTGGAGGGCAACCGCTGTGGAGAAACCGTTCTCCATACCCGCCCCAACATGGTTCGGCTCCTGGCAGTGGTCTTCCCCGAGGCAAGGGTCGTCGCGAGTCCGCAAAAAGCATCGCCATTTTCCTCTGCCCGTATGGCGCGCGATATGGGAGGACCGTTTGAAATCGGTATCACCCTCCGCAACGCTGCAAGGGCCAAGATCTTCATCCGACTCAGCGCTCGCTGGAGCGCAGGCAGCCGTGGTGAGGGCGCATTGGCCCTGCTGTCGACGACCTTGGAAATAGATCGCAGCCGGCACCAGGTCCATGATGCCGACCCGATCCTCGCTGCTCTCGGTTTGGCGGCCGCGAATCCTGCGTGGCGCCCGACTCTGCCAGCCGGTCTGAAAGACGAGGGTGAGGCGGTTCTGCGGACCGCGCGCGTCGATCTGGAGCGGGCAATCGGTCTTGCGCCGGCGACGGCACGCGGTGAAACCAAACGCTGGCCGGCTCAAAGATTCGGCGAGCTCGCCATCCGATTACGGGAACGCGGCCATGAACCGGTGGTCGTGATTGGGCCCGGCGAAGAGACCGTTGCCGAAGAGGTATGCACCGCCGCGGGTGGTGAGCTCGCGGTGGTCGGGGCGGACATAGATGTTGCCGGTCTCGCGGCGGTGACTGCGCGGATGCCGGTGCTGGTGTGCAACGACTCGGGGCCAATGCAGGTGGCGGCCTGCTTCGGGATTCCCGTGGTAGCGATCTTCGGCCCCAGCGCGCCCAGCCGGACCGGGCCCCTGGGTGCACAGCACCGGGTGCTCTCTCTCTCGCTTGGGTGTTCTCCGTGTACCGCCCCTCAATGTCTCCTTGATCACCACGATTGCATGCGCGGTATCTCCGTCGATAAAGTCGAGGCGGCGATCATTGACCTTCTGGAGACGCTGAGCAGCCGAGATCTTTAGAAAGACGATCCGTAATGCGCCTGGTTCTCCTCGCCAAACCCTCAGGGAGGGGATGGCTCAACAACCCGTCGGCGATCCTTGACGACGACCCGACCACCCTTGACGACGTGCCGCACCGGGTTGACGCCAAAGTGGTAGACCAGGTGGTGGTATGTGGGTGCGTCGAGGACTACGAGGTCCGCTCTTTTACCCTCTTCGATACTGCCGATCTCGTCGGCTCGACCGAGGGCCGCGGCAGCGTTGAGGGTGGAGGCCGTGATGGCTTCGGCGACACCCAGGCCCATGCCGAGGGTGGCGAGGGCGAGGATCGTAGGCATCGACTCGGTAGGTGAGGAGCCGGGGTTGCAGTCGGTAGCCAGCGTCACCGCACAACCCGCGTCCACCAGTGCCCGCGCCGGCGCCCAAGGCGAACGCAGAAAGAACGAGGTGCCGGGCAGCAGAACCGCGATGGTCTCAGAACGGGCCAGAGCAGCGACTCCTCCGGAGGTGACGCACATGAGATGGTCGGCCGAGAGGGCGCCGAGCTCGACCGCCAGTTCGGCGCCGCCTAGCGGCGTCAGCTCGTCGGCGTGGAGGTGGATCCGCCAGCCGAGATCGTCGGCGTCGGCGAGCAACCTGCGCGTCTGCTCGAGATCGAAAACACCCTCCTCGCAGAACACATCGACCGCCTCGGCGAGACCAGAACCCGCGATCTTGGGATGGATTTCGTCGATCAAGCGTTGCACCCAGACTTCGGGGTCGTCACGGTGTTCGGGCGGGATCTCGTGGGCCGCCAGACAGGTGGGATGGAGATCGACGGGATGGATCCGATCGGCGTCGCGGATCACTTCCAGCATCCGCACCTCGGTCTCCAGATCGAGGCCGTAGCCGGACTTGGCCTCGATGGTCGTTGTGCCGTGCGTCAGAAATCGGTCAAGGCGGTCGAGGATCGCAGCGAGGAGCTCTTCCGAGCTCGCGGCTCGGGTGGCCCGGACCGTGGAGTTGATGCCGCCGCCGGAGCGTGCGATGTCCATATAGGTCTCGCCCTGCAGCCTCCGGTCGAACTCGTCCTCCCTCGAACCGGCCCAGACCGGGTGGGTGTGGGGGTCGACGAAACCTGGCAGAACGCAGCCCCCATCGGCATCGAGGGTTGCTTCCGGCTCGCCGAATCGTTGCCGATGCTCAGCCTCATCACCGACGAACGAGACGCGACCCTTCTCACACCGCACGACTGCTTGCGAATGCACGGCCAAGGCGGCAAGCTCTGACCCGCGCCGCGCGCCACTCCCGGTTGGTGTGACAACCTGGTGGGCGCCGCGAACGAGGAGGCTCATCCTCCGTTCTCGGTTTTTTCCGTGGCCGGTCGTTGAAATGCTGCAAGCTGCGGTGTGGACGGCTCATCGCGCTCGCGCCGTTGGTCGTCCTGAACGAGGCCCTGCAGGAGTTCGACCATCCGGATGAGCTCGGCGCGGACCTCGCGACGCCGGTTGCGGAGATCGGAAATCACCCGCTCGATGTTCTGGGTACGCTGGTTGGCCTCCTCAACCAGGCGTTCGGCGAGACCGTGCCCCTCGCCGACGATGCGTTGACCCTCGACTCGAGCGACCTCGATGGTCGTCTCAGCCGACCGTTGCGCGGCCACCAGCGCCTCTTTGAGCGCGGATTCGCGCTCGCGAAAGGCGGAGAGCTCCTGCTCCATGTGGTGTACGCGCTGTCTGAGCTCGCCGCGTTCGCGGAGGAGCCCTTCCATGACGCGAGCGAGCTCGGTCAGGTACTCGTGCACCTCTAACTCGGCGTAGCCGTGCAGCTTTTTGCTGAATTTCTTTCCGAGGATGTCCATTGGTGCGAACTCGGACATACGCCCTCCTCTTTCCAATCATCCATTATGACACGAAGCCCCCTATTGAGAACTCTTTTGGCCACAGTGGTCCGATTGCCGCGGGTATACTGAGAGCAATCGGGGGCTCCCTCATGCCGGATATCCAGCTCAGCGTCAGGAATCTTCAAAAGACCTTTCATCCAGGGCTCTTTGAGGCCTCGATCGAGGTCCTCAAGGGGCTCAGTTTCGATGTGACGCGCGGCGAAATATTCGGCTTCCTGGGGCCAAACGGCGCGGGCAAGACGACCACCATCAAAGCGATCACCGAGCTCATCTACCCGGACGCGGGGGAGATCACGGGCTGCGGAATGCCCCACACGTCGCTGGAAGCCAAACGACGGCTTGGGTTCATGACCGAGAGCCCCTACGTATACCGCCACCTCACCGGCCGCGAGTTCCTGCGCTTTAGCGGTGAGCTGCTAAGGCTTGATTCCTCCGGAATCGAGGACCAGATTTCGCGGGTCCTGGACGAGGTGGGGATGGGAGGTCGGGCCGACCGCACTATGGGGACGTACTCGAAGGGCATGCTGCAGCGGGTGGCACTGGCCCAGGCCCTGCTCGGCGACCCGGAGCTTCTTATCCTCGACGAGCCGATGAGTGGTCTCGATCCGGTGGGCAGACGAGACGTGCGCGACATCATCCTCGCCCAGGCGGCGGCAGGGGTGACAGTATTTTTCTCCTCGCACATCATTCCAGATGTGGAAATGATCTGCGACCGGGTGGCAATCATCGTCGACGGCACCGTTCGGGCGATTGGAACCGTCTCAGAGCTGGTGTCCGACGAGGCGGCGAGCTACGAAGCAACCTTCGCTGATGGCGTGCCGTCAGATCTTCAGACGCCGCTCCAGGCCCACCATGTGGCCAGCGGTGCGTCGTGGGTGCGGGTGGCCACAGCCGACCGTGACCGGCTGATTCAGGAGCTTGCTGAAAAGGGGGCACGGCTGGTGAGCCTCAACCCGGTGCGCACCACCCTCGAAGATCTGCTGATGCGTCACTACGAGGGGTTCGGGTCATGAGAGCCGTGTGGGCGATTACTGCCAACACCTTTCGCGAGGCGATCCGCGACCGGATTTTGTACCTCTTCGTCAGCTTTGCCGTGGTCATGGTGGTCGGCACCAAGTTCTTCGGGATGCTCACCGTCGGCGACGAGGCAAAGATCGTCAAGGATATCGGTCTCGCGTCGATGCAGTTCTTCTCGATGCTGATCGCGGTCATGATGAGCATGATCTTGATCAGCCGAGAGGTCGATAACCGCACGGTTTTCAATATCCTCGCCAAACCGGTGCGGCGGTGGCATTTCATCCTCGGCAAGTACCTGGGGCTGGTGGCGATCGTTGCTGCCAATCTCCTCCTGATCACCGTCGTGCTGATGTTGATGGTGCTGATCGTCGCCGGCGAGCTTGACCTCATGCTGCTCTTCGCGGGCGCCATGACCGTGCTCGAGATGGCGGTTCTGGCAGCCTTTGCCACCCTCTTCGCGGTGTTGACCCGGCCGATCCTGGGTTCGCTTATGACCCTGGCGGTTTTCCTTGTCGGACACATGTCTGCCGATCTGTGGCTCCTGACACACCAGCTTCCCGGTGTTCTTACCCGGGCGGTGATCGCCGTCGTCTACTATCTCCTGCCCAACCTCGAGCGATTCAACTTTCGCACCGAGGTGGTCCACGACCTCCCCATTCCGGCGGCTGCTGTCGGTTGGGCCGTCATCTACGCCTTTGCATTCGTCGGTGTGGTCCTCTTCCTCGCCAACATCCGCTTTCGAGGTAAGGACCTGAAGTGAAGAGGACGCTCGCATCACTTTCGGTCATCGCGGTGCTTCTCAGCGTGGTAGTGCTGTCAGAGGTTCGGCTCGGAAAGATCCCTCGGGAGGATCCTCTGGGCCGCGAACTCCTCTATCTGCCGTCGCCAGAAATGCTCAAGATCGTGAGTCTTGGGAATCCAGGTCTCGCGGCCGATGTCCTGTATCTGTGGTCGATTCAGTACTACTCGTATTTCAAACCCCACGAACGTTTCCTTTATCTCGAAACCATCTACAACCTGATCACCGACCTCGACCCCCTGTATAGCGACGCCTACCGGATCGGCGCGCTAATCATGCAGATCCAGACCGGCGGCGACCAGGAAGAGCTCGAGCAGGCGGTGCGACGGCTATTCGACAAAGGGTTGCGCAATCTGCCGGACGACTGGGAGCTGGCTGAGGCGGCGGCGTGGGATTTCTTTATGCGTTTCAGTGACCGTGAGACCGCCCTCTACTTTGCTGAGATCGCCGCCCAACGCCCGGAGGCGCCTGCCCGCATCAAGCGCATGGTTGGGGTGTGGCGCGACAACGAGAATGCGTGGACACTCGATGACTCGATCAAGTACTGGCGTCGCGCGGTCGACGACGCAGAGGACGTTTGGGACCGCGCGATGTGTATGAACCAGCTCTACGATGCGGTCGTGGCCCGGGACCGACAGGTTTTGGAACCTCTGCTGCAGGCGTTTGTCGTCCGCTACGGTTTCTGTCCTTCGAGCTGGGACGATCTGATCCGGGCCGGCGCTCTACGCCAGGTGCCGCCGGATGTTTTTGGCGATCCGTACGGGATCGGAACCGACCAGTGCTCCCTCGTGGCCTACAAGAAATTCAAGGATCAGTGAGGTTTCGTAGATTGTCGGGTGGAAAACCACACTGGTAGCCGAAATTATCTCATTCGGTTGTCGAGAGAGTTGAGAGCGGTCGTGTCCACCAATTCACCGCCGAATGAGTTTGGCGATCTCTCGTGCCCGCGAGCTCGTGGGAATGTTGCGAACGGCGCGTGCCAACTCTTCGGCGGCGTCCCGCCGAAGCGCCGGGTCGTCGGCAAGAAGATCCTCGAGGTGGGCGAGATCGTCGGGGCGAAAGACGTGGTACTCGTGTCGCTCGACGACGCCGGGCGGGGCACTGTCGCGACGGACGAAAACCATAGCCACATCGTCCCAATAAACCAGTGCCCACTCCGCGGCCGGAAACCAGAGGGTGGAGAATCCCCGGTTACCGAGGTCGATGCCGGTGGGATCGGTGACATGTATCTGAGGGTGGTAGCGGACGAGGGCGGTGTCCGCGCAGTAGCTGCCTAGCAGCTCGGACCAGGCGGCGACATCACTCGCCTGGAAGATTTCCCATATCCGGCGCAACAGCGGCTCGTGGATCTCGTTGCGGTCGTCCTGGAAAACCTGCCGTTCGGGCCCGTAGCGATGGATGAGATAGCCCCCGAAACGAACATCATTGTAGAGCTGTGCCGTAGGCAGGCCCTGCGCGTCGAGGAACGAACACGCCGAACTCGGATAGTAGGTGTCTGCGAAACCAATGCCGAACTGAGGCCACGGTGCGATGGCCAGCGATACCGCCAGCAATGAGACCGCAGTCACGGCAAGGAGGTTGGCGCGTCGGGGACTTTTTTGGCTCTCCTCTCTTCCGGTGCTCAGAGCGCGCCAGGTGGCCAGCGCGGGGGCGACAGCCAGTGGTAGGAGCACGAAAAAGAGGCCGAGGTTGCGGATGTGACGAAGAGCGAGGGCTGTGGCCATCAGCAAAAGCGCCCAGTACGCCAGTCGACGCTCCCGGAGGGCGAGTACCACAACCGAAATCGTGATCGCGGCGTAGAGAACGGGTGCCTGCGCAGGCGAAGGCGAAATCCACTCCGGGTTGGGAATGTGGTCTAAGTCGACGAGATGGGCGAGGCGAAACGGCACAGAGAAAAGGTGCCACCCGTAGGGGTTGACGAGCAGCGCGAGGACGGCGGTGGCGAGACCGGCGATACCGCTGATGATTGTGCCTCGGTTCCAACGGCGGGTGAGCGCCATCTGGAGACCCTCGGCAGCGAGAATGCCGGCGAACAGTAGTGGCACGACCAGTGCGCCGCCGTGGGCGTTGGCGCCGACGATCATCAGACCGGCGAGCGCCGCCAACCAGACCGGGGATGAACTCTTCTCACGACGGAGGTAGAGCCACACGGCCGTCGGTACGATCAAAAGGGTCACCAACTCGGGGCGTGCGAAGAACCGCCCGCGAGCGCCGGCGACACAGAGGAGCGAGAGTACAACCGCGGCGGCCGGTGACAGCCCGCTTCGCACGCCGACCACGAGCAGGAGAGTGGCAAGGGTGGCGATGGTGAGTGCTCGAAGGAGAACCAGCGCGATCGGACCGGCGACGGAGTATGCGATCGACGCTCCGATCTGGAACAACCACTCGTGATCGATCCACAGCGCGCCGCCGGAGGTGAAGGAGAAGGGGTCGGCGTACAAGAATGCTTGGTTTGAGAGGATCCAGTCACCGCTGGCGAGATGCCAGCCGATGCTGGTATTGGCAATCTCGAAGAGGCCGAGTATGGCTCCCGCCAGCGCCGCCGCGATAACGATCGGAGTCGGTATTCTCGGAGAGTGTGTTGATCCCAGCGTCATCTGAGTTCCTGTAGGAGGGCGGCGTACCCGGTCCTCCCCCGAAACGATAATATCCCTCTTCACACCTCTCTCCATACATTGCGTCGAACCCGTTCCCGTTCCCGGCCCCGACTCCAGGTGTGTCTGCCGTGAAGATAAGCCACACTCCGAAGGCGAGAAGGAGCCTGTGTCAAGAAACCATGCCGACATCGGGAACGGGGACGGGTACGAAGATCTCGTTTGCCTGATTCAGAGAACAGGCTATTTTCCCCCTTGATCTTCGAGCACGTACCGCTCCCACTCCGGTTCGAAGGCCAGGGACTGGATGTTCGTCATGCGGTCGAGAAAGACGACGCCGTCGAGGTGGTCGTTCTCGTGTTGGATGACCCGGGCGGGGAAGCCATCGGCGGTCATGGAGACGGGCCCGCCGTTGATCCCACGGGCCTTGACCTTGACCCGACGGAAACGCGGCACCAGACCGCGCAGCCCCGGGATGGAGAGGCAGCCCTCCCAGCCCTCCTCGACGTCGTCGTCGATTGCCCGGATCTCCGGGTTGACGAGGACCGTCGGCGCGATTTCGGGATGATCGTCGGTTTCAGGAACCCAATAGGCGAAGAGCCGTAGACTTTCGGCGACCTGAGGGGCCGCGAGACCGACCCCCTCCTCCTCGATCATTGTTCGCACCATGGCCCGGCCGAGGTCCGCGAGGCGGCCGCTTTCGAACCATTCCTCCGGGACCTCTTCCGCTACCGATCGTAAGGCCGGATGGCCGAGCCTGACGACCTCGAGCAGGGGCGCGGGCTCGTCCATCAACTCAGCCGCAGCCCGAGCAGCCACCTGAACTGCAATCGTCGGAAGGTGCTGGTGCATTGGGGTTGTCGACGGTGAAACCGGAACCCCTCTGATCCTCAACGAAGTCGACAGTGGATCCGGTGAGATGGGGCGCCGAGTTCGGGTCGATGAGCACCTTGAGGTCACCACTCTCGACCACGGAGTCGCCGTCGCGCTCTTCGTCGAAGGTGAAGCCGTACGAAAACCCGGAGCAGCCCACACCCTGGATGAAGATCCGGAGTTCCTTGCCCTCGGCCTCGGGCATCTGTGCTGCGAACTCGTTGACCTTTTCCATCGCCTTTTCGGAAAACGAAATCATCGTGCCTCCCATAACCCGCCTCTGCGACGGGTTCTGTATCATAGCCTATTACATCGCTATTTAGCAATATTGTTGTGGATCAGTGGGTTTCCTGCTCGGCGAGCCACCTCTCGGCCTCGATAGCGGCCATACAGCCGGTGCCGGCTGCGGTCACCGCCTGCCGGTAGACCGAGTCCTGCGCGTCTCCACACGCCCACACGCCCTCCACCGAGGTGCGAGCGGTGCCGGGAACCGTGCGGATATAGCCGACCTCGTCCATGTCGAGCTTGCCGGCGAAGATGTCGGTGTTGGGCTGGTGACCGATGGCCATGAAGACACCGTCGGTTGAATACTCCCGCTCCTCACCGCTCGAGGTGTCCTCGAGCCGCACACCGGTGACTCCACCCTCCGTAGAACCCAGCACCTTGGTGATGACCGAGTTCCACTCGAAGTGGATCATGGGGTTGTCAAAGGCGCGTTGCTGCATGATCTTCGATGCCCGCAACTCGTCGCGGCGGTGGATCACGGTGACTTTGGTGGCGAACTTGGTCAGAAAGATCGCCTCCTCCATCGCGGTGTCGCCGCCGCCTACCACCACCAGTTCTTTGTCACGGAAGAAGAAACCGTCGCAGGTGGCGCAGGCAGAGACCCCAAATCCCATCAGCTTGCTCTCGGAGGGCAGGCCGAGGAGCCTCGCCGAAGCGCCGGTGGCGATGATCAAGGCATCGGCGGTGAGCTCGCCGCTGCTCTTGGTCTGGACTCTAAATGGCCGGTCATCGATCTCGACCCCCGAAACCTCGCCGAAGATAAATCGGGTCCCGAAGCGCTCGGCCTGGGCCTTTGTGATCTGCATCAGCTCCGGTCCCATGATGCCGTCCGGAAAGCCGGGGTAGTTCTCGACCTCGGTTGTAATGGTGAGCTGGCCACCGGGCTGTAGGCCTTCGATGACCAGCGGCTCGAGTTCGGCTCGCGCGGCGTAGATGGCGGCGGTGAGTCCGGCGGGGCCGGATCCGATGATGAGAACCTTGTTGTGTGTGTCGCTCATGATGACTCCAGATGGTGATCGTTGGCCCATATCGGCGAGGCGCGATTGACGCTCGACTCTGAGATCGGCGGTGTTCGCCGTACGATCCTGCGGCCGGTCATTATACTGGTTCTGTCATGGATCTCGAGAAGTTACTGAAGACACCGATTGTACCGCTCGCTTGCCTTTTTCTGGCCAGCCGTGCGGCCCTTCTTGTGGTTGGATTGCTGGCGACATCGCTGCTTCCATCGGGGGTCGGCGTACAGCCCGGCAACCTCGTTTGGCACCAGCCTGTTTCGCCGCCGCTCGAAATCTGGGCGCGGTGGGACTCGGAGTGGTTCCTTCTGATCGCCACCGAGGGCTATGGTGTCGAAGATCTCCTTACAGCTTCGGGCACGGTATGGGAGCACTGGGCGGTTGCCGGATTCCTTCCCCTCTACCCCATGTTGATCCGTGTTCTGGCACCCCTGTTCGGCGGGGTCGGCGCAGGGGTGTTGATCTCTAACATGTGCCTGTTTCTGAGTCTCGTGCTGCTCGATCGTCTGGTTCGGCTCGAGGTCGAGGGCGATTCGGGCGAGACGTCGGGGGTGGCCGCGTGCGCGGCCCTTTTGCTCTTTCCATCGAGCCTCTTTCTTTCGGCGGTGTATTCGGAATCGCTGTTCCTGATGTTGTCCCTCGGTGTGTTTCTGAGCGCGCGTACCGGGCGGTTTGCTGCCGCCGGGATGATCGCGGCACTTGCCACCCTGACGAGGCCGTTCGGTTTACTCTTGGCGATCCCCATCGTCGTCGAGTTCTGGTTCGCGTGGCGTGGGCGGGACCAGGTGGGCGTTGATCGACGGCCGAAGATCTGGGAGCTCGCGTGGGCTGGCCTGATCCCTCTTGCCCTTGCGGGTTACATGGGGTTCTGCCAATCGGTGTTGGGTGATCCGTTGGCCTTCATCCATCACAAGACGCGGTGGCGGGGAGCAATGTCGGGACCGTGGCGTGCCTTTGTGCGTTGGTGGGAGGCCGGACCAACTGCCCACGGCGCGCACGGTTCGACGGTCGAGCTGGTCATCGCACTGGCATGTCTCGCGATGCTCATCGTCATGGTCCGCAGGCTCCGGCCCTCGTATACCCTTTACACCGCCGCCGCCATGATCCTCGCCCTCGGGTCGACCCTGTGGTCATTCTCTCGACTTGCCCTCACCCTCTTCCCATTCTTCATGCTCATCGGAATGGCCTGGTCCGACGGGCGGCGTTGCCTGCCAACCATCTATGCATGGATTGGCGGGACGCTCGGGGGTTTTTTCATGGCCCTCTTTGCCAACTGGTGGTGGGCGGGTTGATCCAGCGGGATGAGATTGCTCCCCGGCGCTGTTTGATAAGCGAAATGGGTCGCTCAGTGCCTTTGCTCCCAGACCGTAGACCACCGGCGCGCCAAAGTTGTCGGTTGCGGGCCCGGTCATTGATCGCGCTTCTAACCGCATCAGCGTTCACGGCTTCTTTGGCGTGGGCCGGACTGGAGGATCTGGCGAGGACCGGTGATTGGGAGCGAATCTTGGAGATTGCTACCCGTCGTAGTGATCAGCTCCCGCTCAATCCGTCGGAGGCGCTGATCGCAGCGAGCGCCGCGCGCTCTGTCGCCGATCCGAAAGCGCAACTGCGGTTTCTCGATATCGCCACAGGAGCGACCGACGAAGAACTCCGGCACCTGGCCGAGGTCCAGCTGGCGGAGCTGGTGGCCGCGGACGATCCGGACCTGGCATTGGCATTGGTGATCCCGACATTCGGCCGCGGTTTTCCATGGGCGCTTCGTGAGGCCGCAGCCCATGTCGCGAAATCTGCCCTCGACATCGGTATCGAGTCGTCGCAAAGGACCTCGCTCGAAAGCGAGGTCAGAAGGCTGCCTCGAAGCCTGCGTCGCAGCCTCGAGCTCACGCTTGCGTTGTCGGATGCTGGTCGTGGTCGTCAACGGCTCGAGCGGTTGCTCGCCTCGTCGACCAGAGACCTGGTTGCGCTTCAGGCAGCCGAAGCGCTCAACGCCCTCGAACAACCGACCGCGAAGGAACGATGGCAGGTCGCACAGACTCTCTATCGGCACGCGATGTATGACCGGGCTGCGCCGATGTTGGAGCAGCTCAGCACCATCCGTGACGGCTCGGTACCTCGCGACGAGGCGGCATATCTCCGTGGCCGTTGCGCCTTTCGTCGAGGTCGTTGGGGAGAGGCCATCGGGTGGTACCAAAGGGCGCTGGGGTGGGAGCGATCGGCTGAAAAAAAGGCGGAAATCGAGGTTCACATCGGGCGGTGTTTTGAGCTCGATGGCGATCTCGAGGAGGCTGTCGAAGCCGCCGTGCGTGCGGTGCGCCTGAAGACTACCGATGACAGGCGCCTCTTCCTGGCTCGCCTGCGGTTACGACGCGGGGAGCCGGAACTCGCGGAGCAGGGAATCGTCAGATTGCGTTCGCGAACCAATCGTGCCCGTGGAGAGGTCATGCTCGCAATCGATGCCCTGCGAAGAGGTGAGAAAATTGCCGCGCAGCGACGGCTGGAGAAGGTCCGACGGGCCCCGTGGGCGATCCCCGCCGCAGTGTTGGCGGCCGAGCTGGCTGCAGAAAACGGTGACGACGAGGCGGCGCTCATGCTCCTCGAACGTGTCAAGGGGTCGGTTGACGATTTCTGGGTAGATCAAGCACGCATCGTGATGGGTGGGTTGGCCCAGGCGCAGATCGAGACCTGGCGGCTGCGGCAAGAGCAGGATGTCAAATCTTCGGAGGAACGCTCGCTGTGGCGCGCGCTAGGGCGTTGGGCGGTGCTCGAACCGGATCCGGATGAGCTGAGATTGCTCCGAGGCTTGGTTGACGCTGCCTTCGCATCCTTTGGATCGACCCCGGATCCACGATTTTCTCCAGGCCTCGCTGCGGAGTTGTGGAGCATCGGGTTGGAACAGGAGGCGGCCCGGTGGGATTCTGGCGGGTGGCCTCGGAGCGATGCGGTGGCGTCCGCATGGACCGCGTCGCGACTGCTCGAGAACGGCTTTCCGTGGCGCTCGACGCGTGTCGCTGACGGTTCGTGGCGTCAGGCGGGGAGCGAGGTGCCGACAAACGTGCTCCCCGAGAATCTCCGCCGCGCCCTCTACCCTCTCCCGGAACCGCTGCTGGTTCGCGAGGCCGCAGCCGATGGCGGGATCCACTGGTCGTTACTCGCCGGCGTGGCCCGCGAGGAGTCACGGTGGCATCCGCGGGCGCTTTCAGCCGTGGGGGCGCGCGGGTTGGTACAGCTGATGCCGTCGACGGCGATCGCCGTCGCCGCGGCCTCGGGGCTCCCGCCACCGGAAGCCGACGACCTCTTCGATCCGCGGCTCAACCTTCGCCTCGGCGCCACCGAGCTCGGTCGTTTGATTGAGACGTTCGGCGGACGATGGGCTCCGGCGGTGGCCGCCTACAACGCCGGCGAGGTTCAGGCGAGGCTGTGGCTTGATCAGTGTGGTCCCGACTGCACGAACGCGCTGTACTTGCTCAATATCTCGTTTGGCTCGACGCGAGCCTATACCGCGGATGTGCTGTCGGCAGCGGTCAGCTACGAGGAGCTCTACGGCGACAATGGGCCTCCTCGGAAAGAAGGCGGGTTAGTCAGCGACTGAACTGCAGGACCTCCTGGCGCTCCATCGCTCGCTCCAACCAGCGCTCGATTTCGTCGTTGAGCTTGCGCTCCACCAGCAACTGGTAGAGCTGTTCGCGGACCGTTGCCAGCGGTGGTACTGGCTCATCAGAGGTCGCGATCTCATCCACCAGGAGTTGCTGGTAGGCGGCTTCGATCTCCTCCATGTTGACGGAGATTCGAGGACGGAGCCGTTGTTGGACGAAGGCATCGACGGCGGCCACCCTCAGCACGAGCTCGTCGAGATCCGCCGTCTGGAGCCCTCTCTCCTCGAACTCGCCGAAGAGTCGTGTTTCGCCGCCGCCCCTCTGAATCAATGTCTCGCGGGCCCGTTGAGGATCGAGCTCGAGGCGAAAGAGCAGGCCTCCGTCCTCGATGTCGCGGAACTCGATCTCGAGCCTGATGCGCGCGCCGAGCAGACGCGCCCGGTAGGCGGCTTCGGGTTCGTCAGACTCGACGTCGACGAGCCGAACGAGGGTTCCCAGCTCGACATCGCTGAGGAGAATCGGTGTGCTTCCAACGACCGCGAGGACCTCCTCCACAGTCTCCCATTGGGGTTCGGCGGCGGCGCCGAAATGACTGATAGCCATGAGGATGAGAGCGATGACCCCGGTACGCACCCTGCTATCCTAGTGCACTGCGTCCGAAATACCTACCACCGCTTGACGGCCCTCCACGCCGCTGACGGCGTTGCGCCTCCTTGGAGTAGCGGTACTACGCCTGCGTCGTCGCGCCTTGTCAGCGGCGCGGATTGCTCGCCAACTAATGGAAGGTACTTCAGGCGCAGTACACTAGCAGCGTGTGCGAAGACCCGGGCATCCTGTGGATCGTGGCCACGCCGATAGGCACGCTCGGCGATCTCTCGCCGCGGGCGAAGGACGTCCTCGCTACGGTCGACCTGATCCTCTCCGAAGATACGCGCCGCTCTCGTCGCCTGCTCTCCCACCTCGATGTGCCGGCTCGCGGACGCCTTCAGAGCCTGCACGAACATAACGAAGAGCAGAAGGTGCCATCGCTGCTTCAGAAGCTGCGCGAAGGCAGCTCGGTTGCCCTCATCAGTGATGCCGGCACGCCGGTGCTGTCAGATCCCGGGTTTTTGCTGGTGCGCGCGGTCCGGGAAGAGGGCCTGCCGGTCTGCAGTGTGCCTGGGGCCTCAGCGTTCATCGCTGCTCTCGCGGCCGCCGGGCAACCGCCCCTGCCGGCGACCCTGTGCGGTTTCCTGCCGCCTCGAGCCGGCCCGCGCCGCCGGCGCATCGCCGAGCTCGACACCGTGCCGTGGACAATCGTTGTTCTCCTCTCTCCTCACCGATTGGCACGGGAACTCGCCGATCTAGCGGAAATTCTGGGTGGCGAGCGACCGGCAACACTGTTGGCCGAGCTCAGCAAGCTGCACGAGCGAGCCGTTTCGACAACCCTGTCCGAGCTCGTGGATGGGGTTGACGCGGAGAAGCCCCGAGGAGAGTACATTCTGGTTGTGGCACCCAAGGGTGGAGGGAAAAAGCCCGGCGAAGCCAATCCCGAGATTGTCCGGTCCGAATACCAACGGGCGCTGGCCGAAGGGATGGACCGGCGGGACGCGTTGCGGGCGACCGCGGAGCGGCTCGGCATCCATCGGCGGCAGGTCTTCGATCTGGTTGCGGCGGACCGGGAAAACGGGGACGGCGATTGACGCAGACAACGCCGCTGTAGACATAAGCGACGCTTCATCGCTGTGCTAACCTGAGCGGGTTCATAGGGGGTGGCTCATGCTTCGGCGCGTCGGCTCCGCAATCGGTGTAGTCCTCGGTCTGACCGGCTTGCTGAGCGGTTGCAGCGGTAAGCCGATCGTCGGTGTGATCCTGCCATCCACGGGCGCCGCTGCCTCCTATGGGGAATCCATCGAAAGCGGCGTTCGACTCGCCATTTCTGATGCCCGTGAACGCAACGAGCTCCCAGTTGGATTTGATGTAGTGTGGGCGGACACCGGTTCCGACCCATCCCGCGCGGTGGCCGAGTTCCAGAGGATGGTCGAAGAGCGTGGAGTGAAAATGGTGGTCGGCGGAGTTACCAGCGCCGAGGCTGTGGCGCTGATCCCCGAGATCGACGACGCCGAAGTCGTTTGTCTGTCACCTTCAGCGTCGGCGCCGGGTCTCGCCCGGCGTTCAAAGCATTTTTTCCGGATCTACCCGTCGGATGAGCTCGAGGGCCATACCGCGGCCAACTTCCTCCACGAGCGGTTGCACAAGCACGAGGTCATGGTGTTCACCGGCGACACCGAGTACACCCGCGGCATCAAGCCCGAGTTCCTCAAGCAGTACCAGGAGTCCTTGAACGGCACCGTGGTTGCAGATATCGTGCTGGTTGAAGAGGACTGGCGGCAGCGCGCCTCGCAGATCCTCGATCGCGACGGGGTGGAGGCGGTCTATACGATAGGCTACGCCGAGGAGATCCTCGAAGTCATTCGCTTCCTCTCGACACGAGGCTACGAAGGCAGGATCGTGACGACCTCCGCCTTTTACAGCGGTCAGGTGATACGCGATGCTGGAGAGGCGGCCGAAGGGGTGTTGTTTCCGCTGCCACCATTCGACCGGACGTCGGAGAAGGAGCCGGTCCTGAGCTTTGTTAACCGGTACATGGACACCTATCAGCGCCCCCCAGACGTCTTTGCGGCGCACGGCTACGACGCCATGGGCCTGACCATCAAGGTCATGAGTGTTGCCAAACCACCGGAAAATATGGAGATACTCAGGGCCCTCAACTTTGGCGTCGCAGAGTTCATGGGGGTCACCGGTCCGATCCTCTTCGACGACTACGGGAACGTGAAGCACTATCCAATGATGTTCTTGGTCAACGGTGGGCAGGTCCTCAGCTACCAGCGATACCTCGAGGCGGAACGCCGGCGCATCATCAACCAGGTTCAGGAACTCCTGGCGGCTGGTGATTAGTCGAACCCCTCAAAGGCCGAGATGACCGTCTTCCGTCTCCTGTGGCGTCACCGCGCGCTGGTTGCCGTGCTGGTTCGGCGGGAGATCGATGCCCGCTACCGCGCCTCGGTGCTCGGTTTCTTCTGGTCGCTTCTGAACCCGTTGTTGTTGCTGGCAGTCTATGCGGTGGTTTTCACTTATATCTTCAGTCCCAGATTCCCGGGTGGTGACCCGTACCCGCTCTTCCTTTTCAGCGGTTTGCTGCCGTGGTTGTTTTTTTCCGGTGCCGTTCTCGATGGGTCGGCGACCCTGGTCGATAATGGCCCCTTGCTGGCCAAGGTGATGTGTCCGCCCGAGATCTTCCCGGCGGTCACCGTCGTCTCCCACCTCGTCCACCACATTTTGGCGCTGCCCATCCTGTTTCTGGCGATGATCGTGAGTGAGGCAACGGATCTGAAGGTGTTTCCCTGGACATTTCCGCTCGTGGCGGTGGCCCTCATCCCCTGGATACTGGCAACCGGGGGCGCGGTGTTCGCGGTCTCGGTGCTGTCGGTTCACTACCGGGACATGCGTGACCTCGTTGGACACCTCCTGAATCTCCTCTTCTTCTCTTCACCCATCATCTACAGCCTCGAGGGGCTCCAGGTGCCGATTGTGCTGCATAGGATTCTGGCCCTCAATCCCCTGGCCAGCCTGGTCGTGGTCTACCGTGACGCGGTTTTCGCGGGCAAGGTGTCCTCGCCGCAGATTTGGTTGACGGCCTTTGCTGTGGGCATCATCTCGTGGTGGCTCGGGACGCGGGTATTTGCGGCCTACCGAGAGACCCTGGTGGAGGCGGTGTGAAGGGCTCGATTCGATTTTCCGAGGTCTCCAAGGTGTTTAGATGGCGGGGATCTCGCAGCCGGCGCGAGACCCTCAAGGGCGCGTTCTTTCACCGGTGGTTTCGGCGTCGGGGCACCACCTCCGAGGAGCATGTAGCTCTTGATGGGATCGATCTCGAAATCGTACCGGGCGAGGCGGTGGCCCTGATTGGGCCAAACGGGTCGGGAAAGTCGACCCTCCTCAAGCTCACCGGCGGCATCCTCAAACCGACCTCCGGTACGGTTGAGGTCGACGGCCGGGTCACGGCCCTCATCGAGCTTGGTGCCGGTTTTCACCCCGAGATCACCGGCCGCGAGAATGTCGTCATCAACGGCATGCTCCTCGGCCTCGAACGGCGTGAGATCGAGGCACGGATGCAGGAGATCGTTGATTTCGCCGACATCGGTTCCTTCATCGATCAACCGGTGAAGATCTACTCGTCAGGGATGTACGTGCGGCTCGGTTTTGCGGTGGCGGTGGCAGCCGATCCGAATGTGCTCCTGATCGACGAGGTGTTGGCGGTCGGTGATGAGGTCTTTACCCGTCGTTGCCTGGATCGCCTGGCGCGCATGCGGCAGCGTGGAGTGACCATGGTCCTGGTCTCGCACGACCTCGATCTCGTGACCAGCTTTGCCGATCGTGCACTCTATCTGGAGCGGGGCCGATTGGTGGCGGAGGGCCCGGCCGACGCGGTGGTTGCGCGCTATCGCAGCGATGCGGCCGGAGACACCGACCGCGGTCACGAGGAAGGGCAGGCTCGGCAGGTCGAGGGCGACCGGCGCTGGGGCAACGGAGACGTCGAGATTATCGGCGTCGAGTTGCTGACCGGCGAGGCGCCATCGCGGATGGTGCCGGGCGGGAGTTCCTGCCGGCTCCGTATTCGCTACTCCGTCCATAACCCGGTGGATGACTTCGTCTTCGGTGTCGCCTGGCATCGGGCGGACGGCACCCAGGTCAGCGGACACAACACCGAACTTGCTGGATTCGTGCCGCGGCGATTGGCAAGCGACGGTGAAGTGTGCTGTGTGTACGACTCGTTGCAGCTTGCGCCTGGTGACTACCTAGTGGATGTCGCTGTACATGCGCGAAATGGCCTCGCATACGACTACTGGTGTGACGCGCTCAAGGTGCGGGTGACGTCCGAGGTGGAGTGGCCCGGGGTGTGGTCGCCGCCCCACCGCTGGCTGTCGACTGGTCCGGAATGGGAGAAAAGTGGTGCTAAAGATGGCACCGATCAAAAAGATGGTTGACAAATGACGTCTCGCGGGACCGCTCTCTGCGCCAACTGACGTAGAGCGTCACTTTCCACCCCCCAAACCCCTGGAAAAGGCTGGCACGACCCTTGCAGCTAGACCCTTCCGTCAAAGGAGGCAGCATTATGCGCAAGAATCGTGGTTTCACCCTGATCGAACTTCTGATCGTGGTTGCAATCATCGGCATCATCGCCGCGATTGCGATCCCCAACCTTCTGAATGCCATCAACCGTGGTCGTCAGAAGAGGTCCATGGCCGACCTTCGTACGGTGGGTACGGCGGTCGAGGCCTACGCGGTTGACTGGGCGTTCTACCCGAGTTTCGCCGAAGGTCCCGTCGACTCAACCTTCGAGGGCTTCCTCGAGCCGACCTACGTCAAGACCGTGCCGCGGAACGACGGCTGGCGGACCGTGTTCTACGCGGTCTCCGAGTCCCGCTTCTACACCCTGGCCTCGGCGGCCCGTGACAAGCAGCTCGAAGGCGGCTTGACGTCGGGCACCTACAACGGCCGCGTCACGCAAGACATGGACTGCGACATCGTGTACTCGAACGGCAGCTTTATGTCCTATCCAGAGGGTGTCCAGACCGACTGATCTTGATCCGCCTTTCAAGTTCAGCAGGGGGCACTTCGGTGCCCCCTTCTTTTGTCTTGATGCACCGCGTTTCCCGCGGGTTAAGATGATCTGGTGATCACCTCCTCATTTCCCGGGCCGCAGGGCCGGCCGCTGTGACCCTTCCCGATGAGTCGACCGAGGCGATGAAACCGTTGGATAAGGCGATTTTGGCGTCGGGCTCTCCGCGCGACTCCATTACTCACTGGGTCCTCCTGGTGCTCGCCGCCTGGTGCGTCTGGCGGCCCGTCGAGACTTTCCCTTCCACCGCCGTGCTGGTCGCTTTCGCGGTGCTCGGTTTGGCGGTGTGGACCTGGCGACGCACACCGGCGCGCTCGAATCGATGTTTGGTGGCCGGCGCAGTCGGCTGCGTTCTGTGGGTATCCGGAATGGCCGGCTGGGACCCCGCGTCGGCGGTCGTCGAGTTCGCCCTGCTGGCGGCGGTGGCGACACTGATCTGGATGGCGTCGCGAGTGCTCCCGCCCCGGCGGTGGCCGGCGCTGCTCGCACTGGCGATCTCGGCTCTCGCCCTGTGGGGTCTGTGGCAGGTGGCGTGGGGCATGGACCAGGCCGCCTCGGTGATAGCAGAGCTCCCGGACGAGATGCAAGCGGCGGCGGCCGAACGGCTCGCCAGTGGCCGCGCCTTCGCTTCGCAGCTCTTGCCTTCGCACCTCGCGGTCCTCCTTGCGACCGCGCTGCCTCTGCTCCTCGCACAGCTGCGGCCGCGCCGCGTCGCTCTGCCGTGGGCGGTGGGCTCGGCCCTCTGTGTGGTCGGGCTGGTGCTTACCAGATCACCGATCGGGGCCGCTCTCGCCCTGGTTGCGTGTGCGGCACTGGCCCTCCGCCGCAGAAGAGGGTTGCTGCTCTGGGTCGTGTTGCTGTTGATCCCCGTGCTGGTGGTTGTGGTCGTGGGCCGGGGAGATGTCGTGGAGCTCGAGCCGGTGCAGCTGCGCCTCGACAACTGGCGGACGGCGGTCTGGGTGTGGTCAAAGGCGCCGGCGGCGGGGGTCGGAATTGGCGGCTTTGCACAGGCCGCCCAGGCGGTGCCCTTCGAGGTCGGCAACCGCCCGCGCCATGTCCATTCACTGCCGCTTGAGTTGTTGGCCGAGCTCGGCCCGGTCGGTCTTCTGACCTCGGTCCTCGCAGCCTTCGGCCTGTGGCGGTTACTCCGCAGGCTTTGGCCTGAGCAACCTGAGCTCGCGGTCGCGCTGGCGGTGGTTCCCGCCCACAATCTTGTGGACTTCTCGCTCTACGGGTCCGGCGTCGCCCTTCCGTGGGCTGTACTTCTGGGATGGGCGATGGCCATCGTACGCAAAACGTCCGAGCCGGAATCGACGCAGGCGCGAGGCAGGGTCATCTTCGTGGCTGCGGCGACAACCGCCCTCGCAATGACCATCCTCCACGTCACCTCGATCGCGGTGGAGGAGTCCGCGGCGGAGAGTCCAAGGCCGACCGAGCGGATGGAGGGGGCACTCCAAGCGTGTCGCCTCGCGCCCTGGCGGATCGATCCGCTCGGCCTGGTCGGCGCTGCGGCCCTCGACACCGGCAACCTGGACCGCATCGCCGTGGCCATGGTGGAGCTCGACCACAACCGGTGGTTGCGGCCCCGGTCCGCGGCTCTAGCCAGCCTCCGTGCGCGTTTAGCACTTTCCGTCGAGAGAGCTCCGACGGCGGTCGCCGAGGCGTGGGCTGCCTCTTCCGAGCAGCCATCGAACGAGAACCACAGTTCCAACCTCCGTGCGCTGCTCGATCAACTGGATTCCGGAGCCAAAATTGTCGATCCGTGAGGCAACAACCGTGATGGCGGCGGCGGTGGTCGCGATTGCTGCGATCCTCGGCGGCGCCTTCTACCCGGGCCCACGGGTCGTGGTCGGGATTCTGATGGCGGTGACCCTGGGTTGGGCGGCAACGTTCATCGAGAGACGAATCGACACCGAGGAGTGGTCGGTCTTCGGATTCATCGTCTGGGGTGTCGTCGCGGCCGTGGTGGCGGCTTCTGCTCCCCTTGCAGCGCGCGAGGCGGTGGCGGTGTGGATCGTCACCTGGATGCTTTGGCTCACCGCGCGGCGGGCCGGCGAGTGGAGCTCGCGGTCGGGCCTGATCATTTTGGCTGCTGCTGCGGTGATCCTTGCACTGGGGGTTGTACTCGAAGCGATTGGAATTGGCCGGATGCGGGTTGGGGGGCTTCTTGAAAACTCCAACGTCACTGCCTCGTTGCTCGTGGTCACGTTGCCGGTGCTCATGGTCATCGGCGGTCGGCGACCGTGGAAGTTCGCCGCCGGTGCCGTCATAGCTTTGGGTTTGGTGCTGAGCGGATCTCGGGCCGGGTTGTTGGCGTTGCTCGCGGCGGCCGCTGTGATCCTGCCGCGCGGTCGTCCGAGGCTCCTCGGCCTCCTGACCAGTGGCCTCGGAGTAGCGGTGGTTCTGATCTGGCGCTTTGCAAACCAACCCGACATCCTCGCCTGGTTTCGACCCGCCATCTGGTTGGCGGTGCTGCGGCTGTGGGCGGCTCACCCGATGGTCGGCGTCGGTCCGGGTGGCCTGGTGGATGCGGCCGGCGTCGAGCGCCTTCTTCATTCCGACCACATCGGTCAACGCCAATTTCTGATCGCCTACGCCGAGTCGAGCCCGCTTGCGGTGCTCGTACAGACGGGTTTGGTGGGTCTGGTCATCATCTCGGTTGCGTTCGTTCTCTGGTGGCGTGCCGTTGGCCACAACGGCGGGTTGTCCCGGCCGATGGGTGCGGTGCTGGCGACGATGGCGGTGATGGGTGCCTTTCACGATCTACTGACGGTGGATATCGTCCTGTGGTGGTGGGCGCTCACGATCGGGTTGTTGGAAGCGCGTGCCGCTCCTCGGGCTGCCCCTGCCGAGTCTACGGAGAAGGTGCTCGGCCCTGGAGCAATCAGGGGTCTCATTCTTTCTTTCGTCGTCCTTTGGGGGGTGGTGCAGCCGGCGTGGGGGCGGTGGTTGTGGCGCTCCGACGGGCCTGAGGCGGCTGTGGTGTCGCGGACGACAAGGGCCGAACCGTGGTTCGACGCGCCCCTCGAGTGGCGCTCAAGGGATCTTTTGCGACAGGACCCGTGGACCTGGGAAACGGCGGCCGAGGCAATCGCGATCAGCGGCAGAGCGGTCCGAATCCACCCGGGCGCCGCCCGTCTGTGGTCGGTCCAGGGAATGGTCCACGCGCGGGTGGTGGCGGATTTCGGTCCGTGGACGGACGGCGTCGACGTGGCACGCGCTTCTTTTTCTCGCGCGGTCGAACTCGAGCCTCACCAGCCATGGGCTTGGCTCGAATGGGCGCGGCTCGAACGTAACCTCGGCCTCACCGACAATGCGGTCGAGTTGGTCCGCAAGGCGCTCGATGAAGAGCCGCACACGGTGAGGGCACGGCTCTTTCTGGCGCGGCTCGAACTGGACCGCGGAGACACGGCAGCGGCGCGCGAAGCCTATGACACCGCTCTTCGCTCCGCCCGCCTCAGAGCCCGTCTCGTTCTCAACGCTTACGAACGTGATCTCCTGAGCGCGCCGGAATGGCAGATCCGCGAGCTTGGCGAGGCGCTCCGTTGAGACGAGTCGATCTCGTCGGGCTGTGGTGGGTGCCGCTGCTGCTGGTGTTGACGCCGCTCGTCGGGATGATGCCTGCCCACCGCGATCTCATTGACTTCTTCGTACCCATGCGTGCTCTGACCGCGGGTTTCATCAGCGCCGGTGTCGGTCCCTGGATCAACCTCGCAAACGGTTGCGGTGAGGCATGGTTCGCGAACCCGGAGACCGCGGTCCTCTATCCGCCCGCCTGGCTGCACCTGATCTTTTCAGCGCCCTGGGCGTTGGCGGCGGAGATCGGGTTCCATCTCGCTCTTCTGTCCCTCGGTGCAGGGCTGGTGGCACAGGAGCTCGGAGGGAGTCGATCGGGACGGATGCTGGCCGAGGTCGCGGCCTGGTCGGCGGGTCCCGTGCTGGTCACGGTGGGTGTTCTCAACAACCTCGAGACTCTGACCTGGCTGCCTTGGATGGTTCTGGCCGCCCGACTCGAGGATCGGCGATCCTTGCCAATCCTGGCTGCGGCCACCGCCCTCGGTTGGCTGGGAGGCGAGCCGCAGGTGTGGGCGATTGGGGTGGTTCTGGTCATCGCCGTCGCACGCCGCCGCGGTCGGGCGCTCATCGGGATCGGTCTCGGTGTCGCGGTGGTTGCTGTCCAGCTGGTGCCCTTTCTGGTGTGGGTGGCCGAGGGTGACCGCGGACCGGCGGCGGCGTGGCTCCTGCGCGGAGCGGTGGCCCCGGCCGACTGGTTAGGAGTGCTGGTGCCGGGCTTGTCGTCTCATCCGGATGGGATGGTTTATGCCGAGAGCCTTTTTCTGGGTGCGCCGGTATTGGTCTGTGCACTGCTCGGCGGCTGGCGGCGTCGATGGTTGCTGGCGTCCGTGGGAGTGTTCGCGTTGCTCGCGACCCTTCCCGAGATCGGCGCCGGCAGAGTTTTCGTGATCCTCACCGGAGGGCTGGTTCGTTACCCCTCGCGATTCGCTCTGATCGGTATCGCTCTCCTTCTGCCACTTGTGGGGAGGGGCGTCGACGACTGGCTTGCAGGTCGGGGTCGTTGGTTGGCGGTGGTCGCTTCCGTTCTGACCATTCTGATGAGTGCGGTGAGTGGTGATTCCTGGGCCTGGTGGATCGCCGGAGCGCCCGCTCTTCTGATGCTGATTGCGGCCCTCGTACCGTCGCAGCGCCCGCTGCGAGCAGCCGTTTTGGTTGTCGGCGCGGCCGCGATGGTTGTCGCTGGTCTGCCGCTGCTCGGCCTACGCCCAATTGCCGAGGTCCGTGCGGCAGGGCCGACCTGGCCGGAGGCGGCGGGGGGTGGACGGGTCTACGTCCCGACCCCTGCCGAAGACGTCATGCGATGGCTCGCCTCGGGTCTCGAGGCGCGCCGGCTGTGGCCCGTGGGTTACCTCAACCTCGAGGAGGGTTTGACGTTGGCGCGGACCGATTCCCCGGTTGCCAACGGGCGATTGGCGTCACATATCGCAGTCGCCGACGAGGGACCGACTCGCCGGTGGTGGCTCGATGCGCTCGCCGCCGAGTGGTTGATTCTGCCGGCCGGTGCCAGTCTTCCGGAGGGTATGGAGGAGGTCGCCGGCAGAGGGGGCATGCGGCTCCTCCGCAACCACAGCGCGCTATCGGTGGTGAGTCTGATCGGCAACCCCCCGGATCCCAATCGACTGAGGGGCGGAGTCGGTGAGGTAACGGCGCTGACACTTGCCGGGAACCTGTGTTCGGCGACGGTCGTAGCGCCAACCAAGGCCTGTCTGTGGGTTTCGCTGGCGCCCGTTCGAGGCTGGCGGTGGCGCCTCGATGGTCGCCCGGTAGAGCTCGAGCAGGGCCCGGGTATCGTCCAGTATCTCGAGCTGGCGCCTGGCAGCCACCACCTCGAGGGTCGGTACCGGCCGCCGATGCACCCTTTCACGACAATCGTCAGTGGGAGTGCCCTGCTCGTCCTGCTTCTCGGAGTCGCGCGACCGCAAAGCGAGAACGATGACCAAAAGTGGCGGGAGGCATGAGGCGGGCCATTCTCGTCCTGTGGCTCGTGCCGCTAGCACTCGCCGTGATCTTCTGGTTCCGGCCGCCGCGTGGCGTCGATTCCTATCACCACGCCATCAACGCGGTCGAGCAGGCCCGAGCCTGGAGCGAGGGTGCGGTGATGCCCCGCTACCACCGGGGCTGGAACGGAGGTACCGGAACCTTCATGCCGACCATCTACTCGCCCATTCCACTGTCGGTCCAGGGCGGGCTAGCCCTGCTGGTGTGCGATGGCCAGCGGGCGGTGGGCATTTCACTCGCCATCGCTCTCCTGGTGGCCGCGGTATCGCTGGTGGGCTGGAGCCGCGAGCCAATCGCAGTGCTGGTAATTCTGGCCCCCTACTTCATGGCCGTCTCACTCTCGCGTTCGACAACCACCGAGGCGTGGGCCCTTGCGGGAGCGGCAATCGTTCTGCCGCTGGCCATGCCGTCTGCGCGGCTGACGCAGTGGAGGGGCCTTGGTCTGGCAGTGGGGGTTTTTCTGGTTGCGGGGTGCCAGGTGGGGATGCTCCTGCAGCTTGGCTGGCTGCTCGGGGCCGCGTGGGCCGCAAGCCTTCTGCTCAGTTGGAAAGGCATTGGCAAGGAACCCGTCGAGGGTGTGCGCGGGCTTTCCGGAGCGTCCGTCTGGGGCCTCGCAGGGCTGTTTACTGGGGCCATCCTCTGGGTTTCGGCGGTCGTCGACGCCGGTCACCTGGCAATTGCGGAGGTTGTTTCCGGTCCCCTCGACTGGCGGAACAACTTTCTCCCCGATGGTTCCTCGCTCGGCCTGCTGCTGACTGCGACCGGCCTGAGCCTTGCGGTGATTGCGCTAATCGTGATCGCGCGAGGTGAGGGAACAAACAGGCTGGCGCTCTCGGCAGCGATTGTGATGGGTGTCGTTCTCAGCACGCCGCTGTCGGCGCCGCTCTGGCATCTCCCCAAGATGGAGAACCTCCAGTTCCCGTGGCGCATTCTGGGGCCCACCACCTTGGTGGCGGTGATGGCCCTCTCCGGTCTGCGAGGCCGATGGCGAACCGTGGGCATAGGCGTTCTCCTCCTGCCGCTCGTCCTGCTGCCGGTCAGGATGGGGACCAGCGACGACTCGGTCCCGACCGCGAGTACCCCCGAGGAGTTGGCACTGATCGCCCAATACCAGTGGGCACTGGAACCGAACCTGCCCTCCGAAAGGGGTTTCTACGCGCCGGAATACCAACGCCGCCACAGCCTCGATCATCTTGCCCGGCAGGAGGCGCGGCTCGCGGTCATCGAGCGGGATGTGGGTGGTGGAACCTGGCGGGTCACGAACGACGCTCCAGGCTGGGTGTTGCTGCCCCTCCAGTGGTGGCCCGAGTGGCGGATCGAGGCCGGCGGTCGCGATTTGGCCTACACCGATCGTTGGGGGCTGGTGGCGGTCGAGCTCGAGGTGGGAACTGTCGAGGTCCACGCGTCGCTCGCACGTTCGCGTTCGCGCATGGCCGGGGTGCTCGTCTCGTTGATGGGTATGTTGGCGTTGCTGTTGCTGGCCAATCGATGGGGGGCGGATCAAGGTCCGGCCGAGACATTGCAGGGTACGGCATGAACGAAAATCGGGCCTCGGCCCCGAAACAAATCCGTGCCGGCCGAGCGGTGGTGATCGTGTCCTCGGCGGCCTTTGTTCTCGCCCTTGCCGGCGCCTGGCTGCGACCGGTGTGGCACGACGAACTCTACACCCTCGCGCTCGCCCGTCTTCCGATCGACGAGCTCTTGTCGGCTCTGGTGGTGGATTCCGGTCCGCCGCTCCACTACCTGCTCTGCCACGTCCTCTTCGTGCTCGTGGGGTGGCCGGAGGGCTCGGTGCTCGGCACCGTAATGGTGCGGCTGCCGTCGGTCCTGGCATTTGCGTCTATCCCGTGGGTCGTGTGGAAGGCGCGTCCCGTCTGCGACCGGGGCGAAATGTGGGGCCCACTGCTGGTCATTGCCTGGATGCCCCTTCTCTATTTCGGCACAGAGGCGCGAGCATACGCCCTTCTCGCCCTCGTCAATGCCCTCCTGTGGATCTGCGGCCCCGGGTGGATCGAACGTGGAGGACGATGGACCTTATGCTTCGCAGTTCTGGCCGCCTGCTTGCCGCTGCTCCACTACACGGGTTTCGTGAGCTTCGTGCTGCTGCCGGCGCTCGCCTTTTTCCTGCCGCGCCAGCGGCGGCGCACTCTCATCGTGGCGCTGGCCGGGGCGGCCCTGCCTGCGCTGGCGTGGCTGCCGGTGATGCTGGGTGCACCGCGGGCATCGATGGGCTGGGTGGCTACCAACACCGGTCCGGGGAGACCTGGGTCGGCGACGGTGTCAGTGCTCACACCGGCGGGCCCATTCCCCTCTCTCTTCGAGGCTTCCCGTTCGCCGGTGCCGCCCTGGGCGTCGGTGCTGATCCTGGGAGTCCTGGTCGGTGGTGTGATTTTTGGCGCTGTGATGCTGCGACGGAACCAGGGCGCGGATGAACGTGATCTGCGGGTCGCGGGCCGCCTCGCGATCGGTCTGGTACCCGCGGCTGGCATTGCAGTACTGGCGTTGGGCGGGATTCCGGTCTACTTCGCCGGCCGCACCGAGTCGATTGTGTGGGCGCTGGCTGCGGCCATGGTCGCGATCCTGGTTTTCGACTTGCCACCAATCGTTCGGCGATTCGTCGCCGGTTCGTATGTCGCGGTCGGTGCGGTGACGGTCGCCATGTGGCTCGCCGACCTGCCTGCCCGCCCACCCGCGCCCGGGGTCGATGTGGGCCACCAGTTGGCCGAAATGATGGAGGAGGGCGATCGGGTGGTAGTCGTGGGAATTTGGCAGCTGGAGGTGCGGCACGGGCTCGCGGAGGGCCACTTCGGTGATTCGTCAGCGACCACGGCAATTGTCGAAGTGGAGACCCTGCCCCGGTCCCAAGCCGGGCACCCGGGCTGGCTCGATCGCGAGGCGGTGACCTCGCCGAAGCTAATTGACGAAGCGTGGGCGCTCCGTGACAACGCCGCGGCGAAGCGTAGCCGTATCTGGCTTGTCTCGAGTCCAGGTCTGCCGCTCGAGAACACCTTCTTCCCGGCCTTTGCCGGGTGGCGCCGGGGCCGGGTTGCCGGCTCGCCGATCATCGCCGTCGATCTGCTGACGCCGCCGGCCGAGGAGTCCCCGGTGACGGGTGAAGGCACTGTGCGATGATCCGAAGGGTTTGCTCCAGCCGACGAGAAAGCGAAGCGTCGAGGGCGTTGATGGCCGCAGTCGTCCTCTTCGGCACCGCCTGCGGGGGCGGCCCGGCGGAGGACGAGCTCGACGAGGAGCTCGACCGTTTGCTGGCACGCACCCGAACGCTGGCCGCCCGCGCAGAGGCTTTTGACCACGACCGGGTGCTGTGGGAGATTGGCGCTGATCCGGCCAACGGCACGCCCTACCGCTTCGACGACCACCTCGGGGATGCGAGTTACGAAGCCATCGGGAGGGCGCCGGCCGAACTTCGACCGGTGATGGCAACCCTCGACCTGATGGGTGGTCACATGCAGCCGGGCGGAATCGTCGCCTACCCGGTCGATCTGCCGACTCGAGACATAGGTGCACTCGAACTGCGAATCGTGTCGCCACTCGGCGGGCGGTTGGAGATCGAGCTCCAGGGGGAGCAGACCGGAGAGGCCGTCACGATCGACCTCCACGCGGTTGGCGATGGAGAGCTGTCCACACCTACCGCCTCGAGCTTGCAGAGGCTCTCGCGTCGTGGACCGGCGACCGTCTTGTCGGTCTGCGCCTTCGCGCTCCGGAACCGCGGGACACCGGTCCGTTCGAGATCCGGAGTGCCGTCTTTCTGTCTCACACGATGGCCTACGCCGATGCGCCCTACGGTGTCACCCACCGAGTGCAGGGTCGAGAAACGAGGCGATCGATCTTCCAGTGGTCGTCCTCGGTCCTGCGTTTTCCGGTGCAGATCGAGCATCAGGTCGAAGCGGAGCTCGACGTCGGCGCCGCGGTCCTGCTGACCGATGCGCCAGTGCGAGTGGAGGTCGCGCTGGTGCGCGGCAGCGACAGGCGCAAGCTGTTGTCGACGGTGTTGGACGCCGGTGACGGGTGGACCGACCGCCGGCTTCGGTTGGGATTGCTTCGAAAAGGTGAGAATGTCATCGAGCTGCGGGTCACGGCCAACCAGCCCAACGTCGTCTTCTGGTCGAATCCGGCGGTGGTGGTCCCCCCGGAGCGTCGGATCAACGTGATCATGGTGCTCGAGGACGCGCTCCGCGCCGACCACCTTTCGTGCTACGGCTATCATCGCCAAACGACGCCGGTGAAAGACGCATTCGCGCGACGCGGTGCCCGCTTCGCGCGCTGCTATGCGCAGTCGACAAAGACCCGTTTCTCGTGCCCCTCGTTCATGACCTCGCTCTGTCCGACGGCGACCGGAGTCGAGGGCATCTGGCATCCCCATCCGTCACTGCACGAGGACTACATTACCCTCGCCGAGGTCCTCAGACGGCGCGGTTTCGTGACCGCCTCGATTCACCAGAACCCGAACGCCGGCAGCCCCGCGGGCCTCGACCAGGGCTTCAGCTATCTCTTCGAGAACGTCCCCG
>Ga0255045_10000013_pt1 | contig 31154 bp, 27 predicted proteins | sample BC1_12_23_MG_FD_183652 | JGI IMG/M metagenome (GOLD analysis project Ga0255045, IMG submission 183652) | Seawater microbial communities from Strait of Georgia, British Columbia, Canada - BC1_12_23 | ecosystem: Environmental > Aquatic > Marine > Strait | place: Canada: British Columbia...
TATGAGGCGATCACCCTCTCCACCTACCCGCTGGTGACCCACCACGGGACCGAGGCGGCGAAGCGTGCCGGACGGGTCTACCTCGGGATCCTCATGGGAACCTCGGTGGGCTTCCTCCTTTTCGCCTTGGTCTGGACATATCTTGCCGCGGGGACCACCGAGTTCCGCCCGGGCGGGATTCTAGCCGGCCGGGTCGATGGCTGGCAGCTCGTCGTGCTGCTCGCGCTCTACGCCTTCGGCACCGGCAAGGCGGCGTTGATGCCGTTTCACCGCTGGTTGCCGGCGGCGATGGTGGCGCCGACCCCTGTCAGCGCCCTGTTGCACGCGGTGGCGGTGGTCAAGGCCGGTGTCTTCACGGTCCTCAAGGTCCTGGTCTACGTCTTCGGCATCGATCTGCTGGCCTCAACCGACGCCAGCCGCTGGCTGACCTGGGTCGCTGCCTTCACCATCATCGCCGCGTCGATCGTTGCGCTCACCAAGGACAACCTCAAGGCGCGGCTCGCCTACTCGACGATCAGTCAGCTCTCCTACATCGTGCTCGGTGGGGCGCTCGCGACCTCGGCTGGTGTGCTCGGCGGCGGCATGCACATCGCGATGCACGCCTTCGGCAAGATCACCCTCTTCTTCTGTGCCGGCGCGATCCTGGTGGGCGCCCACAAGACCGAGATCTCCGAGATGGACGGCCTCGGCCGCCGCATGCCGTTTACCTTTGGCGCGTTCTTTTTGGGCTCCCTGAGCGTTATCGGCCTACCGCCAATGGGTGGCTCGTGGAGCAAGTGGTATCTGATGCTGGGTACGGTTGAGGCGGGTCAGCTGGGCATGATGGTGGTTCTGATGGCAAGCTCTCTGCTGTCGATTGCCTACCTCATGCCGGTGGTGGTGCGCGGCTTCTTCCGGCCGCCGCCCGCCGATGGGCACGGCAATCTAGGCGACGGAAGCAGCCTGGAAATCCGTGAGGCGCCGCTGCTGTGCGTACTGCCGCCCGTTCTGACCGGCATCGGCTGTGTGGTGCTCTTCTTCTTCGCCGAGGACCTCTATCGGCTGCTGATGGGGATTGTGACGCCATGAACGAAGAGAAGAAGTATTGGCTCGACGAGAGAAGGAACGTGAACAAGGTCATCTACGGCCTCTACACCGTCTGCGCAGTGGTCGGTCTGATCGATCTGTTCCCCTACAAGCACCACCTCCATTTCCGCTTCGAGTACTGGCCCGGCTTCTTCAGTCTGTACGGCTTCATCGCCTGCTTCGGCCTCGTGCTGGCGGCCAAGCAGCTGCGGAAGATCGTGATGCGCGACGAGGACTACTATGATTGACGCCCTGCCGCCAGGCCTTATCCTGATCCTCGGCGGGCTGCTGATCCCATTGTTGCGGGGACGGGCGCAGGCGATTGCCGCGGTGATACTGCCGGTGCTTGGGTTCGCGCAGCTGCTCATGCTCGAACCGGGTTCCTTTTTCCATCTGCAGCTCTTCGATTACCAGCTGACGGTGGTCCGGGTTGATCGCTTGAGCCTGGTCTTTGGCTACATCTTTCACATCGCGGCCTTCTTAACGGCGGTGTACGCGCTGAATGTGCGTGACGGCGTGCAGCATTGCTCGGCGATGGTCTACGTAGGGTCGGCGGTGGGCGCGGTGTTCGCGGGCGATCTGATCACGTTGTTCATCTACTGGGAGCTGACCGCGGTCACATCCGTCTTCTTGATCTGGGCCAGCCGCACCGAGCGCGCCTTCAGGGCCGGAATGCGCTACTTGATCATCCAGGTGGGATCCGGGGTGGTGCTGCTGGCCGGGGTCATCTTTCACGTGTCGGCCACCGGTTCGCTCGATTTTGACCAACTGATCGGCGCCGACGGGCTGCTGCGCTCCGCAAGCGTCGGCGTCGTGCTGATCTTCGTCGCCTTCGGCATCAAGTGCGCGTTTCCACTGCTCCACCCCTGGCTGCAGGACTCCTACCCCGAATCGACGCCGACCGGCACGGTGTTTCTCAGCATCTTCACCACAAAGCTTGCGATCTATGCGCTGGCGAGGGGCTTCCCCGGCACCGACTGCCTGATCTGGATCGGCGCCACCATGACCGCCTTTCCGATCTTTTTCGCGGTGATCGAAAACGACCTGCGGCGGGTCTTGACCTACTCGCTCAACAACCAGCTCGGCTTCATGGTCCTGGGCATTGGGATCGGCACCAAGATGGCGCTCAACGGCGCCGTCTCCTATGCCTTCGCCAACATCATCTTCGAAGGGCTGCTATTCATGGCCATGGGGGCGGTACTGCTGCGCACCGGGACCTGCAAGGGCTCCGAGCTCGGAGGGCTCTACAAGTCGATGCCGTTGACCACGGCATTCTGCATGGTCGGCGCCGCATCGATCTCTGCCTTTCCATTCCTGAGCGGTTTTGTCACGAAGTCGATGATCTTGGACGAAACTGCGGCCGGCGGCCACACTATTGCCTGGCTGGTTTTGCTCTTCGCCTCGGCCGGCGTCTTCCATCACTCCGGCATCAAGATTCCGTTCTTCGCCTTCTTCGCGCACGACGCCGGGTTCCGCGTCAAGGAGGCGCCGCGCCCGATGCTGGTGGCTATGGCGGCGATGGCGCTGGGGTGTGTCCTCATTGGCGTGTTCCCCGGGCTGCTCTACTCGATCCTGCCGTTCAGCGTGGACTACCACCCCTACACCACCACCCACGTCGTGACGCAGTACCAGCTGCTGCTGTTCTCCGCCCTCGCCTTCACCGTGCTCAAGGTCACCGGCATTTACCCGGCCGAGATGCGGTCGATCAACCTCGACGTCGACTGGGTCTATCGCAAGGCCTTACCAGCGATGATCCGGTCGATCGCCCGGCTCGGAGGTCGGATCGGCGAGCGCCTGTACGGGGTCGTCTCTGCACAGCTCGACTGGGCGTACCGGGTGATCTACCGCCTGCACGGTCCGACCGGCGTCTTCGCCCGCACATGGAACACCGGCGCCATCGCCTTCTGGGCCGTGATGGGGCTCTTCGGTTTTCTGCTGTTGTATCTGTGGGGCCGCTGAAAAGAGGAACAACCACAGAGACACAGAGGCACAAAGACGGACACAGAGATTTTTTTGGGGCGAGCACATAGAATCCCCTGGTAATGGAGACGACGAGAATTCTGAGAAAGGCGTTGCTCGCGGTTTCGAGGGGACTGCTGCCCTACTTCCTGGTCTCGCTTGGTGTTGGTTGTGTGCTTTCGGCTGCAATGATCACCGCCAATTGGCAGAGCCTGGGCTGGGGCGGGGCTCTCGAGATGGCCGTGGCCATGTTTTGGGTGAGCTTCGTGTTCAACGCCCTGCTCATGGTCCCAGCGATGCTGTCCTGGCCCATCCTCCTCAGAATTCGGCAGTCGATTTTTTCGGGTTATTGGCCGGTATTATCTTTGGCGTCACTGCTTGCTCTGAACGTTGTCTGGATTCTCTGGAACCGGCTGGCGATGGTCCATCAGTGGGCCTCGGTGCGGCCGTTCATCACCGTTGCCGGGCTCGTGCAGTCGCTGATGCTGGTTGTGATTCTCGTGACGATGATCGCTGTACCATTCCTCCGTCTTCAGAGCCGGAAATGGTGGGCGAAGGTGGCGAGCGCTATCGCAGTGCTTTCGGTTGCGGTTGTCCTGGTGTGGAACGGATGGGAGGAGCGGCGCGAACGTCGTTATCCGCTCGAAAGGATTGACCTCGCGGCCGGCGTAGACGACTCCGTCGATGAAGTAAGTGAGCCGCTGAGTGCGACTGGAAAGGTGATCCTACTTGGTTTGGATGGCCTGTCGTGGAACGTCCTGGTGCCCCTGATGGACGCTGAAGTGATTCCGACTCTGTCGATGCTCATTCAGCAGGGTGCCTATGGGTATTTGGACAACGGCGATGACTCGTTGTCACCGATTGTCTGGACCTCTATCTTCACAGGGAGGACATCGGCCCACCACGGTATCGACGGCTATCGCAAGCTCAACCTCCCCGTCTCCCAGCGATCTGCGCTCAATCTCTTGTTGATACGACCGACGATCGACACGTTTTACGGGCTCTCCCATTTGCTCAAACGGTTGCCGTCGGCCGGGCTCTGGAGCTTTTCACACGTAAGCTCCAACGACCGCCTGGCGCCTGCGCTGTGGGAAATCGCTTCCCTCTTCGGGAGGACGGTGGTTGTTGTCGATCCGTTGGTGAATCTCCCCGTCAAAAAGGTCAACGGCGCTGCGATCGACTTTCGCAGAACAGTCGATCCGGAGATCCCCACGTCCTTTCCGGCGGAGCTTCGCGAGAGATGGGAGGTGGAACCAATACCCTTGAGCACCGGTGGGACGGACGCTTCGTACGACCGGCTGGTGGACAGGGTGCTTCCCGGAGTCGAGATCACACTCGAGCTGGCGGAAGAGTACGATCCAGACCTTTTGATTTATTACACCAGCTTTCCGGACACCGTTTCGCACATGAACTGGGATTTTCATTCGCGCGGCCGGGTTTTCTTCCGGGACCTCCCGATCCGTCTGGCGGACGAAGAGTGGGAGGACCTGATCCGGAAAAGCATCGGAGATCGTCTGTTTCGCGCTTATGTCCAGACCGACGTCATCGTCCGTCGATTTGTCGAGGCCTTTCCCGAGGCCACATTCGTGATTGTTTCCGATCATGGGTGGACGTTCTCGGGCTACGAACACTTCGGATCTCCGGACGGGGTCTTTGTGATTTCTGGACCCGAGGTCCGTGCCGGGCAAGGACTCTCGGAAGTTTCGATCCTCGATGTTGCGCCGACGGTGCTGAGCGCCATGCGGCTCCCGTTGTCCCGGGAGCTCGATGGTGCACCAGTCGATGGGGTGTGGCTCACCGAGCCAAAGGCGGCCTTTGTCGACCGGTACGCCTGGTCGGCGGATGGCGGGATTGGCAAAGTCGAGCTCAGCGAGGACGAGCTGGAACGATTGCGCGAGTTGGGATACCTGGAGTGACACATCCCGTGGCGTGATTGTGACTTTTTGATGAAATCTCAAGTTGGACAGTTGTTTAGAACCTCTTTAGCGTCTAAAGTAACGCTCCGGCACATGGTGTCGGCAGATGCCGAGAAGGGTCGTTGCTGGTGTTCTCCGAATGAACGAATCCAAGCTTCTGTTCGAAGGGATGACGCCGGGCGATCGATCGAGGGAGAAAGCTGATTTGAGTAGCTCCGACATACCGTTGTTCCACAAACTCTCCGTGCCAGAGCGCGTGCGAGCTGCCCGTGATTGCGGCTTGTTATCGTCCAAGGACTACAAATCCCTGCTCAACGGTCACAACGTGCTCGACGTGACCAACGCCGACAACATGATAGAAAACGTCATCGGCGTCATGGGATTGCCGGTCGGCCTCGGCCTGAACTTTTTGATCAACGGGCGCGACTACGTGGTGCCGCTGGCGGTTGAGGAGCCGTCGATCGTTGCCGGCCTCTCCTTTGCCGCGAAGACCGCCCGCGCAGCAGGCGGCTTCCAAACCTCGAGCACCGAGCCGATTCTGATCGGACAGATCCAGCTGGTCGACGTCCCGCGGCCCACCAAGGCACGTCAGCAGCTCGAGCGTCGAAAGGACGAGGTGCTCAACCTCGCCAACAGCCTCCATCCGCGGATGGTGGCGCGGGGCGGCGGCGCGACCGATCTCGAGGTCATCCTCCACCCGGCCACCGCCGACAATGTCGAGATGATGGTCGTTCACCTGATGGTCAACACGTGCGACGCCATGGGCGCCAATCTGGTCAACACGATGTGTGAAGGCGTCGCCTCTTTCATCGAGAGCATCACCGGTGGCAAGGTCTTTCTCCGGATTCTCTCCAACCTGGCCGATCGATCCCTGGCTCGGGCGTCGGTGAAAATTCCGGTGGAGAGCCTTGGAAACAACGGCTACAACGGTGAGCAGGTGCGCGACGGCATCGTCATCGCAAGCCAGTTCGCCACCGTCGATTCGTACCGGGCCACGACCCACAACAAAGGCATCATGAACGGCATCGATGCGGTGGCCCTCGCCACCGGCAACGACTGGCGCGCGGTCGAAGCCGGCGCCCACGCCTACGCCGCTCGTGGCTCGCGCTATACGTCGCTGTCACGCTGGCGCAAGGACGAGGACGGGGCGCTGGTCGGTGAGATCGAGCTCCCGATCCGGGTCGGCATTGTCGGCGGACCACTGCAGTCAAATCCGTCAGTCGATCTGAACCTCCGTATCATCAAGGTCGAGTCCTCGCGTGAGCTGGCCGAGGTCATGGCTGCCGTCGGTCTGGCCCAGAATCTTTCCGCCCTCCGGGCCCTTGCCACCGAGGGCATTCAGAGCGGCCACATGACCCTCCACGCACGCAGCGTGGTCACCGCCGCCGGAGCCTCACCAGAGATTTTCGACACCGTGATCGAGCGTTTGGTCGAGTCGGGCGAGATCAAGGTGTGGAAGGCCAGAGAGCTGATCGAAGAGGTCGAGGTCCAGATGGGCCGGTCTTCCAGCCAGGCGGATCAAATCGAGATGGCGGCCGGTCACGGGAAGATCATCCTCTTCGGCGAACACGCGGTCGTTTATGGCAGCCGGGCTATCGCCGCCCCGGTACCGCTTGCGGTCCGTGCCCGAGTGGTTGACGAAACCGATGGCGTGTGGCTCGTAGTGCCCCGCTGGGGAGTCGAGCTGCGTCTTCGCGCCGACTCAAGCAAAAGGCATTCGTTCGAGGAGTTCGCGGCGCTGGCTCTCGAGGAGCTTGGGCTGACCGACCGCTCGATGCGGATCGAGGTCTGGTCGGAGATCCCCCGCGCCATGGGTCTCGGTGGTTCCGCCGCGGTGGCGGTCGCCATCATCCGCGCTGTTGACCGCCACTACGAGCTCGGTTTCAGCGATGACGAGGTCAACGCGCTTGCCTTCCGGTGCGAGCAGGTGGCCCACGGGACGCCGTCGGGCATCGACAACACCGTGGCGACCTTCGGCCAGCCGTTGATCTACCGCAAGGGCGAACCACCGCAGATCCATTCACTGCATCTCCCCGAACCCATCAATTTCGTGATCGGCATGACCGGTATCGAGAGTCTGACCGCCAAGATGGTGGCCCGCGTTCGCGACGGTCGGACCAGAAACAGGGACGTTTACGACACAATGGTAAAAGGCATCGATGCCGTCACAGGACAGGCGATCGACGCTTTGAAGCGCAACGATCTCGAACGCCTCGGTGAACTGATGAATGTGAACCAGGGTCTGCTCAACGGTCTCCAGGTGTCGAGTTGGGAGCTCGAGGAGCTGATTCAGATCGCCCGCGAGAATGGTGCCCTCGGCGCCAAGCTGACCGGAGGTGGCGGCGGTGGTTCGATGATCGCGCTCTGCCCCGAAAACGCTGCCGGTGTGATGCAGGCTATGCAGGATGCCGGCTACCAGGCGATGGAAGTTCGAATCGGTTGAGAGTTCTCCAAAGTTGGGCTATGAAAATGCTCGAGCCAGTCTTTGGCAACCCTCGTCGATGGCTCGATCGTCGGCGAACGTAAAACAGAGCCGCGCGAAACGGTCGCCGGTCAGCACCTCGCCGATTTGCTCGTCGGGGTCGGGGTAAAAGGCCCCACCTGGGACGAAGGCGACCCCTTCCTCCACCGCCCGATCGAAGAGCGAGCGGCTCGATCCCCGGGCGAGTTCCAGCCAGAAAAAAAAGCCGCCCTGAGGTTCGTGCCAGGAGGCGGCACCGGTGGGCAGGTGGCATCCGAGTGCCTCCTGCATCACCCGGCTCTTGCGGGCGTAGGTGGCGATGATGTGCTGCAGATGCTCCTCGAGCAATCCGCGGACGCAGTACTCGGCCACCAGGGCTTGAGTGACGGTGGAGGTGCAGAGGTCTTCGCCCTGGCGCATCAGCACCATGGCCCGGATGAGCTCCGGCGCGGCGACGGTCCAGGCGACGCGAACGCCGGGAGCGAGCACCTTCGAGAATGAAGAGGCGTAGATCACCTGCGGTGCATCGCCAACCAGGGCCTTGAGGGCCGGCATCGGTTCGCCGCCATAGCGCAGGCGGCCGTAGGGGTCGTCCTCGAAGACCGGAATCGCCTGCTCGGCCGCGAGTTCGACAAGGCGGCGCCTCCGTTCGAGGCTCATGCAGGCGCTCGATGGGTTGGAGAAGTCGGGCACGGTGTAGATCAGCTTGGGGCGGGTGCCGGTCGCGGCGACAGCTTTGTCGATGACCTCCGGCAAAGCCTCGACGATCATCCCGTTGCCGTCGGTGGGGACAGTGGCAAATCGCGCACCGGCGTTGCGCAGACAGTGAAGGGTGCCGGGGTAGGTCGGCGCCTCTACCACCACCACGTCGCCGGGGTCGAGGAGGGCGCGGGCGATGAGGTCGACCGCCTGTTGCGAGCCCGAGGTGACGAGTAATTCTTCAGCCCCCGGCCTGAAACCGAGACGGTCGGCCATCATGTCGATGATGGCGTCACGAAGCGGTGGGTAGCCCTCGGAGGCGCCATACTGCAAGACCGTTCGTCCGTCGCGATCGAGAACCTCTGAGCACGACGCGAAGCCCTCGACCGGGAAGGTGTCCGGATCGGGCAACCCGCCGGCAAAGGAGATCATCCCCGGTCGCTGAATCATCTGGAAGAGCTCGCGGATCGGCGACGGCTGCATCTTCTCGGCCAGCGCAGAGAAACGGAACAAAGAGTCCATCTGATCTTCCATAGCGCTGGGATTGTACTCCCATCCCACCCACCCGTCCTTATGGCAGACGGCTAAACGGGGCCACCCACCCGGCCACCCTCGGCTATACGGCACTCGCTCATTGCGGCGCCGACGCCAAGACTGATCGATTCGCCGTTCGGCCGTATAGCTGTATAGCCGTAAAGCCTTACTCTTCAGTCAGGAACTTCCGATAACCCTTTGCGAGATCTGCGGCGACGGCCTCAATGATCTGCTGACCGGCCTCGACCGAGGCCAATTCGGGGTGTGAGCCCATTCGACCCTCTGGATAGCGACGGCGGAAGTCCGCCGGGCCGAAGACGTGGGTTGTGGCCGGCACATCTGGATCGAGGTTGGCGGATTTGAGGTGGTTGGGATAGGCGGCGGAGGCAATCGACACCTCGGAGGCCGACGCGTGGTCGCCGTCTTTGTCTCCGAAGAGCTCGTGGCTCAGCTTTTCTGCCGAGGGCGTTTCCCACCACTCGCCGCAATGGCATCGCACGTCATCGCCGTCATCGAGTAGCCGCGGCGCTTCGGCGTAGGCCTCGAAAAAGGCTGCGTTGATCGACGGGGTGTTGCCACCGTGGCCGTTGACAAAGAAGAACCGCCGGAAACCGTGACGCGCCAGCGAAAGGATCACATCGCGGACCACCGCGATCAGGGTCGTCGGCCTCAGGGTGATCGAGCCCGGGAAGTGCATGTGGTGTTCGGACATCCCGACGGTTAGCGTTGGTCCTACCGTCGCGTCTTCCAGCTCGCCCGCCTTCCAGGCGAGGGTTTCCGCACAGATGGCGTCGGTACCTATCAGGCCCGTCGGACCGTGCTGCTCGGTGGCGCCGATCGGTACGATGATGCCGTTCGAATGCTCCAGGTACGCTTCCACCTCGGGCCAGGTCATGAGCTGAATACGCATGGTTCCTCCTCTGGCGGGAAGTGTAACCTTGACCCGTGCCCGTTTCCGTTTCCATGCCCTACGATCAGAAATGGAGGCGCAGAGGAGAATGGGATGCGCCGGTAGCAAGGTTATGAGGTAGGGATGGATGAGGAGGACCAGATGACCCATCGAAACCGATTAGGTAGCCTGTCCGTTTTCATTCTATATGTCGCCGTGGCAACGGTAACTCCAGCCTCGGCCGCAGATTCGCCGGATCTCGCTGACCTGTTCTGGATGGCGGGCCACTGGTCTGGGAAGACGGAGGAGACTGTGATGGAGGAGTTTTGGACGGCGCCGGCCGGTGGCATGATGCTCGGGCTCCACCGTGACGTCAGGCAAACACGACCGGCGTTCTTCGAGTATCTCAGGATCGAGGAGCGCGATAGTTGGGTGGTCTATATCGCGAGCCCAAAGGGGAAGGGAGCGACCGAATTCGTGCTCGAAAGCCTCGAGAGTCAACGTGCCGTTTTTGAAAACAGCGAGCACGATTTCCCTCAGCGGATCATCTACCGGCGTGAAGGAGACAGGTTGACGGCACGGATCGAGGGTGTGGTTGGGGGCAAGCTCGAATTCACCGAGTGGACCTGGGAGTTGGTGAATTGACGATTTCGTTTCTTGACTCTTAACTCTTAACCTTAACTGCTAATCTCGTTCGGAGACGGAGACGGAGACGGAGACGGGCACGGAAATATGGCGACGTGGGCAATTGGTGATATTCACGGCTGCTGGTTGACGCTCCAACGGTTGCTCGAGAGTATTCACTGGGATTCCGAGCGGGACTCCCTGTGGCTGGTTGGTGACCTCGTCAACCGCGGGCCGTCCTCTCTCGAGGTGCTGCGGTGGGCGTACGAACATCGCAAGGGTCTGACCGTTGTGTTGGGCAACCACGATCTCCACCTCCTCGCCCGTTCTGTTGGTGCGGCGAAGGCGAGGAAGGAAGACACCCTCGAGAAGATCCTCGAGGCGCCTGACCGAGAGGAGCTCCTGGCGTGGTTGCGGACTCGGCCCCTGGTCCACCGCTTCGGGCCATACGTGATGGTTCACGGCGGTCTGTCGCCGGACTGGAATATCGAGCTGACCACCGGCCTCGCGGCGGCGGTAGCGGCACGGATCGCGGATTCCGACGACGATGAGGCGATCCGGATGCTGTACGCCAATCGCAAGACCGAATGGAGCGTCGATCTGCGTGGGGACGAAGAGCTGGCCGCAGCCGCCGCGATCTTCACCCGGATGCGTATGGTCGGTCCAGACGGCCGCGCTCACCTGGACTATGCGGGGCCGCCTGGCACCGCACCCGAGGGCTGGAGGCCTTGGTACACGAGGTCGGCTGTTCGGAGCCAGGGATATCGCCTGCTCTTCGGGCACTGGGCGCAGTTCGGTTTCTACCGGGCCCACGACGCCGTCTGTCTCGACTCGGGTTGTGTGTACGGCGGGAAGTTGACCGCCCTCAGTTTGAACGACGGTCGGATCGTTCAGGAGTCGTCGGTCGACGCCTCCGTCGAGGTGGACTCGTGAGGACCCTGCTTGTGATGCGGCACGCCAAATCCGACTGGGGCGCGGCGTACGACAGTGATCACGAACGGCCCCTGGCCGGTCGGGGAGTCAAAGCGGCCCGCCGAATGGGACGTTTCGTAACCGACGCCGGAATTGTTCCAAGCCTCGTTCTCAGCTCGACCGCGGTCCGCGCCCTCACGACCGCCGAGTTGGCGGCGGAAGCCGGAGAGTGGGACTGCGAGATCGTCACCAATCGAGATCTGTATGCGAGCGACCCGGAGCGGGTGCTCGAGGTCATCCGTGAGATCGACAACGGTGTCGAACACCTGATGATTGCAGGCCACGAACCCACCTGGTCAACGCTGGTTACATGGCTGACCGGTGGCGAAGGGGTTGGGATGCCGACCGCGGCGGTGGCCTGCCTCGATATTCCGCACGGCGACTGGTTCGATCTCGGCCCTTCCGTCTGCGACCTGCGATGGCTGATGACGCCGAAGATGCTGAAGGGGAAGTAGCTCCCGCCCGACCACCCGCCCACCCGGCCAGATACAAGATGCAAGATACAAGATAGTGAATGCGTCCTGACATTGTTCCGGGTGGGTGGGTGGATCTTGCATCTTGGATCTTGCATCCGGGTGATCGCGATAGAATGGCTACTGCCCTATGGCTGACGTGAACCGCTGTAGTTGGTGCGGGGACGCCCCCCTCTATGTGGCCTACCACGATGAAGAGTGGGGCGTTCCGGTGTACGACGATCGAACCCTTTTCGAGTTCCTCATCCTCGAGGGCGCGCAGGCGGGTTTGAGCTGGTCGACGATCCTCAAAAAACGCGAGGGCTACCGCCGAGCATTCGACGGATTCGACGCCGCCAAAGTAGCCCAATACGATGGCTGCACGATCCGCGCCCTCCTCACCGATCCTGGTATTGTCCGCAACCAACTCAAGGTGGCCTCTACGATCACAAACGCCCAGGCATTTCTCGAGGTGCAGGCCGAGTGGGGAAGCTTTTCGGACTACATCTGGTCATTTGTCGACGGCCGGCCGATTCAGAACCGGTGGCGCACGCTCGCCGAGATCCCGGCCACGACTTCGCTCGCCGCGACCATTTCAAAGGACCTCAAGAAACGCGGTTTCCGCTTTGTCGGTCCGACCATCATTTACGCTCATATGCAGGCGACGGGGATGGTGAATGATCATCTGGTCGATTGTTTTCGATATGAGAAGATCGTGGCAATGTCGGACACAAATTAATCAGTGATCACTGGGATGGGTGGGCGGCAGGTGCCCCAGCATGATCATCTTTCTCACAAATGCTCGCTCCCGCTGAGCCGAAAGATCTTTCCACTCCGCTCGGAGTTTTTCGATCTCGGTCTCGAGCCTCGACCGCCGTGCAGGATCGGCGCTCTTCTTCTCTTTCTTGAGCTCGGCAGATCGTTCTCGAAGATTGCGCATTCCGGTGAGGAGGGCCGCTTCTTCGTTCGATACGTAGATCTTCGGAGAGCATGACGGTTCTCCCTCGTCGAGGTCGGTTTGGATGACTGGGAGGATTCGATCGTCGTTTACCATGCGGTGATTCTACCGTGGCGTTCTGCTAGCCTTCGAAGATGGCGGAATCGGCCAATCCAGTTCCGGCGCCGGGGGTTCAGTTTAACGAGCGCCGTTTGACGGTGGAGGAAGGGGCCAGCCTTCGTCTGTATGAGTGGCGACCCGAGAATGACGGTGGGGCTGACCCAATTCTGTTCGTTGCCGGATGGATTTCACTCGTCACAGGATGGGCCCCGTTGCTCGAGGAGCTGATCAAGACGAGGCCTGTCTACTACATCGAGACCCGCGAGAAGGAGTCGGCGGAGATTTCGCGACGGTTGATGCGGCCGGCTTTCTTTTCCATACCGCGCCTCGCCGACGATCTCGTTGAGGTGTCGGATCAGCTCGGGCTTGACGGCGACCGGACGGTACTTTTTGGCAGCTCGATGGGGTCCAACGCCATCCTCGAGGCCCTCAAGGGAGACCGGTTGTCGGCCAAGGCGGCGTTCATAATTGGGCCCAACGCCGAGTTTTTCTTCCCTTGGTGGGGGCGGCCATTGGTTCACTTGCCGCCGTGGGTCTACAGCTCGGCCAAGCCCTTTGTTCTCTGGTACCTGCGCACCTTTCGCGTCAATGCGCGCGAGGATCCCGATCAAATGGCCCGCTACGTACGCACCATTCGCGCGGCTGATCCGCGGCGAATCATGCTGTCGGCGAGGGCGGTCATCGACTATGAGGCGATGCCCGGTCTCGAGACCATCACAGCACCGGTCGCGGTTGCCTACGCCGCCTCCGACACCTTGCACGGCGAAGAGGAGGTTCGACGGATCGTAGATGCCATGCCCCGCGGAGTTGCAGTGAGCTGCCCCTCCAACACCTATATGCACACCGCGGAGGTGGTGGCGGATCTCGATCGCTTCCTCACCGGACCGGCCAAAAAGACGGAGTGACCATGAGAAGGAAGGGATTTCTGCGCTGGTTGAAGATCCTGGGTATGTCCGTTGCCTTCCTGCTTGTTGCTTTCCTCGCCCTCCTGATCGCTCTCGGATGGTACGTCAAGGGACAGATGCTGGAGGAGGGGGGAAGGCTGCCCGCGTCGATGGCGGCGTACGACGTACGCCACTACGATCTCGCCGTGCGCGTCGATCCGGTCGAGCAGCGGATCGAAGGCGAAACGACGGTTTCGGTCATAGCCCTCGAATCGGTCGACGCCTTTGAGATCAATCTCGACAACCGCCTCGACATAAATTCCGTGACTTCGGATGACGCCGCGTGCACGTTTGGCCACGCGGACGGTCTCGTCGCGGTCGAGCTGCAGTCACCGTGGGAGAGGGGGGAGCGGCACGAGGTGACCATTGCCTATGGAGGTCAGCCAAAAGTGGCGCTGAGACCGCCGTGGATCGATGGTTTCGTGTGGTCGGAAACGCCTTCGGGAGCGCCGTGGATCGGGGTCAATGTCCAGTTCGCCGGCGGTGACAACTGGTGGCCGTGCAAGGACCATCCCTCCGACGAGCCGGATGAGGGCATGGACATCGCGCTCACCGTTCCCGCAGGTCTGGTTGGTCTGTCCAACGGCAGGTTGATCGACGAGGTCGACAACAATGACGGCACCGTTACCACAAATTGGCGAGTGAACTACCCGATCAACAACTACCTGGTGACCGTCAACATCGCGCCCTACGTCAGGATCGAAGAGCGCTATTTCGGGATCGACGGAACTCTCGACGAGCCCTTGGTTTTCTGGTCGGTGCCGGAGTACGAGCGGTACGCCCGCACCATGTGGCGGCAGATGCCGCGAATCCTCGAGGTCCTCGGGCGCCGCTTTGGCGAGTACCCCTTCTTCGATGACAAGTTTGCGGTCGCTCACGCCCCCTACTATGGAATGGAGCACCAGACCGTCGTCGCCTACGGCGCGCTCTTTACGGACAACGACTATGGTTTCGACGATCTCCTCCTGCACGAGGTGGCGCACGAGTGGTGGGGCAACAAGATTACGGTCTCCGACTGGGCCCATTTCTGGATCCAGGAGGGTTTTGCGACCTATGCGGAGGCTCTCTATGTCCTCGATACGCTCGGTGAGGCGCGGTACCTCGATTACATGGCCAGCCGCCGCCAGCGGATCAGTGATCTCGAACCACTGATTCGTGGCAAGAACCTGACCTCGTCCCAGGCGTATACCGACGACATCTATTTCAAGGGAGCGTGGGTGCTCCACACGTTGCGGTGGCTGCTTGGCGACGAGGATTTCTTTAACGTAGTCTGGCGCTTTGCCAACGATCCCGATAACGCCTACGGTCTGGTTTCGAGCGACGACCTTGCGAGCCTTGTTCGAGAAATAAGCGGACGTGAAATTGGCTGGTTCTGGGAGCGTTACCTCTACATGGCCTCCGAGCCCGTGTGGCGGCTCACCCGTCGACTTGCCGGCGACCGGGAGCGGATCACGATCACATGGGACGACCCGGATTTCGAGTTGCCCCTGCCCGTTTGGGTGGCCGGCGAGGAGCAACGGATCGAAATGGTGGGCGGTCGCGCCTCGTTTTGGGTCCAACGCAGCACTACCGTCGAGGTTGATCCCCTCGGTCAGGTTCTGGCCAAACCGGCCAGTTAATCATGCCGCTTTCGCGCGGCGTGAAAACACGACGACGAAGACACACAGACCGACGAGAACAATGGTGCCGACGATCTCCCCCGGGATGCCTTCGAAGGCGTGATCCGACAGCAGGTGGATCGAGTTCTTGGCTGCGGTCGAGCCGGTTATCTGTTTGATGACGGCGCTGCCGATGGCGTCGAAGGCACCGATGATGGCGCCGCCGGCAATCAGCCCCGAGGCCATCAAAACCCCTCGATCAGTCCTCGCCTTGACTGCCTCGTCGGAGTCGTCGGCGCGTTTGCGGGCAACGAACCAGGACAGAATCCCTCCGAGCAGCACTGGAGTGTTGAGTTCCATAGGTAGATACATCCCGAGAGCGAATGCCAACGGCGGCACTCCGGTCATGCGCAGGATCAGGGCCAACAGAACGCCGAGCCCGAAGAGGTACCACTGCAGCGGTGCCGTCTGGGCGCCGAATATGCCGACCAGGATCTCTTTCATGGCCGATGCCTGCGGCGCCGGGATGGCGGCGGTGCCAAAACCTTGGCCGGGATCGGCCTGGGCCATCACCCACATCATGATGCCGCAGAAGGTGGCGGCCACAGCCGTGCCCGCAAATTTGAGGCCGAGCTGACGTGCCGGGGTGGCCCCGATCCAATGACCGACCTTGAGGTCCGATGCCAGGGCGCCGGATGCAGCAAGCGCCGTGCAAACGACGCCGCCAACCATCATTGTCACAAACATTCCGTTGCCACCCGAGAGCCCCATCTTCAGGAGAACGAAACCGGTGACGATGAGAGTCAGCATCGTCATTCCCGAAACCGGATTGGTGCCGACGATGGCGATGGCGCGCGCCGCCACCGGAGCGAACAGGAACGCGATGATCATCACCAGGGCTGTGGCCACCGCGGCGTATGCGATCGAACCGCCGATGCCGACGCCGAAGGAGAAGAAGAGGAAGGCGCCGAGCGAAAAGACCACCAGCCCGATGATCGTAAAGCTTCCAGGCAGCGGGCGATCGATGCGCGGCACTTCGGTGACGGTGCGTTCGTCCTGGTGGCTCATGCCTACGATATTTGCGCCAATCGATCGCACCATGGATGGCAGCGAAGCCAGGATGCCGAGGATGCCGGCGCCGGCGATTCCGCCGACCCCGATGATCCGGACGTAGTATCTGAATACCTCGTCGATCCCCATCTCCGAGATCGGAATGGTGCCGGGTGGGAGGATCCCCGGCACGTACGTGCCGATGGCGTGGACCAGCGGGACGAGCACAAAGTACGAGAGGAACGAGCCGGCGCAAATGATGGCCGCGTAGCGGAGGCCGACGATATAACCGATGCCGATGATGGCTGCGTTGTTGAGGATGCGCAGGGTCATGAACTGGCGCTCGAGAATCTGACCGAGGCCGACCGCGCGGAAGGAGAGCATCTCGGCCCAGGCATGGAAGGTGGTGGCCAGCCCGTCATAGACGGCACCGAGCGCGGCCGCCATTGCCAGGGTCTTGGCCTGGCCGCCGACTCTTTCGCCGGAGATCAGGATTTCGGTGGTTGCGGTTCCCTCGGGCCACGGCAGTTTTCCGTGGAGCTCGACCATGAAGTGGTAGCGCAGCGGGATCAGGAAAAGGATGCCGAGGCATCCGCCGAGGAAGGAGACGATGATGACCTGGAGCACGGTCGGCTCGGCCACCCCGGACCCAGGCTCAGCAGCCAGCATGTAGAGCGCCGGGATCGTGAACACCGCGCCCGCCACTACGTGCGACGAGTTGGCTCCGATCGACTGAACGATGACGTTTTCGAGGATCGTGCTGCGGCGAGCGAAGAGGGGCGAGATGCCGATGGCGAGGATGGCGATTGGGATCGCCGCCTCGATGCCCTGACCCACCCGTAGCGCCAGATATGCAGCCGCCATAGAGAAGAGGGCACAGAAGAGGAGCCCCATGGTGACCGAACGGGTCGTCACCTCGTAGACCCCGGTCTCGTCGGGAACTACCGGGACGTACGATTCGCCGGGTTCGAGTGGGCGACGCGCGTTGTCGGGCAGGCCCTCGATCGTTGTTGGCTGGCTGTGCTCCATCGGGATACCTCACTTCTGGTTTTTTTGGACGCCGTAGTGTACATGGGTCGATACCCGCGTCCGCGTCCGATTCCGCGTCCGCGTTCGATCAGTCGGGCAGGGGAGCAGGGGAGCAGGGGAGTGGAGGACAGGAGATGTTGCTCAGGAAGTCTTGAACGTCTTCTTGTACAAATGCCGGTTGGGGTCAGAGGCGAAGATCGCAAATTGATCGACGAACTCGGCACGCAGCACTCGCTGGCGCTCCGCGGTGTATTCGCTCAGTCGGCTCGTGGCAGCGAGTGCGCGCGCCGACGCCGTGCATGATTCAACGAACTCTCCGATGTAGGCCAGTTGGATCTCGGTGTCGTTGAAGTCGCCAAGGATGTCCTGCAATCTTTTGAGCTCTTTGATGAACCGCGAAGCGGTTGCCCCGGGAAACAGGCTGGAGAAAAACTCGAGCAGATAACGGAGTTTTTTCCCGTCGATCCGAATTCTGTGAAAGACGGCGGCGGGTGCATCGGCACCGATCCCGCGACCTCTTTTCCAGATTCTCTTGAAGGCCTTGAGAATCCGCGGCCCGGCAGCAGTGTTGATTGCCGAGGAAGCGAGCGGCGCCTCGGTTCCGGCCTCGATGCCGGTGTCCAGGAATCGGTGCCATTCGTTCATCAGGTGTCGAAATCTGGCGGACTGCAGCGCGGCGCATACTTCGTCGCGTTTCACTTTGCGCTGATCCTCCAGGAATTTTTGGAGCGGGCCGAGGGCGCTTTCGTCGCGGTCGGGATTCTGCCGATAGCTGTCCAAATCGAGCAACATCACATCCAGGTCCCGGCAGGGACCGGTGACGGCTCCGAGCCACTTGGACTCCATCGCGAAGACGTCCCCAACCGACGCCGGCACCACACCCTTGATCTGCGACAGCAGCGTTCTGGTTCGCCGATTGGCGACTCGAAGATCGTGAAGGAAATCGATGTGGTCGTCGCCAATCACTCCCTCGACATTCGATTCGAGTGTCCGGAAAAGACGGCGGAGGATTCTCAGCACCGATTCGTCAGCGCGTTCGCTCCCGGGATTAACCTGAGGCTTGTTCATCGGGTGGGAGGGGGTCTGGACACACCTGGGCAGAAAAAACCGGGCGCGCTACACCCTCGAAGTGTGCAGGCGCCCGGCGAGAAACGAGATTCGCTATTTCTTTTTGGCCTTCTTCTTGGCGGCTGGTTTTTTGGCAGCGGCCTTCTTCTTTGGCGCAGCCTTCTTCTTCGCAACCTTTTTCTTGGCGGCTGGTTTCTTCTTCGCAACCTTTTTCTTGGCGGCTGGTTTCTTCTTCGCTGCGACCTTCTTTTTCACGACTTTCTTTTTGGCGGCTGGTTTCTTCTTCGCAACCTTTTTCTTGGCGGCTGGTTTCTTCTTCGCAACCTTCTTCTTGGCGGCCGGTTTCTTCTTTGCGGCCTTCTTCGGCGCCGCTTTCTTCTTCGCTTGTGCCATCAGTAGGACTCCTTTTTCCTGGTTGGTACTGGTTGGATTTTGCGTCACCTACGAAAGAACCACTTCAACTTTACCCAATTTTCCAGAAATGTGAGTGTTTCGACCCGGAATTTTTTCGCGCTCGTCAAGAGGCGGGGTCGACTATACTCGTCGATTCAGGAAAATTTTGGCATGGTATCGGCGAAAAAAAATAGCATCACGATCAAGCCCGAGTCCCCGGATGCGTTCATCAATCGGGAGCTGAGTTGGTTGCGTTTCGCGAGCCGCGTGCTCGAGCTGGCGGAGGACTCGGAGGTGCCTTTGCTCGAGCGAGTGAAGTTCGCCGGCATCCTCGGCATGCTCCACGACGAATTCTTCATGAAGCGCATCGCGGGTCTGAAAAGACAGATACGAAAGGGTGTCGAAAAGCACTCGATCGACGGGCTCACTCCGATGGAGGAGCTCGAGGCGTGCCGGCGGGAAGTCGTTGATCAGAGCACCAGGCTTTCGCGGCTATTCGAAGAGAGCCTGCATCCGGCGATGGTCGCGGCAGCGGTCGGCATCCTAACGTGGGACGATCTCGACGACTACCACCGGGCGGACCTCAGCAACTACTTCAAGCGTTCGGTGCTTCCTATCCTGACGCCGCTGGCCGTTGATGCGGAGCACCCTTTCCCATTCATCAGCAACTCGGGTCTGAACATCGCCGTCACCCTGCGTGAGAAAAAAAGGGAATGGTTCGTGCGCCTCGAGGTGCCGGCGAACCGAAATCGGTGGGTGCCACTCAGTGACGGGTCGGGCTATGTTCCCCTCGAGCAGGTCGTCGCCGCCAATCTCGATCATCTCTTTCCAGGCGCGGAAGTCACGAGCCACGTCTTCAGGGTGACCCGCGCCGCGCACGGCGAGAACAGCGACGGAGCCCATGAGATTGAAACGGACAAAACGCTCGAACCCGGGAGCATCATTCGCCTGGTCACGGACGAGCTCAAAGCACGCAAGTTCGCCGGCAAGGTCCGCCTGCAAGTTTCCAAGGGAACGCCGAAGAAGATGCGGAACTGGCTCATGCGCCAGCTCGAGTTGGAAACCATCGACGTCTACGTCACCCAGCACCCGATGCGCATCGCGGATCTCTTGGAATTCCGGCCCGACCGAAATGGCGATCTGTGGGACCCGCCTCATGTGCCGGTGACCCACGGTCGCCTTCGCAATCTCCAGAGAGGAGACCCGTCGGCGATCTTTGACGAGATCCGGCGAGGGGACATTCTGCTGCACCACCCGTACCACAGCTTCGATACATCGGTTCTGCAGTTTCTACGGTCGGCGTCGATCGACGAACGGGTGCTGGCGATCAAGCTGACCATCTATCGAACATCCTCCGATTCGCCGATCGTGCAGGCGCTCACCGAGGCCGCCCGAAGGGGCAAACAGGTGGCGGTGCTGGTGGAGATCACCGCCCGCTTCGACGAGGCGCCAAACATTGCCTGGGGAAGACACCTCGAGCAAGAAGGGGTGCACGTTTCATACGGGGTGGAGAAACTCAAAACCCACGTCAAGTTAGCGATGGTCGTTCGAGAGGACGAGGATGGAGTACGGCGTTACGTTCACGTCGGCACAGGCAACTACCACAGCGGCACGGTCCGGCTCTACGAGGATGTCGCGATCTTGAGCTGCAACGCCGAGCTCGGCAAAGAGGTGGCGGCGGTCTTTAACGAGCTGACGAGCTCCACATCATTTGGCGATTTTCGCACCTTGTTGGTTGCGCCCCACACCATGCGTCCGCGTTTCATCGAGCTTATCCGCCGCGAGGCGGTGCACTCGGCAGAAGGACGGCGCTCAGGAATACGGGCGAAAATGAATCAACTCCAGGATCCCGAGATCATCCGCGAGCTCTACCGGGCGAGCAAGGTGGGTGTGCCGATCACCCTCAATATTCGCGGCCTCTGTTGCCTTCGACCTGGAATCCCCGGACTTTCCGAAACCATCCGGGTGTTCAGTGTGCTCGGGAGGTTTTTAGAGCACGGTCGCATTTATGGCTTCGAAAATGACGGCGCTCCGGAGTACTTCATCGGCTCGGCCGACTGGATGAAGCGCAATCTCGATCGCCGTGTCGAGACCATTGCGCCCGTGATCGAACCCACCCTCATCGCACAGGTCGAAGAGATCCTGACGGTGGCCGAGAAGGACAACTGCTCTGCGTGGGACCTGCAATCCGACGGGACCTACGTGAGACGCAATCCAAAGAAGGGCGAGCAGCCCCGTCCTTCACAGCAGGCTTTCATCGACCTCGTGCGATAATTGATGGGTGGGACTCACGCCCAACGACTATGTCATTCACGCAATGGGACTCGGCGGGAGAGCGCGAGCCGTGGTCGCGGTGACGACCAACTCGGTCGAGGAGCTGCGGCGTCTGCACGACCCATCACCCGAGGTGACGGCGGCCGTTGGCCGCCTCGCGACAGGTACTCTGCTGCTCGCATCCACCCTGGGAAAAATTACGGGTCGGGAGCCACTCCTCACGGTAGAGGTCAACGGCGGCGGACCTGCCGGCCGTCTCGTGGCGACTGCCTCACCGGCGGGATGGGTAAGAGCGATGGTGGTCAACCCGCTCGCCACCGCTGATCGTCGTGATGACGGGAAACTCGACGTATCGGGTGTCGTCGGCTCCGACGGACAGTTGATCGTGACCCGGGACCCCGGCATCGGTGAGCCCTATCGCGGCGTCGTCGACCTGGTCTCAGGAGAGTTGGCGAAAGATCTCGCCTATTACCTGTCGGAGTCCGAACAGTCGCCGGCCGCTGTGGTCCTTGGTGTGAAATGCCTGCGGGAAGGCCGGGTGGCCAGTGCGGGTGGACTCCTCGTGCAGCTGCTGCCTGGTGTCAGTGACAAGGAGGCGCTCGCCCTCACCGACTGCATTCGCTCGCTCGGAGCGGTATCGTCACGGCTTGCGGCCGGTCAGGGTCCACGCGAGTGGCTGGCGGAGATCTTCCCCGCTGGCTGCTCGATCCTCGGCGAGGTGCCGGCACGTTTCTTCTGTGGGTGTTCGATTGAGCGGGTCGAACGCGCTCTCCAGCTCCTCGGGTCGGAGGAGATCCGTGCTGTGCTTGAAGACGGGCGAGACGATGGCTCGGATGTCATCTGCGGATTCTGCAGAATGGCCTACACGCTCCAACCCTCCAGGCTGCGAGCGCTCATTACCGAGGTGGAGGCCGAAAGCCCCCGCCCACCAGTTCAGTAGCCAGTAACCAGTCCCACCCGCCCAACCAGTATCCAGTAACCAGTCCCACCCGTCCGCCCTCGAGGACTCAGTGTGCTTTTACTGGCCACTGGCCACTGGCTTCTGGGTGGAGGGGTGGGAACTACGCGACCTTTGCGTCAGTCTTCTTCTCTGTCGTCTTCTTTGGCTTGGAGTCCGCCGTAGTTTCGGCTGCAGATTTCGCGGCCTCGGTCTCCTTGGCAATCGGTTTCGAGCCGTTATTGTTGCCCTTGCCGTAATCAGTGACATACCAGCCGCTGCCCTTGAACTGCAAGGCCGGGGCGCCGATGAGGCGGTGTGCAGTCCCTCCACACTCCGGGCAGCGTCCATCTTTGAGAGCGGACGCCTTTTCGATCCGCTCGAAGCGGACCGCGCACTGGTGGCATTGGTACTCGTACAGGGGCATGGATTCCTCCAGAACGATCGGTTGGCCGATCGATCGGCCGTTATCTTGCGATCTGAGTGCGAATCTGTCAAGTCGATATGGAGGGCGATACCGTATAGTGCTATCTGAACCAGCGGATGGGTGCGGTCGGCCATCGACCGAAAACGAGGAGGTCAAGGTGAGAAGAATTGTGGCATGTGCAGCGCTGTCGCTTCTGGTGCTGGGTTGCAGCAGCTCGAACTCGTCCGATCCGAATCTGGACGCGTGGGAGCGTGAGGTGGAAATAATTGAACCCGGTCAGATCGGTGACCGGCAATACGAGGAGCTTGGCGGGTTGCTTGAATCGAGGGAGCCGCTCCGACCCACCTATGGAAGTGAAGAACAGGCGATCGACTCCGCCAGACGGCAACTCCGGCGGCAGGCCGCCGAGCGCGACGCCGATGCGGTGGTGATCTTCGAGTGTGGGCGTCACGTTCGCCCGATGGAGGATACGAATCTGCCGACCACGGGCCCCGAGATCATCTGCCACGGTGGTGCTATCCGTTGGATGGATTGACCAGAGAACCACTCCCGCGCGTGAAATCCGCAGGCACCTGACGACACAACACAACGGGATTCGTTTATAAAAAGAAGCATTGCCAATCGGAAATGCTTTTCGGTCGTCGGACGTTTTGGTTGTATGATATGCCTGCCGTGACCAAGCCCAAGCAACATATTTCGCCGATGAGCCTGCACGTGGTGACAACGGACGGATCACCGTTCGACCACGCGTTGGACGGTGAGAGCTTTGTCGTCGGACGCTCTTCGAAGGCCGATCTGACGGTCCCGGATCGCTCCATGTCCCGCATGCACGCACGGTTCTATCTCGACAACGGGGCATGGCACGTGGAGGACCTGGGTTCGCGGAACGGCACCCTTCTCGGCGGCCGGCCGGTCAACGACCCGGCAAAGATCGGGCACGGATCGGTGATGCAGGTCGGGAGCACGTCGATTACTCTCCGTGAGACCACCCGCCCGGCCCCGAGCGGCGTCCCAATGTCCGGCAGTTCGGACAGCCACACCATCTTCCGTTCAGCGGCAGAGCTGCTGCAGGCACCCGAGGAGATCCGCACCGACTCCGTGACCCCAATGGGCGAGGGGCTGCGCCGGTACGCGGACCGCCTCCGGTTGCTGACCGAGGTCAACCTCGCCCTCGACAGGGTTATGTCGCTGGGAGATCTTCTCGATCTGATCCTGGATCGGGCCTTCGAGCACTTCGGTCCGGAGGACGCGGCGATCTACCTGCGAAACAACAAGGGCGGCTACGATTGTGCGGCGAGCCGGTCGGTTGGGAAGGGCGACGCCAAGATCCTGTTCTCCACCAACCTGATGGAACAGGTCGTGGAAGGCGGCCAGGCGGCCCTGGTCCTCGACGCCCAGACCGACGAACGGTTTAACGAAGCCATGAGCCTGCTCGATGCCGGAGTCAGGTCTCTGGTAGCTGCGCCGCTGCTCGATCCAGACGGTGCCCTCGGGCTCATCGTCCTCGGATCGCGCCTGACGGTCCGCCAGTTCGAGGAGGAGGACATGGAGTTGCTGGCATCGTTGGCGTCGGTGGCGGCGATGCGCATCCGCAATGTCCACCTCGCCGAGGAGGCAGCCGAACGCCGGCGCCTCGAACAGGAGGTGGCGCTGGCGCGAGAGATCCAGGTCAGTCTTCTGCCCGACACCCTGCCGGAGGTCGAGGGTTGGGACATCGTCGCCGGCAATATCCCGTCGCGCGGGGTGTCAGGCGACTTCTTCAAGGTCGAGCTGCGGCACGACGAAAGCGAAATCGTGTTGATGCTCTCCGATGTTTCGGGAAAGGGAATCGGTGCGTCGCTCCTGACTGCCTCGCTCGAGGCGCTGTCGGCTGGTCCGATCCACGATGGTGTGGCGCCAGAGGAGATCTTCAATTCGGTCTCTCACCTGCTCTTCGATCGAACGCCTCCAGAAAAGTTCGCGACCTCCTTCATTGCCGCGGTCGATCACGCAACCGGGACTTTCTCGTACTGCAATGCAGGCCACAACCCGGCCTTGTTGGTGCGGGCCAACGGCGATACAGAGTGGCTGGAATCCACTGGTATGCCACTCGGAATTCTCCCGGAAGGGGTGTTCACCGCCGGCGAGCGAGCGCTCGAGGTCAACGACACGCTCGTGCTCTACACCGACGGCATCACCGAGCCGGAAAATCCTGAGGAGGAGGAGTACGGCGAGGGGCGCCTCGGCGAGGTCTGCGTCAAGAACCGGTCGGAACCGGTCGCCGAGCTCTTGTCGGCTATCGAAGAGGACCTCTACCACTTCGTCCGCGGAGTTCCTTTTCTCGATGATCGTACACTTGTCCTGATTCGACGCCTCACAGACAAGTAAAGACCACCGACGGTCCCCTCCCATTCTCCTGGGAAAAATGTTTCAAAAATGAAATGTGTCTGCGTCTCATCTGCGTTATAGTGTGTGTCGTCCATTCATCGTGACGGACAGACAAAGCGCAAATGGTTGACTCCCGGGTTTTAAAGGGCGTTCTGAGAGTATTTTGGCTGCCCGGTGATCAATCGAATAATGGCGCGCAAGGCTCGCCATCGGGGGGGAAATGAGATGATCGGTACGACGCTTTCGCACTTCCGGATCACCGAAAAGCTCGGTGAGGGTGGAATGGATGAGGTGTGGTTGGCCGAGGATGTCCGGCTCGGCCGGACGGTCGCGCTCAAGATCCTGCCCCCCGCTCGCGCCGAAAGCGAGGACCGACGACGCCGTTTCGAGGACGAGGCTCGAGCGGCATCCGCTCTCAACCACCCCGGCATCGCCCACATCTATGACGTCGGCGAGGCGGACGGCATTCACTTCATCGCAATGGAGCACGTTGACGGCGATAGCCTCGACCACCGCATGGCGCGGTCAGCGCTGACGACCGCCGAGATCGTCGACCTTGGCGCTCGTCTCGCTGATGCCCTCGCCGCCGCCCACAAGCAGGGCGTCACCCACCGAGACATCAAGCCCTCCAACGTCATGATCACCACCGAAGGCCGCCTCAAGGTCCTTGACTTTGGCCTCGCCAAGCTGCGCCCGGCCCTCGGTAAAGGTGGGGGCGACGCCACAACCCAGACCATGACTCAGCCAGGGGTGGTGATGGGCACCGTCCAGTACATGAGTCCCGAGCAGGCCCTGGGCAAGGAGGCGGATCACCGGAGCGACATTTTCTCGACCGGTGTCGTGCTCTATCAGATGGCGACCGGCCGGCTGCCTTTCTCCGGGTCGACGCCGACCGAGACCATCACGGAAATTGTGCGATCGGAAGCCGAGCCCGTATCCGAGCTCAACCCTTCGACTCCACTCGAGCTCGAACGGATCATCCGCAAGTGTCTCGAAAAGGACGCTTCGCGCCGGTTTCAGAGCGCCCGAGAGCTGGCGGTCGACCTCGACAATCTCAAACGAGATACAGAATCGGGCGGTACCGGATACGTGTACTCTTACCGCAGGCTGCTGTCGAACCTGTATGTGATCGAGGGTTTGAGATGACCGACCCTCCGAGTGGTGTCCACCACCGCGTCAAGCCGCTCAAGGCGATCCCGATCGACGATCTCGCCGCGGCGGCGGGTGTGGTCGGAGGTGTGCGCCGGCAGGATCTCGAGAGTGGTGACCGGGTCATCGTTTCGACCAAGAATTCGGTCTACTCGCTGACCGTTCGCGCCGACGGTTCATTCGATGTCAGCGGGGGTTGGTTTGAACGCGAGGGTTCGGGGGCTACGACCGTCGAGATTCTCGGCTGCACCGCCGGTGGCCACGCGCTCTTCACTGACCATATCGCGGCACCCGGACTTTTCATGGAGTTCGCCGATGGGTTGCGCACCACACGCATCAGAACAGTACGACGCATCGCTGCGGGGGGAACGCCTCAGTGATCGGGCCGCGTGACGTCCGGGCGGAATGTATCGGACTGATGGTTGGGTTTTCACCTCAGAGAACCCATAATGTCAGGTACGTGCAACCGAGCGAAAAACTGATCGCCTCCAGTGTGGAGGGAGGGACGCCATGTTCATGCGTATCGTCAACCTGAAAGTCAAGGAGGGAAGACAGCGGGATCTGGCTCGTTTTTACGAGGATCGTGTCATCCCAGTCCTCCAGGAAAGCGGGGGCTGCCTTTACGCGGGCCTCCTGCAACCCTCGGATGACGATCAGGAGTGCATATCCATGACCTTCTGGCGCTCCAGCAAGGCCGCCGAGGCATACGAGAAGAGCGGCCGGTTCGACGAGCTCCTCGACGAGAGCGACGAATTCATGGCCGAGGTGTCCGAAGGGCGCGTGCAATCGTCAAGCGAGTCGTCCGGCTCTCTCCCCGCGCTGCAAGACCCGGAGCCGGAGGGCTATCCGGTGGAGGTGGCTGGGATTGGCGAGGTGGTCGATGCCGTGGGCCCCCATCAGTTCTTTGTGCGGATCGTTTCGGCGCGGGTCGAAGCGGGCCGCTTCAATGAACTCAAGAAGCGGTTTGACGAGGAGATCAAGCCGGCATTGATGGCGACCAAGGGGTGTCGAGCGGTCTTTCTCGTCGAGAACGTCAAACGGCGTTCGAGGGCGCTCTCGGTGACGATGTGGGACAGCGAAGCGGCAGCTATCCGCCACCAGCTGAGCGGCGCCTTCGATGAGCAGGTCGCCAAGGTCAGCGAGTTCTTCTCCGGGCTCTATCAGTGGAAGTTGTCGCTCGGCTCATCGCAGGAACGGAGCACAGTCACCGGCAAGGACCTCAACGTGCGCGGCTTCAAAGTGGTGACCGGGCGCAGCCTCCGGGACTGAAGAAACCCTCTCTCCAACGCCGAGGTGGCCATTTTTGCGGGGCTGAGTTACAATCTCAACCGCCAATAACAGATTTTCGATACAAGGAGAAGAACATGGGTGGGATCAACACCGGCCGCTGGCTGCTTGGCGGCGTGGTCGCAGGCATCGTGATCTGGATCTGTGAGGGCATCGCGGCGATGTCGTATATGGGTGAGATGACGGCGGCAATGGAGGCGCACAACCTGTCAATGGACATGTCGGCCGGGATGATGATCATGACCGTGGTGGTCAGCCTTCTGGTCGGGCTGACGTTGGTCTTCTTCTATGCCGGTGTCCGTCCGCGATTCGGTCCAGGCCCCAAGACCGCCGCGATGGTCGCCGTGGCTCTGTGGCTCGGCGGCCATCTGGTGGCGCTCATCGGCTACCAGATGGTTGATCTGTACCCGACTGGAATGCTTGTCAAGTGGGGCGTGATCGGGCTCGTCGAAATTACCCTGGCTTCGATCGTCGGCGCCTGGATCTACCGCGAGGAGTGAGGCGACTTCAGGACGAGTCAGTGGGGTTACCCGATGTTCGAGCGTGAAAATTGAAACTGTTTTTCGAGTGTGCAGTATGATCTGGCAAGAGGTATTCGACGAGTGACATTTTTTCTGACGAGTCTCAATAGAGAACTCGTGGGGATAGGAGCCGAGAGGTGATGACGGACTCCACGGGTCGGTGCGAGTTCCACACGGACAGCCTGATGGTTCGGGTGCAGAGAGAGTTGCCCGGAGAAACCACGGCAATACCCCCGGTTGTCGAACAAATCATGGAAATCGTGAAACAGCAGGGCTGCGCAGAGCACGGCGAGTTCGAGATCGAGGTTTCGCTCTATGAGGCGTTGGCCAACGCGGTCGAGCACGGCTGTGGACACGACCCCGACAAGAGGGTCGAGGTCATCGTCGCCTGCGAAGAACACCGCGGGATGATCATCGTCGTCCGCGATCCGGGCGAGGGCTTCGATCCCGGTTCTGTGCCCAGCCCGGTCATCGGCAAGAACATTTATGCCGATAGTGGGCGCGGCATCTTCCTCATCAACCAGCTCATGGACGAGGTGCGCTTCGAAAAGAACGGTACCGAAATCTGGATGATCAAGGGACCAAAGCCGGAAGACGCTTAATTCGAGCTTTCAAAAATCAGGTCAAAAAAACGGGCGGCCCGAAAGGACCGCCCTTATTGATTCAACGATCGAGACTATTCAGGTGGGTTGTAGCTGAGATCCTCGCGATAGGACACGATAAAGCTCTCCTCGTGGGCGACCGACTTGGACCACATCTTGCGGATCAGATCCCTCTCGTAATCACCGTAAACTTCCTCGACCATCTTCCAGAGGGCCACCTCCATGTTCTGACCGTACTCGGCCCAGCTCTTCATGGGGATCGCCAGGACCCAGCTCGGGCCGGGGCCCTCGGCGCCGTTCGCTACCCACGCCCACGAGTAGGTGAACGGAATTTCCTTCTCGACGATCGCTTCGTGCAGTTTTTTGATGGCGCTATAAAAGGCTCGGCCGTACTCGCGGTTGACCTGGAAGACGCTGACCTCGACCATTGTCGGTATGCCGTAGTCCTCGGGCCAGTTGGAGATGGATGGGACCGCGACGACCATGTTGCTCGAAATCTTTTTCACGTAACCGGAGACGTTTTCGAGATAGTGCGTAACGTCTTTCATCGCGAAATCGCCTCGCTCATCGAAGTCCGACCAGCTATGGTTTCCGGTGCGGATGATGTACTGGCCGAAATCCTGACCGTTGGCAATCTGCCAGGTGTGCCAGTACCAACTGTCGTTGTTATTTGCGTGAAACTCGAGGTGGCCCTTGTAGGCGGCCTCGAACTCGAGTGCCTGGCCGGGGTTGGCGGTGACGAAGTGGTTCTTGGCCACCATTGGCGGCGGCATCTCTTCGTCCTGCGCCATCAGCGGCGCCGCAATAGCGAACACGGTCATCACAATCAGGAACATTCGGAACTTACTCATAGTCTGACTCCTCCTTGGTTGTGCCAGTTACCGGCCGTTGATCATCGCGGCGCCCGGTGCGCCACGGCTTTCGCCCCAAAACTCAACAATCGATCGCAGAACAGGGACCATCGGGGTGGATTCAACTCCACGACCGGAGAGCGCTTTTCGTATGAATATTAGATTCAGTATCAACGACATTCTGCAATTGTCAAGTGCATCCTCTGCAAAGACTCTCGTGTGATGGCAGCAGCTGTCCGAGTTATGATCGACGGATGAAATCACCGCAAACCTGGCTACCAGTGGTTATTGCACTCCTGCTGACCTCGTGCTCATCGTCTGGCGGCTCGTCAGACGACTGGTCGAGAACGTACTTCGCACCCCGTGACAAGGTGATCGACGCCGTGATCGATGTCCTCGAGGACGAAGGCTATCTGGTAGACGCCGACCGTGAGAAGGGTCGCGTCTCGGCGGAACCGTCACGGGGGAGTGCCGGCAATCTGGTATCGCTGGTGGTGCGGGTGACTCAAAAAAACGACCGCATTCGGGTGGATGTGCAGACCCGCACAGGTGCGTCGTACTCGACAATGACGTCCAGACCCCAGGAGTCCACGGTCCTCGAGTTCTTCCACGAGCTGGATTTGAGATTACATAGCGGGCAAAGCTAAGCACGCGTATACTCCTTCCTCGGTGAGTTGCAGCAAACGCCGCCCACCGGAATGGAGGGACCGATGAAACTTTCGATGTTCGCCCTGGCCGCGGTTGGAATTTTTTTACTGGTGTCGTGTGGACCAACCTCAACGGTGGCGCCGGTGGCGGAGAAAAGACCTCACGAACTCGAGATGCACGGTGAGGTGAGGATTGACGACTACTATTGGCTCCGCGAACGGACGAACCCGGAGGTGCTGGCGTACCTCGAGGAGGAGAACGCGTACAGCTCGGCGGTGATGGCGAAGACGGAGGCTCTCCAGGAGGAGCTCTTCGAGGAGCTCAAGAACCGTATCCAGCCGGACGAGTCGACGCTGCCGGCCCTGAAGGATGGCTACTACTACTACAAACGATACGAGGACGGTCTCGAATACCCCATCCACTGCCGGAGGCAGGGCTCGGTGGATGCGCCCGAGCAGATCTTCCTCGACGTCAATCACGTCGCCGAGGGACACGACTTCTGCTCTGTGCGCGGCGTCTCCGTGAGCCCTGATACCCGGACTCTTGCGTGGGCGCTGGACACCGTAGGTCGCCGCAAGTACACGATTCAGTTCATCGATCTGGAGACTGGGGAGGCGATGGCGGACGTGATTCCCCAGGTGACCGGAAACCTCACCTGGGCCAACGACAACCGTACGCTCTTCTACGCAAAACAGGATCCGGAGACCCTTCGCTCGTACCAGATCTACCGGCACCTGCTCGGGACCGACCCCTCCGAGGACGTGTTGATCTACGAGGAGATCGATCCCACCTATAGCGTCTCCGTGGGGAAGACCCGATCCGAACGCTACATCATGATCCAATCCGAGCAGACCCTCGCCTCCGAGTTCCGATACCTGGATGCCGACAACCCGGATGGAGAGCCGCGGATCGTTGCTCCGCGAGAGCGCGATGTCGAGTACAGCGTCGATCACGTGGGCAATCGGTTCATCATCAGAACCAATCTGGAGGCGACAAACTTTCGTCTGATGGAGGCCCCGGTGGCGAGGCCGGGAAGGTCGAACTGGCGCGAGCTGATCCCGGGTCGCGACGACGTCTATCTCCAGGGCGTGGAGGTCTTTCGCGATTTCATGGTCGTGACCGAGCGCCGCGACGGGTTGCGGCGCCTGCGGGTGATCCCGTGGAACCGCGGCGAGGAGTTCGAGGTCGAGTTCGACGAACCGGCCTACGTTACCTGGGTGGACGAAAATGACGAGTTCGATACACAGGTGCTTCGCTATGGCTACAGCTCGCCCAACACCCCTGAGACCATCTACGACCTCGATCTGGCCACTCACGAACGGACCCTGAAGAAACAGGAAGAGATCCGCGGCGGCTTCGATCCGGCGAACTACACCGTCGA
>Ga0255045_10000014_pt1 | contig 30563 bp, 31 predicted proteins | sample BC1_12_23_MG_FD_183652 | JGI IMG/M metagenome (GOLD analysis project Ga0255045, IMG submission 183652) | Seawater microbial communities from Strait of Georgia, British Columbia, Canada - BC1_12_23 | ecosystem: Environmental > Aquatic > Marine > Strait | place: Canada: British Columbia...
GCACCCTGCTCGGCGCGATCAAGGTCCTGGGAACGCTTGAATCGGCGCGGGTGGTGGAACTCCAGGACTCGACCTCGGTCATGGGCGCCTTTCTGGTGGATCGGGTCTCCACATCCGAAAGTTTGAACGAGGTGTGAGTGTGCAACGGTTTTCCCAACCCTGGATATCGAAAGAATTCTTCGGCACTGTCCGATCTGAAAAGGAGAGAGGAACGATGAACAACGATCAGTACAGACTACTCAGAGGACGCCGCGTCGCCTGGGCGCTGACGATCGCGATGCTGGCGGTATTCCTGGCAGTGAGTGCGACATCGGCGATGGCACAGGACGAAGATGAGGAGTCCGCCACCCCCGGCGGCCAGAGCCTCGAGTCGGCCGCCAACGACGCCACCGCCTCCATGTGGACCTTCCAGCTCTCACTGGAGGGGCGAACCTGGCTGGACGAGGATGGACCCAGCGGCCAGCCCCGGCCCGAGGGCAACCGCGACCAGTTCATGCTCCGTTTTGTGGCTCCGGTGCCGCTGGGCAAGAACCTCAAGCTCATCAACCGGTTCACCATGCGCAACAACGAGGCGGTCGACAAGTCATCCGGCGCGGGCGACGCCGAGTACTTTGCGCTCTTTATCCCCTTCGAGTGGGCCACCGGCCGTTGGGGAATCGGACCGCAAGTAAACTTTCCAGCCGAGAGCTCGAAGTTTGGGAGCGAGAAGTGGCGATACGGATTTGCCTCGGCCTGGTTGGAGCGCGTCGGGGACAAAGTAATGACCGGCATCCTGGTACAGCAGGTCTGGGGCAAGACCGACCCAAACGACCCCGACCGCCAGGTGGCACAACCCGTTTCCATCCAGCCGGTCTTCAACTACTCGCTCAAGAACGGTTACTACCTCAACATCGGCGAGACCGCCTTCAGCTACAACTGGGACGCCAATGCCTGGCTGATTCCTCTCGGAGTTCGCTTCGGTAAGGTCTTTATCAACGAGGACGGGTCGGTTTGGAACCTCTATGGCGAAATCCGAAAGACCGTGTATCACAGCAACAGTTGGCCGGGCAGCGTCCTCGACACAGCCTTCCGGATCAATCTTTCGTACGCGTTTCCGATGTAGGACATCTTTTTGAGAATTAGGAATTAGGAATTCGGGAGGAGCCAGACATGAAGACAAGGACTACGGCAGTACGTAGCCTCGCCTGCGCCTTGTTGCTAGTGGGGACGACACTTGGCTGCTCGCAGCCAGGTCCAGAGCAGACCACCGATGAGGCCAGTACGGCGTCGTCCGCGACGACACACGCGTTGCCGCCGAACAACCCGTATCTGATCCAGAACAGCGCATATCCGTCCGTTCACTTCAACTCGGCCCAGACCGACGTGACAACGCTGCCGGTCTGGCGCGGCGATTCGACGATCGAGCCTGCTCAGGTCCAATGGCTTCCGGGCGTGACGACCATGGGCACAGCACATCGACCGTATGCCGGGGACGAGCACGCAATCTTCTTCTCTGGCGGCAATCGGGTCGGGAAGATCCGCATCACTGGCGGTGACTTCAGCATAGTCGATGAGGTAGCCATTCCCGGGCTAGAGGAGGCCACAATCTCGACGACGCAACTGCGGGCGATCGTCAAACAGATGGAGTCCGCCAACGGCGACGAGAACGAGTATCTGCTGGCGTTGCGCGAGTTCCTGAAGAAGACGGCACAAAGCACGGCCACGGTGGGTAATGGACTCTACACGTTGATGGACAAGGATGGATACTACTACGGGGGTTTTGGGACCACGGTCTACAAGGTTGCCGACGTGCGCGAGGGAGACATCCATTCCCCGATTGAGATCGTCAAGTCATTCGACATGCGCGATGGCATGCCCGAGGACCTGCGAGATAAGATCAGTCGCATCTTCGCTCTCTCTATGACCTATGACGGTCACCTTGTGGTTGCCATGCCGGGCACCATCGCGGTCATGGATCGAGATTTCGGCAATTTCCAGTTCATCTATCTCGACGGCGAGGCGGTGGACAACGGCATCTCCGTGGACGACAGGGGCGGGATCTACTTGGTGACCTCGAACTACATGCGGAAGGTCGTTTGGGACGGCAAGAAGCTATCGGATCAGGAGGCCGACGGCGCCTGGAAGAGCGAGTACGACTATGTGCCTAATCCGAAAGCGCTGTCCCGTGGCGCGGGCAACACCCCGACGCTGATGGGCTTCGGACCCGATGACGACAAACTGGTCGTCGTCGCGGACGCCGGCGATCCGGTGAAGATCGCGGCCTTCTGGCGGGAGGAGATTCCGCAAGACTTCGAACAGAAGCCGGGCACGAAGTCGCGACGCATTGCCGACCAGCTCGCGCTGACGATCAAGGTCCCTGCGACCATCGAGTGGTCACCGCACGTCTACGGGAACGGCGTGATGATGATGGCTTCCGCCTACGAGAACCCCGTGACGCAGGACGACGGCAAGTTTGCGTTTTTCGAAACGGTGCTCACGGCAGGAGTCACCCGGGAAGCGCCGGTCGGCGCCGAAAAGTGGAGCTGGGACTCAGAGACAGCTTCGCTCAAGAGCGACTGGACGGTGGACCTTCCTCTCCATTCGGCCCTGCATCCCGTCTCCGCCGCCAGCAACACCGTGACGCTCGCACCACTGGAGGATGGAATATACAGCCTCGTCCACCTCGACTGGGACACCGGCCAGGAGGTCGGCAAGGTCATCCTCGGCAAAAGCCCGTTCTTCAACACCGGCGGCGGCTTCATTATCCCCCTCAACGAGGATGAAACCTACATCACCGGCGTTTTTGGGCCAGTGCGATTCTCAAAGGGCAAGTGAGTGGCTGGAAAAGACAATGGGCACATCGGATGCACACAGGATGGGGCCTTCACGAACCCGATCTGGTATACGCCCTGATTCAATTCGGAATCCGGAAGGAGACTGACATGAAAACGAGAACTCCGGCAGTACGTAGCCTCGCCTGCGGCTTGTTGCTGGTGGGGACGACACTTGGCTGCTCGCAGCCAGGTCCTGAGCAGACTTCCGATGGGACCAGGTTGGCAACGTCCGAAACCACAGTTCGACACGCACTTCCGCCGAACAACCCATATCTGATCCAGAACAGTGTCTATCCGATGGTTCATTTTGACGTCGGGGCGACCGACACGACGACCCTGCCGTCGTGGCCGGGGGATACGACGCTCGAGCCTTCCCAGATTCAGTGGATTCCGGGTGTGACGACCATCGGCACCGCGCATCGACCGTATTCCGGGGGTGAACACGCCATCTTCTTCGCCGGCGGTAACCGGATCGGCAAGATCCGCATCACCGACGGTGACTTCAGCCTGGTCCACGAGGTACCGATTCCAGGACTCGAGGACAAGACGATGTTGCCCGAGGAAATTCGCGACATCCCTCAACAAATGGAAGCGGCCGAGGGCGACGAGGAGAAATACCTGGCGCCATATCGGAAATTCCTCGAGCGGACGGATCAATGCTCAGAAACGATCAGCAACGGCATCTATACGGTGATGGACAGGGACGGCTTCTACTACGCCGGTTGGGGAACCTCGGTGTACAAGGCCGGTGACGTGCGTGAAGGCGACGTCAACTCCCCGATCGAGATCGTCGAGGTCTTCGACATGCGCGACGGCATGCCAGAGGACCTGCGAGACAAGATCAGTCGCATCTTCGCTTTCTCTATGACCTATGACGGCTACCTCGTGGTTGCCATGCCGGGCACCATCGCGGTCATGGATCGGGACTTCGGCGACTTCCACTTCATCTATCTCGAGGGCGAGGCGGTCGACAACGGTATCTCCGTGGACGAGAACGGCGGCATCTACTGCGTGACCTCGAAGTACATGCGAAAGTTTGTCTGGGACGGAGAAAAACTGTCGGACGACGAGGCCGACGGTGCCTGGAAGAGCGAATACGACTACGTGCCCAACCCGAAGGCATTTTCCCGTGGCGCGGGTAACACCCCGGCGCTCATGGGCTTTGGACCCGATGACGACAAACTGGTCGTCCTCGCGGACGCAGGCGCCGAGATCAGCGTGATTGCGTTCTGGCGCGATGAGATTCCCGAAGGCTTTGAACAAAAGCCGGGCACGAAATCGCGGCGCATTGCCGACCAGCTCCCGCTGACGATCGACGTTCCCGCGACCATCGAGTGGTCACCGCACGTCTACGGCAACGGTGTGATGATGATGGCCTCCGCCTGGCCGGACCCTGTGAAGCAGAAAAACGGCAAGGTGGCGATCTTTGAATCGGTGCTGACGGCCGGAATCACCCGGGAAGCGCCGGTTGGTTCCGAGAAGTGGAGCTGGGATTCAGAGACGGATAGCTTCACCAGCGACTGGACGGTGGACTATCCGCTTCAGTGGGCGCTGCATCCGGTCTCCGCCGCCAGCAACACGGTGACGCTCACACCGTTTGAGGATGGGGTCTACAGCCTTGTCCACTTCGACTGGGACACCGGCGAGGAGGTCGGCAGGGTAATCCTCGGCACGAACCCGATCTTTAACACCGCAGGGGGCGTATTTATCCCCCTCGACGAAAACGATATCTATGTGACCGGCGTCTTTGGTCCGGTGCGAATCTCAAAGGTCAAGTGAGCGAATGGAACAGAAGATGGGCACAGCAGATGCACAAAAGATGGGGCCTCCACGAGCCCAATTTGGTACACGCCCCGAAGAATTAGGAATTAGGAATTAGGAAGGAGCCAGACATGAACACAAGAACTGCGGCAACACTTAGTTTCGCCTGTGCCATCTTGGTGCTGGGATTGGCACTTGGCTGCTCGCAGCCAGGTCCAGAGCAGGCCTCCGATGAGTCCTTTGCCAAGTACGGCCAGGAGTTCAAAGGGAAGATCGCGAAGTCGTACCAAGAGTCCGAGGAGTGGTGGCCGTCCACGCCCAAGCCGCCGGCAGGGACTCCGAACGTCATCATCTTCCTGCTGGATGACACGGGATTCGGGCACATCGGGAGCTTCGGCGGCTTGATCGACACCCCCAACATCGACCGGCTCGCGGAGAACGGGCTCCGGTACAACAACTTCCACACGACGGCGCTGTGCTCACCGTCGCGCGCGACGATCATGGCGGGCCGCAACCACCACCGGATCGGCCTGGGCTCGCACTCGCTCACCGCCATGGGCTTCCCGGGGTACAACGCCTTCCCGCCGGAGTCGGCCAAGTCGGTGGCCAAGCACGTGCAGAAGGCGGGTTTCGTCAACTACGCCATCGGAAAGTGGGACCACACGCCTCTTTACGAGGTCTCGGAGAGCGGGCCCTTCGACCGCTGGCCGAGCGGCGAGGGTTTCGACCACTTCTACGGCTTCATGGCCGCGGATGCCGACAACTACCGTTCGCTCTTATGGCGCGACCACTCCCCAATCGAAGACTGGGAAGGGAAACCTGGCTACCATTTGAGCACGGCCATGGCCGACGAGGCGAGCCGGAACATCACGTCCCACGTCTCGGTCTCACCCGACAAGCCGTTCATGCTCTTTTGGGCCCCGGTCGCCATGCACTCGCCCCACCAGGCGCCCCAGGAGTACATCGACAGGTACAAGGGTAAGTTCGACATGGGGTGGGACGGGGCCCGGAAGGTCATCCACAAAAAGCAACTCGAGATGGGGGTCATTCCGCGCGGAACGAAGCTGACTACCCGCACCGCTGACATCCCCGCCTGGGACTCTCTGCCGCCGGAGGAGCAGAAGCTCTACGCGCGCCAGATGGAGGTCTTCGCCGCCATGCTCACCCACGTGGACGAGCAGATCGGGCGGATTCTCAAGACCCTGGAGAGAACCGGCCAGCTCGACAACACCCTCATTTTTGTGACCGCCGACAATGGGTCGTCGGGTGAGGGCGGCCTGACTGGGAGCTTCAACGAGACTTACGTGCTCAACGGTCTCCAGACGCCGCTGGACGCGAATTTGTCGCACTACGACGACTGGGGTGGCCCCTCGACCTACCCCCACTTCCACGCGGGCTGGGCGCTCGCCGGGAACACGCCCTTCCAGTACTTCAAGCAGATCGTTCACCGCGGCGGCATCCAGGACGCGCTGGTCGTTCACTGGCCGGCCGGGATCAAGGCGAAGGGCGAGGTCCGCAACCAGTACCACCACATCACCGATATCGGCGCCACCATCCTCGACGTGACGAACACGCCCTTCCTGAAGGAAATAGACGGCCATGAGCAGATGGACCTCGACGGCGTCAGCATGGCCTACTCCTTCGACGTCCCCGATGCCCCCACCCAACACCCCGAGCAGTACTACGAGCTCTTCGGCAACCGCGCCCTCTACAAGGACGGCTGGAAAGCCGTGACCATCCATGCAGGCCGCATGCCCTGGGACCTCAACAGAACTGCGCCCTTCGAGAACGACGTGTGGGAGCTCTACAACCTCAACGAGGACTTCTCGGAGGCGGTCAATCTCGCCGACCAGAACCCCGAGAAGCTGGAAGAGCTGAAGGCCCGGTGGGAGGAACTGGCCTGGGAGAACAACGTCTTCCCGCTCTATGACGACATGATTCAGCGCATCGCCAAGCAGCAGGGTCGTCTCTTCGGTGACCGCACCGAGTTCACCTACTACAACCCGGGCGCCCGGCGCATAGCCGAGAAGGCCTCGGCCCCCGTCAAGGGACGCTCCCACAGCATCGAGTCCACCCTGGATCTGGCCGGCAAGGAAGAGGGCGTGATCCTCGCCTGCGGCGGGTTCACCGGCGGCTACACCCTCTACATCAAGGACAACAAGCTCCACTACGACTACAACTACTACCACGGGCTCTACTACAGCCTGGAGTCGCCGTCGCTGGGGACGGGAGCCGTCGACGTCAAGTTCAACTTCGTCGAAACGGGCGGCACGACCAAGGGGATCCCCGGCGGCCGGGGTGAGCTCTACGTCAACGGGAAGAAGGTCGATGAGGTGGAGATGCCCGAGATGCACATCTCGACCTTCTCGCTCTCGGAAACCTTCGACGTCGGCATCGACGCCGGCACCCCGGTCAGCAACAAGTACCGGGTGACGAACCACTATCCATTTACCGGCGACCTCGACAAGGTGGTCGTCAAGCTGACTGATTGATATTGATTGAAGCGACTGGTCGCCCGGAAGGGGCGGCCTTTCCTAAGATCTGACAACGGAAGGACTCTGACGTGAGATCGAAATTTCTGAAAATCGCTGTCCTCGCGGTGATGATGGTGACCCTTGCCGGCACCGCCGCGGCGCAGGAAACCATAAAGACACGCATCGGCGACCTGAGTTTTACCCACGATTTCGCCAACGGGTATCCGACGGATGCCACACAGCAACTCTTGTTTCATGAAATCGACTTCCAGCGCGCGTGCCAGACCTACATCTGGTCGATCCCGATTGTCTCGATGGCGCAGTGGCAATACGCCCACCTGCAGCAGTTGGGCGCTGAGAACGGGCAGATTGTTTTCGTCGAAAGCTACGATGACAAAGTGGGCGGACTCACCTACAACGCGACGACACCCTATGTGATCCCGTTCATTGATCTGGCCGACGGTCCCTGGGTGGTCGTGATGCCGGAAGGGGAGGTCCGCGGCGCCGCGCACGATATGTGGCAGATCGGCATCACGCAGATAACAGAGCCAGGCAAATACCTGTTTGTGGGTCCTGGCCAGGAGGTGCCAAGCGGTGCCAAGACTGAGGGGTACCGAATCTTCCAGTCCCCCTCCATGAGTGTGATGCTGGGAATCCGATTGATGTCGCCGGAGCGCGACGTCCGCATGGAGGTTCTGGAAAAGATCGCGATTTACCCGTATGCGGAGCGGAATGATCCCAAGCCGCGAGGCTACATCACACCGAACGGAAAACCCTGGCTGGCGGCGCATCCTCGAGGCATGGAGTACTGGGAACGGCTGGCCGATGTTCTGAACCGCGAACCGGTGGCAGAAAGGGATCGATTTTTCATGGCCATGCTCATCCCGTTGGGCATCGAGAAGGGCAAGCCCTTCAAACCTGACGCCCGCCAGCGCGAGATTCTCGAAGAGGCTGTTCTGGTCGGCGAAGCGATGGCCAAGGCCAACGATTTTTTCAATCCACGGATGGAAGATGCTCATTACGTGGAGGGTTCAAACTGGGAATTTGCGACCGTCGCCCTTCCCGATCAACGGCGGCAATACCACGACGACCTCGATGAGCGGGCGGCCTGGCTCTACGAAGCCGTGACCAATGACGAGATGATGCATGGGCAACGGCATGGCAAGGGCCAGGTCTACATGGCGGCCTACAAGGACAAGGACGGAGACTGGCTGGATGGAGGCGTGAACTACGTCCTCCATGTTCCGCCGGATGCTCCGGCTGAAGCGTTCTGGTCGATCACCCTCTACGACGTGGATACGCGATGCCTCATCCAAAACGAGCAAAAGATCGCCGATCGTTCATCACGTATGGATCTGCTGACCGACTCCGACGGATCGGTCGACATCTACATCGGCCCCGACAAGCCAAAGGGGGACAAGGTCAAAAACTGGATTCCAACCGTCGAGGGCAAGGCCTGGTTCCCGTACTTCCGCTTCTACTCGCCGAAGCAGGCGTTTCTGGATCGGACCTGGGTTCTGCCGGACATCGAAAAAGCGGAATAACCTCTGAGAACAGGAAAAGGAGACAGACTATGAGATCGAATGTACTGAAAATCGCCGTCCTTGCCGTGATGGTGGTGGCCATGGCGGGCACCACGGCGGCCCAGGACAGACCGAACATCCTCGTCATCTGGGGAGATGACATCGGTCAGTTCAACGTCTCCGCCTACAACATGGGGATGATGGGCTACAAGACGCCGAATATCGACCGCATTGCCGCCGAAGGCGCTGTGTTTACCGACTGGTACGGCCAGCAGAGCTGCACGGCCGGCCGCGCAGCCTTCATCACCGGCCAGTCGCCCATGCGCACGGGTCTGACCAAGGTCGGACTGCCCGGCGCGCCGGAAGGGATGAAAAAGGAAGACCCGACCATCGCCGGCCTGCTCAAACCGCACGGTTATATGACCGGTCAGTTCGGCAAGAACCACCTCGGCGACCGTGACGAGATGCTGCCGACCAACCACGGGTTCGACGAGTTCTTCGGCAACCTCTATCACCTCAACGCGGAGGAGGAGCCAGAGCTCCCGGACTATCCCGCAGATCTGAAGCTCGCCGACGGGAGTACTTTCAGCGAGAAGTTCGGCCCCCGTGGCGTCATCCACAGCTTCGCCGACGGCCGCATCGAAGACACCGGCCCGCTGACCAAGAAGCGCATGGAGACGGTGGACGAGGAAGTCACTACCGCGGCGCTCGGCTTCATGGACAAGGCGGTCAAGGCCGACAAGCCGTTCTTCGTCTGGTGGAACAGCACCCGCATGCACGTCTGGACGCACCTCAAACCCGAGTCCGAGGGCAAAACCGGTCTCGGCGTGTATGCCGACGGCATGGTCGAGCACGATGCGATGGTGGGCCAGCTGCTCGCCAAGCTCGACGAGCTCGGCATCGCCGACAACACCATCGTCATGTACTCCACCGACAACGGTGCCGAAGTGTTCACGTGGCCCGACGGCGGTACGACGATGTTCGCCGGAGAGAAGGCAACGCAGTGGGAGGGCGGTTTCCGCGTGCCGACCGCGATTCGCTGGCCCGGGGTCATCAAACCGGGCACGATCAACAATGAGATCGGCGCTCACGAAGATATGTTGGCCACCCTACTCGCTGCGGCGGGCGATCCCAACGTCAAAGAGGACCTGCTCAAAGGCAAGAAGGTCGGCGACATGACCTACAAGGTCCACCTCGACGGCTACAATTTGCTGCCCGCGTTCAAGGGAGAGGCCGAGTGGCCGCGCCATGAGTTCCTCTACTGGACCGACGACGGAAACGTCGCAGCCCTGCGCTACAACGACTTCAAAATCACCTTCATGAGGCAGAACGCCCACGGAATGCACGTCTGGTCTCAGCCATACGAGGTACTCCGTATGCCGATGATCGGGAATCTGCGCAGCGATCCGTTCGAGCGAGCCTTCCATGAAGGTATCGGCTACCCCCAATGGCAATTCGAACACATGTTCATGTTTGCGCCCGCTGGCTACTATGTCGGCAAATGGCTGCAGAGCTTCCGCGAGTTTCCGCCGCGTCAGAAACCCGGCAGCTTCAGCCTCGACCGCGTACTGGAAGCGATCACCAAAGGTGCGGGTGACAAATAACGGCAGAATCCACCCCGGGGGCCGCGAGGCCCCTGGGGATTTTTATCGATCTTTGACCGTGATAGGAACTGGAATGAATTTTCCGGAGAAACAGCAGACATGCAGATGAGCGCAGATATCAAAAACCGGCCTAAGCCCATCTGCGTCTATCTGCGCTATCTGCGGTTTGCCTGCGATTGCGATGGGCCGATCTCCGCACCCCGAAAAGGAGGCCTATGATGGCCGATCAGGCCTACAGAGCGACAGCCAAGAGCCAGCTCGAACGGCTGGCGACGTTGACCGATGTGGTCTACGCGGTCGCGCTGGTGCTCATCATCCAGTGGCTGCCGCTGCCCGAGGAGAGCCACTCCGGCGGTGTTGTCTGGCTCGCTGATCTGTGGGCGGAGTATGCGGGAAACATCGTCTCGGTGATCATCGGGCTCGTTTTCACCATTATTTATTGGATTCGTTCCAACACCCTGATGACTGCCCTCGACCGCACCGACGGTGTCCACACCGGTTTATCGATAGCTTCGGTGTTTTTTCTGCTCCTGTTGCTCTACATCGTGCGGGTCAGTGCTGAGGTGGCGGCTCCGAGCCGCAGGGCGGGAGAAAGCTTCGCCGTTGCGCTCATCGGCATTGCTGCCGGGGCAGCTTGGGGATGGGCACGAAAGAAAAAACTGGTTCGCGAGGGTATTTCGAAAGAGGAGCGGCTCGGCGTCCAGATCGAAGCCTTTGCTGAGCCCCTGACGGCTCTTGTGACCCTGCCCTTTGCATTCGTCGGCGAATTGGCCTGGAATCTGGCCTGGTTTGCCTATATTCCCATAGCGGCATTTCTTCGCCGACGCGGCATAAAAGACCAGGAAAAGCTATGATACGCAATCGACAATCAAACGAGGAGGACCTATTTCTATGATCAAGAGAAAATATCAAATCGTTATCGGTGCGGTGTTCATTGCGTTCCTCCTCGCGGCGGCCGCGCCGGCCGAGGCCCAGCGCGAGTTCGAGCCCCTCTTCGACAAGTTCAACTTCAAGGTCGCAGGGAGCTGGGTCGGGCTCAATACCGAGATTCGGCTCGATTCGGATCTGACCGAAGGAAACGGAACCACCCTCAACTTCGAGGACGATCTCGCCCTTGGCAGCAACCAGACCATTCCGACGCTTGCATTCGAGTGGCAGATCGCCCGCAAGCACAAGTTGGGGGTGCGCTGGCAGGACATCAGTCGTGATTCCAATGCCCAGGCGCTGACCGAAATTGAGTGGGGTGACGAGACCATCCCCATCGATGCCAACATCACCCTCGGTTTCGACATCACCCAGGCCTTTATCGACTACGCTTACTACCCGTGGGTCAAGGAGCGGTGGGCGGCAGGCTTCGGACTCGGCCTCCGCTGGATGGACGTCCAGGCGACGCTGGCCTATCGCGGAGAGAACGAAGATATCGAGGGCAGTACCGACGTCAAGGGCAGCGCTCCCCTGCCGTATCTCTACTTCGAGTACCGGCGTCTCCTGTCCGACAAATGGCGTTTCATCACCGGGCTCGGGTGGCTCTACATCAAAATCGAGGACCTCGAGGGCGGCCAGTGGATCGGGCGCGCCAGCATCGAGTACCTGGCGGGCAAGAGGTGGTCGTTTGGTGCCGCCTTCAATCTGTCCAACATCGACATCGATTGGAACGCGATTTCGACCGAGGAGGCGACTGTCCTCAACCTCGCGCTCGATATGGGCATCAACGACTTTTCGGTCTTCGCGCGGGTGAGGTTCTAGACCGCCCGCCCAACCGCCCGATTCTGGATGCTAGATGCTAGATGCTGGATATCGTCCTCGCAAAACCGGGCCTTGGGTGGGCGGGTGGATCCAGTATCCAGCATCCAGTATCCAGCATCGGGTGGTGCCTATGCCGAAGCAATGCGGAAGGGCCATTCTGCTGGCAATCGCGCTGCTCGGCGCCTTGGCGCTTCCCGGGTGGGCGCAGGAGTTCGAGCCGCGCACCTACGTGGTGGCGCCGCCGGGGCTCAACTTCGTCGGCGTCGCCTACGGTTTTGCGAACGGCGCGGTGTTCATGGATCCCTCGCTGCCGGCGAAGGACGTCGATGCCGACATCCACCTGGTGGTCATGAGGTATGTGCGCACGCTGGAGCTGATTGGACTGCCGACCAAGCTCAAGGTGGTCCTGCCGTTGTCCGACGGGCACTGGAAGGGTTTTGTCGAGGATGAGTTTCGCATCCGTGATGCCACCGGATTGGGTGACGCTCGGCTGACTCTGGAGACCCAGTTTGCCGGAACGAAGGACCCGGATCGGACAGTCTGGGGAGCCAGAGTTCAGTTCATCCTACCCACAGGCGAGTACGACAGCAGCAAGTTCATCAACCTCGGCGCCAACCGGTGGGGAGCGATCCCGGAGGTCGGTTTCAGCTATCCGGCCGGCAAGTGGGACTTGGAGGGAGCCCTCGCCGCCTGGATCTTCGGTGACAACGATGACTTCCTTGGCGTGCCACTCGAGCAAGACCCCCTGCTGGTGGCCAAGTTTCACGCCGTCCGTTCGATCCGTCCGGGCTTCTGGTGGGCTCTGGCCGCCGGCTATGGCTATGGGGGCCAAACCACGGTCGACGGGGTCGCGCGGAACACCACCCAGAGCAACTGGCGGCTAGCATTCATGATGGCCTATCCGATTCGCGCGAACCAGGGCATCGTCTTGTCGGTCGGCAGCGGCGGCAACTTCGGCGCCGGCACCGACTTTGACACGATCAGGGTCGGCTATCAATTCTTGTGGGGCGCTCACTGACTGCGGATGTCGCCCCAGGATCCAAAGGAGAAATCCGATGTGGAAAAAGTGCATTCTTCCTCTTGCTGCGGTTTTCGTGGTGATGATGGCTGTCGGGTGCGCGCAACCAGTACCGATCGCCGACAGCCCTGAGGCCCGGCTCGAGCAGGCACTCGCTCTCACTGCCATCGAGGTGGAGTCGGGCGCGCTCGACGACATGCTCGACGAAGGCGCGGCGCTCGCCCGCGAGGCCACCGCCGACATGCTCATGATCGAGCTCGAACGCGAACCCTCTGGCGAAGATCTCGCGCAGCTCGAAGCCGTCATGCGGGCGGGGTTGGCGAAGTTTCTCACCGCGGAATTGTGGCAGAAAACCGTCGCCAAGGTCTACGCGGAGAACTTCACGGCTGCCGAGCTGCAGGAGACGGTCGCGTTCTACACCTCGTCAACCGGCCGCAAGATCCTGAGTAACGGTCGCGTGCTTGATATGGCGGTCGGGGAGGCCGTGGAGACCGCGCTCGAGATCCACGGCGACGAATTTGCGGCCCGGGTCGATGCCGCCCTCGCCGAGAGCTTCCCAGAGCTTGCCGAAGGTGGTTCGTGATGAATGGCCATGAGTCGATTCGTGCATCGGCCTGGCCCGGTGTTTTCCTGGTGATTGTCATGGTGGCAATTGTCTCGACGCCGATGCCCCCGGCCCATGCCCAATCCCAGACCATGCAGCGGATTCTCTATGGCGAGATACTGTCAGCAGAGCGGATCACGATCCAGGACCGGCCGACGGGGCGCGGGGCGCAGTCGGGTTCGACAATTGGCGCCGTCGCGGGCTACGCGCTTGCCGATCGCGGAGATCGCTGGCTGGGTGCACTGGTCGGGGGGGTCCTGGGCGGGGCCGCAGGCAATGCGGCGGAAAAGGCGAAGAAGAAGAAACCGGGTTGGGACCTCATCATCCGCCTCGACAACGGTGAGGAGGTGGGCATTCAGGTACCGATGAACAAGAAGAATCGTGGGATCTTCACCCCCGGATCTCGAGTGCGTCTGACCTCCGGGCCAAACGGCGAGACCCGGGTCAACAAGATCTGACCCTGCGGTTCCGAGTTTCGCCATAATCGGCGGAGGCTGCCGTATCCTCGGGTGGACGTTTGTTATAAGGAATCGCCAACCGACGGCGGGAGTTGTCGAACAGAGTGTCGGGCCGCGCTCCGCTGTCCTGAAAGGGGTGCGATGATGTCACGAAAGAGATTCGACCGACAGCTTGCCCTTACGCTGACCCTCGGCACTGCGATCTTGATGGTCTCGGGCGTCGGTCATACCGCAAAAAAACAAAAACCGGACGAGTACGTCGTCACGGCTGCCGAGCTGCAGCTCGAGCTGATGAGCTACGCGGATCGCTATGCCGCGGTGGCCGCCCAGGCCGTCGACGACGTCGAGCGGCTCGGACCTCCACCGGAAACTCGGCGGGCGATACTCGGCGACTTGGTCTTCTCGGCGGCGGCCGCCTTTACTGTTGCGGCGGACGCCGATCCACAGTTGGCTCTGCTGGACATGGTGGTGATGACCACGCTGGGGCGGATCGTCTACGAGGATTACTGGAGGCCACGGCTCGGAGATGCCGTAGAGCCTGTGGTTACTGCGTTCGAGAAGCTCGAACAAGACATCTGGACGGTCGCGGCACCGATTCTCGACGATGCGCAGCAACAGGAGCTTCGCGAACGAATTGACAGCTTCCACGCCGACAACCCCGAGCTGAGCACATTCAGCCATCTGCGGTTTGCCGACTTCCCGTCGAAGAGGGCAACGTCGACCTTCAAAAAGAAGAAGTCCGGTGGGATCTTTGGTTCGGTCAGAAACATCACGGACCAGGTGGAGCAGACGCGCATCATGGCCGAACGCGCCATGTATCTTTCGACCAGGCTCCCTCTGCTCACCGGCGGCTTCGCCGACATCTGGGTGTCGCGCCTCTCCTTCAATCCCGCGGTCGAGGATCTCCGCGAGGACGTGCGCACCTTTGCCCTTGTTTCCGATCGACTCGCCACCGTCGCCGAGCAACTGTCCGAACAGATTACCAGCGAGCGCACAGAAGCAATCGAGCAGGTGATGAGGGAGGCGGACACCCTCCGATACGATGCGATCGAACACCTCTTTGAAGGCTTCGCCGAGGAACGCGAAGCAACGCTCCGCCAATTGATCGCCCAGGAGGAACAGGTCGGAGGCCTGCTCACCGAGCTCCGCCACACCCTGACGGAGGCCAATACGCTGACCGGATCCGTGGACACGCTGGCTCAGCGGGTCGGCGTCGGAGCGCCGCCGGAACCAGGGGAGCCGGCGAAACCATTCGACATCGAGGACTACCGACAAACCATCATCGAATCGGGGGCGGTCGTCGAACAGCTCAACGGCCTCGTGCAGACGACCAATGAGCTTTTGAACTCGCCGGGTGCTGATCGACTCGTGCCGAGTCTGGTCGAGGCGATCAACCAGGCTGGTGAGACCAGCGAGAAGCTGGTCAATTACAGCATGATCCGGGGGGCGTTTTTGATCGTTTTCTTTCTCGTCGGTCTGGTGATCGCCAGACTCTGTTATCAATGGCTCGCCATGCGAATATTCGGGAGCGCTGTCCCGGGACAGTAACCGTGACGACCTGTCTGTGGTCGCGATAACCTCTTTTGACATTACTGCCGTCATTTTACGTGGTAATATGACGACACGATGAGCAGAACCACATACTCCAGACTCCTTCGCCCACCGACCACGAGCTTCTTCTTGCTGGGGGCCCGCGGGGTCGGCAAGAGCACCTGGGCCGGGCTTCGGTACGGCGGGGCCCGTCGCATCGACCTTCTCGATGAGGGCTTGTACCAGAGGTTGCTGGCCGAGCCCGAGCTCTTCGCGGGCATGTTGCGGACGGTGACCGAGGGCCAGTGGGTGGTGGTCGACGAGGTGCAGCGGATTCCGGGTTTGCTCAACGAGGTCCACCGCTTCATAGAGGGACGCCGCCTGCGGTTTGCGCTGCTCGGCTCGAGTGCGCGAAAGCTCAAGACGGCGGGCACGAATCTCCTCGCCGGTCGTGCGTTGTGGAAGACCATGCTGCCTCTGGTACCGGAGGAGTTGGGCGGAGACTCTGACCTCGAGAAGGCGCTGCGCTTCGGGACCATCCCGCTGGTGTGGACCGCGGAAGACCCGCGCGCCACCCTCGAAGCCTACGTCCAGCTCTATCTACGCGAGGAGATCAAGGCGGAGGCCCTGGTGCGCAACCTGCCGGGCTTCGCTCGCTTCCTGCCGGTTGCGGCGCTTTTCCATGGCCAGGCCGTCAACGTCTCGTCGATCGCCCGCGACGCCGGGGCCGCGCGGACGACCATTGCCGGCTACCTCGACATTCTCGAGGACACGTTGCTCGCCTGGCGGCTGCCCGCGTTCGAGGCCAAGCTGCGGGTCCGGGAGAGGAAGCACCCGAAGCTGTACTGGATCGACCCGGGCCTGGTGCGCGCCATCAAGCGGCAGCTCGGGCCGGTCGGCGTCGAAGAGCGGGGCGCCCTGCTCGAAGGATGGGTCCATACACTGCTGAGGGTGTACGGCCAGGAGCGCGATCTCTTCGAAGAAATTCACTACTGGTCGCCCCTCCAGGCCCGTGGGGTCGAGGTGGACTTTCTGCTCCGCCGTGGCCGCGAGCTTCTGGCCGTCGAGGTGAAGGCCGCGAAGACGTACTCCCGGTCCCAGCTGGGTGGTCTCAAGGCGATCGGCGAGCTGCCCGACGTCGTGCGGAGAATCCTCGTGTACGGGGGAACGGATCAACTGGAGGTGGCCGACGGCGTCGAGGTGTGGCCCATGCAGCGTTTCCTCGATGTCCTCGCGGAGGATCGACTATGGCCGTGAGGGCCGGCTCGCGGTTCCGGGCCGGGGTGGCGTTCTTCGTGCGGTTGAGGTTTGAGCCCGCCCGCCCACCCAGATGCAAGGCAGCGGGTTCAAGGTTCACCCAACGACCCAATAGATCGCTGAGGGGGTGGGCGGACACATTGCGGCAGCGTATGATTCCTGGCCAGGAGGATTTCGCCTACGATGCGTAACGTGATGAAAAAAACCGCCGTCCACGTCATCCTGCTCGGTCTGATCGTGGCCGCTGCAATCCTCATCGCCAAGGGTCCGCCGTCGGCAGACGCCTCGCGCCGGGTGGTGGTGACCGGCGCGGATCTCATGCAGCAACGGGCCGCGTTCATGCGCACCTGGCAGCGCGAGCCGACTGCGGACGAGCTTCGCGGTGCGCTCGAGCAGCACATCCGCCAGGAGGTGCTCTACCGCGAGGCACTGGCGCGCGACTACGACCGCGATGACCTCGTGGTGCGGCGCGCCATGCAACAGAAGATGGAGTTTCTCGCCGCCTCACAGGCGATGCAGGAGCCACCCACCGAGGAGGAGATCGAGGCCTTCTTCGCGTTGCGGCAGGAACGATACCGGTTGCCGGCGGTCCTGACTTTCGCGCAGATATACGTCAGCCCCGATCAACGGGGCGTGGAGGCGGAGCAGCATGCCATCGACCTTCTGGCACGATTGCGCTCAGAAGACCCCGAGCCGGCGACCTTGACCTCCTGGGGCGATCCGATCATGCTCGAGACCTCCTATGCCGATCAGACCGAACGGGAAGTCAGCGCAGCTTTTGGTGAGGTGTTTGCCGAGGCCGTAGTCCGGCTGCCCATCGGGGAGTGGCAGGGCCCGGTCAGCTCGGGCTATGGTCTCCACCTGGTCAAGGTGCTGCGGCGCGAGGAGTCGCGCGTGCCGGAGTGGCGTGAGGTCGCGGGCCGGGTCATCAGCGACATGGAGTTCGAGGCCAAGGCCGCGTCCCGTGACCAGCTCTATCAGGAGATCGCCCAGAACTACGAGGTCGTGCTCGACGGCCAGGTGCGGGATTTCCTGGAGTCCGCCGAGTGAAAAGAACTCGGATCGCGGCGGCCCTTTTCGGAGTCCTGTGGCTGTTCAGCGCATCGGCGTTGGCGGACATCGCCTTTCCCGCCCGGCTTGACGTGACCGAGCGCGAGCCGGGCGTCTATGACATCTCGTTCACCTTGCCCATTGTCGAGGGCCGGAAGCTCAGAGCCGAACCTCGGATGCCACCGACCTGTGTCGAGAGCTCGCCGCGCGATTCCGGGGCGAGCGCAGGTGGCTTCACCTCGACCTGGACCGTCGAGTGTGAGCCGGCTTCACTCGCGGGCGAGGCGATTTTGATCGAGGGGCTGCTCGGGACCCAGACCGATCTCGCCTTCAAGCTGACCATGCTCGATGGTCGCAGCTACTTGCGGATCCTCCGACCGTCCCGGCCGGGCTTTCTGGTGCCTGAAAAGCCGTCGACTGTTGCGCTGGCTCTCGAGGCGGCGTTCTCCGGTGTGCAACGTTCCGTCCGCCATCTCAGCCTCTGGCTGGTGTTGGTCGTGGCGGCGCTGCTCGGCCAACGGCCGCGCAAGCTGGCGACGGCGGCCGGCGCATTTGCCGTTGGACATCTGTTGGCCCAATGGCTCGGTGGTCATGGCTGGCTCGAGGTGGCGCCGCAGACACGCGACATTCTGGTCTGGGCAACGGTCGCCTTTCCGACGATTCGCCTCGCGGGGGGCGGGGAAGGCTGGAGGGATTGGCTGCAGCCTTTGTGGCCGGCGGCGCTCCTCCTCGGCCTCCTCTTTGGCGGTGCGCAGCCCGAAGCTCTGCCGACCGAGGGGCTCTCGAGCGCGGAGCAGCTTTTGGCGCTGGTCCTGGTTGCGATCGGTGTCGGCATCGCAATTTTGCTAATGGTGGCTGCGGCTCTCGAGCTGCGAAAACTCATCGAACTGGCGGGTGAGGGGCGTTGGCGGGAAACGGGTAACCGAGTCTTCGGTTATGTCATTGGCGGCGTCGCTGTGGGGATGGTGCTGGCGCTGCTGGTGGGATTTGCCGTTGCTCCTGGCAGCGGTGCCCGGGCCTCATTCGAGCTCGTGCTGCTCGCGACAATCCTCGGGCCGACCCTCGTGCTCGCAGGACGCAATGACTTCGGAGCGGTCGTTGCGTTCCTGGCCCTGGCCGTCATCGGCGTGACGGCGGGTTTGCTCCTGATTCCTCTTCCGTTCGCCAGCCTGCTGACGCTCGGGTCGCTGCTGGTCCTCGGTGGCTCGCTGGCGTTGAATCGTCTGCTGTCACCGAGTTGGGTTCTGGCCATCACGGCGGTTGCCGTGCCGGCGCACGGCTGGTCAACCGCCCTGTGGTTGGTTGAAAACGTCTCGCGATCGACCGCGGTGACTGTCGGCACGGCTCTCGTCGCAGTGTGCGTGTTTTACGCAAGTCTTTCGGCGGCACGACACCTGAGTGTCGGAAACCTGGCACCCCCGGCGCGGATCCTGGGTGCGTTCATCGCGATTCTCGCGGTCGCGTGGCGCCTCGCCGAGTACCGGTCCTGGTTCGAGCTTGAGGTCGCCACCGAGGCGGCGCTGGGGCTCGCGCGATTGCCGCTGTTGTCGCTCGGTTTGTTGGTTGTTGCCGTTCTCGTGTGGATGCGATCGCGGCGAATCGAGGGGGGCGTCGAAAACGGGTTGCACCGCCTCGCCGTCCTCGGCGCTTTTCTGTTGCTGCCCTACGGCACGCTGGCCGTGCCGAACCCATTTTTTGCGGCCTACGCGCCGCGGGGTGACGGCGCTCGGCTGATCATGTCCAAGGTCCTCTCGGACACTTATCAGGCGTTCAACATCGACGACGAAAATGAGCTCTACGACACCCTGGCGGAGAGCGTGACCGGAAACCTGGTCGACGACCTCTATCTCGATAACCGTCGCCGGTTGACCGCCGGCACGCGTCAGGGCACCAAGGTCACGATCCGTGGCGTCAGCGTTCTCAAGATCGGCGAACCGGTCGAGGGCGTGACGGGAGGGGAGGGCTTTTCCTACGACTGCCGATGGGCGGTGGTGGCGCGGGTCCAGCATCTCCAACACGTGCACCACCGGCAGCAAATCTACAGCGGGGTGCTCACCCTGCGGGCCGAAGACGGCCGCTGGAAGGTAGCCGGGGTCGAGCTTCACAGCGAAGACCGGGTCGTGCTGCCGTGGGAGCCAACATAACCGACCGGCAGAATCTCGGTCCGGATGCTGGATGCGCGACCTGCCTCGGCGAAGCTGCGAAGCAGTGAAACCGGGTCCGCCCACCCGCCCGTCAGCCGAGACAGAAGCACAAATATGATCTCGACCATTTGTGGTGCGGGCGTCTCGCCCGCACGTCGTCACGGTGGTTGGAAATGTGCGGCCGGGACGGCCGCACCACAACATCGATCTCACTCGTTCGCGTTGCTCGCTCGGTCGGAATGACAACCAATTGAGCATGCTCACGATGACAGACAGCATCCGTCACCGCGCCCGGGCATGTCCTTTCTGACGACTGAAGACTTGCCCGTATCGATCCGGGATAGAATCCGTGTGGCAGTCTGGAGAGGGCGTCGATGTGTAGCAGCCGCGCCCTCCGCGGGGAGTTGGGAGAGGGCATGGTCGAAAACCACCTGAGATCCGCATTGAGCGAAAGGCGCTTCGTTTGCTCGGCCGAACTGGTGCTGGGCCGGGACCACACAGTTCCCGAGGCCGAAGACTTTGTCCGCGACGCATCCCAAGAACCTGACGGCATCAAGGTCATCAGTCTCACCGATCTCCCGTCCGGCGGTCCTGCCCTGCCTCCGGAGGCGTTCGTTCCGTTCGTGATCGAGCGCGGCCTCACGCCGGTCCCGCACCTCACCGGTAAGGACGGCAATCGCAGCTTTATCGAGGCCCGATTACACGGCCTCGCCCGCATGGGGGCGGAGAACGTCCTTGCCCTCACCGGCGACATCCAACACCGTGGGTTCCAGGGGAAGGCCAAGCGCGTCTACGACCTCGACTCGGTACTGATTCTTTGGCTGATCCAGGCCCTGAGCGAGGGGATCAGCTACCAGATGGGTCCGAAGTCGGTCCAGACGACGCCCTTCGACTTTTTCCCTGGGGCGGTGGTCAGCCCCTACAAGTGCAACGAGCCGGATCAGATGATGCAGCTTCACAAGCTGGAGCTGAAGATCCTCCTCGGCGCACGCTTCGTCATCACCCAACTCGGCTTCAACCTGCGCAAGCTCTATGAGCTCAAGCAGTACTTGACACGTGAGGGAATGGATCACGTGCCGGTCCTCGCCAACATCTATGTGCCGACCGCGACCATCGCCAAAATGATGCGGAGGGGTGACATCTCCGGATGTGTGGTCTCGGAGGAGCTGATCAAGCGCCTCAAGGGCGAGAAAAAGCCTGAGCGCCTGGAACGGGCCGCCTTGACTGTGGCTGCGGTGCGCGAACTCGGTTTCGCCGGCGCCCACATCGGGGGCTTCGGTCTCACCCACCGAGATTTTCTGCACATCCTCGAGCTGAGCGCCGAGATCGGTGGAGGCTGGAGGGACCGCATTGACGAATTGATGTTTCAAGAGCCGGACGAATTCTACGTGCTGCCCGAGGGCGCCGACGGTTTCAGTGATCCTGAAGGGTCCAACAACACGTGCGACTCAAAAGCCGGACCTGGACTCAAACAACGACTCGGCCGCTTTGCCCACGACCATCTCATATCGGATGAATCGGCCGTCGGCGGGTTTCTGCAGAATCGCCTCGCTCCCGATGGAGACACATCATCCGAACGCAAAGGAATCTGGCACCATCTGCTCGGCGCCTCGACCGTCTATCGCAAGGCCGCCCTGGGCTGCATGTCCTGCGGCGACTGCATCCAGGACCATCTCCACTACGCCGGCTGCACGATGAGCAAATGCTACAAGGAGCTCCGCAACGGGCCGTGCGGCGGGTCACGCGTCGACGGTACCTGTGAGGCTGATCCAGCACTCCCTTGCATCTGGAACACGGTGTACGAAATTACGTTGGCGGCAAAGTCCGATCCACGCAAGTTTGCGACGACCCTCGTTCCGCCACGGGACTGGTGTCTCGATCAGACCAACGCGATGGCAAACCGCGTACTCGGACTCGACAACGCCTGCCGCCGGCAGGACCGTGCAGACGGCGGGGGATAGTCATGAGGCGCAGCATCACGGTCGTTTTCTCGGGTATGAGTGCATAGAACGAGGCTGACGTACTGGTGACCGGGGAGTACATCAAGGCGGAGGCGGTCAAGCAGGTCGAGGCGGGAGCACACATCATCGACCCCTGCAACAAACTCACCCGCGCCAACATCCTGGCCGCTGAGGCGCTCGCTGGTCGTGACGAGTCCTGTACCTCTTACATCGGGGCTTTTCGCGCTGGGGACATCGAGGTGTAGTCCGACCTGAAACCGCCAGGGACCGCGAGAAAGTTAAGAGTTAAGGGTGAAGAGTGAAGTCCATCCAGCCCCCCTTGACCCTTAACTCTTAACCTGCGTGCAGGCGCGGAGACCGAGCGGGGACTATTTCGCCCAGGCGTGACCCATCTGCAGTAGGACGGGGTGGTGGATCGGTCGGATTGACCCCTTGACCGGCAACTCTTCTGATAGTATCATCTAATTAGAAAGTGATATCAAAATGGCGACCGACAAAAATACGAGCTGTTCAGGCCGGTTCGTCCTGCGCATCGACCCCGGGCTTCACGGCGCGCTCCGTGAGGCGGCGCGGTCAGCGGGAGTGTCGCTCAACGAGTACTGTGCTCGAAAGCTCGCAACACCTACATTCGCTGTCGACGGATTGGAGTTCACGATTGAGGCCATGCGGCGGGCGGCGATGGTCATCGGTGAGAGTTTGATCGGCCTGGCGGCGTTCGGTTCGTGGACGCGCGAGGAGCTTCACGACGAATCGGACATCGATCTTCTCGTGGTCGTCGAGGACAAGGTGAGGTTATCCCGCGATTTGTACCTCGCGTGGGACGAGGCGCCGATTCGGTGGAATGGACACCGGGTCGAACCGCACTTCGTCCATCTCCCAGGTTCTGAAAGATCAACTCTCGGCCTGTGGGCGGAGGTGGCGGTCGATGGCATCATTCTCTTCACCCGCGATCTCACGCTCCCGTCTCGCCTGGCTCGTGTGAGACACGATATCGCCGCAGGCCGCATCGTCAGACGGGTCGTGCACGGCCAGCCCTACTGGACCGAGGCGGCCTGAAAATGCGAAACATGGGCCTCGCCGCCGATCACGTCCGAAGAGGCCAGATCCGGCTCGAGGCACTGGACGTACTCTTCAAGCACGAGAGCTGGGCCGACGTCGTTCGCGAATCTCAGGAGGTCGTCGAGCTCGCTCTGAAAGGCCTTCTCCGTGCTCACGGTGTCGAACCGCCGCGGATCCATGACGTCTCGGAGGTGCTGTTCGCCGAGCGGCGGAGGTTCCCCGACAGCCTCCAGAATGAGCTTGACGATTTGGCGTCGATCTCTCGAGAGTTACGCCGTGACCGCGAGCTGGCGTTTTACGGCGCCGAGGATCTGACCCCCTCGGGGTTCTACTCACGCTCGGACGCCGAACGGGCGCGCGATGGTGCGAGGCGGACGGTCGCCGCGGTGGTACCGCATGTCGACTCCGGCGATTAGCCGATCGTCTCGATCTCGTCGATGACGCCAACGACGACCGCTCGCACCGGTGCGTCGGGGGCTTCCAGCACCTGCCGCGCGCCGTTGCCCTCGTCAAGGACGAGCACGGTCTCGCCCGCTCCGGCGCCGACGGCGTCGACCGCGATGACATCCTTGCCGGTCTCATTGCCATCGAGGTCGAGCAGATCGACATACAGCAGCCTCCGGCCTTCGAAGACCGGAGAGCAAATGGTGGTCACCACGGTGCCGGCGACCCGTCCGATCTTCACCGCGACCACTCCTCGACCGCATCGACGATGCCGACGATGGCGTGGTCGACCGGCCCCGGTGGCGATGGCAACGCGAGGGAGGCCTCGCGGCTCGCCACGATGGTTACCAGGTCGTCGGGAGCGGCCATTGCCACGCCGTCGGCGGCCACTACGGGCCCGCCGCGAGGCTGGAGCTTGCGATCCAGCGGCTGCACGATCAAGAGGCGGGCCCCTTCCAGGCCCTCGTAGATCGTTGTCGCGACAACCGTACCGGTGACTCGTCCGAGTTCCATGTCTAGCCTGTGCTTCCCGCCATGTCGCGTAGAGAGGCCCGCGAGATGGCGTCCATTTCCGTGCGGCCGAGACGGCCGCTCCACAATTTTTTCCTCTTGTGGTGCAGGCGTCTCGCCTGCACATAATCTGGTTGGAGTTCCGCAGTCATAGGAAACACACTAGCCTCTTCCGCCGCTGATACGTGATGAAAACTCGGTTGCCGCCTCGAGGTTGGCCAGCATCTCGTCGTGGAAGTCGGGGATTACGACCTGGGCGACCAAAGTGGAGGGGTCGTCCAGTTGATCGACGCCGATTTCGACCGCCGCTTCCACATCGGCGACGGTGCCGGAGAAGATGCAATAGGCCTTGCCGCCGAGACGGTCGGCGAGCTTGAGCTCGACGAGGTCTACATCGGCGCCCTTGAGTCCGCGGTCGGCGGCGCCGAGGGTGGCTGCGACGGTGGTGGTTTCGATGATACCGAGCGCTTCGCCGGTGACCCGGCCACGCATCCCGCGAAGATAACGCACGACCTCGGGGTGGGCGGAGGGAAGGTAGATCTTATCGACCAGTGAATCGCCGGCAAGGGCGAGCCCGGCGGCATAGGACTCCTCGACGCAGGCCACGTCGCCGCCGACCAGCACCAGGTATTTGCCAGGGTGAACGGTGCCTGCGTAGGTGACCTCGACCGGGGCGCGTTTGACCATGGCGTCGCCGGCGCGCATCCCGATGGCGATGGAGTCGAACTCGATGAGGGCGATGGCCGGCTGCATCAGACGATCCTCAGCCCGCCGGCCACGGTCATCCGTCTGTCGCGGGAGAAGCTCCGTGGTCGGGTCAAACCCTCGCCGGTCGGGCTGGCGATGGAGAAAGATGTATAGCCCTCGCCGCCGTCGCCGAGACCAGCGAGGTTGGCGGCGTTGGCGACAAAGACCGAAACGTCGATATCGCGCGCCATCCGGGTGATGGCATTGACGTCGCGGGAGTAGATCGAGGCGGTGTGGCCGCAGCCGTGCTCGGCGCGGATCGCGAGGTCAATCGCATCGTCCACCGTGCGGACCCGCACCACCGGCATCACCGGCATCATCTGCTCGGTCCACACCAGGCTGTGCTCGGGCGGTACGTCGGCGACAGCGAGACGGAGATCATCACCCGCCTGGATTCCGATTTCGGCGAGAATTGTCCCGGCGTTCTGGCCGATCCATCGCGGGTTGACGCGGCCCGGTTTGCCCGGCTCACCCATCTCCGAGAAGATCACTCGCTCGAGCTTGGTGAGCTCGTACTCCTTGAGCACGTAGGCATTGTTTTTCTGCATCTGCTTGAGCAGCTCGTCGGCCGCCGAGTCCACCGCAATGACGACCTTCTCGTCGGTACAGATCACGTTGTTGTCGAACGAGGCCCCGCGGACGACCTCGCGCCCGGCGAGCTCGAGATCGGAGTTGGCGTCGACCACCACCGGCGGGTTGCCGGGGCCGGCGCAGATTGATCTTTTGCGGGTCTTCTGTGCTTCCTTCACGACCCCGGGGCCACCGGTGATCATCAAGATGCGGACCTGCGGGTGATTCATGAGCTGCTGGGCACTCTCGATTGTCGGCTCCGGGGTCGCGGTGACAATATCAGGCGGACCGCCGGCCGAAACGATGGCCTGGTTGAGCCACCGGACGTTTTGGACCGAGACCCGTTTTGCGTTGGGGTGGGCGTTGAAGACCACCGCATTGCCGGCCGAAACAATGGCGATCGTGTTGTTGATGATCGTTGCAGTCGGGTTTGTGGTCGGGGTGATGGCGCCGACGACTCCGAAGGGCGCGTACTCGGTGACAGTCAAGCCCTGGTCGCCCGACCATACCCTGGGCTCGAGATCCTCGGGCCCTGGTGTCTTGTTGATGACCAGGAGGTTTTTGAGCGTCTTGTCCTCAGCGCGGCCGATGCCGGTCTCTTCATGGGCCATTCGTGCCAGCTCGCAAGCACGGTCGCGCATCGCCTCACGCACCGCGTCGATGATGCGGTGCCGCCTCTTCAGCCCCATCGTTCTGTAGACCTCAAAGGCTGTGCGCGAGGCAGCCACTGCGGCGTCGACGTCTGGATAGATGCCATCTCCAGCGACCGTTTCTGCCTCGACCGGCGCCTGTGGCGGTGCCTCGGCGTGGCCGCGAAGCTTGAGCCGAACCCGTTCGACGACGGCCGCGATCTCCTGCTGATCAAATGCTGCTTCCACCTGATGCGCCTCCACTCAGGACCCGTCGCGTGTTCGGTCGTCACCGTCGACCGCGCCGGGCCTGGTTCTGATCGTCAGCTCGCCCACTCGCCGTCGGCCGGAGTCTTGCGATAGATGTCCTTGCCGCCGACCTCCCAGCTGTCGACAATCGCCATGATGACCGCGTCGCAGGGGCGGTCGCGGGTGGACTCGGTCTGGCGGGCCGATGAACCGGAGGCCCATAGCACCACCTCGCCGACCCCCGCGCCGACCGAGTCCGCTGCCACCACGTGGCCGCCGGTCTCCTTACCGTCCACCCCGAGCTCGCGCACGACCAGGAACTTCTGACCTTGAAGTCCCTCGTCCTTGCGGCTCGCCACCAGGGTGCCGGCCACTCTCCCGAGCAGCATCAGCGCTTGCCTTTGGCCTTGCCTTCGCCGGCCGCCTCTTCGGCACGGCCGAGGGGCAGGACCATGTCGATGTTGGTGTGGGGGCGTGCGATCACGTGGGTCGAAACCACCTCGCCGATGGTTTCGGCGCCGCGGATTCCGGCCTCGACCGCGGCTTTCACCGCCGCCACGTCGCCGCGCACGATCGCGGTGACGTATCCGCCGCCCGTCTTCTCATAGGACACCAGATCCACCTTGGCCGCCTTGACCATGGCGTCGGCGGCCTCCACGACCGCCGCGAAACCCCGACACTCGATCATTCCCAACGCTTCAGCCATTGCTGACTCCTTTCCAATCTGGATGCTGGATACTGGATGCTAGATGCTGGATCCGCCCACCCGCCCAAAAACTCTGAGGCAGGGGATCGAACATCCAACATCCAGCATCTAGCATCAAGCATCTGGTTCTCATCTTCTGTTTCAATTCCTCAATCACCTTTGCGTCCCTCGACGCCTTCAATTGCCGCAACGGCTGCGCGCCAGCCGACATCGATGTCCCGTTCCTCACCACCGAGGTAGACGCGGCCCATCGAACCAAAGGCCCGCACCTCGAGGATGTTGATATCGGCCGCTTTTTCGGCCTCGTTGGCCGCCAGCGCCGCGTAGGCCGCCGGCTCACACTCGAGCACGTACATGGTCTGTTTGGGGATGATCATGTGGCCGTGGCGCATGCGGTTGATGAGTTGCACCTGATGATCATCGAGGTGACGGATGACCTGGCTCGAGAGGATCTTCGGTTTGCGGCGGTCCTTCTCCTCGAGTCCGATCTCGGCCAGGATGGCGGCGCCGGCGGCGCGGGTGTCGGCCTGGGACTCGGAGTGAACCTCGAGCAGGCCGTAGTACCGTTCGACGATCTGCATTCCTGGCCGCACGTGGGTGGCCTTCAAGGCGACGTCCGTTAGGCGGTTGATCTCTATCCCCGGTGAGATTTCCACCCACAGCGATGCGTCGCCGGCCAACGGCAGGAAGCCCTGCGCGACCGTGCCGAGGAACGCCGCGTACTGAGGTTGCAGCGAATCCAGGAAAACGTAGGAACGAAGGTCAATATGATCCACCAGACTCTCCTTCCTCACCGGAGACGATGCGGACGCCGGCCGAGGCCCCGATCCTGGTCGCGCCGGCGGTGATCATCTCGCGCACCTCGGCGGCGGTGTGGATGCCGCCGGCGGCCTTGACGCCCACCTTGGCGCCGACAACTTCGCGCATCAGAGCGACGTCAAAGACGGTCGCCCCGCCCGGCCCGAATCCGGTCGACGTCTTGACGTAGTGGGCGCGACCGGCAACGGCGAGCCGGCACGCGATCACCTTCTCCTCATCAGTCAGATAGGCCGCCTCGATGATCACCTTGTTGAGCGCCCCGACCTCGCGGCAGGCATCCGACACACCGGCAATGTCCCGTTTGACGAGCTCGTGCTCGCCGCCCTTCAGGGCGCCGATGTTGATCACCATGTCGATCTCGCGGGCGCCGTCGCGCAACGCGCGGCGCGCCTCCATCGCCTTGATTTCGTGGGTGTTGGCGCCGAGCGGGAAACCAACCACCGAGGCCACCGTGATGGCGGTCCCGCGCAGCCGTTTCTTGGCCCGCGCTACCCAGGACGGATTGATGCAGACCGCGGCGAAGCCGTACTCTGCCGCCTCGTCGCAGAGTTGGTCAATGTCGGCGGGGGAGGCGTCGGGTCGCAGCAGGGTGTGGTCGATATACTCGGCGAGATCCTTTGGCACGTCGGCGCCCGAGCCGCAGTAGCCGATGCGGGCGGCGCCGTTGGCCACCACCTGGGGGGCGTTTTCCAGACCCTGGTCGGTGTGTTGGCCGCCGAGCGTTGCCAGCACCTGGCGGGTCACGACCTCGATGAGTTCGTTGCGATCGATCATTTTCCTGCTCCCGGTCGCAGATAACACTGTTCGATGTCGGTGATCTTGGCGACTCGCCGGGCGTGACGGTCCGGGCCCCACGGCGTGGCCAGCCACTCGTCGACGATTTGCCGGGCAAGGCCGTCACCGATGAGCCCCGCGCCGAGGGTGAGGACGTTGGCGTGGTTATGATCGCGGCTGTTGCGGGCCGACGAGAGGTCGTAGCAGAGCGCCGCCCTCACCCCGGGCACCTTGTTGGCGGCCATGCACGAACCGATGCCGGCGCCGTCGACGATGATTCCCCACCGGCACACGCCGGTGCCCACCAGATTGGCTACCGCGTGCGCGAAGTCCGGGTAGTCGACGGCCTCTGGGCCGGCGCACCCACAGTCGTGTACGGAGAGGTCCTGCTGACGCAGGTGCTCGATGATCGACTCCTTGAGGCGGTAGCCACCGTGGTCGGCACCGACGGCGATTGTCTCGGCATCCTGAGGCGTGTCCGCGTTCTTGGCGGCCACCGCCTCGTCAACCACCAGTGTCACGAGCTGTCGGATCTCCTCCTCGGTGATCGGCGGTCCGTCGTGACGGTTCTCTTCCGCGCTCACCAGCTTTTCCAATCAACGCTGTGCGGACGGGACGCAGGAATGGCCCGTCGAGTTGCCGGAACTGCCGCCATGATCTCCGTCCGGTCTTCCAGAAGATCGAAGTAGGTCCTGAGTTGGTTCACGGCAGCATCGAACGGTGTCAGGCTGCGGTTCAGGCGAGTGCCGAGCACTGCGCCTTCCATCGCGCAGACGACAAGTTGAGCAAGGGCATTACGATCGAGGGTGGGCGGCAGTCGGTCGCCAGCGGCGCGCAGTAACTCCTCGATGCGGCCCGTCCAGTCCACAAAGACCTCCGCCAGCCTGCTTCTGACCTGAGGGTGATTCTCGGAAACCTCAGCCGAAAGGCTGGCCATCGGGGAGCCGAAGGTGAAACCGCCGTCCACGAGTTGCCGACGATAGAGATTGAGAACGTTGAACAACTTTTTGATGGGGTCGTCGGTAGCTTTGGCGGCAGGTTCAAAAATCCCGGCATCGAAGACCTCGGCGATGTGATCGACAACCGCCAGCAGCAGATCCTCCTTGGCCGGAAAGAAATGGTAGAAGCTGCCACTGGTGGCTTTCGCTTCCTGGATGATCTGATTGACCCCGGTCTGGGCGTAGCCCTGGCGCCGAAAGAGCTCGGCGGCGGTGGTGATCAAGCGTGCGCGGGTTGTGGTTTTTCGCGGTACCAAGGCATCTCCCGCAGAGATAGGCGAAATAACTAGAACGTTCTATCTAGAATAACGATAGGTCGCCCAAAACAACCTGTCAACCCATCGCGGAGTTCTGCGTCTGAACGCCGTGCTACGAAGTGATCACCCGTCGATTCCGAAATTGAGAAATAAGGAGAACAATATGAAGAAGTTTCTGATCGTCCTGATGGTCCTGTCCGTTGTGAGCCCGGTTCTTGCGCAAGACCCGGAGGGCGAGCCGCCGCCGATTGTCGAGGCCTCGCACAACGCAGTTGTCGCCTTCCTCAAGCTGATGCCCGAGCAGGTCGAGGATTGGAACACGATTAACTGGATTCACCGTGGACTCGAACAACCCCTCAAAGAAGAAATTGCTGCCGTCCAGGAGCAGATCGATACACTCTTCGAGTCGGGAAACCCCGATCCCGCTGCGGTCGGCACGCTGTTCATCAAACGCCGCACTCTTACCGAGGCGCTGGTGCAGGTGCATCTGGACTATCACGGAGACTTCGTCCTGATACTCAATGACACGCAAGCCCGGAAGCTGCGCTTTATCGCCCGTGCCGACGACGTGCAGAAGTTCATCCCGGCCTTCAAGCTATTCGAGCTCATCCCGAGACGTTAGAGTTCACCGTCCTCTGAACGCAACGGCGGGGCTATTGCCCCGCCTGTTGTTGTGTTCGACCATTTGATTTCACCACCAAGACACCAAGGCCACCAAGGGATCACAAACGTAATTTTTTAGTGGGCTGCTCGATTACCGGAATCCGGCCTCCGAAAGAGTGAGGTAACGTCAGATACTCACCGGCGTACATTCCGAACACTCAAATAATCCTTGGTGTTCTTGGTGCCTTGGTGGTG
>Ga0255045_10000015_pt1 | contig 27576 bp, 20 predicted proteins | sample BC1_12_23_MG_FD_183652 | JGI IMG/M metagenome (GOLD analysis project Ga0255045, IMG submission 183652) | Seawater microbial communities from Strait of Georgia, British Columbia, Canada - BC1_12_23 | ecosystem: Environmental > Aquatic > Marine > Strait | place: Canada: British Columbia...
GCATCAACATGTAGGACAGGTAGCCGATGCCGTACATCGCGGCAAATACGGCGAGGAAACGAGAAACGTCGGTACGTTTCACGAGCGGTACCACCCGTCAATCAGATTCATCGGTCGGCAGCTTCCCCGTCGCGGTGATAAGAAAGGCCTCCTCGACCAGGCTCGCGGTAAGCGACATCGGGCGGAGGGTCGGCTTGGCCGTGGCCTCGGCGATGAGGCGGTGGTGTTTGGCGGTGAAGGCCATACAGTCGAGTGCGATGACATCCGCTCCCTGATCCACCAGTTGACCGACGGTCTCCACCATGTGTTCGTCACTTTCCTCTTCCGCACCCGGGACGTCCGGCGCTGCCACAACCGACGATAGTTCGAGATGATGCTGACGGCAAAATGCCTGCCAGTGCTGGATCTCGAAATTTTTGCCGTCTTCCAGGGGCTGGACGACACCAAGGGTCCCACCCTCCGGAAGGATTGCCAGCGCTGAATTCTTCAGGACCGTGCTGGGTGTGATGACCCTCTCGATCGCATCCAGTTCGGGGTAGTCCATGGTGCAGCAAATCATGACGGCATCACAGCCGTCATCCAGCAGACTCCAGGCGTGCTTGCCCAGGTTCCCCGCCACACACTCATGGGTCAGGTACACGGTCGAGCCGTCCGACAGGATCTCCGCATATGAACCGGGCGGGACTCCCCTGCTGAGCTCGCGGAGCTCATCGTCGGTCAAACCGTCCTGTGCACCCGCGAATTCCAGATTCGCAGGGAGGTCGAGGGTCGATTCGACAAAGGAGACCAGGTCATCCGTTATCCGATACGGCAGCACCACTCCGATTCGCTTGGGCATCTACTCACCCCGTGCAGTTTTTCATCGTGGCGCCATCATGTATCAAAGCCCCTGCGACATCCCGCCGGCCACCGGCAGTGCGACACCGGTGATGTAGCTGGCGGCCGGGCTGGCGAGGAATGCAACCACATCGGCGACCTCGGTAGGATCGGCGCTGTAGCCCATTGCAATCGTCGACGCTTCGATGGACTCGGCCTCTTCGCGGCTGCAGTCGTTTACCTTCATGTGGCCGTCGAGCACCAGGTCGTAGAGCTGGGTCTTGACCGATCCCGGGCACACCGCGACGCATCGGATATTGCTTTCACCAAATTCCTGGGCGATCGCCTTCGTCAAACCGACGACCGCATGCTTGCTCGCCACATAACACGCGGGCATGCCGATGATCGAGCCAAGCCCGGCAAGAGATGCGTTGTTGATGATGACCCCGCCACCGCCGGACTGCATAACCGGCAGGACCGCACGGCAGAAGTCCGAGGTGCCCATCACATTCACCGCAAGACTCAGCTCCCAGGTTTCTCTGGCTGTCCCCAGATACTCTGGGGACCCGACCGAGGCGCCGGCGTTGTTGAACAGGATGTCCAGTCGGCCGAATGTCTCCAAGGTCTGGTCGACACAGGCCTGGATGTGCTCCGGCTTCGTGATATCGACGATGATTGGCTGGGCCGTTTCGCCTGCAGCCTCGATGTCGGCCACCAGCGAATCGAGGCAATCTCGGGTATCAGGCAAATCGCACACCACCACGCGGACGCCGTCGGCCGCCAGCCTGCGGGCGGTCGCCGCCCCGATGCCCAGCGGATGCCCCGCCCCGGTGACGATCGCAACACGGTCTTTCACGGCTCTACCCTGCCAGTTTGTCGAAGGCGGTCAGGCTGACCCCGAGAGACATCCCGCCGTCGACCGCGATCGCCTGGCCGGTGAGGAAGGCGCTCTCCTCGGCTGCAAGGAAGTGGTAAAACCCCTCGAGATCGGACGTTTCGGACACCCTTCCCAGGGGGATGAAGGTCTCTGCGATCTGGGTGTAATCCACGTCGTCCGCGTCGAACATCGCGGTACGGACAAAGGTGGGACAGATCGCGTTGACGCGAATACCCCTCGGAGCGAGCTCCAGTGCGGCGGTCTTCGTGTAACTCAGGACCGCGGCTTTTGTCGCAGAGTACGGTCCCAGCCCCGGGAAACCGACGATCGCACCCAGTGACGAGGTGTTGATGATCGAGCCGCCATCGTTCATGTGTTTCGGGCCGTGCTTCAGACCGTAGTACACGCCCTGCATATTGATTTCAATGGTCCGTCGTGTGAGTTCGGGGGTGTTGTCCTCCATGAATACGTTGCCCTCGCCCGTGACGCCCGCATTGTTGATGAGAACGTCGAGCTTGCCCAGTTTGTCTTCGGCTTCCTGGAGCGCAGCAGCCACCTTCTGCTCATCGGACACGTCCAACTCGATGAAAATCGCTCCGGCCTGCAAAACCGAGTCGGGAGGACCCTGGATATCGGAGACGATCACATTGGCGCCGGATTGCAGGAAGCGTTTCGCGACAGCCAGACCGATGCCGCTGGACCCACCGGTGATGAAGGCGTTCTTGCTTTCGATCGAAAACACTGCGTCTCCTGTTCTCTGGATCGTGGTGCGTTGCGATCCAGCGGGTGTTTCGGCGCCGGTCTTGAGCGTTTACGGATCCGCCGCCGTCCAGTCGATGAAGCCACGCTCTGACAAACGATCGAGAACTCGATTTAAGTCGGGTATATAATAGCATCATTCACCGGGTTTTCGACCAGGAGACGGGAACGGTAGGGGAATCTTGGGTTTTTCGGCCGTCTGCACCAGGGCGATAACGGCACCTTGGCGCCTCTCCGAACAAAAAAACTAGGGCATACAGAGCCATTTTATATCACAAAACCGAGATAATTCGAGTAGATGATCTCAAATAAGGGATTGACTCGATGAATATGGCTTGTTAACTTGCAGTTAACTCGATTTAGTGGGTGGTGCAAAAATATCAACAGAAGGGTCGCAATTGTCATTAACGTGCTGATCCAGAGGGCATAGAATCCGCAGTGTGGCCAGGTACGTCTGTACCCAACGATACCAATCGGATTACGAAAAGGGGAGGGGACAATGACCGATAAATCATTCTTATTCAAGATTTTAATGGTGTGCCTCGTGATGGCCGTGCCATGGGGCGGGATCCAGGCTCAAGAAGAGCCACCGGCAGAGGACCCGGCTGCAGCAGAGCAACAGGCCGAGGAGGAGCCTGCGGAGGAGCAAGCTGCCACGCCACCGACGCGTTTCATGGAAGAGATCACCGTCACCGCGCAGAAACGCGAGGAGTCACTGCAGAACGTCAGTGCGTCGGTGAACGCGTTCACCGGTGAGGACCTCCGCGCGCTGGAGGTCAAGACCACCAAGGATATGAGCAATCTGGTGTCCAACGTGGATATCAAGGTCTCGTCGCTAGGCGTGAACCCCAACATCACGATCCGTGGAGTTGGAATGAACAACTTCAACTCCAACAACAACCCGACCGCCGGTGTGTACGTGAACGAAGTCTTCATGTCGTCGCCCGCCATGCTCTCCCTGTTCATGATGGACCTGGAACGCACTGAGATAATGAAGGGCCCGCAGGGGACCCTGTACGGCCGCAACACCAACGGCGGCGCCATCAACATCATCAGCAAGAAACCGTCCCAAGAGAAAGACATCTTCGCCAGCATCTCCTACGGTGCCTACGACACCGTCAGGGTCGAGGGCGCCTTCGGCGGCGGGCTATCAGACGCCTGGTCCGGCCGATTGAGCTACCTGTACGACAACCAGGGCGAGTCCTATTACGACAACACCATCACCGGTGAGAATGTGGGTTCGTCCGAGAATATCGGATTCCGGGGCCAGTTCCGGTATGACAACGGCGGTCGACTCGCCATGAATCTGAGCCTGACCTACTTGGAGCAGGACGCCGTGTCGGGCATGACAGAGATCTGGACCACCGGTGCCGGCGATCCGGACGATCCGTTCGCCCTCTGTTCCGAGGCGGCTGCCGCGCTGGCGGCAGGCGGCGGCTTTGACGTCAACAAGCTCCCGCGGGGCGGTTGCGTGTCCACCGTGGGCACCTACGACCCGGACGTTGATCCCTTCAAGGACAATATCAACCCGTCGTACGTGGATCGTTTCCGGGTCGACACCGACCTCGTGGCCGGAGCGTTCGACTTGACCTACGATTTTTCGGGCGCGACGTTGACTTCGATCACCGGATACATCACCCAGGATCGACTCTTCGGCGAGGGCTGGTACATTCCGGGCGACATGCTGATGTTCCAGCACGAAGAGGAGATCTGGCAGTTCTCGCAGGAGTTCCGACTCGATGGCGGCTCGGACAAGATCGGCTGGGTCGCGGGACTGTTCTACTCCCAGGATCAAATCAAGACGTTCAACCCGATAGAGAGCCCTAGCATCTTTGGCGCCGTCTTTGGTCTTAATCCCGGGTGGTGGGACTATGACCAGAAGACCACTTCGGCCGCCGCATTCGGCAGTATGGACTTCTACCTGTCAAACACCTTCACCCTGGTCGCTGGCCTGCGTTACACCGATGAGGAAATCTCATTCGTGGGTGGCACCAGCTTTTTGGAGGCCGGAGGGCCGCTCCAGACCACTGAGGACGTCCTCAACGCCCCCAAGGAACTGCTCGACGAAATGGGCATTCCGTTGACGTATATCGACACCTCGATCAGCGACAGCAACGTGTCGGGCCGGGTCGCCCTCGAGTTCCGCCCAAACGACAACAATCTCCTTTACGGCTCGGTCTCCACCGGATTCAAAAGCGGCGGGTTCTTCGGTGACTTCACCATCGAGCAGTTCGAGCTCGAGCCTTACGATCCGGAAACCGTAACCGCGTTCGAGGTAGGCATCAAATCAACCCTCGCCAACGGCAACGTCCAGCTCAACGGCGCGGTGTTCTTCAACGACTACAACGACATCCAGACCCTATTCCCGTCGGAAGTCGGGTTCAAGCTCGGCAACCTCGAGAACGCCGAGATCCTCGGCCTGGACATCGAATTGATTGCCCGACCCGCCGTGGGCCTCGACATCCTGTTAGGCGTCGGACTGCTGGACACCGAGGTCAAGAGTGAGGTTGCCGCCTACGACGGGAATGTTCTGCCCAACGCACCCGAGTACCAGTTCAACGGCATGGTCCGCTACTCGTTCCCAGTGTCCGAGAAGATCTGGATGATGCCACTCGTAGCTTTCAAGACGACCGATGCCAAGTTCACCGAGGCGACCAACCTTCCGCTGAACTACGCTCTTGGCTACACGACGTTTGACTTCCGCTTCTCGGTGGCCCCGCCGGACTTCAAGTGGGAGGTGGCGTTGTGGGGGCAGAACATCACCAACGAGGAGTACTTCGAAGAGGTGTTCTGGGCCGAGGTTCTTAATTCGGGCACTGCCTGGCCTGGCGCACCCAGGACTTGGGGGGTTTCGCTGACTTATAACTTCTGATCGAACGACTTTGGCCGGCCCCCCGAACAGGGGGGCCTGGTCTTCATCAAAGATTGTTGGGGCTCGCGACCGGCAGAAATTCAGCGCCGCATCCACCTTGCAGCCGCACCCGGTCGCCGCCCCCTTTATTATTGGGTCCGACGAAGCAAGGGGTGAATAAGTCAGTCATGCCGGCCAACACAACTGCCCATCCCGACACCGAGCCGCAGCGGGTGCTCGACAGCAACGGAAAGGTCGTAGGTCAACTGCCACACCTGACCGATGACCAACTCCTCGAGCTCTTCCGCAATCTGGTGCGCACCAGGACCTTCAACGAGCGATGTCTCCACCTGCAGCGCACGGGTAGGATCCCCTTCTACTATCCGTGCTCCGGGCAGGAGGCCCATGTGGCGATTCCCATGGCGCTCGAGGCGCGGGACTGGGTCTTTGTCCAATATCGCGAGCAGGGGGTTCGTCTGGCTCGTGGCGTCACCGAAAAGCAGGAGCTTGCGCTGTGGCGCGGTATGCCTTTCGACGCCTGGAACCCGTACGACGTGCGGATCACACCACTCGATGCCACCATTGGAACCCACATTCCTCACGCCACCGGCTACGCCTACGGCGCGCGTCTGCTCGAGCGCGATGAGGTGTCTCTGGCAATTTTCGGCGACGGCGCCACCTCGGAGGGCGATTTTCACGCGGGCCTCAACTTTGCCGGAGTCCGCAAGACACCAACCGTCTTCTACTGCCAGAACAACCTCTATGCGCAGTCGACTCCGCTGGCCGAGCAGACGGCATCTGAAACGCTCGCTCAGAAGGCGGTGGCCTACGGCATTCATGGCGTGCGGGTCGACGGCATGGATGTGCTTGCGGTCTATGAAGCGGTGCACCAGGCGGCCGAGCGCGCTCGTTCGGGCGATGGGCCAACCCTGATCGAAGGTCTGTGCTATCGATACATGGCCCACTCCACCTACGATGGCGTCCCGGTCTACCGGACCCGCGAAGAGGAAGCGGAGTACCAGGAGCGGGATCCGCTGATCCGCATGCAGGCCTTCCTCAAGGGACGGGGGTTGTTGCCGGACGACTTCGAAGAAACCGTGCAACGCGAGACTCGCGCCATCATCGACAAAGCCGCAGATGAACTCGAGGCCACCAAACTGACATCGCGCGACCAGGTCTTTCTCGCCACCTACGATCGGCTCCCTGCCCGGCTCGTCGAACAGCTGCATCATGAACAGGAAATGGCCGGCGAAACCGTCACCGAAATCCCTCCGGAACGGATTCTGCAGGTGACTGACGACCCCGACCCCGGGGGAGACCGTCAGCCGATGACGATGGTCGAGGCCCTCAACGCGGCCCTGACCGACGCCATGGAGCGCCGCCCCAACACGGTGATCTTGGGCGAAGATGTGGCGCGCGAAGGCGGCGTCTTCCGGGTCACCGCCGGCCTCTATGAGCGCTTTGGTTCGGAGCGAATGTTCGACACACCGCTGTGTGAGAACGGCATCATCGGGACAGGAGTGGGCATGGCGCTCGCCGGCATCCGGCCGGTGTGCGAGATGGAGTTTGCCGGTTTCTGCTTCCCCGGTTTCGATCAGATGGTGACGCACGTCGCCCGTTTTCCGTGGCGCACGAATCGCGCCTTCGACATGCCGATGGTCATCCGCATGCCGGCCGGCGGTGGTCATTGTGGTTTGGAAGGGCATTCCGAAACACCCGAGGCTTACTTCACCCACACCGCCGGCGGACTCAATGTGGTGTACCCGTCCAACCCGTACGACGCCAAAGGGCTGCTGGCCGCCGCCCTCGAGAGCAACGACCCGGTGATCTTCTTCGAGCCAGTTGCGCAGTATTTTGTGCGCCAGGACGGAGTTCCCGTGGAGCACTACACCCTGCCGATCGGCAAAGCCAGGGTGGTACGAGAAGGAACCGATCTGAGCCTGGTGACCTACGGCAACCTGGTACACACCGCCGCCACGGCGGCCGACACATTGGCCGGCGAGGGCGTATCGGTCGAGCTGATCGATCTGCGCACCCTACGGCCGTGGGACGAAGAAACGGTGCTGGCCAGCGTTGAAAAAACAGGACGACTCGTCGTCGCGCACGAGGCCCCGCTGAGCGGCGGGTTCGGCGCCGAGGTGGTCGCCACCGTCGCCGAAAAGGCCGGCTATCTCCTGGAGAACCCGCCCGTGAGGGTGGCGCACGCGGATACCGTCTGGGCCCCGGCCCTGCTCGAGCCTCTTTCGATGATTGAACCGACACGCCTGGTCGACGCGGCGCGTCGCGTCATGGAGGACTGAGTGGCGCGCGAATTTCGTCTGCCGGATCTCGGGTCGGGCCTCAAGGAGGGCCGCATCCTGCGCTGGAACGTCGCGGTCGGTGACGAGGTCACGACCGACGGCATCCTTTGCGAGCTTGAAACCGAAAAGGCGGTCATCGAGGTACCCATCCCCTTTGACGGTGTCGTGCTCGAGCTTGCCGCGGAAGAGGACGCTACGGTCGAGGTAGGCTCGGTACTAGTGGTGATCGGAAAGGCGGGTGAGAAGGCCGGCCCATCCGAGACTCAGCCTGTGCAGGTAAAGTCCGATGTCCCGGCGGAAACACGAAAGACAGCTGCACCTCCAGTTCCACCGCCGCTAGCGCCGGCGGGCGGCCGTGTGCGCGCAATGCCGTCCATCCGCCGGTTGGCACGCCAGCACGGCATCGATTTGAGTACGGTTGATGGCACCGGCAAGCGGGGACACGTCACCCGTGCCGATGTCGAGGCAGTGCTCTCCGGATCGGCCCCCTCCACCCCGGGTCCCGCTCAGGCGGAACGGCGCCAACGGATGTCAATGCTCCGCGCCACCATCGCCGACCGAATGACCCGCTCGTGGCAGGAGATTCCACACGTCTTCACCCGCATCGAGGTCGATGCCAGCCTGTTTCTCAGCACCCGAAAGGCCCTGGCCGACAAGCTCGAACGCAAGGTGCCGATCGAGGCACTGCTCATCAAGGCGGTGGTCCCCGCTCTCAAGGAGTTCCCACAGTTCAACGCGTCGGTCGAGGGTGACGAGATCGTCCTCCATGGCCGCTACGACCTCGGCGTCGCGGTGGACACCGACGATGGCCTCATCGTGCCGGTGGTGCGCGGCGCCGATCTGTTGTCCGTGGAGGAACTCGTCGATCGGCTCACCGATCTCGTGGCAAGGACCATGTCCCGCAAGGCATCTCCGGAGGAGCTCTCGGGCGGCACCTTTACGGTCAACAACATCGGTGCCGGTGGCCACCTGATGGGCACCTCGATCATCCCCTATGGGACAACAGCGATCCTGTCCGTGGGTCGGGCTGAGAAGAGACCCGTCGTGAGCGACGACGAGATCGTCATCCGGCCGCTGATGGAGGTCAGCCTGTGCTTCGACCACCGTGTCGTCGATGGCGGTGACGCTCAACGCTTTATGCAGCGGATCAGGGAAAACCTGGAACAACCTGTCCTGTGTTTGATGGCATGACCCTCAAAAGGGCGCGGCGTGCCATGGACCAATCCATGAGAGGTCAACCATGACTGACAGAAATCGAGACGCCGCAACCATCATCGTCGCCGGTGTCGTTGCGTCGGCCGTCGGCATTCTGTTTTACAACGTGATGCCGCTCTACCTTGGCACCGCCCAAGATTTCCGCGGCCTGAGCACCCGCCAGATCGGTCTCATCGGCACGGTCTTCTTCACCGGCTTCACGCTGACCACCGCCGTCGGCTTCTTCTGGATCCGGCGCTTCGATTGGAAGCTGACCAGCGTCGGAGCCGCGTTGACCGCCGCCGCCGGCCTCTCTGCGGGTGCCGTCAACGACAGCTATCCAGTGTTGTTGGCAGGGGTCTTTGTCGCGGGCGGTGCGCTGAGCATGATCTACGGCATCGGCACCACCGTGCTCGGCGACACCTCGAACCCGGCCCGCTGGTACGGCGTCAAGATCTCCGCTGAGGCCCTCACTGGAGTGGTCTTGCTCGCTTTCCTTCCAGCACTCGTGATCTCGCGGTGGGGTTTTGCGGGGTTCATCTGGGCCATGGTGGCAACCATCTTCGTGCTGTTGCCTTTGTTCCTGCTGCTGCCGAAGGGAGGGCCGGTGACCGAGGACTCGGGTGAGCAGACCGAGCAATCCAGAACCACCAACCGCCTGGCGGTCGGTCTGGCCCTCCTCGGGTGCCTGCTCTTCATGTGCGGTGAGTCCGTCATGTGGTCCTTCATGGAGCGTCTCGGCAACAGCGGTGGCTACGACCCGGTGGCCGTCGGCCGACTGCTCGCGATCACCCTGGTGTTTGCTCTGACGGGTTCGTTCGTAGCCGTAGGTATCGGCGACCGATTCGGATCGCTCATTCCACTCATTGTCGCCCACACCTGTTTTTTTACTGCCATCGCGACGCTGTCGAGAGCAGACCAGTTCTCTGCCTATGCAGCCGGGGCATGCCTGGTGATGTTTTCGGTCGGTCTCGGAGTAACGTACGCAGTGACCACCGCCGCCGAGCTCGACCACGACGGCCGGTATGTGGTGCTCACAGTGCCAGCCTTCGGCGTCGGCATGGCGGTCGCGCCCGGCGTGGCCGGCTGGCTCGCCTCTGGCGGAGGGTTCGCGCCGGTTCTGATTTTCGGCGCCTTCAGCCTCATCGGATCGCTCGTGGCCTTTATCGCGGCCGCTGTAGTGGAGCGCCGGACGGCACTTGTCGTCCCCGCCCCGACAAATGACGGTGCACGATGACAATACCGGGGCGAACGCCAGACTCGAATCCGCGCCGCCATTGAATCGGAGGAAATCATGAAAACGGCCAAAGAGCTCGACTACGTCATCCACCACCTCTGCATCTACGACAAGGACCCGCGCAACCACATGTGGCCCTACCTCAAGTGGCACCACGGCATCACCAACTACTTTTCCGGCGACACCTACCACATCGCCGACGAGGGCCACGCCGACTACACTTTCCTCGGCTGCGGCGGCCGCCATTTTCAGACCCAGCTCGAGGCGCCGCCCTTCCAGTTCACCTATGAGCAGGAGTGGTACAAGCGCCACGGCAACGCCTACAACCACATCTGCTGGGTCGTCAACAACGCCCGCGAGTCCTATGACCAGATACGCGAGGCAGGCGCTGCGGTGTGCCAGGAATTTCAGCCGTTTCCCACCTACGACGGTTTTGTGGTCCGCGACCCCGAGGATCGCTGGATCGAGATCATGGAGTACACCGACCCGCTCTTTCGGGTCCAGGAGTTCACCAATGCGCCGTCGGGGCCGTGCGGTCTCCAGATGCTCGGTTTTATCGAGGTCGTGGAGGATCTCGAGCGGATGGTGGATTGGTACTGCCAGGCCATGGGGCATCAGGTCTTGAAACAGGTCGGCGACGGCGACCATGGCCTCGCCGTCCTCGGTGACCAGGGGTGGGACCCGGCGGAACGCAATTCGTTGATGATCCTGACCACTCCCTACCACGACGCGGATCGGCAGGGGTACGAGACCCACGGCCCATACATCAGCAGCATCCTTTACCAGGCTCTGCACGTGCAGGCGGCATATGACGACGCTCTGTGGGCCGGCATGGAAGCCATCGAGCCACCCACCACGGATCCGTTGACCGGGACGCTCACCGCCCGTCTCCGGGAGCCGAGCGGCAACCAGATCATGCTGGTGGAACCGCCGGACGACGAGGAGGGTGAATGATCCTCGCATTTGCCCATCCCGGACTCGTGGTGCCGGACCTGGAAAAGGCCCGCGAGTTCTACGAACGAATGTTCGGGTTCCGCGTCATCAGCGACGAGGGTTGGGTCGACGACCCGATAATCGATCGCGGCATCGGCAGCACGGGCTCAGCCAGCCGCGGTTATCTCATGGCCGGCCACAACTGTCACCTCGAGCTCTGGGAGTTCTCGGCCCCGGCTCAAGTGGGGCCGCCACCCTCGACACTGGGGCCTCACGAACCGGGAATTCGTCACCTCGCCTTCTATGTCGACGACTGCCGGGCCGAGTACCGCCGGTTCCTCGACCTTGGTGGGGAGACACTGGGCGAACCGGTGGGTGATGACGAGCACGGCTGGATCGTCTACTGCCGCGATCCGTTTGGCAACATCATCGAGCTGTGCGAGGTACCGACACCAGAGGAGAACCCGACCCGGCTTCCGGGCGTCGATCGATTGGGTGACTTCGAAGGCTAGCGGAGGATCTGAGATGTTTTCGCTCGAAGACAAGGCAGCATTCATCACCGGCGCCGCGGGTGGGATCGGTTTCGCGGTCGCGAAGCGGTACACCGAGGCCGGCGCAAAGGTCGTAATCGCCGACATCGTCGACGGCTCGAAAGCCGCGGAAGACATCGGCGCCCACTTCATCTCCATCGATGTCTCCGACGAGGAAAACGTGTCTTCCGCGCTTGGTGAGGCGGCCTCCCTTGTCGGCACCCTCGACATCGTCGTCAACAACGCCGGTGTCGGCAACGTCGGACCAACCTTTGAGGAGACCGACCGGGAGCTCCTCGAACGGACAACGAAGATCAACCAGTTCGGAGTGTTTTACGGCCTCAAACACGCACCCAGCCGCATGTCGGATGGAGGCTCCATCATCAACACCTCGTCGCTGGCGGCCCACATCAACCTGCCCGGCAACGGAGTCTACTCGGCCACCAAAAAAGCCGTCGTGAGCATGACCGAGATGGCGGCGCTCGAGCTCGGACCGCGGGCCATCCGAGTCAACGCCGTCAGCCCAGGCTATGTCGACACCGCCCTGGGCAGTGGTGACGAGGGCCGCAAGCTGTGCGAGGCCTTCACCGCCCTGGGGCGTTTCGCAACGACCGACGACCTGATCGGGGTTTATCACTTCCTCGCCGCCGACGAGAGCAGCTATATCACCGGTCAGACCATCAAGGTCGACGGCGGGTGGTCGTGCGGCCCGACGGGACAGCTTTTGGCAAGGATCATCGGCAGCGACAAGGTCAGCTGAGAGGGAAACATGCATTCACTCGAGGGGAAACACGCATTCATCACCGGCGGCGCCGCGGGCATCGGTCGGGCCATCGCCGAGAACTTCCTTGCCAACGGCGCGAAGGTCACCATCGCCGACTTCAGCGAGGCCGGTTCCGATGTCGCCGACGAGATCGGCGCCTTCTTTGTCCGCTGCGATGTGTCGGACGAGGCTCAGGTCGAGGCTGCATTCTCCGCGGCGGTGGCGGCAAACGGCCGGCTCAACATCATCGTTCTCAACGCCGGCATTTTTCTCGAATCGGAGAGCCTTGCGACCTCGGACACGTCAGTCGTCCGGAAGACCATCGACGTCAACCTCATGGGAACCTATTTTGGGCTCAAGCACGGCCTCAAACACCTCGAGGACGGTGGCTCGATCATCACCGCAGGGTCTGCAGCCGGATCGGGGTTGACGACCTTCGGCCACGCCGAGTACTCGGCCACCAAAGCCGGCGCGGCCTATTTCACTCGGACCGTGGCGATCGAAGAGGCCCACCGGGGAATCCGTGCCAATGTCGTCTGTCCGGCATGCATCGCCGGTACGGGAATGATGACCGAGGACGACGGCGGACCGGAAGCGCAACTCATGAGCTCGCTCACGGCCCTCGGCAGGATGGGCAAGATCGACGAGGTCGTCAGCCTCTACAACTACCTTGCCTCCGACGCCAGCGCCTTTATCACCGGCCAGGAGATCCGCATCGACGGAGGAATGACGACCGGCATCGGCGGACCGCTCTTCTCCATGGCGGCCGAAAAGGCGGGGCTGTAGCACGCAATACTCTTTCTGCAAATATTTCAGCAGACTCCTCTGTTACCATGAGCCGAAATCCAACGGTTTGCCTCGGCTAGCCGCAGAATTGAGATTCCGATGCGTTTCATTTCGCGCGAATTCGTGCTGTTCGCCATCCTTGCCTGGACCTCAATTGCAGCAGCCGAAACAACCACTGTGCACCCCCTCGAGCCCCCGGATCGCTCGAGCCCGCGCGCCACGTTGACGACTTTCCTCGATTCGATCGACCGGGCGTGGGAGCTTTTCTCCGCAGATGACCCCGGTTTCAATGAGCCGTTCCGAGACGCCAGGGGATGCCTCGACCTGAGCCAGATCCCACCACTCGTCTTTCAAGAGGTGTCGGCGGAGAGTGCATTGGTTCTCAAGGAGGTCCTGGATCGGATCGAATTGCCAGTCGACGAGGAGATCCCAGACGCCGCGGCGGTGAACGAACTCGGTATCTCGCGGTGGACAATCCCTCACACAGAAATCACCCTCGTTCGTGCCGCCGAGGGGGACCGTCCGGGCGACTGGCTGTTCTCGCACCGAACTGTCGCCCGGGCCGAAGAATTCTACAGCCGGGTTCGACATCTGCCCTATAGACCAGGACGATCCGGAGGGCACGTCGAAGAGCTTCGGGCTGGGACGCAGGCCATTCTGCTGATGAAGCTCGTGGAGGTGATGCCGCCGTGGTTCCGGAGCGAGATCGGCGGCATGCTGGCGTGGCAGTGGTTCGGACTCGCGCTGCTGGTGGTTCTGCTGGCGCTGGCGGTTGGCGCCGCTGGTTGGATCGGCAGCCGGTGGGAGGTCAGTCGCATGCTCGGCCACCGGCTTGCCGGCTTCCTCGTCCCTCTCGCCATGATCAACATCCCGTTCGCCGGTCGATTCATGATCCGCCGCATCTTCGAACTGCCGGGCGCTCCAGCTCTGGCGCTCCGCCTGGTGTTTTCAATCTTCGGCTATGTCGGTTTGGCATGGCTGGTTGCGCTGGTGATCACCCGGTTCGGCGATCTGGTTCTTGGTCTCTGGTTTCGCAACGCGAGACCGCTCAAAAAACAGCTCGTCAAGGTCATGTTTCGGATCGCCACCATCGTCGTTGTCACCGTCGTCGCCGTGATGGCCTTGCAGAAACTCGGCGTGCCAGTGGCAGGTCTCATCGCGGGCGTGGGCGTCGGCGGTCTCGCCATCGCCCTCGCCGCCCAGAGCACACTCGAGAACTTCATCGGCGGCATCATTCTCTATGCCGACCAGCCGGTGAGGGTGGGCGACTTCTGCAAGTTCGGCGAGCGCCGCGGCGTGGTCGAGGACGTGGGTCTGCGCTCGGTCAAGATCCGCACCCTCGATCGCACCATCGTCACGGTGCCCAACGCCGATTTCGCCAAGTTGCAGCTGGAGAACCTCGCCGAGCGCGACCGCGTCCTCCTGCGCGAGAACCTCCGCCTGCAGTACGGGACAACGCGCGACCAGCTCCAGGATGTGATGTCGGAGTTCGAGTCGATGCTTCGAGACCATGATCGCATCGCCGAGGAGCCGCTGCGGGTTCGCTTCATCGGCTTCGGTGAGTACTATCTGGAGATCGAGCTTTACGCCTATGCGATGACCAGCGCCTGGCCGGAGTTTCTCGAAATCCGCGAGGACATCCTCACGAAGGTGATGGAGATCGTGGAGCGTTCGGGAACACTGCTGGCGTTGCCAACCGAGGTTCATTACGTGAGGGGGGAGCGGGCGTTCGAGGAACCGTCGGAGGCCGAAGGTCACTCGTCCTGAGGGGGAACGATGAAAAGGCGAAGAATCGTCAAGATCGCGGCTTTGTTGATCGGCGTTCCTCTCCTGCTGCTGACGATCGTCCTGCTCTACCTCAACTTCGCCGACCTCAGCGGCTGGCGGGACACCGTGGCGGAATTGGCGTCCGACGCCATCGGCCGCGAGCTCCGAATCAATGGAGACTTCCAGCCGGAGATCGGATTCACGACCCGCGTGGTCGCCACCGACATCACCCTCGCTAACGCCGACTGGGGCGACGAACCGCACATGGTGTCGGCGGATCGGGTGGCTGGCGAGATCGATCTTCTCTCACTGCTCTTCGGTCCGATCACGATCGACGACGTCGAGATTTCGGGCGCGCGCGTGCTCTTCGAGACCAGCACCGAGGGTCACTTCAACTGGGCCCTGGGTAGCGGCGAGTCCGACGGGGGAGGTGGTGGCGGTGTGGAGCTCATCATCAGCCACGCGTTGTCAAAAGACCTTCAGCTGACGTATTCGGCACCGCAGGCCCAGGCTCTCGAAATTGCGCTCTCAAAGCTCGAGTTCACCGACGATGGAACCGGCATGCTCGACCTCGATCTCAACGGCAGAATCGGCGCGACACCGATCGAGATTTCGGGTCGGCTCGGAACATTCGTCGGCCTGATCAACGCGGCTACTGTCGAGAACGATCTCTCGGGAAACCTCGGGGACATCGAGTTTTCTACCAGTGGCAGCATCGCGGAACTGAAAACCCTGGGCGGCGCCGATCTCACGGTTCGAGTCCACGGTCAGGGCCTGAAGGCGGTTGCTGAGCTCTTCGATCTACCCGGCCTCCCAGGCGGCGAGTTTCAGGCCGTTCTCACGGTGAAGCCGGCAACCACCGGTACCAATCTCGCGCTCGATGCTTCGATGGGCGAAATATCGACCCAGATCACGGGTACCGTCGACTCGCTCATCAAGCCCGGTGTGCTCGATGTGACCATCGACGCGTCCGGGCCAGACGTGGGGACAATCGGCGCTCTTGCCGGCATCGACGACCTCCCGGCGAAACCGTTTTCCGTCTCCGGTCGAGTTCAATGGGCGGGCTTCCCGCTGACCTGCGACGACGTCAAGGTGCGGGTCGGCGACAACACGCTCTCGGCCCACGGCGTTCTCGGTGAACCTCCCCTCATGATGGGCACCGATTTCACGTTCAACGGAGGCGGGCCAGATATCTCGGTGATTGCGGCGCTCGCCGGGTTGAGAATACCGAAAGACAGTTACTCGGTCAGCGGCCGTCTCGTCCGCCTGGAAGAGGCGCTCGACGTCCAAAATGTCGAGCTAGAGGTCGGCCGGATCACTCTCAAGGCTGATGGGAAAATCGGCGACCCTCCCGGGTACGACGGCACCGCTCTGACTCTTCACGGCGAGGGACCCAACCTGGTGTACTTCCAGAAACTAGTGGAATTTGTACTTCCCGCCGAGTCGTTCGAAATCGGTGGAAGGCTCGCTCAGGGAGACGGGGCAATCGATCTCGAGGCGATTCGCGCACGCCTCGGCCGCAACACTCTTCGGGTCAGCGGACATCTTTCTACCGAAGCCGGGCTCACGGGCACCGATCTTCGGCTGAAAGCAGAGGGACCGGATGCCTCACAGGTGGCCGCATTGGCCGATCTCTCCGCCGTGCCCGCCGAAGATTTCAGCGTCGAGGGCAGGGTCCGGGTTCTCGCGAAGGGTTATCGCGTCCACGACCTGGTCGGCTCGCTTGGCAGCCTGACTGTGACGGTCGACGGTTTCGTCGGCCCCCCGCCGACGCTGTTTGGCAGCGATCTCCAGATCCACGTCGAGGACGCCGATCTTGCACACCCGGCCTCGATCGCCGGCGTCACCGATCTCCCTCACGATCCGATCAGCATCGATACGCGGGTCCGCATCGATGAGGCGGGCTATCGATTGACAGGCCTCGACGCCGCGGTCGGCGATATCGAGGTGCTGGTCGATGGGTTCGTGGGTTCGCCTCCCGAACTGCACGGCACCGACCTCCAAGTAGAGGTCCGAGGTGGGCGAATCGCCGCCCTTGGCCCCTACCTGAAACAGCCGAGTTTGCCGACTGTGCCGTTTTCCGTGTCCGGTGGGGTGCGGGTGGAAGACACATCAATTCTCCTGGACCGGGTCGTCGCCAAGGTCGAGGAAAATCGCGCCGAAGTCACCGGAACCGTGATGCCATCGGACCATCTCGCCGGCACAGACCTCGAGCTCGAAATCAGAGGTGGCGACTTGAGTCAGGCAGGACGGCTTGCAGCTGGTTTCGTTGATCTACCAACCTTGCCTTCAGAACCATTCACCCTCGGCACCCGGCTGGAGATCGATGGGGCTGGGTATTCGATCGATGGTCTGCACGCAACCCTTGCCGACGCTACAGCTTCGATTAACGGGCGGGTCGGCTTTCCACCGAACTTCTTCGGCACTGACCTCACCATCGACGCCAACGGGCCCAACGCATCACTGTTCGTGGCCCTGACCGGAGTGACAATGCCGGTAGCGCCGTTCCAGCTCGAGGGCCGAATCGAGCGCAATGATACGGGCTTCCGATTCCATGGAGTGACCGCCCGCCTCGGCGAGTATCACGCGGCGGTCGACGGCGCCCTCGGCAAGCCGCCGAAGCTCATCGGCACTGACCTCGAGATCAACGCCTCCGGGCCGGGCACTGGGCTCATCCAGGAGCTCGCCCGGTTGCCCAATCTGCCCGACCAGCCATTTGAGCTCGATGGTGAATTCACGGGCACTCCCGATCGCTTCGCGACGCGAGAATTCAGCCTTACCTTCGGACCCAGCGACATCGAGGGATCGTTCACAATCGACATCACGGGCAAACCGAATGTGCAGGCGCGGCTGACATCGACAACCCTCGACCTCAGCCGTCTGCGCGAGCGCCTCGAGAAAGGAGATGCCATCGCCGAGGAACCCTCCGAGGCACCCGTTTCCGCAAATAAGGGACGATTGATCCCCGATGAGCCGCTCAATCTGGCATTCTTGCAGAAAGCCAACGCCGACGTGGCGATCCGCGTCAAGAAGCTCGTTCTGTCTGCAAAGGTCTTTCATGACCTCAAAATTGATCTCGACCTCGAGGACGGCCGGCTCGAGATCGAGCGAATAGAGGCCGTCGGTCAGGCTCAGGGGAGGATGACCGGCAACCTGGTCCTCGAACCGGATGGTGACGAGCAACGGCTGCAGGCCGGGCTCTCGGCGCACCAGCTCCGCCTCGACATTGCCGGCTCTGAAGTGGACCGTAGCAACCAGCCGCCGATCGACATCGACATTGATGTCGAAGCTCGCGGCACCACTCCACACGGGCTAGCCAGCTCCGCCAACGGATCGCTACAGGTGGTCATCGGCAAGGGGGTTATGGACAGAGGCGTCCTCGACCTCGTGACGACGGACATCCTGCTCACATTGGTCAACGCATTCAACCCGTTCGCCAAGGAGGACGTGGCCACCGAAATGCAGTGCGGTGTCATGCTGGTGACCTTCGAAAACGGTCTCGCGAAGCTCGAGCCGATGGCTATCCAGAGCGACAAGATGACCATGCTCGGCAAGGGTCGTATCGACCTCGGCACCGAGAAGCTCAATATCGACTGGGTGACCAAACCGCGCAAAGGAATTGGTATTTCGGCGAGCATGATCACCAACCCTTACATCAAGCTCGGCGGTACGCTCGCCAACCCTGCGGTCGAGCTCAAGCCTCTGGAGGCCGTCACCTCGACCGGGGTTGCCGTTGCTACCCTTGGCATCTCGGTGGTAGCCAAGGGGATGTATGACCGCGTCACGGCTGAAAAAAAGGTCTGCAAGGAAGCGCTGGAACAGATCGGCCGCGAATCGGGCAATCCCTCCAAGAATTCGAAGAAGAAGCGCCGCTAGGAGCCTGCAGTGGATAGATGGCGGATGGATTTCGGAGGGCCGTGAAGTGCAATTTGAGGCGCATTCGAGGAGCAGTACTCCAAGTACGGGCCGAGAATGCAACGAAAAAGGGCCTTCACGGCACCCGAAAGGCACCGTTGATTTTATTCACTACAGGCTCCTTTAGCTCGTGCTACCGTAGCCGAGTGACTGGAGGCTGATCATGCGTCGTCTCGCTACCATCCTCGCGTTGCTAGCCCTGGCGTTGAACGTCTCCCCCGCAGCCGCCCAGGGCGTTCACGAGCCCCTCTTCGACACCTTCAACTTCAAGCTCGAGGGAAGCTGGGTGTCCACTTCGACCACTATCAGGCTCGATTCAGAGAGCCTCGGCGAGGGCACTACGCTCAGCTTCGAGGACGACCTCGGCTTGCCGGACAAAGAAATCGTGCCTTCAATCTCGTTCGAGTGGCAGTTGGGCCGTCGCCACCGCCTCGGGGTCCGCTGGCAGGACGTCAAACGAGACTCCACAACTCAGGTGCTGGAGGAGATCGAGTGGGGCGGCGAGATCATTCCCATTGAAGCCAACGTCACCCTCGGTTTCGACATCCGTACCCTGGCCGTCGATTACACCTACTACCCGTGGGTCAAGGAGCAGTGGGCGGGTGGCTTCGGTCTCGGTTTTCGGGTTATGGACTTGAAAACCACTTTGACCGTGGAAAACGTCGAGCTCGAGGAACAGATCAATGGCACCGCCCCTCTGCCCTATATCAACTTCGAGTACCGCCGTCTCTTTGGCGAGCGGTGGCGCGTCAAGGCCGCTCTCGGCTGGCTCGAGGTGAAGATCGGCGACATCAAGGGCGGGCAGTACATCGGTCGTCTGGCGGGCGAGTTCATCCCCAGCCGAAACTGGGGCTTCGGCGCCGCGATCAACCTCTCAACGGCCGACGTCGACTGGAAGGGCATCGAAAGCCCGGATGAGGACGACGTGCTCAGAGCCAAGATCAATCTCGACATCAACGATTTCAGCCTCTACGTCCGGATTCGCTTCTAAACCGTCTCCGCGCCCGAAACACAAAACGCCCGGCCGCAATCGCGACCGGGCGTGTCTTTCAGATTCGGAGTTGATCGACTTACTTGCCTTGGCCGTGGAGGATTTTGTCCCACTTGGCGCCGATCTTGGTGAGGATCTTCTCAACCTGTTTGATCTGCTTTTCGGGCTTGGACTTGACCGTCACCGTGCCGGTGCCGCGCCAGATCATTTTCTTGTCGGTGGAGTCGTACGCGTCGATGAGCAGGGTGCCGTCGGTGTAGTTGTGCGCTGTGGTGGTCGAGGTGCCCATGCCACCCATGCCACCGTAGCCACCCCAGCCGCCACCGTAACCACCGTAGCCGAAGCTGGAGGTGGAGTAGCTGGTTCGATCCTGGGTGGTGAAGTGATAGGTCACGTAGATGTCGGGGTTCTCCTGGACCTCGGTGAGACCGCCCTCACGCAACTCCTTCATGATCATTGAGGCGACGCGATCCGCCATCATCTGATTGCCCTTGACGTTGCTGTCCTCGGTGTCGACGTACTGGAAGGTCTTGATGCTTCCAAAATCGAAGTCGTGGGCGTAGTCAATGGTCACCTTCTGCGCCATGGCCGGCGTCGCAACCAGGGCCACAACAAAAATAAATCCGAGTGCTTTCTTCATTTCTCAGCTCCTTTCGAGGGGCCGTTTTCTCGACCCCGCTCTTGCATGACAGTCAAAAAATCCGGACTGGACTATAGCACGGCGACCGGACGTTGATCGAATCGATTATGGCCGAGCTTACTTACCCTGGCCGGCAAGGATCTTGTACCACTTGGCGCCGATCTTGGTGAGGATCTTTTCGACCTGCTTGATCTGTTTCTCGGGCTTGGACTTGACCGTCACCGTTCCGGTGCCGCGCCAGACCAGCTTCTTGTCCGCCGGGTCGTAGCCGTCGATGATCAGGGTGCCCTCGGTGTACTTCGTTTCGTAGGTGGTGGAGGATGCCATACCCCCCATCCCACCGTATCCATAGCCTCCCCAGCCTCCCCAGCCGGGGCCGTAGCCGCCGTAGCCGCCGTATCCCATGCTGGTGGTGTTGAAGGAGGACAACTCTTCCGTGGTGACGTGGTAGGTCACAAAGAGATCGGGGTTCTCCTGGACCTCGGTGAGACCGCCCTCGCGCAGCTCTTTCTTGATCGAGTCGACGATGCGTCCCGCCATCAGCTCATTCTTCGAGTTGGACTCCTTTGTGTCGACGTACTGAAATGTCTTGACACCGCTGAAGTCAAAGTCATGTGCATAGTCGACGGTGACCTTCTGCGCCATGGCCGGCGTCGCAACCAGCGCCAATACGAATACGAGTCCGAGCACTTTCTTCATTTCCGTACTCCTTTCAATAAAACCAAACTTTGTAGGCTCGTCACATATTTCAGAGAACCAACTGGGCCGGTAGTGTACTGCACCGGATGCCCCAGGTACAACGGTCATCGGCGGTCCATGCATGTGTTTTCGGCGGTCGGGGATCGATTTTCCTCGACTCAACGAAACCAAGCTATTCAGTAGATCCACCGCGTTGGGCGAGGTACTCACGGATTGCTCGAAGATTGCGTGCGGCACCTGGGTGTTCCGGCATTCCTGCAGCGGCCTGCGAAAGGTAAGACTCGGCCTCGATGTACCGGCCCATCTCGGCTAAAAGCAAGCCCAGCGAGTAGGCCACCTCGTACTGCTCCGGGTAGGCATCGAGGATCGAGCGCAGCAGGGTTTCCGCCTCGCCGTTGCGACCCTGGCCGTTGAGGAGCACTGCGAGGTTGGCCTTGGCCGGGTAGAAGAGATCGTCGATCGAAACCGCCGTCCGGTAGTACCTTTCGGCCTCCGCCATGTCTCCAAGACGGGCCGCCAGGTTGCCCAGGTTGTGGCCGGCAAAGGCGAAGTCGAGCGAGTGCTCCATGGCCATCCGATACTCGGCCAGGGCCTCGGAGAGGGCCTCCCGTTGGTAAGGCTTCAGAAGCTGATCCGGCACATCGGCGAGCTGCACCGCCGCCTGCATCCTCACCGCCTTCATGGGGTCGAAGAGGAGGGGCGCCACCAGCTCGACAAGCTCCTCGGGAGAGGCGGTGACGACGCTGTTAATTGCAGTGTGGCGCATCAACGGCTCCGGGTCGGCGAGAGCCACGGCAAAGGCGCGGGTACTCTCCTCGCCCGGGTACTGACCGAGGAGCGACAGCGCGGTCGCGCGGACGATGGCCGGATAGAGGGCGTCGCCGGCGAGCCGCACCAGGTCGCCCCGAGCCTCCGGGCCTCCGTCGCGACCGGCGGCGAGGGTCGGTCCGTAGTGGGGCTTTTTGGCCTGGCCGTACCATCTCGTAAATGCGTCCACCGACCAGCTCAGGGGCTTGTCACCGTGACAGCCGCCCTGGGAGCACGCATTGGGTGTACCGAGCGCCTGGCTGAGGTCGGGCCGAGGGACGCGCAGGCTGTGGTCGGCGCGCGCGTCAATCACCATGTACGGCTGCTCCGGCATGTGGCATTTGATACAGAGCGCGCCGTCGGAGGGCTTACCCTCGTAAATCTTTTTGTGGAAGTGGTGGTCGGAAGTGTCGTAGGCGTCAGCCCGGTGGCACTGCAGGCAGAGACCGTTGCCCTCGAACTTGAGCTTCAGACTGTGTGCGTCGTGGCAGTCCGAGCACCGCACATCATTGGCGTACATCTTGGATTGGGTGAACGAGCCCCAGACGTAGACCTCGTCGAGGATCTGACCATCGGCGTGGTAGAGCCCTGCATCGAGGACCGATGGCAGATGGCTGTGGAGGAGCGCCGGGGTCGAGTGGTCCCAGTCGCCGAGCTCAGAGCGCCGTGCGTGGCACGGGGCGCAGAGCTCGACCTGCTCCTGCGAGCTGATGTCGCCGGTGCGCAGGACCAGACCGTAGTCGTCGATCGCCGGTCGCGCCATCGGTTGGATCTCGGCCCACGCCACATGATCCGAGCCGGGTCCGTGGCAGGCCTCGCAACTGACGTCGATCTCGGACCACGTGGTGGTGTAGGTGTTGGATGCGGCGTCAAAGTTCTTCTGGAGATTGGTCGAGTGGCACTCGGCGCACATGCCGTTCCAGTTCTGCGCAGCGCGGGTCCAGTGGAGCCAGTCGTCGGGCGGAATCTCCTGATCGGGGTAGAGGTCGAACCACCCACCCCGATCCGAATCCCAGGCGATCGAGAGGCACTGCAACCGACCACCGGGGAATGGCACCAGATACTGCTGGAGCGGCTCGTGGCCGAAGGTGTGGGTGATCTCGAAGTCGGCCATTTCGCCGTCCGGCCCCTGGGTTTCGACGAAAAAACGACCGTCTCGTTTGAAGAAGCTCGAAGTGATGCCCTTCGAAAGGAAGACCGCGTCGTCGAAGTCGCCAAGCACCGTGTTGGCCGTGGCCACATCCATCGCGAGGTCGTGGTCAGAGCCCTGCCAGCTCGAAAAGGCCGCCTCGTGGCACGGCCGGCATGCCTCGCGACCGACAAAGCCGACGCCGGTCTCATCCGTCTGCGCGTGGTCCGCCGCGCTCCCCTGGCGGATCACCCACGCCGGAACGCTGAGGACGATCACCGCAGTGGCTACGACGCCGACGAGCCTCCAACGGCCGAGAGGATCGTTCGTCACGAGCGCACCACCTGTGACGAGGTGAAGCTCTGCCGTTTGATGGCCCTCCTGATGTCTACCTTGACGATGTCGTTCTCAATGCGAACCGGAAAGACATCCAGCGGCCGCGGCGCCGGCGGACTCAGGACATCACCCGTGATGTCGAAGGACGAGGCGTGGCAGGGGCACACGAAACTGTTCTCGGCGGCAATCCACGGAACGGTGCAGCCGAGGTGGGTGCACTCACGGTGGAGGGCGAGGAAGCCGCCATCGGCGAGCCGCGCCAGGTAGAACCTGCCCTCGGGAAAGGCGGTCACCGACCCGGGCTCGAATCGATCAACCGGCCCGGCGATGACGACGGAGCCGGTGTCGGTGCCCATCCCCCGGCGCCGTCGGGGTTTGAAGAAATCACCGACGATCCACACCGCCTCAGCGACGGCCACCCCTCCGAGCAACAGCCACACTCTGCCGAGAAAACCCCTCCTCGATGCTTCGGCCGAGGTGCCGCTCACGAAACTCCTCCGATCGGCACCGCCATCTGAAAAAAACGCAGAGACGCGGAGACGCAGAGACGCAGAGAAGGTCTTTTTGGTCTGAGGTCTTCCTCATTAAGGAAAAACCTCTGCGCCTCTGCACCTCTGCGCCTCTGCGTTAAAAACAAAAACCTACACAACACCCCATCACCCCCAGGGCCAGATGAGGGCCATGCCGGGGCCGCGGAACCAGACACCGGTGACGGTCAGCACCGCCAGGGCAACGAGGAAAAGGACGAAGGCCGCCTGTATGACCTCCCCCTTGCTCGCGCCATACCTCTTGATCAACACGCTCCTGAAGCCGAACACCCCCGCACCCAATAACACCATCGGCACGAGGCCGCGCCCGACCAATGACGGCAGCCCCGCACCCGGTTGGAGCACCAACTCATCGAGAACGATCAGGATCGCTGTCACGACGAAACCTGCGGCTGCGGCCAACACGGCGGTTCGCCGGCCGGTGGCGGTCAGGAACCAGGGCCCGGACTGCTCTTTGGGATATCGCAGATACGGAATGGCGAGAAGAGCCAGGGCGACAAGGACCGGAATGATCACCACCGCGACCAGAGGGTGGAAGTGGAGCTGAAGCTCTTGGAAGCCCACGAAGTACCACGGGGCTTTGGCCGGATTGGTGCTCATCCCGGTATTGGCCGGCGCACCGAGGGGCGCGTCGAAGAAGACCGAGAGCACGACAACGAAGGCGATCAAAACCAGCGCTGCGGCGAGCTCTCGCATCAAAAGCTCGGGCAAGGTCGAAACATAGTCCGGCTTTTCGTCGGCCACTTCATCCGGAGGCCGCGAATCAACGACGCCCCCCGCCTTTCGGACCCGCCAGAAGTGAAAACCCATCAGCAGCGCCAGGGTCACCGGCACGAGGGTCGTATGAAAGGCGTAGAAGATGACCAGGGTCGCCGACCCGATCTCGGCGCCGCCACGAGCCATGCCCTGCAGCCATTCGCCAATCCACGGCACATAGGAAAACATCCCGGTGCATATGGTGACGGCCCAGAAGGCGAGCTGATCCCACGGCAAGAGATATCCGGTAAAGTTTGCGGCCAAGACCCCTGCGAACAACCCGAGCCCGATCACCCAGTTGAATCGCCGCGGACCGTGAAAGCCTCCAGTAAGGAAAACCCGCAGCATGTGGAGGAGAACTACCGCCACGAGAATATTGGCGCTCCAGTGGTGGATGTTCCGTACCAGACCGCCAAAAAGAAACTGATCCTGGAAACCGACGACCGAATCGTACGCCCGCTCCGGTGTCGGTTCGTATGCAAGCATCATCAATACACCGGTGGCGATCATGAGGCCGACAAGAATCAACGAGCTGCCGCCGAGGCCGAAGGTGTGTGTGTAGGGAAGGGTGCTTCGACGAACCCTCACGGGCCGCATGTGAAGTACGAAGAACTGGATGATCGACCGCCGTCGCTCGCGTTCCGTCCGCGGTACGATCGGCCGTGGAAAGACGGAGCGCCAAACCTCCACCAGGTAACCCGGACGGCGTCCGTCCTCATCAGGCGGGGGAGAACTCACATCAGACACCCGCAGAATATAGCCCACATTCGCCACCGCCGCTCAGAGAGAAGACCAACGGTACAATGAGCGATCGAAACGAGCCCGGCTGACGCGGCGCTGAAGAAACGAGCATCGCAGCGCCGTGGAGAATCGACAGGAGATCGCTGATGGCAGATAGAGACGAAGAACGCGACGCGGACCGATCGCCGAATGGCGAAACCGTCGACGACACCCGGTTTCTCGACCGCGACGGATCCGGAAACATAGGGGCTTCCGAATACATCGAGCCCCATAAACGGACCGATTCGTCCTCCGGCAATCGTTATTTGATCGGCGAAACCCTCGGCGAGGGGGGCATGGCGGTGGTGCACCAGGCCACCGACGTCCAGCTGCAGCGCCCCGTCGCAGTCAAAAGGCTCCGTACCGAGTACGCTGCGCAGAAGGACATCCGCCAGCGCTTTTTCGCCGAGGCCGAGATCCTCGCCGGTCTCGACCATCCCGGTGCAACCTCGGTCTTCGAGGCCGGCCTCCTTCCCGACGGCGATTGCTACTACGCGATGAAGCGTGTCCAGGGGAAGACCCTGCGCGAGCTGTTGGACGAACGTATCCCGGACGATCTCCTCGATCGGAGCAACCGGGCTCACTTCATCGAGATCTTCATTCGCTTTTGCCAGGCGGTGGCCGCCGCCCACAACCAGGGGGTGATTCACCGCGATCTCAAACCGGAAAACATCATGGTCGATGATCTCGGAGTTGTTTACGTCATGGATTGGGGGCTCGCGAAGCAGCTGGTCGAGGACGATGACGGCAGTCAGTCCGATTCCCAACGAACCCGCGTCGGCGCGGTGATGGGCACCCCGGCCTACATGTCGCCCGAGCAGGCTTCAGGCCACTCCGCCGAGTCGGACCGCCAGACCGACGTCTTCTCGCTCGGAGTGATGCTCTACGAGATCCTCACCGGGGTGAACCCGTTCAGGGGCGAGACCGCGGTCGACTCGATGAAGGGCGTGATGTACCACGAACCGGAACCGCCTCGAAAGCTGAACCCGCGGGTCAGCCGGACGATGTCGGCGATCACCATGAAGGCCCTCGACAAGGACCCCTTCCGTCGCTATCGCTCCGCCGTCGAGCTGGCCGAGGACCTCCGCCGCTACCGCGAGTTTTTTCCGGTGTCGGCGATCGCACCGACAAGGTTCGAAAGGTTTGCCAACTGGTCACGGCGGAGGCCACGTCTGGCGGCGATCCTGGCGACCCTGGCCGTAGTGATCGTGATCTCCGCTCTCGCCACCGCTTTCCAAGCCTCGGTGGAGAACGCCCGGGTCGCGACCGGTTACGGCTTCATCGACGAGATCGAGGAACGACTGAAGGAGATCGAAACTGAGATGCCCGGTCTTTTGGAGCAGCGCGAAAGCCTCGAACCCGGACCTGAACGGCAGGTGATCGAGAACCAATTGGCGGACCTCCAGGCGGAGTTCGAGATGGCCGAGAAGGACCGCATGGCGCTCAGTCTTGCCATCACCGGCTTCACAATTCTGTCACCCGAGCAGAGGGCTCGCCGGGTGGTACGCGAGTCGATCTTCGAGGACATCGACGAGCACATCAGGGCCGGCGATTTCTACCGTGCCCGTGCGGGAATCCGATTCGCCCTCCGCTACTCCGAGGGTGGCAACATCTTCCATTTCAGCGAGGAAGACTCTGAATTCCTTCAAGAGAAACTCGCTGCGGTTGAACGCGAGATCGAGATCAGCGAGCACGCAGCCCGAGAGGCTGCCGCGACCGCAGCAGCCGGCAACGGAGAATGAATAGATGATAGGTAGAACCCGAGCGTTCACTCTATTACTGATAGCGGCCACGGCCTGCAGCCGCGGAGGCACTCACGGTGGTCCGGCGGCAGTTGCGGGGAAAGAGTCTGGTACACCGTCAGTTGTCGAGCTGGCCAACGCCACCTACTCCGGCATCATGAACGAACCCGTGACCCTCATCGGTGGGCGGTGGGAGGGTGAGCCGTTTGTCGAAGGTGGGGCATCGCGTCCAACAGTCGGTCTGATCGACCACTTTGTTCTCACCGGCGACCTCGATGGAGACGGGATAGACGAGGCCGTGACGCTGTTGTGGGAGAGCTCGGGCGGATCCGGAACCAGGCTCTTCCTCGCAGCCGTGGCGAGTGGAGATAACGACATCGCCAATCTCGGCACGTCCCTGATTGGCGACCCGGTTCAGGT
>Ga0255045_10000017_pt1 | contig 26834 bp, 25 predicted proteins | sample BC1_12_23_MG_FD_183652 | JGI IMG/M metagenome (GOLD analysis project Ga0255045, IMG submission 183652) | Seawater microbial communities from Strait of Georgia, British Columbia, Canada - BC1_12_23 | ecosystem: Environmental > Aquatic > Marine > Strait | place: Canada: British Columbia...
CCGAGCTTCTCACATACTTGGGCCAATTGCATTGGATCCACATCACGGCCTTCTCTACCACCTTTTACGGTGCACTGATACCAGCAGTATTCTTCTCCGTTGGGCCCGGGAAATTCAGTTTTTATTGTATTATGTTTCGTGTCATCCGGTGAATGCACATAGATTCGGCGCGGGTCAATGGATATAACAACAGCCTGATTGCCATAAACACCGGAGATTAGCTCAATGGAGCTCTTGCCGGTAATCTGTCCTGTTTGCAGAAATTCTTCGACTATATATACTGCATCACTGCCGATGGAAATCTTATCAGCTCCGGACCGGAAATATTCTGCAGCCACGTCAAGGGCAGAGTAATATTTTCCTTCACTGTCTGTGTATTCCCGGATGCCACCACCGATGGTCAGAGGCACAAAGACATTTTCAGATGTTTTCTGCAGGACCTCCAGCATGGGCTGGTCTTTCATGGGAAAATCTCTGAAGCCTGTGATGTTTAAAAAGGTGATCTCATCAGCACCTTCTTCAAAGTATCTTCTTGCCAGTTCCACCGGTTGGCCCAGGTTTCTGACCTCGCCTTCTTCACGCACATCATACTGATCACCTTTAGTAACAACCAGATCACCCTGGTCATTGGCCCGGACATCGAGACAGGCAATGATTCTTTTGGCAAGTTTTGTTTGGTCGGTGGAATGTAAAAGTGCCACCGACATAGAATCGTCAAGCCCTGTTCCGGAGAGAAAATTTTTCAGGATGTTGAGACCCGCCTCCCCACTTTTTTCAGGGTGGAACTGGAAGGCTGCCACCCGACCTTTCTGGACCCCACTTATGAATTCATCACCATAATTGGTAGTGGTTAAAATCCAGTCATTATTTTCAGGGGAGGGTACTGCCCGGTATGAGTGGACAAAATAGAGTTTTTCTTGCTGATATCCTGCGAAAAGTGGAGACGGTTTTTGTATGATAATTCCGTTCCAGCCAATCTGGGGAACTGAGAGGGAGGACTCCTCAAAACGTTTGACGACTCCCTTAATAATACCAAGGCCGTTGACACCGATTGACTCTTCGCTGCCTTCAAAAAGGGTTTGCAGGCCAAGGCAGATACCGAGAAAAGATCTGTCCTCCCGGATATAACGGATCAAGGGTTCGAGATAACCGAGGTCTGCTAAACGCTGCATTGCACTGCCAAAACAGCCGACACCGGGGAATATCAGTTTTTCTGCCTGGAGTATGTCTTCAGGAGAGGCAGCGTCTTTAACCGAATAGCCAAGTTTCCTGATGGCGTTTCGAACGGACCTGACATTTCCGGCTCCATAATCGAGTAGGGTTATCATCTTATTTATATAACGGTAAGGTTTGAATTTTTTATATATGTATGTGGCTCAAACCATATTGAGACCAGATTCCAGAAAGGGTGGCATATTAGACCAAACAGCTATCGAAAACAATTATTATTTGGATACAAAGTGCAGTAAATATCTTATACTATAAATTCTATGACTGGATATTATATACCTGCTTTCAGAAAAGAAAAGATGTTTTAAAAGGTGTTTTTTAACGGATTGGGAGGATAAACATGTTTTGTCCAAAATGCCGTGCCGAATACAGGGAAGGGTTTTTAGAGTGCTCTGATTGTGATGTTGACCTGGTTGAAAAGTTAGAGCGCATGTCGGAGATGCCGAGATTTATCAAGCTGGCAACGATTTTCAGTGAAGGGAACATTGCCGTTATCAAGGCAAGTCTCGATAAGACTGAAGTTGAATACTACTTTGACGGAGAACATTCCCATCGGCTTGCGCCGGTTCCTTTGGGGGCAAGGTTGATGGTGCGGGAAGATTTTAGAAAAGAGGCAGAAAGTATTTTAAACGATTTGGAGTTGCTTTAGGACAGCTGCCGACAGACACACACAAAAAAATCAGTCACTTTTGGCTGGTCCATTTTTGCTCTTCAGTCTTAAAAAAGAGAAGAAGCCACCCGACCGGGTGCATGAGTTGCTGCTTCAGCCCACAAGGTTACGGGCGGCCATATGCATGTTAATTGCAGCAAAACCGTAAATAGCAGCAACAGCTATAATAATTATCAAAACCCACATCATAGAACAATTCCTTTATTTCGGTAAATTCCCTGTTGGTAAAAAATACTGTAACCATTGTTATGTGCTGGAGCAATGGATATTGCTCATTGGTTTTTTGTTAAAAAGCCATTTTAATCAGATTCAACCCTGCGCACTGAATTTCTTTAACCTGGCAATCACCCGGTCCCTGCCGATGGCCATGAGCACATCAAACAAACCGGCACCAGCAGCCTGACCCGTCACAACAGTTCGGGTGCCGTTGATTAAAATGCCTGGTTTGATATCCAGTTCATCCGCCAGTTCCCTGGCCACCCGTTCAGTTTCCTTCTGGTTAAAATCAGGGAGGCTCTCAAAACGTTCGGCAAGCAGTCCTAACCAAACACCTATCTTCTCATGTTTTGTGAGGTTTTTCTGCACCGGTTTCGGGTCCATCTCATATTCATCGCTGAAATAGGTGCGGCCAGGTCCGGCAAAATCGGTGAGCACATGGAACCTGCTCCTGATAAGGTCAATGGTGCTCATAAACCATTCTTTTTTGTCGGCTTCATAGGCATCATCCCATAGCTCCGCATTCTGCAGAACGTCTTTTACCAGTGGAGCGAGTTCTTCAAGCGGCATGGTCTGCAGGTAATGGGCATTTATGGAGAGTGCCTTGGGATCGGTGAAAAATTTCGGGTGGTCTTTCTGGTAATTGAAAATTGAGTTTGCCTTATTCATGCCTTCTAGCGAGAAGGCTTCAATCAGTTCTTCTTGAGAGAAAAATTCCTGGTCGCTGGCAGGAGACCAGCCGAGCAGCACCAGGAAGTTGACCAGTGCCCATGGCAGGAAGCCGTTTTCTTTGTAAAACTGGACGGTGACAACCTCACCGTGGGATCTTTTGGAAATCTTGGCTTTCTTGGGGTCCAGGGTAAGGGACATATGGGAAAAGACCGGAACGGGCGCGCCAAGTGCTTCGTAAATGAGAATCTGCCGGGGGGTGTTTCCCAGACCGTCCTGACCGCGGATAATATGGGTGATGCGGTCGCGGATATCATCAACCACGTTACTGAGCAGATAGAGCGGGGTGCCGTTGGAGCGTACAATGACAAAGTCTTCAATGTCCCTGTAGGCTCTTTTTATGCGGCCGTACACCTTGTCTTCAAAAACAACCGATCCGTCACCATCCGGCACTTTGAAACGAATGACATAGGGAATATTCTGTTTTTCATTAGCCTCCTTTTCCTCAGGCGAAAGCTTCAGGCAGGTCCGGTCATACTGGTAGGTGATCTTGGCTGCTACTGCAGTTTCTCTTTTAGCATCAAGGGCTTCCTTTGAGCAGAAACATTTATAGGCATGTCCGGATTCTATAAGCTTGTGGGCCGTCTCAATATGCTCATTAATAAAGTCGGACTGAAAATATGGTCCTTCATCCCAGTTGATACCCAACCAGTTGAGGCCATCGATGATGCCATCAATCGAGTCCTTGGTGGAACGCTCAACATCGGTGTCCTCGATCCTCAAGATAAGGGTTGCGTTATGTTTTTTGGCAAAAAGCCAATTGTAAATAGCGGTTCTGGCACCGCCGATATGAAGATAGCCGGTAGGGCTTGGCGGAAATCGTAATCTTACTTCTGACATCATTTACTCCTGTAGACTGATTTTCCGGGGATAAAATTCCCGGAAAAATTAAAATTCAAGTAATTTTGGTGGCTGTATATATATCTTTTCACTTCTACATACAATAGGCTTAAATGGAATAAAAAGAAAAAGACATAATAATTTATTTGAAATATTTGCCAAAATCAATTTTAAAACCTTTTTCTTGACTTGTTGAAATAAGATTTCTACGTTTCACAATCTTTGGTATAAGAGTTTTTATAATGATAAAATCTTTGGGGAAGAAACCCGAATCAAATTATAACTGTGATACTATCCGGTTGATGAGTACCGGTATTTGCTGAGAATAAAGGAGAGACTATGAAGGTTCTGATAAGTGATAATTTAGCCCCCATTGGAGCAGAGATTCTCCAGGAGGCCGGCCTTGAGGTAGACATTAAAACCGGTTTGGCCCCTGAGGAGCTGAAAAAAATAATTCCGGAATATGATGGGCTGGTTATACGGAGTGCCACCCAGGTGACAGCTGAGATCATTGAAGCGGCTACAAACCTGAAAGTTGTGGGGCGGGCCGGTATTGGTCTGGATAATGTGGATATTGCTGCCGCCAGTAAGCGTGGCATTGTGGTAATGAATGCCCCGGACGGCAATTCGACTACTGCTGCTGAGCATGCTATCGCCATGATGGTCTCTCTTGCCCGGAACATTCCACAGGCCACTGCCTCTATGAAGGATGGCAAATGGGAAAAGAAAAAATTCATGGGCCGTGAATTGACCGGCAAGACCATGGGAATTATCGGTATAGGCCGAATTGGAAGTATATTTGCCGAAAGAGCCCAGGGTTTGAAAATGAAAGTGATTGCCTATGACCCCCATATGCCTGAAGAACTTGTCAAAAAAATTGGGGCAGAACTGACAACCATCGATGAGGTCTGCAAGAGAGCAGATTTCATTTCAGTGCATGTGCCCATGACCAAGGATACCAAAAACCTCATTTCTACAGCAGAATTCAAGAGCATGAAAATGGATGCTATGCTCATTGACTGTGCCCGCGGTGGAGTAGTTGATGAAGATGCCCTGTACAAAGCTCTCACGACTGGAGAGATTGCCGGGGCGGGCCTGGACGTATTTGCCCAGGAGCCCACAACAAAGGAAAACTGCCCACTGCTGGGACTGGATAACTTTATATGCACACCACATCTCGGTGCTTCAACAAGTGAGGCTCAGGAAAATGTCGCTGTTGCCATTGCCAAGCAGATAGGAGAATATCTGAAAACCGGCGTGGTGAGTAATGCGGTGAATGTACCATCTGTCAGTAGTGATATTCTCTCAAAAGTTGGACCGTATCTTACCCTGGCCGAAATGCTGGGTTCTTTTCATATGCAGATTGCCAGAGGCGGTGTGGAAGAGATCAACCTGGAATATATCGGCGAATTTGAAGAGCTGACCACCAACCCTATTACAGTAGCTTTCCTCAAAGGGTTATTCACACCGATCCTGCAGGATGCGGTAAATTATGTCAATGCGCCCATCATAGCGAAGGAAAGAGGCATCCGTGTAGTGGAATCAAGAACCGGTCATTCCGATGATTTTACCAGTCTTCTTTCTATCAGGGTAAAGACAACGGAGGGGGAGAATATATTGGCCGGAACGGTTTTCGGCAAGAATGAACCCCGGTTGGTAAGAATGAATACTTTCCGCCTGGAAGCCCTTCCAACCGGACCCATGCTTTTCGTCTATAACAAGGATGTTCCTGGTGTTATAGGTGTGCTGGGTACAACCCTGGGTAGTCATGGGGTTAATATTTCGAGGATGACGGTGGGGCGTGAAATGGAAAAGGGTCTGAATATTATTCTGCTCAATACAGACAGCATAATCAGCAAGGAGCTCTTAAAAACAGTACAGCAACTGGAACATATTGATGATGCAATGGCTTTAGTGCTTCCTCATTACGCAGAAATATAACCTGAGTCTGTTATAAAATGAAGGGGACAGATTTCAAATCTGTCCCCAGATAATTAAAACCGAGGTGACCAGCATGGAGAATAAGGATGAATGCAAACCTTGCCCGAAAGGCCAGGTAAGAAAGGAAGGCAAATGTGTTATGCCGGAGGTGACTTTCACGGCATTTGTCATGTCTCTAAATACCTCAGCTCTTTTCTACCTCGGTGAGATAAGTGATCCGACAACCGGGAAGAAACAGCAGGATCTGGTTCTGGTTAAGCATACAATTGATACGCTTCAATTACTGGAGGAAAAAACAGAGGGAAATTTAAACGAGGAAGAGCAGGCCCTTTTGAAAAATGCTCTTTATGATTTAAAAATGAGATATGTCGCAAAAGCTTCCCAAAGTGAATGAACCTTGCCTACAAAAAAAGTCAGATCATCACTTAACAAGTTTTTCAGTATTATGGCCCTTAGTTCGTGAAAGAAATAACTCAAAGAGACAGTTTCTCCAGCCTTACCTTGAAGGCTCCAGCTAAGATAAACCTCTTCTTAAAAGTTTTAAATCGCCGACCTGACGGCTATCATGAAATTGAAAGCCTCATGCAGAAGATTGAGCTCTTTGATATTCTGCATTTATCCAGGCAAGGGGAGCAAATTTCATTATCCTGTCCAGGGAATACACTTCCAGAAGATCGGGAAAATCTTGCTTACAGGGCAGCCCATGCTTTTTTTTCTGCTACAGGGATTAAGCCAGGAATAAAAATTATTCTGGAGAAAAACATTCCCGTAGCTGCCGGGTTGGGTGGCGGCAGCAGTGATGCTGCTGCTGTGATCACTGGCTTGAACACACTTTTAAATGCCAATTTGGCCCGGGAGCAATTAATAGACATTGCCAGGCCGTTGGGAGCAGATGTGCCATTTTTTGTACAGGATTGCAGTGCTGCAATGGCTACTGGAATTGGTGACTGTATTCAGCAGGTTCTGCCCATGAGGGGGTTGTCGATTGTGCTGGTAAACCCCGGGTTTGGAGTTTCCACGAAATGGGTGTATGAGAATTTCCCGTTGACATCCAACTCCAATACATATATCTTAGCGCGGGATCAAAAAACGACTAAGGATTTTCATGCCGCAGCCCCCAGTTTATATGAGGAACTTGGCAATGATCTCGAAGTGGTTACAATTAATCGCTTTCCGGAGATAGGAGATCTTAAGAAGGAATTGAAGAAGGGTGGCGCCGTAACATCTTTGATGAGCGGCAGTGGGCCTACTGTTTTTGGGTTGTTTGTAAGTGAGGAAGATGCTCAGCGCAGTATTATGCAGTTGAGTAAAAAATTTGGGAAAAATGTATTTCTTGCCAGACCGTATATTCCTTGATTGTCTTTCAGTAAAAATATATAATATTTTTTTGGTTCGGGGAATCGTTCTAAATGTTGTAGATCAGAGCCGGATATTTTGAAGATATTTTTACGGCTTTTAAAAAAAGAGCACATTGGGGCGTCGTCAAGCGGTAAGACACAGGTTTTTGGTGCCTGCATTCGGAGGTTCGAATCCTCCCGCCCCAGCCACAAAAAAATAATTTGCCATAAATGTTGGGATGATAAAGAATTGGCAGATGTGATTTAAATAAAAAAACTATACCAGTAAAGAGTTATGCCTAAAACTATTAAAGTGTTTTCTGGAAATGCCAATCCGGAGTTAGCGAAAGATATTTGTGATCACCTCAATATTTCCCTGTCGAAAGTTGAAGTCAGGCGATTCAGTGACGGCGAAATATTTATTGAGATTGGAGAGAATGTGCGGGGAGCGGATGTGTTTGTCATTCAACCCACATGTCCCCCGGTAAATGATCATTTAATGGAACTGGTAATCATGGTTGACGCACTGCGCCGTGCCTCGGCTAGAAGGATTACCGCTGTTCTGCCATATTATGGATATGCCAGGCAGGATAGAAAAGTCGCCCCCCGTGTGCCCATAACAGCTAAAGTTGTTGCTGAAATGTTGATGGTTGTTGGGGTGCGAAGGGTTCTGGCAATGGATCTTCATGCCGGACAGATCCAAGGATTTTTTAATATTCCTGTCGATCATCTCTATGCGGCTCCAGTGTTACTTGAGTATATTAATAAGGCTTTTAATAATGTGATTATGGTTTCTCCTGATGCCGGAGGTGTTGAAAGAACACGTGCCTTTGCCAAGCGTTTAAAAACTGATCTTGCAATTATTGATAAGCGCCGTGATCGGCCCAATGAGTCTAAAGCCATGAATGTTATCGGTGATGTTGAGGGAAAGACCGCTATATTGCTTGATGACATGGTTGATACAGCAGGGACCCTCTGTAGTGCTGCTGGAATGCTGATGGAGGCTGGTGCCGCTGAAGTGCATGCCTGTTGCTCCCATGGTGTACTTTCGGGGCCGGCTATAGAACGGCTTGAAGCATCGGTGATTAAGTCGCTCGTTATAACGAACAGCATACCGTTACACAGTAAGGCCAAGGAATGTGACAAGATAACAGTGCTTTCTGTTTCACAACTCCTGGGAGAGGCGATTGGAAGAATTCATTCTGAAGACTCAGTGAGTTCTCTGTTCGTTTAATAGTTTGGGAAAGTAATAATTGAATTTGTTGATTATTGATTAATTGATTTGGAGATACAGGGTCAGAAGAGTGCTATTTTCAATTTTTCTGGTCATCTTTTTTTAAGGAGGAAACAAAAATGATACAACAGGATATGAGTGCCATATTACGACAGGGTTTTGGTAAAGGGCCTACCCATCAATTGAGGCTAAGTGGATATGCACCTGCTATTCTTTACGGATGCAAAATGGAACCCATAGCCCTTGCCATGGATGAAAAAACTCTTACCAGAGACCTTTTGAAACTTCATGGCTATAATGCTGTTTTGAGCCTTGATATTGAAGGCGACAAGAGCAAGAAAAAGCATTACGTATTGATTAAAGATATCCAAACACACCCTGTTACAGATACTGTACTGCATGTTGATTTTCTTGAAATTGAATTGGAAAAGGAAATCGTTATGGAGGTTCCTATTGTATATGCCGGAACTGCAATAGGGGTTGAGCTGGGTGGCATCCTGAACATTATGGCATATACTGTAAAAATTAAAGGGCTGCCTTTAGACATCCTGGATGAGATTACTGTAGATGTTACTCCATTGGAAGTGGGAGGCACCGGTATTGCGTGCGGGGATTTGCCAATACCAGAGAATGTTACTCTTGAAGAAGAACTGGGTAGGGTCTGTGTGTCAGTTATTGCACCAAAGGCTGAGGTGGAAGAAGAAGTTGAAGAAGAGGAAGGTGAAGGTGAAGGTGAAGGTGAAGGTGAAGAAGGTGCAGGGGAAGCTGCAGAGGGAGCACCTAAGGCTGACGAACCGGCTGCATCAACTGAGAAATGATAATTACGAAACTATTCTTCAAATAGCAGGTTTGGCCGGGAAACAGACAGTATCTTTCCCGGCCTTTTTATTTGATGGTAGCCAAAATTATATTGTTTTTTGTAGAAATGATCAATTTTACAACAGGACCTTTTTGAAATGTACTTAATTGTCGGTCTCGGTAACCCAGGAATTCAGTATGCAGACACCAGGCATAATGTCGGTTTTATGCTGTTGGATTATCTTGCCCATGGAAGCAAAGTATCTTTTGCAGAATCCAAAAGGAAGGCCTTGACAACTAAAACTGTTATCTGGAATGAATCTGTTGTTTTGCTTAAGCCTGAAACATTTATGAATGGTAGTGGCACTGCCGTGGCAGCAGTTGCACACTATTACAAAATATCAACAGACAATATTATTGTCATTCATGATGATCTGGATATGCCACTTGGCCGGATAAAAATAGTATCAGGCGGTGGCGCTGGTGGTCATAAAGGAGTTCGTTCCTGTATTGAGCATCTTGGTACCAGGGATTTCCCACGTGTAAAAATTGGTATTGGCCGACCTGCCCCATTAATTCTACCTGAAAAATACGTATTAGCCAGATTCGGAGCTGATGAACATGAGATAATTACTCAAAAAATGGCAGCTGTGGTTGATGGAATAAAAATCATGGTTAAACAGGGAATCTCGGCAGCTATGAATGCAGTGAATCAGAATCAGTAACTCTCTTATATTGATGTAAAATATCTGCAAAACCCTTCTGGAATTGCAACAAACAAAGCAAAATTTGAATTTTTCGAAATAATATGTTATAGTCTTTCTTTGTATTTTCAAAAAACATCAGGATTGTCAGGTGTTTCATGTTTTTCTTACTGTACTGTTAGGAAGTGTAGCATAATTTTATATGAAGGAGAGAAATTGTGTTTGATGTCGGACAAATGGCAGTATACCCAGCTCACGGTGTAGGTGTGATCGAGTCAATTGAGCGCAGAAAGGTCGGTGAATTCGAACAGGCTTTTTATGTTATGAAGATACTGAATAATAATATGGTAATCATGATACCGACAGCCACAAGTGAGAATGTTGGTCTGCGTTGCATAATTTCTCCCAAAGAGGTAAATGAGGTTTTTGATATTCTGCAGGAAAAGGATGTCGTAATTGGGGCTCAGACCTGGAACAGACGCTATCGGGAGTATATGGAAAAAATTAAAACCGGTTCTGTTTTCGAAGTGGCTTCTGTTTTGCGGGATCTTTACCTGCTCCAGGAAGACAAGGATTTGTCTTATGGTGAAAGGAAGATGATGGATACTGCCAAAGGCCTTCTGGTCAAAGAGCTTTCCATCGCTAATCAGACTGATGAATGTAAGGTGGAAGAGAAGATTGAACAGATATTTTCTTAATAGTTTGTAACCAACCCATAAGTAACTATTTTGAATTTCTGTAAAAGAGATCAATCTTAAAAAGAAGAATACAAAAAACAATTATATAAACTGGCAACCCGCCTTTTTGAAACACGGGTTGTCAGATTTTATCCAACAATTCATCCTAACCAATAATTTCCAGTTTTCTTCCCGGCAGATATCTTAGAGTAGTCAATTGGTTTCAAATTATTCTGCCATATATTGTACATATGTTGTTTCATATATCTCTTAAGGTAATGAAAAAACATTTATATATCTAGCAAGTTTAGTCCTCGAATAATCATCTTTACTTCATTAATATGGTAGAACCTGAACACGAATTGGACAAGGGGGAGTTATTCGAGTTTGTTGTCCCTGGGGAGAGGGAAGGGCAAAGATTGGATCTTTTTCTCGTTGAAATGTTACCTGATTTGAGTCGAAGTCGTTTGAGTAGTCTTATCCGTTCAGAATTGATCGTAGTAAACGGCAGTTCAAGTAAGGCTGCAAATCGACTTAAAATTAGTGACTTGATAAAGGTAACTGTCCCGCCACCAGAACCATTGAAACTCAGGCCGCAGAAGGTAGATTTTTCGATCCTCTTTGAGGATGATGATCTCCTGGTAATTGCCAAACCACCCGGCATCGTTGTTCATCCTGCCTGTGGGCATAAAGATGGTACCCTCGTCCATGGTCTTCTTGCCCATTGTAAGAACCTGTCAGGTATAAGCGGCGTTGAACGACCGGGAATTGTCCACCGCCTAGATAAAGATACTTCAGGGGTCATGGTTGTTGCCAAAAATGACAGATCCCATCGTGGGTTGGTTGAGCTTTTCAAATCACGAAAAGTAAAAAAAGTGTACCACGCCATAGTTGTCCGGCGTCCAGAAATGCGTAAAGGTTGTGTTTCAAAACCTATTGGTCGGCATCGAACCAATAGGAAAAAGATGGCAGTGGTTGAGCGTGGCGGTAGAGATGCGGTTACGTGTTGGACTGTTTTGGAAGAATTGCCATATAATATGACGTATATTGAAGTAAGGCCAGAGACAGGGCGGACACACCAGATAAGGGTCCATATGGCCTTTTTGGGGCATCCTGTAGCAGGAGATGCATTGTATGGAGGTAAACAATTGGCAAAACAACTGGAGTGCATAACTGTCAATCGCCAATGCTTGCATGCTCACAGCCTGTCATTTCAACACCCGGTAACAGATGAACCTATGGAGTTTGTCTCTCCTGTCTGGTCTGATATGCAGATAATACTTGAGAAGCTCCGGCAACTTGATAATCAATAGAATTATAAGTTCTACATTGGCAAAAAATACGAGACAGCTGGTGCGCACGTGAACAGGAAAATTGGTATTACCGGTGGTATTGCATCAGGCAAGAGCCGTGTGTCTAAAATGCTTTCCGGGTTGCTGGGATGCGTCCATATCGATGCTGATGAGATATGCCGCCAGCTGCTGGAACCCCATGAAGAGGGATGGCAGGAATTTACCAGGGTGTTCGGCTCAGTTTATCTGGTTGAGGGTGAGTCCATAAACAGGCCCCTTCTGCGGAATGATTTATTTGCCAGTGAAAAATTCCGTGACAAGGTAAACGGAATAATCCACCCCATAGCCAAAAGGGTGATACTTTTCAGGATTAATCAGATTGTTGAATCAGATCCCAGTGCGAAAGTACTCGTCGAGGTTCCTCTTCTCTATGAAGTGCACTGGGAAGATCTCTTTGATACAGTTGTCGTGGTCTATGCTGAAGATGAAACGTGCCTGAATCGCTTGATGGATCGTGATGGTTTAGATAGGGCAACGGCAGCAAAAGAGTTGAAAAGCCAGTGGCCTTTATCTGAAAAAGTGATTAAAGCGGATCATGTTATTGATAATAACGGTCTGCTGTCAGATACAGTTTGCCATGTGGAACATCTTGCAGAATTGTTGAGCAGGAACAGCGGGCTAATCCCTTGAGGCTTACCTCGGGGCTGGCACCCTTTAAAAATGGCACTTACCTGAGGGATGTAACTTGAGTGAATCTGATAAGGATTAACATCCTTACCTCAGGAGATTTCCCCGGGGAGTTCCAAAAATAATGGGAGGGGGATTGAAAAAAAGCTTGACAGTAAAAAGTGAGATACATATTATGTTAGAAATCACGCCTTGTGAAGTATCAACAATTTTCCCCGCCTTTGCTGGCTGCTACCCCTTATAAAGAGAGAAAGAGATCATAACTCCATAACAATTAGAAGACACCCCTTCTTTAATCTGTCAACTTTCACATGATATTTCTATAATTGAAAAAAGTTATAGCCAGTTTTTTCGCAGAAATACGTGTGACTGATTGAGCAAATCATTATCGACCCTTTGTATTGTTCAAATAATATAATAACCCAAGTAAGTCAAAAAGGTACAGTGTCATGCACTGTTATGGACTGTATTGTCCCTTATCTGCATCCTATGCAGTTATCAACTGGGGATACTAAAAAGAGTGTCCCGGGATATGGCAATTAATTAATCTAAATAAATAGATTTTAAATAAAATGAATGCAATGGGTATGAAGAATTGCATCAAAGAAAAAAACAAAAGGAAGTTGAGGTATGGATTTAGTTGAATTAAAAGAACTGAAAATTAATGAGCTGACCAAACTTGCCCGGGACTACAAAGTGGAAGGCATAAGTGGTATGCGTAAGCAGGAGCTGATTTTTGCTATTCTTCAGGCAAAAGCCACCCAGGCAAAAGATGAGAAGAATGGCGTGGTAACCGGGCGTGGTGTGCTCGAAATCCTGCCTGACGGTTTTGGTTTCTTGAGATCTGCAGCCTATAATTATCTCCCCGGTCCAGACGACATTTATGTGTCACCTTCACAGATTCGGAGGTTGACTTTACGTACAGGCGATACTGTTGAAGGTCATGTTCGTTCTCCAAAGGACAGCGAGCGCTATTTTGCCTTACTGAAGGTGAAAAATATCAATTTTGAGGCACCAGAGAAGGCCAAGGAAAAAACCCTGTTCTCGAACCTGACACCTCTTTTTCCAAACGAAAAAATAGAACTGGAAGCAAAAAAAGATGAATTTTCGACCCGTATAATGAATTTTATGTCGCCAATCGGCAAGGGGCAGAGAGGTTTGATAGTTGCTCCGCCAAGGACTGGAAAGACTGTACTATTACAGAAAATTGCCAACAGTATTGTTAAAAACCACAAGGAAGTTACTCTTATAGTTCTCTTGATTGATGAACGACCTGAAGAGGTCACGGATATGTCGAGAAACGTCAAGGCAGAGGTTGTAAGTTCCACTTTTGATGAACCGCCCCAGAGACATATACAGGTCGCAGAGATGGTAATCCAGAAGGCTAAAAGACTGGTGGAGCATAAAAAAGATGTTGTTATCCTCCTGGACAGTATCACCCGGCTGGCTCGTGCCTATAATACAGTAACCCCGTCAAGTGGCCGTATTTTATCCGGTGGTGTTGAAGCCACCGCATTGCATCGGCCAAAAAGATTTTTTGGTGCAGCAAGAAATATTGAGGAAGGGGGGAGTTTGACAATTATTGCAACTGCCCTGGTTGAAACTGGAAGCAGGATGGATGAAGTCATTTTTGAGGAGTTCAAGGGAACGGGCAACATGGAACTTGTTCTCGATCGCAAAATGGCAGATAGAAGAATTTACCCAGCTATCGACATAAATAAATCCGGCACCCGAAAAGAGGATTTGCTGATAGATGAAGAGGAACTCAACCGGATCTGGATTTTGCGTAAACTTCTTTCTTCCTTAAATCCTGCTGATGCCATGGAATTCCTGATTGATAAAATGAAGGTTACAAAAACAAACGCAGAGTTTTTTCAATCCATGAACAGATGATTGCAATTTAATATGTTGCTCGTAATCATATATTTTGCCTAACTATTTTAAATTCTATTAATACAGCTTGCAAAAATACAAAATTTATATATAATTCGCCGTTTCCATCCGTCCGATCAAATTGATATTTTGGATGAGATCATTAGGAGATTAACGTTTTGCAAATAATAAAGAATCTAAGCCGCCTAGAGTTAGCGGCACTGTGATCTGATATAGATCATTTGCTGGAGGAAAGAGTAATGAAAAAAGATATCCATCCCGAGTACCACCAGATTAAAGCACAGTGTGCGTGCGGGAATGAAGTTGAGCTTGGATCAGTAAGCACTGAAATGAAAGTTGAGATATGTTCCGCCTGCCATCCTTTTTTCACGGGGAAACAGAAACTGATTGACTCCGCTGGTCGGATTGAGAAGTTTAATAAGAAGTATGCAAATCATATGAAAAAGAATTCGACTTCTGCTTAGCTTTTTAAACAGTTTTTCTACAGGGGACCTCCGATGCCGGAGTGTCCCCTGTTTTAGTTTGTTGCTTACGAAAGTTTTTATCTGGAACAATAAAAATTGTCGGCCCTGTAGATAAGCCTGGACTTCGAAAAAATACTGCGAACAGTTGGATCGTTTGTAATCAATTGTTTTTATTAGACCCCGTTGATGACTCCGAGGGGGTACTGAAAAGAATGCCCTGAAAGGGAGCTTCTCCTAAGTTTCCTTTAAGGCGCATACCTGCGAAGTCATCAAAATTCAACTATTTACAAAATTATGTTTCCACAACTTGATGAACTCGATAAAAAACGCTTAAGCCTTGAGGAAAAGCTTTCCGATCCTGCCCTCATTGCAAACCAGCGAGAATACAAGAAAGTAGCACAGGAACATGCGCAGATTACCAAGTTAACTCCGCTCTGTATTGCTCACCAGAAAGTCCAGGAAGAGTTGGCGGAAAACAATAATATGCTGCAAGAGGAAGAAGATCCTGAGTTATTGGAACTCGTGAGAAGTGATATTCATCAATTACAGGAAAAGTCCAGCACGCTTGAAAATGATATAAAATTTTTACTATTACCGAAAGATCCCAATGATGAAAAGAACACTTTTCTTGAAATAAGAGCAGGCACCGGAGGCGATGAAGCGGCACTGTTTGTAGGCGATCTGTTCAAGATGTACAGCCGTTATGCTGACACCCTGGGCTGGAAGGTGGAGATTATGAGCAGTAGCCCCATTGGTGTTGGTGGGTTCAAGGAAATAATTGCCTTGATAAGTGGTAAGAATGTCTACAGTAAACTGAAATATGAAAGTGGGGTGCATAGAGTCCAGAGAGTGCCTGAAACTGAGACCCAGGGCAGAATACATACATCAGCTGTTACAGTTGCTGTTTTGCCTGAGGCGGAAGATGTAGAGGTTGATATTGCCCCCAATGAAGTGCGCGTAGATGTCTTTCGTTCTTCAGGAGCGGGCGGGCAGAGCGTGAATAAAACTGAATCAGCAATACGACTTACTCACCTGCCAACAGGTCTTGTTGTGCAGTGCCAGGATGAAAGATCCCAACACAAAAATAAAGCCAAGGCTATGAAAGTTCTGCAAGCTCGCCTTCTTGATAGAATGGAGCATGAGCAGCATGACAAGATCTCTGAAGACCGAAAAAGTCAGGTAGGCACAGGAGATCGAAGTGAACGTATCCGCACCTATAATTATCCCCAGGGCAGAGTAACTGATCACCGTATCCATCTTACTCTTTACAAACTTGAGGCTTTAATGTTGGGGAAAATTGATGAAGTAATTAACCCGCTGATTGTTCATTATCAGACAGAAGCTCTAAAAGAAATTCAATAAGCAGGGTTGCTTTATTAGAACTGGAAAACCTGGTCCTCAGGACCGGGTCAGAGTCAATCGGCTCTGCCTTCCAGTAACATAACGTTCAGGCACAGAGGCACAAAGGCACAGAGTAAAAGCTATAAAATTCGATTTTAGAGTAAATGCATGTGGAACAATTAATATAGTTTTGGTTTGTAGTCGTAGTTGTTTTTTAGAACTTTGTGCCTCTGTGCCTATTGATTAGACCAACTGTATTTAAAGCCTCTTCAAGGGGCTAATCACAGCCGGGTTCTTTGGGCCCAGATATTTATTTTGTGACAGGTCTGAAAAGAGAAGACATAATCTGCATTTTTCAATATTTTTAAAATTCCAATTCTGCAACTTGGAAATTTTTACAATCTCGTGAAAATAAAAGACTTATTCAAAAGTAGAGTGCAGCGTTTAACTCAAGCTGGTATTCCAGAGCCTGAGCTTGAGTTAGCTCTGCTTCTAGCTCACGTACTCAATATTGACAGGACTACATTGTTACTTGCCGGAGATAAGGCATTAGATGATAATCAACTTGAAAAAGTTGAAATTTTATTTTCAAGGCGGCTGCACAGAGAGCCTCTAGCCTACATCACTGAAGAGAAAGAATTCTGGTCCCTGCCTTTTAAAGTTTCCAGGGATGTGCTTATCCCAAGACCCGAAACAGAGCTTCTCATTGAAATAACCCTGAAGACCATAAAAAATCAATGTGGAAGTCCGCAAGAACAAACAATAAATATCCTGGATTTAGGAACAGGCAGTGGAATAATATCTGTCGTGTTGGCCCTGGAGCTTCCGGCAGCAGCCGTTACAGCTATTGACCTTTCATACAAGGCATTGAAAATTGCAAAGCATAATGCTAAAAGGCATAAAGTTGCTGGAAGAGTCCAATTTATTAATTGCAACTGGTTTGGTGGAATATCATTAAAGGGGAAATATGATTTGGTGCTTGCCAATCCACCATATATAGCAAGGGACATACTTGAAAAGCCCTTTGGCCAAACCTGCGAATCTCTGCAGCCTGAGGTGGGGGGGTATGAGCCCCATCTGGCTCTTGATGGCGGAGAACGAGGCATTCAGTCAATTAGTAAAATCGCAGAGGATTTAGAAAAAACTCTCAAGTCCGGCGGCTGGTTCTTTATGGAGATAGGGGCTGACCAGGCAAAAGAAGTGACCTCTATTTTTAAGGGAAAGGCCTCATATGATAATATTACAATTCATAATGACTATGCGGGATTGCCCAGAGTTTTTCAAGCCCAAAAAAAATGAGAAAAAATTGTTCTGACATTTTCTCTTGCCCCTAGTGTTGCGTCAAGGATCAAATGGCGTAATATTGCGCCGCAATTTATTGTGTCTGCAAGGCGTAACTTTATAAGCATAGTGGTGCTATGTGAATGAAGTTACAACGCAGCAGGCGCAATAAAGGGCAAGCAGGATGCGTCAGTTGAGAGTTGACGTGACACTAGTGGGAATAAATATCTGCCGGAGTAACTATAAAGATTTATGGATAAATTGATCATAGAGGGAGGGCGTAAACTTCATGGGGAAATCCGCATAAGTGGTGCCAAAAATGCAGCCCTGCCATTGATAGCAGCAACCCTGCTGATACCGGGTTGGCATGTGATTCATAATGTGCCTGATTTACGGGATACCAGAACAATTCTGGTCTTACTCGAAAGTCTTGGTGCGATATGGAAAAGGGAAGGTGAGACTTTATCCATCAACACCGAAACCTTAAATAATTTAGAGGCCTCCTATGATCTGGTAAAAACCATGCGCGCTTCCATTCTTGTATTGGGGCCCTTGTTGGCGCGTATGGGGAAAGCCAGGGTTTCCCTGCCAGGAGGTTGCGCCATAGGTGCAAGGCCCATTGATTTCCATTTGCAGGCCTTGACAAAAATGGGAGCGGATCTCGACTTGGAAGATGGCTATGTCTCTGCTTTTACAGATGATGGCCTTTCCGGTGCGACTATTTGTTTTGATGTGCCTTCAGTTACAGGAACGGAAAATATCCTCATGGCTGCTGTCCTGGCAAAAGGTGTAACTGTAATCAAAAATGCTGCCCGGGAACCAGAGGTCGGCAATTTGGTTGATATGCTCATTTCCATGGGGGCTGACATTGCGGGAAGAGATACTGACCAGTTGACTATCCATGGAGCTAAAAGTTTAATGCCGGCAGAAGTCACTACTATTCCGGATCGAATTGAAACCGGTACATATCTGATAGCAGTTGGTGCAGCTGGTGGAGAGGTAACTTTAAAAAATTGCAATCCTGCTCATTTACCGGCTCTTTTGGAAAAATTAAGGGCAACCGGTCTTATTATAAAAGAATCAGTGAATTCAATTTTTGTTTCAAAACCCTCAATAGTGCATAGTATAGATATAAAAACCCAGCCGTATCCTGGATTTCCAACGGATCTTCAGGCTCAGCTCATGGCCTTGATGTCCCTGTCAAATGGGTTGAGCGTTATTACTGAGACAATCTTTGAAAACAGGTTCATGCATGTCGCTGAATTAAAGCGGATGGGGGCAGAGATACAAATCAATAGCAATAGTGCTATCGTAAAGGGGGTTAAACAGCTCAGAGGCGCCCAGGTAATGGCCACAGACCTCCGGGCCAGTGCTTCTCTGGTGGTGGCAGGTCTTGCAGCAAAGGGAGTTACGGAAATCTCAAGAATATATCACCTCGAAAGAGGTTATGAGAATATGGTAGAAAAACTCCAGGCACTTGGTGCCAGGGTGAGTAAAGAAAAAGATTGATCAGGGTAACGGCAGCCATATTTCCGCAGTTGTTCCCTGATGTTTTGTGCTGCTGATAGTTATCCCTCCTTCATGGGTATCGATAATTTGTTTTACAATGGAAAGTCCCAGGCCCGTTCCATTTTCACGAGTTGTAAGAAACGGATCATAAATTTTATCGATGATAAGGCTGGGGATGCCAATGCCATTATCGGTTATGGTGAGAATGGATTTTTCAGCCTCTGAATCATCAGTTGCTTCATGGGCGGTTATTTGAATTTCACCCACCTTGTTTCTTAATGATATACAGCTGTTGTGGAGGATGTTGAGGAGTAGTTTGCGGATTTGCTCAGGGTCAGCCCAGCAGGCCATTTTCTCGGGTATAGTAATAACTGGCTGGCATTTTTCAGGCCAATCCTTTGTCTGCTGCAGAAGTTGGATTGCCTCATTAATAAGGGGCAGCATTGGAACCCATTCTTTTTCGGGCTCGATTGGTTTTGAAAAGGTGAGGAAGTCATTAATGCTGATCTGCAACCTCTTGCATTCCCGGGTAATTATATTCATCAGTCCTTGGTTTTGCGACTTGATATCACCACTGGAATCAATTACCTGTGCAGCCCCGTAGATTGCAGCCAGGGGATTACGCAACTCATGGGCAATGCCGGCAGCCATTTCCCCAATAGTAGCCATTTTTTCTGCTTGCATGATCTGCTTTTCCAACTGTTTGGTCCGGCTGAGGTCCTGGAGCGTTATAACCTGAAAATTATCCTCAGTTCCTGGCATGTTCAGTTTTGCATAGGAATAACCGATGGGGATTTCCTGCCTGTCCTTCCTGGTGAGTGTAACTTCTGAGCGATAATTATTATTAGCATCAAGCTTGAGATTGGGAAAAGCCAGATTAATATCCTTGTCAATCATTTCTGCTGCCCTGAAACCGGTTATATTTTCCGATATAGGGTTGAACGAAATGATGTTCTTCTGATTGAGTACAGTAATAATTCCGGATGGAATATCATCAAAAATCTTTTTATACAGTACTGATAATTGGTTATATTTTAAAGTTGTACTAATCAGTTCCTTTTCAGTTCTTCGCAACCGCTCTGAAAGAAGGGAGCTTAAGATGGCGGTTATAAAGAAAGTTAGTCCATGTATAGAAAAGAAATTCAGAACTGAGTTAATGTCTTGAAGCGGCATGTACCAGTAATTTTCAAAGTAATCAGGGCGATATCCGAAGTATTCCAGAAGCAGGACAGCTCCGTAACCAAGGGTGCATGCTGCAGCAGCTGCCAGGCCGCCTCTGCGGCGAAGGATAAAACTCCCGGTAATGATCGGGAAAAAATAAATAATGGTGAATATGGACTGACTCCCGCCACTGTAATGGTTGAGAATGGCGATGAGAATGACATCCATAAGGATCTGCCCATAGGCGAAAGTAGAATAACGCCTGAGATGTTTCAGAATAAATGCTGAGCAGATCGTAAAGAGATAGACGGCTCCAACAAAGGCAACAACATAATAAAATGGTGGAGTGATTATGATCTTTTCGGTTGATTGCAGAAGAAGGTTGATGCCCAAGAGAAGAGTTAAGAACATCACGCGCAGAAAAAGCATCCACTGCAGATGTTTTTTAAAGAGTGCTATAGCCTTTTGATCTTCAATTGGTTTTGCTATTAATGTTTTCAACACGTGTGGTATGCCTTTTTATGAAAATTTATTTACTTGATATCATATTTTTTAACTTTATAACGCAAGGAGCGGAAGCTGATCTTTAAAAATTCTGCAGCACTTATTTTTGAGTTGTTTGTTTTGACAAGGGCATGTTCTATCATCTGCTTTTCAAGTTTTGCCATGACTTCATCAAGACCCTGTTCGTATAATTCGTCTTCAGATTCAACAGCAACAAAGGCATCTGACTTCGCTGAAGACTTTCCCTCTTTCTTATAGGTAGAAAGGGTAAGACTTTCAGGGAGAATGATATTTGATGATTCCAGGGCAACTCCTCGTTCAATAATGTTTTCCAGCTCGCGGACATTGCCGGGATAATCATATTCCATGAGGACTTTCATGGCATATGATGAAATTTCCTGGATTACTTTGTCCATCTTGTCTGAATATTTTTTCAGGAAATGTTTAACAAGCAGAGGAACATCACCTTTTCTTTCACGCAGGGCCGGTACCCGAAGTGGAATGACAGCCAGCCGGTAAAAAAGATCTTCGCGAAAACGGCCTTCAATGATCTCTTCTTCCAGGTCTTTATTTGTTGCAGCTATAATCCTGACATTTACTTTAATAGTATCAGTACCACCGACACGTTTCAGTTCTCTTTCCTGCAGGACACGCAATAGTTTGGTCTGGATAAGAGGTGTTAATTCACCAATTTCATCAAGAAAGACACTGCCACCATCAGCCAGTTCAAAGAGGCCGATCTTGTTTGAAATAGCACCGGTGAAAGCACCTTTGACATGTCCGAAAAGTTCACTCTCCAGCAGACTTTCCGGTATGGCACTGCAGGTGATGGGAACAAAAGATTTATGCGCCACCTTGCTCAGGTTATGTATGGCCTGGGCAACCAACTCCTTACCGGTACCTGATTCTCCATATATAAGAATACTCGCAGGGGTGGGGGCAATGCGTGATATAAGGTCGAAGATTTTGAGCATTTCCTGGCTGTTGCCAATGATGCCTTCAAAAGATTCGGTCTCGGGAGAGATTTCTCCTGTATAAGCTGGAGTGGCCGTAGAAATTGCTGACTTGATAATGTTAATGATCTCATCAACTTTGAAAGGTTTGGTGATATAGTCAAAGGCTCCGCTCTTCATGGCAATTACAGCCTTCTCCGGGGAGGCGAATGCTGTAATCATGATTACGGGTATTGAGCTGTTGATTTCCTTTATTCTTTCCAGCAGGGAAAGGCCGCCTATCCCGGGCATTTTTATATCAGAAATTACAAGGTCAAAGGTATGGCCTTGGATCAAATCAATTGCGCTGGTTGTCTCAGATGCAGTGAAAACTTCATATCCTTCTTTTTCAAGAAGGATATGAAGGAATTCACGCATGCTCAGTTCATCATCAACCACAAGAATGGTCGGCATTTTTATCTCCAAGATAATTCAATCAATGCTGATGACAGCAATAAAGTGATTAAGGGTTTAATAATAGTGTGTTAGTTGGACAGCAACCGCACTAAATGGTTACAATGTGTCTTGTAGATTGTCAACGAACAATAATGCTAGACATTCCTAGACAATTCAAGCATATCCAGCGCCCATACATTATCAAAGATTTAGACGAAAAATGTGTCCGCCTCGTGCTTCTCGAATTATCACTTCGTGCCCTGTCCAGGAAACCGGCAATAATAACTTGCGCAAGTGATATGAGTTACTTATAAGTACTATAAATAATTAAATATGGCACTCATTTCCGTTTGTCGATGGCTGTTTGCACAGTTTACGGCAAATAATGGGTGCCCATATTGAAAAAGAGAATATATATATCTCATAATTATATTTAGTTAAGTATAGTGAATGAACTCTAAACAGATCGGGTCTGCTCGAAATTCTTGATGATGTTTTACTTTATGTTGTTGGCACTAAATATTAATGGTGACGTTGAATGTGTGTAGCGATACCATCAAAGATTATCAGTAAGGACGATCTTTTGGCAATCGTTGAGGTGTATGGTGCCAGACGGCAGGTCAACCTTATGCTGCTGCCAGAGGAAGCCGAGATAGGCGATTATGTACTCGTACATGCTGGTTTCGCTATTCAAAAGGTGGATGTTGAGGCTGGCAAAGAATCATTAAAGCTTTTTGACGAAGTTTTAAAGAAATTGGGAGTTGATCCTGATAATGCATGAGGCATCCATTGCCATCAGCCTGATTGAAACAGTTTCAGATCTTTGTCAGCAGGAAGGCTATAATTCGATAGAATCGGTCAGGCTTAAAGTGGGAAGGGCAGCAGGAGTACTCCCTGACGCTCTTCTGTTTGCGTTTGATGTGGTAAAGGCTGGAACCCTTGCCAGCCAGGCTGAACTGATTATTGAGTATATTGCTCTCGGAGGTTTCTGTCGTGAGTGCGGCTCACAATTCGAATCCGAAGAACGTTATATCTTTTCCTGTCCTGATTGCAAATCCAGTGCAATAAAAATTACCAGGGGAGATGAGATGCAGATTGTTGATATGGAGGTTAATTGAGATTTTAAAATCCGTCTTAAGAACCATGATAATAAAATGAATATCTTCATTTTTCTATAAAAACCCCCGAGGTAAACCCAATGACAAGATTCTTAAGAGTTGCAATGACAATACTTTTATTGCTGCTTGTGAGTTTTATCCCATTTACAGCCCAATCCGAGGTTGATTGGGATATTTCAAATGCGATTCAGCTTGATGAAACGCCAATAGATGTTGCCCAGGCTCAGGGAAGTGAATTGACTTATCTCCTCACAGACCAGGCTAAAGTGCACATCTATTCTGTTGCAGGCAAACTGGTGGGAACAATCCCGGTTGATCCTTCTGTGACCGATATTGCGATTTCTGCCAAAGGAGAACAACTCTATCTCATAAACAGTAAACGGAAAACATTGAAAACATATGATATCAGTTTCATTGTTGACTTCAATGTTGAGGGTTCGCCTTTTCTAGGTCCTGCAGATGCCAAAGTTGTGGTTGCCGTATTCAGCGACTTCCAATGACCTTACTGCGGCAAAATTATGCCGCTGTTTGAGCAGGTGCTCGACAAGTATCCGGATAACGTAAAAATTGTTTTCAAGCATTACCCACTCGCTTTTCACAATCAGGCGCTTCCCGCAGCTCTTGCTTCCATGGCGGCCGGTGAACAAGGAAAATTCTGGGAGTATCATGATGAGCTTTTTCTCCATCAGAATAGTTTGTCCAGTGACAAGTATTTAGAAATTGCTCTGAATATGGGCCTTGATTTGAAAATGTTTTCTTTAGACATGATGAGGCCCTCAATACGTAAAAAAGTTGAGCAGGATATTAGCGATGCCAAAAAAGCAGGCGTAACAGGCACTCCAACCCTTTTTGTTAATGGCAGGAAAGTTAAAAAGCGTGCTTTTGATGCCATGAGTAAATTGATTGATGCTGAACTTGCCAAGTTGCAAAAATAGAAGACAGAACAGGAAAGCCCAGCCATATGCCGGAAATGAAGCTCATATTTGAAGATAATAATCTGGCAAGGCTTTTATACGGAGACCTGAACAAGAATCTGACCACTATTGAAAAAACCATTGGCGTTTCAGTAAAGGCGCGTGGCAATGAGTTGGCCCTTGAGGGCATGAAGCATGAAGTTGAAGTTGCTGCCATGGCCCTTAAGCAATTATATGAACTTCTTAAAGCGGGCTATCCGGTTTACCCTTCAGATGTGGCCTATGGACTTCGCATCCTTGAACGTTCCTCCAAGGCAAACCTGAAGGAAATATTTCTTGACAGGGTCTATATAACAGCCAATCAGCGCGTGGTTTCTCCCAAGAGCGTCAATCAGAAGAATTACATTGACTCAATCAGAAATAATGACATTGTTTTTGGAATCGGGCCGGCGGGAACCGGTAAGACTTATCTGGCAGTGGCAATGGCCATTTCTGCATTGACCAGCAATCAGGTTAAAAATATAATTCTGACCCGGCCAGCTGTTGAAGCAGGTGAAAAATTGGGTTTCCTTCCTGGTGACATGGCACAAAAGGTTGATCCATATCTGCGCCCGCTCTATGATGCCTTAAATGACATGTTGGGCAGGGAGAAGGTCATTGAATATATTGAAAAAGGGATTGTGGAAATTGCACCCCTGGCTTTTATGAGAGGCCGGACATTGAATAATGCTTTTGTTATTCTGGATGAAGCACAGAATACATCCCATGAACAGATGCAAATGTTTCTGACTCGTTTGGGATTTGATTCTAAAGCTGTCATAACCGGTGATATTACTCAGATAGATCTTCCTGGAGGAAAACAGTCGGGGCTTATTGCGGCTGCCCGTATATTAAAGAAAATAAAGGGAATAGTTTTTTGTTCCTTTTCGGATGTCGATGTTGTCCGGCATCCATTGGTGCAGGAAATCATCCGTGCCTATGCTAAAAAAGAAAAGAAGCCTGGAAATACAAAATCAATATCAAAACCCAAAAAATAAAATCAGTAAAAAAACAAATTATAAACCTCATTAATTTTATGCTGTAATAATCTACAATGCCGATTCTTTTTCAGAATGACTTTCAGCACGCATTCCCCCGTGTTAACGAACTGCAAGTTTCAAAAACCGCGGAGTTTCTCCTCGCATTGGCAGGAAGATCTGATGCGGAATTGAGTATTCTGCTTGTTGATGACCAGCATATTGCCGAGTTAAATAAAACCTGGCGCCGCAAAAGTGGACCAACCAATGTGCTTTCTTTTTCTTTAACAGAAGGTGAAGATTTGACAATGGCCGGGAATTTACTTGGTGATATTGTTATTTCTGTTGATACTGCAGCACGGGAAGCCCGAAAAGAGAGGATTTCTGTCCATCAACGTTTAAACGTACTGCTTGTTCATGGCCTTCTGCACCTTCTTGGTTATGACCATGAAAAGTCAGACTCTGAAGCGGAAAGAATGTTTAGAAAGGAAAGGGAACTTTTACTTGAGTTAAAAAGAAAAAGGAGAGAAGAAATGATAAGACTCGCAGTGAATGTTGATCATGTGGCAACCTTACGTCAGGCCCGTGGCATCAGCGAGCCTGATCCTGTACTTGCCGCAGGTATCTGTGAACTTGCAGGAGCTGAAGGCATTGTGGTGCACCTGCGTGAGGATAGAAGGCATATCCAGGATAGAGATGTCTTGATACTGCGGCAGACGGTTAAGACCAAACTCAATCTGGAAATGGGGGCTACTCAGGAGATTATAAAATTTGCTCTGAAGCTTAAGCCGGATATGGTGACCCTTGTTCCTGAAAAAAGGCAGGAGTTGACGACTGAAGGAGGCTTAAATGTTGCCGGGCAAAAAAAGAAGCTAAAAAATGTTATTTCCCAGATGAATGATAGCGGTATTCCAATAAGTTTGTTTATCGATCCTGATTCGCGGCAGATTGAGGCATCCCATAATATTGGAGCCACCTTTGTCGAAATCCATACTGGCAGGTACAGTGATGCAACAAGTGAAGAGGAAACTGAGCAGGAATTTGAACTGATTGTTGCTGCTGCAGAAGAGGCATATGAAGCAGGCCTGCGGGTGAATGCCGGGCATGGTCTTAACTATGTCAATACAACCCGGGTTGCATCACTTGATACAATTGAAGAGTTGAGCATAGGCCATGCCGTTATGGCACGTGCAATTTTTGTTGGATTGGATCAGGCGGTTCGTGAAATGCTTGGCCTTATGATGTAATCCTGAATCCTTAAGTGTTTAAAGAATTCCAAAAAATCAGTTTGAAAATTGCAGTGAGTGGGAGTTATTGCTGGGGTAGAGTAATGATGAAAGTTGCTCCTTCTCCTGTTGTGCTTTCAACATCTATTGTTCCGTTGTGCTCTTCGATTATGTTTTTGACGATCGCAAGCCCGAGGCCGGTACCTCTATTTTTGTTTGTATAAAATGGTGTAAAAATCATCCCCAGTTTTTCTTCGGGAATGCCGATTCCTGTATCCGTAATTCTGATAACAACAGTTTTATTTCTCCCTTCTGAGTCCAGACTGCTGTTAACAGAAAGAGTCCCGCCGTCCGGCATAGCCTGTACTGCATTGACAAAAAGGTTAAGAAAGACCCTGTAGAGCAAGTTTTGGTCAATATCAATTGGTTTAATTGCCGGGTCAAGGTTTTGTTCAAGCGTTATTTGCTTTTTAGCAAGTTCAGGCTGCATGAACTCTATTACCTTTAATACAGGGTCATTGACGGCTGCTGATGCAAAGTTTGGAATCTGAGGTCTGGCAAAATCCAGGAATTCACGGACAATATCATTCAGGCGGTTGGTTTCTGCTACTATGATTTCAGAAAGATGTTTACTGGTGGGTGCCTGGTCTTTCAGGCGCTTGTT
>Ga0255045_10000018_pt1 | contig 26625 bp, 11 predicted proteins | sample BC1_12_23_MG_FD_183652 | JGI IMG/M metagenome (GOLD analysis project Ga0255045, IMG submission 183652) | Seawater microbial communities from Strait of Georgia, British Columbia, Canada - BC1_12_23 | ecosystem: Environmental > Aquatic > Marine > Strait | place: Canada: British Columbia...
AAACATCTAAAGTATTGTCTGAGTATCAGAAAGATTTACTTGGTATGGATGATCAAGGACAAATGCCCGTGGCTCAATACGGAAATCCAGATTGGAGAAAGAATCCTCGATATAAATGGACAGATGCGCAAAAAGCTCTATGGGATCAAGAAAAGCAAGATAGTATGAATAATGATCCAGATTTTGATAAGGACTTTGATAAAAGAGAGGAAGAGGCCAATGAAATGAGTAGAATAGGAGATAAAAAAGAAAAAGAAGAAAAAAAAGAATTTAATAAAAGATATAGAGAAGAAAGAAAGCAAGAAAGAAAAGATGCAAGAAGTGGAAAACGAGAGCAAAGGTATTTAGAAAGAGAAAGAAGAAAATTAAGAAAAAGAGGAGGAGAAGATGTTAGCGATCTTGCTCAAGAAATAGCAGAACTTCCTGGAGGAGGTTCAGAAAAAATATTAGATCCTTATACAAATGAAGGAGCACGAAAAGCTAAAGAATTAATTGAAGAAGAATACGGACCTTTAACTCCAACAGGAGGATTGCCTCAACCACCAGTTGAAGAACCAGCAGGAGGAGAGGATGTTGAATGCCCTCCTTGTAAAGATGGCACAATACCTACAAAAGATAAAGAGGGTAATTGTTCTCCTTGTCCTGAAGAACAAGGGCAACAACAAAGAGGGGCTTCTGGAGACAGTGCTATCAATGATTACATTAGGAATCTAAGAAATATAAACGCAGATGTAGAAAATAGATTTGAGCCTTATCCTAATTTCTTTGAAGATTATGGCAGAGATTCAGAAAATATAGCTAGAAATGCTATAAATGATTTACCTGAATGGTATATGGATAGAGCATCACAATTAGCTTCTGCTAATGTAAATTCTTTAGAGAATGCTATAAGAAACATGGGTCAAAGCATGGGTACTTCTGGATATCTTGCACAAATGCAAGCTGCTAAGAATAAAGAACTTGCTGCTAATCAAGGCTATGCTGCACAAGCAGTGGGCCAAAGAGAGCAACAACTTGGTAAACTTAGTGCTTTAATGGCACAAAATGAACTATATGATAGAACAGGTGCTGAACAATCTTTTGATCGTACACAAGAAGCTAGAGACGCTATAGATGCTGCTAAGTATGATACTGAAAAGAATATTCTTACAGGAAGGTTAGCTCAAACAAGAGAAGAGAATGCAGCACGAAGAAATGAATTGCTTGATGCGCAGATGCAGTGGATGTACAATAACGACAGAACTGAGTATGACGAAGACGGCAATCCAGTTAAACCTGGTCCAGCTACTCAAGGATATGGAGGAAAGATTAAAAGAGATATGTATGAGTATGGCTCTCGTGTAAAGAGAGAGAGACAGATGAAATCAGACAAAGCAATTAATGAGTTTCGCTCTTTTATGAGAGGCTTTAACAAGAAATAATTATGGGAAGGTTTTACAAGATTAATCAACACGGTCCTATAGAGGACTATGCATATGAACTGCCCTTTAAAGAGCTTTTTACTATGCAAAAGTATAAAAGAGACGAGGAAGAAAAAGCTGATGAAGCTCTTAAAGCTGGTTATGATAAGATACTTAATCTTAACTACAAGCCTGGAGACGAAGCTAAGGTAGCTCAACTTAGAAAGAATTTTGAAAACCTATCTAATAATGTGTATAAAAAGTATGGCAACAATTTAGCTAATGCTACAAGTTCCATAAATCAAGGTATAAGTGAAGTAATGGATGCAGGGCTTATGTCTGATATAAATGCTAATTATAAAACTTGGACTGCAAATGAAGCTGCTAAAGCTGATCTTTATAAGTCAGGACAATTCCAACCTAACTATGAGGTAGACCAACAAGGGTCTAGACCTACAGAAGATGCTCAAGGAAAAAGAAGAGATTACGAACAATACCTTGCTTCTACCGATATTAGACCTGGACAAGAACGGCTCTATAATAATATTCCAGAAGATCAAAGAACAGAGGCTCGTTTAAAACAAAGTGCTTCAGAAGCTGCTCTTCAATACGGTATGTCTAATCCTCAACACCTTATTCAAAGATATGGAGAGTCTATAGTGCCTACAATACAGGCAGCTATGAAAGGAAATAAAGATGCTCTAAATGAAATAGATATTAAGTCTTATAGAATGCTAGAAGAAACTATTCCTGAGTATGTAAACAATGCGGCTGTAGATTCAAATGGTAATTCTACAAGTACTAGTGATGGAGATGATGAAGCAGCACCATTCTATAATTATCCTCAAGAAATTAATGAAACACTAACTAATAGAGGGTCTGCAAGTCTTAACACAGAAGATCTTGGTATGATTGAAGGAAAAGAGTTAGGAGGAAGATATGTAGATATTGCCTATCCAACACTATCTGAAAACGCAGTAATAACTAGTCCAGGAAACTTTTCATCTTCTACTTCTGGTTTTATAAGAGATGCAGCTACAGGAGAATATTTACCTACAGAAGGATTATCTGTAGGAGAAGCTTCAAGACAACAATCTGAGCTTCAAGCTATGGAAAATTACTACGAACAATTCTACCCTAAAGTAGCGGAATTGCAAAGAACTTTAGTAGAACAGATACAAAACTCTGAAGCACAATTAGGAGATGCCCCTTGGTATATTCCTCAAGCATGGACAAATGCGTTTTTACAAACAATGGAAAAGCAGTTAAACGAGTCTTCAACTCCTTCTGCTGTACCAACTGCTAAAATGTCTCCTGAAGAAGTAAGTGCATACAAACAAACTGTAGGAAATACAGAAGATTTAATGCTAGAAAATGATTCTTTTTATTGGACTACAGATGCAATAAATACTTTTAATGCAAATAAAGACACTAAAATTAAAGAGTTAAATAATTTAACTCCTGAAGAATTTTTAAATAAATATCCTAATACAAATATACCTACTAGCAGTAAAAGGCACTTAGAAAATCTTGGTATAGATCCTAACAGTGATGACACTAAAAAATTATACGAAGCTTACAAAGAATCTAAAGCAGGTCAAACTAAAGACGAAGTACTAGAAAAAGCTAAGAATAAATTAATAGAACAAATATCTACTGGAGGATTAGAAATAGACTTTATAAACTATGACGATAGAGATAATGCATTTGCAACACATAATGCTAACGGAGACCTTACTTTAAATGTTAAAGGAATTGGCTACATTACACAATCTCAAATAGATGGAATGCTTGTAGCAGATGAAGGGTTTCCTTTGGGATTAGATTGGGCTAGTGGAAATGTAAATAAAATGGGAGATCTTGAAAGATCTGACGAATCTCAGGATATGTGGGGATTATTTACTAATTCTTGGATAGATAACTTAGTAGGAGAAGGTAAATTATTCCAGACTACTAATTATGGTGAAAAAATACAAGGAAAAGATGGTAAAGTTGTTGGTGTAGATCCAGTTTATAAATTTGAGATGATAAAACAAATCCCTTGGACTTGGAAAGAATACTTAAGGTATGGAGAACAAAGATTTGGAGAGTTTTCAAGTTCTACGGAAAGAACAAGTTATACTAGGCAATTACAAAGTGATTTTGAAGGGAGTACAAGGAAACTAGCTTCTATGGCATCTGATAAGAGAATAACAGCTCAGAAGAAAGAAAGTCTTAGTCCGTATTACACTGTTAAACAAGATAAGTATTTCCAAACTGATGTATTAGATTCTGACAGATTTGATATTAATGCAAATGGAATTGCTACCTTAAACGATATCGGTAAAAAAGAAATATTAAACAGTACGGAAGAAGTAAGTGATGTTTTTATGAGAATGAGAGATAGTGGAAACTATACAGGAGCAGAAAAAATGTTAGAATCATATTTAGCTCTTGCTAATAGTTTATCTCAAGGATTTGTAGATACAAAAGATGAAGATAATAAGATATCCTATCTTAATTCGTTAGATCGTTTTTATACAATAGATGCTTTAATAAAAGAAGGTGCAGATCCTTCTTTAATTCAATCTCAGTTATATCACAGTACTTCAGATATATATCCAACAGGGATTAAAGATGGCAGAGTTGCAGATGAAAATGCTTTAAGAGCATTTACAACAAGAAAAGCAGAACTTTTAGGACTTGAAAAAATTAGTCCAAGTACTTACACGCATATATCTTTTGCAGGAGATCTTTACGGTCCTTATACTTCTAATAGAGGAAAAACTATATTAAATTCTATTGAGAGTTTACTAGAAAATTCTAATTTACGAGATAGAAATATAGAGCTTACTGGGGCATTTAGAACAGAAGAATACAATTCTACTTTAATTAATAGTGCAGAAAAGTCTGCACATATGAGAGGAAACTCTTTTGATATAGGCAAAGGAGGAGCAGCAGGGTATTTAGTTAGAAATGCTTCTAAGATTCCAGGAGTCGAGAGAATAGAAGATCATGGAGATCATTATCATGTAGTGTTTACTAAACAAAGATAATTACATATTTTTGTATATATATAAAATAATTTCTTATGGCAAAAAAGCGTTACAGACCTTTAGATGATTTTAATCAGTCTTTAGAAGATCAGGAGTTAGAGCAATTAGAAGGATTTGAGTTTGGAAGAGATCCTAAAAAAACTAAAGCTCGTTCTAGTAGCTATTCAAATCCATATTCTTCTCCAGTAGATTTTGAAACTCCTGAAGAACAAGAAACTTACCAAAGAATTAGTAAAGGAATGGCTGAAAATGCCTATGCAGACTACGTAGCATCTGATCCTTACAATCCTCAAATTTCTGACAAGCATTTTACAGCAGGTGGATTAACCTATGACCCTTTAAAAGAACCTGGAGATTTTGAAAACTTTTGGAATCTTACTTTTGGAACTGCAAATGAAATACATGCAGACGCTTTAAGAGGACATCAACTTAGAAATCGGCAAGAAATATTAAAATTAGATAAAGAAAAAAGTCAATATGAACCTGATACAAAAGAATACAAAGATTTAGAAAAAAAGATACTAGATATAGAAGAAGATAGCGCAGATTTAGAAGCAGATATAGAAGAAATAGAACTTAGTCTTTCTGAAGAAGAAAACCAAGTTTCTCCTTTATACAGAGCAAAAGCTTTTGCTGGACAACAAGAAGAATCAAGTGTAAAAAATTACTTTGGCTCTGCGGAATTTGCAGAAGATTTAGGAGGAGGTCTTTCTGATGCATTTTGGCTAGGTACTTCTATAGCATTAGGTGCTGGAGCTGCAATGGTTCCAACAATGGCTTCTGCCGCTTCTTTAAATCCTTATGTTGTTGCTGGTACAGGTCTTGCTTTAGGAGGGGGTTCAGCAGTTGCTGCTTATAAAATGCGGTCTAATGAGTCTGCCGCAGAAATGTTCAGTTCTTATCAAGAAAGATATGCAAATCTTGTAGACAATTTTAGAGCAGAAAATAACGGAGAAAATCCTACAAAAGAGCAAGATGCGGCTTTAGATGCAGAAGCTTTAATAGGTGCAGAACAAATGTACCAAAGAAATATGGCTCTTACTGCAGTTGATGTAGCACAGATAGCTATAGGTGTTACACCTTATGGTAGAATTATGAAAGGGTTAGGAGGCCCTATGATGGCGAGTAAGTTTGCTCGTAGAGTAAAAAGCGCAGGAAAATTTGGAGCAATATTAGGAGCAGAAGCTACACTAGAAGGATTTGAAGAAGCATACCAATACCTTACTAAAGAACAGTATAAATTAGGTATGTATGATCAATATGACAAATCTGAACTTCCCTTTTTAACTGCTTTAGCAAATGCTCCTTATGTAGGAGATAGGGCTGTTGAAGGGATGGTAGATATGTATGCCCACAGATCAGGAAATGGCCTTACAAATACTAAAGAGTTTAGAAACTCTACAAGAGCAGGTATGGTCTTAGGAATGTTTATGGGAGGTGTAATGGGAGGAGTTGTTAATCCTATTACTTCAGGAGTAGGAGAAATATCTGAAAGAAAAGTACTTTCTCCAGAATTAGAAGAATTAAGTTCTTCTCTTTCTGATGGGCCTTGGGAAACTATGGTAAATGTAGATCAGGTTTCTAAAAAAGTAGATTATATAGCAGAGTCTCTTAAAAGAAACGGAGGTAAAAATGTTATGAGAGCCTTTAGTATATTCAAAGAGCAACAAGAAGAGGCAGGTAATCCAAATAAAATTGAATTTGATAAAGTAGAAAAATCTTTAAAAACTACTATAGGATTATATAATATGCATAAGAATAATAATCCTAAACTAGCAGAGGATATTCTAATTGCAGCAGTAAAAGGCCATGAGTATTTAAATTACTATATAGGAAGAACTGAAGAAGATATTGAAAAGTCTTCAAACCAAGTACAAGAGTTACTAAACGCTACAAAAGAGTTTCAAGAAGCTTTTACAGAAAAAACTAAAGGGTACAAAAGCGCACATAACCTTGCTCTTGAAATAAAGGCAATAGAAAAACTACTAAACAACACAAAAGAGGTAGAAGCAGAAGCTAAGAAATTTAAAAAATATTCTAATGATGAGTTAGTTAATGATATGATTAACTTCAATAAAAAGGAAAGAACTGAAGAGCTAAGTCGTAAAAAAGATATTCTAGAAGCAGAACTTGAGAGGTTATCAAAAGAAGAAAATAGTTTAACTACTGAAGAATTTGAAAATTTAGGAACTCTTAATGACGAAAAACTTATTGAAGCACATGCAAGTAAGATTGGTAATGAAATCAATAAAAACTTTCTAGCAAATTTAAATGCAGGTCTTGTAAATCCTAAACAAAGTTTTAATCTTATAAACCATCCTTTTGTAAAAGATGTAGCTGCTGCAGAGCGTAGAGCAGAAGAAGCAAGAAAAAAAGGAGAAGAGGATAAGAAAAAATATGAAGAAGGGACTAAAGAATCTTCCGAAGAACCAATAGAAGAAGGAGACGAAGTAAACTATTTAGATAGATTCTTTAAATATATGGGAAAAGTTGGCGACAAATTTCGTCTTAAACCCCTTTCAAAAACTGGAGAAGAAGAAATACTTGTAGGTAGTGGCGTATTTAAAGCCCTTAGAAAGTTTGTAAGTGTGTCTAACTTAAAGTCTAAGATTAAAGAAGTTGTTAATAAGCAAAAAAATAACTCTAAAGACACAGAAGACTCAAATAAGGGAAAACAATCCGCAGAAGATTTAGAAAAAAGAAAAAAAGACAATGAAGACGCTGTAGCTGGCAAAGACGATGGAATAGAGTCAGTAGAAGGAACTGAACCTAAAGTAAATACTGATATTACAGCATACATAACAGAAGAACTGCAGAAACTTTATAGGGACTACATAAACATTGGTGTAGACAATGACAACTTTGTTTCTAAAATATATAAATTCTTTCATTCAAGGTCTAAAAAAGAACTAGAAGACTTAGATGTAATTTTAAAAGTAGAAAGAAACAGTATACCTGAAGAAGTAGCAAAAGTTTGGAGAAGAGGTGACAATCTTATGGATTATTTAGTAAATAATCCAGAGCAAGCAAAACTGCTTTTAAAAAATCTAAGGGTAAAAGTAACTCTTAAAGACGATAAGTTTAAAGAAAAGTCTAAGAATAATACTTCTACATATTTAATGAATGCTAATAAGCAAACATTTGAGCAAGAAGGGCTAAAAGAATATAATAATTACTTAGAAACTTTTGTAAATATTTTAAACCTTACTCCCTTTAGGTCAAAAGATGAAACTCCTATAAAAGCACGGATAGCACATGCAAATTATGGTAAATTTAATAACCTTAAAGACGAGAAGGGAAAACAGTTAAAGAATAGAATAGACGAAGAGTTTAGAGATGAAATTGCTAATAAAGAATTAGTTTTTGCTTGGCAAGATAATAATGAACAAATCATATTAAACGGTACCTCTATAGGTGCTCCTGTAGAAAGAGGGGGAGTAGCTGGTGCGATATATCTTTTGTATAAGCATATAATGGAAGGGGATGTTTATGGAGGAACAGTTGTTGGAACCCCTACTAAACTAAACAGAAGGAGAATAAATACAAAAGAAAGCTCTGTACTATTTGATATATACAAAAAACTTACTTTATCCAATGTAGGTGAAAAAGACTCTTTTGTTTTTAGTGATATATATGAGGAAAAAGGATTTAGAAACCTTTCCGCTAAACAAATTATAAATTTCCTTTTACCTAGAACTTTAGGGGTAAATATGGATAGTGTAATAGATGCAGTAGAAAATAGAGACGTAATTTGGGGAAAATTAACAGATGCAGCATTTGAACAGTTAAAAGGAATACGATTCATTCCAAAAGGAACTGCTACTCGACTTTTATTTGGGGCTAATAGTATTTCTAGGCAAGGAAAGGTATTGCGAGCACAGTTATATAATCACGATTTAAGAAAAGGTATAAGCATATTTCAGCAAGAAGGTAAGTATGTAAAACAAGTATATAATGTAGTAGGAAAAAAAGAAACAGAAACCTTTAATATAAGCGAAGAAGAAGCTTATGCAGAAATGGAAAAGTACTTTAATGAGTTTGTTACTTCTAATATAACTCACCAGGCAAAAGGACCTGAATTAAATAACAGTATTTTTTCTTTTAAAGGACTTCAAGTTTTAAAAGAAATAGAATACTTTGGAGTAGTTAGAAAAAAAGGAGAAGATTCAGAACTCTATTCTAATATGCTTATAGAAGGAGAAGATCCTGTGCTTACAAGTGATGTTAAAAAAGTAGGACCAAAAGGAAATCAAAGAGTTCAAATAAATAGGCAAGTAGTAATTTCTCCTACTGATATTACTACTGAAAGAGAAAATGTAATAGTTACACCAGAGCCTAAAGCAGAACTTAAAAAATTATATCAAGGATATAATACTTTTCAAAATAGAGTATTTAATTATTTTACTTTTAATAAAGAAGAAGCCAAAGAGTATGGAAAAAATGTTAGATCTATTGTACTAGATCTAAAAGATTTTTTAAAAGCAAATTCGGAGGAATATCTTAATTTAAAAAAAGAAGACTATCGTATTACAGGTAAAATATTTGATATTTTAGACAACAGTAAGGAAGGTTTAGAAAAGCAAGAACAATTTTTTGAATATTTAAAAAGTAAAGGCTACAAAGGCTTAGATTATTCTATGTTTGAGGATTCTCAATACGTAGTAACTTTTGAAGAAACTGTTGCAGATACTTTAGAATCTAAAGCAGAACCTACTACAACTACACAACAAACTAGTGATACTACAGCAGCACAAACCTCTCTTTTTGAAGAAGAAGAAGTAGATGAAACTCTTGAAAAAGTAGATGATGATCCTTTAGACGAAGAATCTAACCTAGGTTTTGGAGACGATGAAGGCGATGAAGGAGGACCAACTCCTCAAGCTATGACTGCTACAAAAGAGTTAGATGAATCTTTACCTCTTATAGATATAAAAGAAGCTAGAGAGTATTTAAGAAGAGTTCTAGGAACTAAAGTACCTGTATATGTAGAAGAAGGTATCTTAAGAGTTGGTAAAAAAGGAGCTAAAGCTTATGCATATTTTGTAGATGGAGCTATTACTCTTTCTACATTAGGTAGAAAATCTTCTGAATACCATGAAGCATTGCATGCTGTAGAAGATATATACCTTACAGAAAAGCAAATAGAAAATCTTAATAAAGAGACTGTTAAAACTTACGGAGAACCTTCTCAGGAAAACATTACTGAAGTAATGAAAGACAGGGGAATGAGTTCTGAAAAAGCAAGGAATTATTTATTAGCAGAGTATAGAGCAGAAGAATACAGAGCTTATGAGTTAAAAAGAGTAGATATGTCTACTTTAAGTGATACTCTTAAATTCTGGTACAATACTCTTAAAAATTACATTACAACTATTTTTAAAGGACTACACTCTAAAAGACTTTATTACAAAATATCACAAGGCCAGTACGCAAATCAAAGCACAGATGTTACAGCATATAGAGTAGAAAATAAAAGTAAAGAAAGTACCCAAGAGCAAAATTTAAGAGATTTACTAGGAAGTGAAGTTGAGATATTTGAAGCGGCAAAAAGTATGCTTTTTGAATATTTAAAACTCAGTATAACAAATATAAATAAAAGAGAGAAGACTAATATTGTAACTTTTAGAAATTTAAAAGACTTAAACAAGTTTCTTTCTGTAAGGAGCTTTCAATACATACTTAATGCGGCTATAAAAGAAACAAAAGACGAAAATCAAGTTAAAGTACTTACAGGTATAAAAGAAAATCTAAGTTTTTTTATATCTAGTCCTCCAGAAGGTTCAAAAAAGTTTGGAGGTTTAATTCCTGAAATGATAAATACTTTAGGAATTCGTTCAAATACTGAAGAAAAAGATAAAGATTTAAAAGACAGTAACCCAGATCTTGCTGCAATTAAAGCTCCTTTTGAGTTCAGTGCTTTAGACAGTGCTACTATAGGTACTAAACTTTTATTTGAATTTTTTCCACAAAGAGATAGAGAAGGCAGTATTCTCTTAAATCCTAAAACAGGATTAACCTCAATTGCAAGAGGTATAGATGTATTCAATAAAATGCAAAAAATTCTTACAAATACTCCTCAAGGATATAATAATGAGGGAGTTTTTATAGGAGGATTTGAAGCAATGCAACTTAAACTACAAGAAATTGCCCCTCGTATTCCTTTATTTAAAGGTTTTGTTGAGGATGTTCTTAGTCAACTTACTGAAGAACAGCAAAATCAATTTTTTAGAGTTATGAATATGAAAGAATATGCATTTACTGCTATAACAGAGAGAGGAAATTCTTACATAGATAACAGAACAGGAGAGCCAGTAAATAAGAAAGATGTTAGAGTTTTTGATGCGGCTGTAGAAGGACTAGTTTGGAGTATTAGAACTGCGTGGAAAGAGAAGTATAAAAGAAAATTTTTCACATTTGAAGAAATTATTCCAGATGAGGAAGAAGGTGTTAATTCAGAAGTAGTTATAAAAGTTAAAGATATTTCAGAAATAATTTCCATAATGAAAGATCATTATAGAAAAAACTTTTATGCACTTAAAAAAGAAGGCGGGGTTGTTATAGGAGAAACTCCATTATTTAGGAAAAAATCAATAGAAGAATTTTCTAAGAATCTTGTAGACTTACTATCTGCAATTGGAATAGAAATTCCTCAGTATACTATTATAGACTATATAAAAACAAACTCACTTGCAAATAACTATGCTTCAGGTTATGATAAACTTATGAAGGGATTAGGAAAAGGAAGAGGTATACGAGATTTATTTGCTATTGAGGTGCCTTATTCGATTGGGCAAATGTATATGGAAGCTAATAAAAATGACGGAGTTGTATCAGGAGAATTTAATTTAGACTCTAAGAATACTTTTGATGACAACACTAGTGTATTAAAAGCACTTGCTGAAATTGCTTCTTTAGCAGAAGAAAATGTACCTCAAAGCACTGTCAAAGGAGCAGATGGAAAAACCTTTTGGACAAACTCTCTTCCTAACTTTATATTTAATGTTACAGACAGAATTAACTCTTCTAAAGTAGAGTTAAATAATATAATGCAAGATAGATGGACTAAAGGATCTATCTATATAATGAAAAAGAAAGAAGAAACAGAATTAAAAATAAATACCTTTTTAACTTCTAGAAATTTAGATTCTAATAAAGGAGGAAAGGACTACAAATCCTTAGCGGACAGAGAGTATTTAGCAAATACTATAAATAAAATGTTTACGGGAAAAGACGAAAACAGAATTGTTAATTTCCCAACTTTTGCAGATAAGAGTGTTTGGTATATGCTAAGAGGTGCTTCTATTGAAGAGCTTTACAGTGAGTTTGTATATTTTGATACAGAAACAAAGTCTATTAGAATAAGAGAAACTTCTAAACATACTAATGATGTTCTTACAATTTTTTCTAATTATATAATAGAAGAAGCAGAAAGAATCCAGCAAATAGAAGAAGATCTTAAAACCCTAGAGGATAACCAATTAACTGCCACCATACATTATACCAAGCTAAAAGAAGACGATACTGCAGATAGAACTACTGCAAATGGTATAAAAATGCTAATCTTTCCTAGTTTAAACGATGAAAGTATTTTAAAACAAATAGGTCTAAAAAAAGAAGATGGTAATTGGTTTGAAAATAAAGATATTGGAGAAATCAAAGAAAACCTAAAGCCTTTTATAATAAAATCCCTAGAGGAAAGGATTCATAGAGATTTAGAAACTATACTTAAAAACAATTTTATAGCAAAGATTGAAGATAAAGGCAACCTACAAGGGTATAGGTTTATTAACGATGCTACTAATCCTATAAGTACAGAGATTAGAAAGAAATTTAAGTTAAAACCTCAAAATTTAATAGCGTCTCTGTCTATCAATACTATGATAGCAAATGTAGAAGTTACTAAAATATTTTCTGGAGATATTGCATATTATAAAAACTATGAAGATTTAACCAAGAGAATTGTAGCTATTATAGCACCTGGAAGCCCTAGACGATTGACTTCAGATAGTTCTTATACAGCAGCAGTTGTTAAAGATTATATTTTAAACAGTTCAAAATTAATCCAAAACTATGTGTCATATCTACAGGATAAAAAGGGATATACTAAAAAACAAGCTGAAAAAATAGTTGAAGGATACGCTGATACCAATGTTACTGACGGACAGGCTTTTATAACTCTAGAGAGGTGGAGAGATATTATGATAGACCTTGGAGATATAGATAGAGCAGCTATTGAAGGAGCTTATGAAAGACTTAACGACCCTAAAGGAGAGCCTACAGAACAAGATGTTATGCTTGTAATGGCACAGCCTTTAAAAGGAATGGTATTTACAAGAAGAGACTCAGAAGTACACGGTAAGTCAGAGCAAATTCCTACCTATATGAAGTATTCTCAAGCAGTTCTTATTCCTGCTTTTGTAGAAAATAAAGCAGATCTTGGAGAATTGCTAAAAGCAATGAATAGAGACAAAGTAGATGAAGTTGTTTTTGAATCTGGAATTAAAGAAGGAGCATTATTTCCTACTAGAATTGCAGATAAACAAGGTAATTTACTTGCAGCAGAAAATATTACATTTAATAAAATGTATATAAAAAATAGAGATTGGAAATTACAGCAACCTCTAACTCCTCACGAAACTTTAGAGCAACTTGAAGGATCTCAGGTAAAGAAAAATATACTTTCTGATATAAAATTATTAGCAGACTACATAGTACCTTACTCTTATAAAGAAGGTAAAAAATGGAAAACTAAAGATAGAGTTATAAAAGGCTACGAATTAGTAGAAGAATTTCACGGTGTAGATAGTGCTTTAAGTGATATTGAATTTCAAAAACTTAGCGAAGAATGGGGAATTGTTAATCAAGAAGATGGTTATGCTATTAAAAATGTAGAAGCTCTTAGAGACTCGTTGGTAAAAGATTTTGCAAAAGACGATGCGGTAGCTCAAAAAATTGTAGACTTATTAGATCTCCAAGAAAGTAGAGGCGTAAAAGAGTTTGTAATACCTTTTGATAACAATCCTTTTGACGATGTAATTGAAAGAAAAATAGCTTCTATTATAACTAAGAGACTGGTAAAACTAAAAATGCCAGGAGGGTCTTACATACAAACTTCAGGGTTAGGTATGACAAAGGCTAAAAGGTTTACAAACCTTACGGAAGCAGAGCAAAGAGAATTGAAATCTCAAATGATTTTTGAAGATGAAAATTCTAGACTTGATGCGGCTATGTGGGACCAAGAAACAGGTAAAGCTAAGGGAGCGCAAGTATTTTTACCTAACTACATGCGAAAACTTATTCCTAACAATAAATTTCAAAATAAAGAAGAGCTTAAAAAGTATATTAAAGACAAAAGACTTCTTGAAGTTATAGGATATCGTATTCCTAATCAAGGTTTTAGTAGTATTGATGCCCTAGAGGTAGTAGGATTTTTACCTCAAGCTTATGGAGACACTATTATAGCATATGATGAAATTACTACAAAGACAGGATCTGACTTTGACATTGATAAAATGTATGTTATGCTACCTTCTTTTGAGTATATATACGAATTAGGTAAAGATGGTAAAAAGACTAAAACAGTAAAAGGAATAAAATATGTAAACTTTGATGCATCTAAGACTTCGTTCCAAGAAAACTTAGCTTCTAACCTTAATAAAGGCAAACTTGCAGCTAAAGCACTTAAAAATAGAAAATTAGAGCTTTACAGAGCTATTCTGCAAAGCGAACATACTTTTGCTGATGTTATAAATCCTTTAGATTCTGTAGATACTAAGAATAACTCTATGTTTGTAAGGTATCTAGAAGCTAAAAGCAGCCTGTCAGAAAAAGAAATAGAAACGATAGAAAAATATATTTCTACAAACAAAGAAGGTAATTATGTGTTTTCAGATAATTTTTATTCTGAGGCAAATAAGCTAATAACTTTAAAAGAACAAGAAGATTTAGAATGGTTTAGTCTTACTAAGCAGCTTAAAATTAGAGAGATATACTTAGGAGGACAATTTGGAGTAGGACAGTTAGCAAGACATAAAGTAGATCAGGCTATTTCCCAGTATTCTCCAGGATGGAAAGAGCAGGGATTAGAATCTCCTTACTATTTTGCAGGAGAAGATTTTGGTATAGGTAATGTAACACCTGAAGGAAGCTCTGACCTTTCTCAGTCTACTATTTTAAATAGTGATAAAACTATCGCTACAATACTTTCTGCTAGACTAGACGCTTACGTAGATATTGCAAAAGACCCTTATATTTTCTATATAAATAATAATGCTCTTACTGCAAATACAGTAGCTCTAATGGATAGGCTTGGTACAGATCCTCAATGGACAGACATGTTTACGTCTTTACCTGCAATGAAAACTTTTGTAAATATTACAAAGAGTATTAATTCAGGAAATATACCTAGTTTGAAAATTACTGAAGAAGGAAAGACTATAACTAAAACCTTTTCTAATGCAGAAAATTATGTAACAGCTAGATTTCAACAAGCTATAAATGACAAGCTTGAAAAAGAAAAGAAAAAAGAAAACACAAGTGATGTCAGAACCTTTAATCTTATGTCTAAAAAAGGCAGACAGAGTAGGTATAATGTTTTAAATAATCTTCCAAAAGAAACTGAAATAGAAGAAAGAATTTTAGTAGAGGATTTGTACACTGTACAAGCTCTTTCTAAACTTATAGATAGCAGCCTTGAAACTACAAGTTTAAATAATTTGTACAGTCAATTAGCACTATTTAAATACTTTATAGAGTTAAAAACTAAGGCTACTGTCTTGAATAAAGGAGTGACTGCTTCTAAGTACGATACTCAAGGAGCTAGAGGAGGATTTGCACAAGGAATAATTTTTGACGAATTATTTGCTGAGATTCTTGAAACAAATCTTGCAGGATTTGCAAATAGATTTAATGCTACTATGGCAGGTAAATACAAAGAGCACGGTCCTGAACTTCTTAAAAAACTTTTTGGAGATAGATTTTTACTTGGAAATGATAATTACAGAGGCATTTTAAAAAGAATCGCACTTAATACAAGACATTTAAAAGATTTTAAAGAAAACGAAGAGTATATTAGAAATCTTCATAGAAATTTTAGAAGTTTTATATATACTGAAACAGAATATTTTAAATCTATAGACATTAAAGACCTTTTATATAGTTCTAATAATATAGAAGTTAGGCTTAGTCAAGCTCAGGTAACTCCTGAACTAGAAAATAACCTTCTTTTAAAATACCTACAGCCTATAGGAAAAAGCCTTGCAAATGGTTCTGCTTTTATATCAGCCCCTTCTAGATTAGCAAAATCAGGAAAACAAAAAAATGATCTTACATCAGCTTGGAGAGATCTTCTATATAGTGAAGATGCTAAAACAAGAAAACTAGGAGAGGATCTTTACAAAGCCTCGTTGCTTTTTTCAGGGTATAGAAATGGAAGTTTTACATTTCAAGAATTAGCTCCTCTTGAGTTTGAAGTTGAAACAGGTATATATGACCAATTTGGAGAAATTGCTACTATATTAAAGGCAGAAGGGGACCCAAATAATGATTATATAGGAAGGTTTTTGATGACACAAATGTCAAATCCTGAAATTGTGCCTGAAGCAGATTACGATACTCTTTCATTGAAAAAAAATAAGCTTAGTAAACACGAATTTTTACTTGCTGTTAAAGAAGAAAGAGTCTATAAGTACTTAGTATCTGCTATGATTAAAGAAAAAGGAGAGATAAAAGCTTATCCTGAGTTTGTTCCTTTTATAAGCTCTCTAGAAGGAAACACAAGAAGATTGTATAAATTTGAAGGCTTAAAAAACAAGGGTACTCTAGAAAAACCTAACTTTGTCCCTTTATACAGTATGGTAGAAGCTTTTAATTATTCCGAAAAAGGACAGCAAATTTATGAATCTGCAGATATTCGTAAGGGAACTGCAATTAGAAAAAATATAAAAGTTCTAAAAGTAGATGGAAAGATATTACAAATATTTAGAGGGAAAGATTCAGAATCTATAAAATTCAGAGAAACTTTAGAAAACTTTTTAGAAGAGACTAGAGATGTTTCTTCTCAAGATATGTTCTATAAAAATGAAAATTACAATTCAATTGCTCCTTGGACTAATGTTTATACAGAACAACCTGTTTTAAATGATACACAAGAAACTCCTACTATATACGAAGGAAGCGGACTGAATCCTAAAAGAACCCTTGACAATGCTTTTACAGGTTACATAGACAGCAGTTTAAAGACTTTTTCTAGTATTGAAGATGCAGTTAATAAAGGAATGTCTGTTGAAAATGCTACACAATTAGCTGCTAAATACAATTTAGATTTACAAACAGAAATAGAATCATTGCCTGAAAGCTTAGATTTTGAAAATTCTTTTAGTGTAAATTATGATTTAGCTGGTTATGGGTTAGCTATTCAAAGGGCTAAAATGCTTTTAAAATCAGGAGTTATAGGATATCAAGAAATAAAGAGTGGTTCAGATACTTTTTACCTTAACTCTAAACCTATAGAAGTCTTATTAGAAGAGGTAAAATCTGCAGTAGATAGTAAGCCTTATTTAAAAGCAATAAGAGATCTTGTAGGGCCTAAAGTAGATCAGTCAAATATGGAAGTTGTTACTGTAGTTTTAGAAGATAACGTAGTAAAAAGAGACGCACTATTAGGTCTATATGCTACAGAAACTGATGCTGTTTCTCCTGGGGTAATAATAATGAAAGAGACTGGAGATAAATTTAAAGACGCTATCACACTACTACACGAAATATTACATGTCTTTACTATAAAAGAAGTGTTATCAGACCCTGTATTACGTAAAAAGACTACAGCTCTTCTTAATTTGTATATTTCTAGAGGTCTTAAAACTGCTCCTGCAGGTCTTAGAAAAGTTATAGAAGCCTATCAAGCAGATACTAAAAATGAAGAGCTAGAAAGACTTGCTTTAGCAGAATTTATAACTTACGGTCTTACAGATTTAGGCGTAATATCAAAACTAAAACAACTTAAAATAAAGAGAGAGGGAGGAGTTCAAACAAGTCTATTTGAAAAATTTGAATCCGCTTTTGATAGCCTTGTTCAAATTGTACTTGATACGTTTGGGTATACAGAGAAAAATCTAGATGCGTCAGCATATGATCTTTTACTAACCATGGTGGGAGAAGTTATAACCCAAGCTAGTAGTCTTCAAGCAAATAAAAAATACGCAGAACAACGGATTATAAATAAATTCAAAGAAGAGTCTGAATTAAGTAAACTGCTTAACTCTCATTCAACTGCTCTTAAAAATATAAACACAGAGTTTACTAAAAAATGTTAACCTATGGGAAAGTGTAATTACGAAGTTATAAATCCTAAAACTAAGGAGTCTACAGAAAGTCTTTTGTACTTAGCTTTAGAGAAAAAGTACCCTGAATTAGGTGAAGCAGCCTTTATATATGAAAAATGGAAAAATTCTTCCAATGTATACAGTGGATTTATTCAAAAATATTTAAAAAGTATAAAAGGACCTTTATATGATGAGAATGGGGAAATATTAGCTGAACATGTAATAAACTACGAAGAAAGAGTCTCTACAAAAAGAAATGTAGAACAGCCTTTAGGTGCTATTAAATTGTCTGCTACAAAATGGGCAACTAAGTCTAAAGAAATGGCAGTTTCTTTAAGTAAAAGAATTGCTTTTTATAAAAATAAAAAGTTTGCCTCAAGAGAACAAGCTAAAATACAAAGGCTTATAGATGAATTGCTAGTGATTAGTTCAGATGCTCAGTTTCTAGAAGGACTTGAGAATTTTATTATAAACACTTCAGAACAGTTTTCAGATTTAATAGATAAAATTGGAAATGGAAGCTTAGAAGATATGAAAAAACTTTCTGATTTAGATATGCACGATATGCATAATATACTTCAGACTTATAGAAATCTTAACAGTATTTTAAAAGATGCAATTGACGGGACAGAAAGAATTGCAAAAGGAACTAACATTAGTGGGATATTAGACGTTACAAAACCTATGTTAGAGAGATTAACAACTCTTACAAACGACTACAGTAAAATAAATACTGCTTACGAAAGCCTTTCTATGCATTTATTAGTATCCTTTCTTCCAGGAAATGAGCATATAGAGGCTCTTAGAGAAGAGACTAGAAAAATTTATTTTATACAAGAACCTGAAGAATCTAAACAAAAAGCAGACGAAAAAGACAACGAGTATAATACAAGAATACAAAACAAAATAGAAGACATTATTGTAGAAACAAACATGTACGATGAAAGAGACAGAAGAGTTTTCTTTGAAAGTCTTTTAAGAGCAGGAGATGATATAAGCTGGATATCTAGAATGGCTCTTCAAGCAGGTAATACAAGTTCTACACTGCTTAGAAGTCTAAATATTTTATTTAGAAAAAGTGAACATACTGCTAGGCTTTTGCAAATTTCTAAAATGGCAGAGCTAAATCCTTTATTTCAAGAGTATAAAGAATATATGAAAGGATTAGGGAAAAATATCAACAATACCAAAGAGCTTTATGATTTAATAAGTGAACTAGATTCTAAAGGAAATTCTACAGGTTATTATGTAGGAAAAAGAAGTAGTGTTTGGCAAAAAGAAAGGGTTCAATTAGAAACTTATGTAAGAGATTATGAGCAACATCTTCAGAAAAAAGAATCTGAAAACAATGAAGAAGGGTACAAGTTTTGGGATATAGAGCTAAATGAACCTGTAAGAGACGAAGATAAAACTCGACTTAAAAAATTAAAAAGAGCTGCAAGAGGAAATATAAATAAAACTTACACCGAAACTGATAAAATATTAAAAGCTCAACTAGATAAAATTTCAAAAGAATCTGAAAAAATAAGTGAAAAATATAAAGCTTTTAGAAAAAAAGTACACGCTCAGAGAAAAATAACAAATAGTTCTAGCGATGCTTACATTTTAATAGGAAGAGAATTAAATATTTTAAGAGAAGAGATATCAGACATTAGAGACACTATAAAGGGGCTAGAAAAAGAAGCTCATATGTATCTATTTCAAAATTATTACGATGAGTATAGGCTACCTGCAGTTGAAGCTTTAAAAAATATAGAGGCACAAGACGAATTAAATCTTGCTACGGGTAAATATGTATCAGGAGAAACTAGAGGAGAACCTGAAGATTTTTATAAAATTAAAATTTTACCTGAGCTTACTTTAAAAGATTACAACAGCCCTCAATTTGAAGAAATGCAAAGACTGCGTAAAGAAGACATAGATAATATACAGTGGAAGTATTATAAAGCAATTATGGCTACTGTAGTAGAGTCTGAAAATCAATACCCAGAAACATATAGAACCTTCTTTAAAACACCTGAACTAGCCAAATCAGGAGCTGAGAGATTTGAAGAAGATGTAAATCTTTTAAGAGACCCCGTTTCTATATTTAGCGCATATATAAAGCCTACTTTAATAGAAAAAACAATGAACGTTTCAGGGGTAGACTTTGACTTAAATTATGATAATACTATGTCAAATGAAGCTTTGCAAAAAAATGGATATCGAGTAAATCAAGCTACAAAACAATTACCTGTATACCTTAAAAATTCAGGAATAGAGCTTAAAAATCAGTCTACAAATATTCAAATGCTTGCAATGGCAGGGTATAGTACTGCTGTTATGTATCACGAAAAAACACAGATACTGCCTTATGTAGAAATGTTTTTGTACATACTAGAAAATAGAGGAAAGCCTGCTGCTTCTGGTGTACAAAAAATGATGAATGCAGTTAGAACTTCTTTAGGTAAAACCTTTCTAAAAACAGAAGATTACTTTGAAAGAACTGTTGACAGACCTGAACTTGCGGGTAAAAGTAATATTTATAAAAATGCTTTAGACGAGGTTAATAAAAGAATGTTTGGAGAATTGGTAAATCAAACTTTAAATATAAACATACCTATACCTGGAACTAAGTATAGTCTAAACGTAATGAAATTATTTAGACTTTTTACTGCTAATACTTCTACAACTTTGTTAAGTTTTAATGTTAAAGCAGGTATTGCAAATGTTAACTATGGACTAGTACAGCATTTAACAGATACTTTTGGAAATGAATTTTTTGATAAAAAATCTATTGGAAAAGCTTACTTAGAATATGGCAGACAATTTCATCATCTATTAGATGATATAGGTAAAGATTATCCCACATCAAAATTAAACTTATTAGGGTTAATATTTGACCCTCAAAATGATTTTAATCCTAATGAACATCACTATAAATACACTAATAAAACATATGCAATTTTAAATAGTAATAGTTTACAAGGAGCAAATAGCGTGGGGGAGCACCTTTTGCATCAAATAATTATGGGTGCAATTCTACAAGAAACAAAAGTACTTAATGCAGCAGGGCAATACTTAAAAAAAGGAGAAGGTACTACTGAAAATAGAGACGATGCAATGAGTCTTTATGAGGCTTATAGTAAAGTATCTCAAGGGCCTAAATCTTATGAGTTATTTGTAGACAAAAGAGTAGCTAAAATAGAAATAAGACAGGGAACAAGAAAAAGAAGGCTAGATTACAAAGGAGGAGATATACATCCTTATAAAATTTCAGAATATGATTTTGAAGAAAATGGAGTTCCAATAAGACTTCTTACTAATATGATCCAGGGCCTTAACGAAGAAATGTTTGGGCCGTATTCTTGGATTACAGATCCTCCTATGAAGAAAACAATATTAGGAAGTCTCCTACTTCAGATGAGAAAATTCTTTCCAAAAGGAGTACAAAGAACGTGGGCAAGAGTTACAAATGAGATTTATACTATGTATGCTTCTGCACTTAAAGGAGAGTTTTCACAATATTTTATAGATATAAGAGAGCAAAGTAGCTCTAAACGATACTTTGATTACCTAGATTTAGCAAAAACAGGAGAAGACGATATCAGTTTAGATTATATAAATCAAGGTCCTTCATCACAATACGATCCTAAATTTGAAAGAAACAGAGAGGCTAGGAATGCAACCTTATTTAAACAAGCAGGTCTGTTAACTTACCATCTTTGGATTAAAGTAACACAGTTGTTTGGTAAAGAATACCAAGATTCTAAAGCTATGAAAACAAGTTTGATGAGTTTAACTAAAGAGCAATGGAGAAATTTATCAGACAATGAAAAAGCTAATATGAGAAGACTTGTTGTAACTGCCGCAGGAAGAACTTTACTGACTTCGCTTGCTGCATTACTACTTTCTGGCGATGATGACGATGAAAAATACTACACACTTGCTTTCTACACATTTAGGCTTAATACAGAGCTTAATGCCTATTACAGTCCTGCAGAAATGAATAGACTTATGCAATCTCCAGCAGTAACTTTATCTATGATACAGAGATATATTATGGTATATGATCAATTAATGGAAGACCTTTATAATGGAGAATTTGAAGTATATCAATCAGGGTCTAGAAAAGGAACTACTAAAATAGGTAAAGCACTTAGAGCTGCAATTCCTTGGGGGAATGTAATGCAACAACATAAGTATATTGAAGATGTGCTTAATTACCACTTAAAAGCTTCTTCTGGAATTGTTAAACAATAAGAACGTCCAACCAGTAAAAAAAAGGCCAGACTGTAATTAAACAATCTGGCCTTTACAGGACGTAGGTAAAACCAATCAAAACTACTCCTGTGAAGCACCAACATCTCGTTGGCCCTCCTTTTCTTTGCGAACATATGTTCCTTGAAACTTACTGTTCCAAAACATAGTTCCTTTTTTGTATTCTTTAAGAATTATTCTATTGAGTGCTCGTCTTTGACGATATTCCTCTATGTCTTCATAATCTTCTCGATTGGGATTAAAATTATAGACATTTAAATCTCTTGTTGGTAATATCATAGCACAAATATACAATTAAATATTTACCTCGCAACTACCGCCAGCGCAAGCTAATTCTCCTTTAAGATCTGTATTATCATCAGCTTCTATAACTTTTGTTAAGTCAATTTCAGTTAACTTAGCATACATATCATTAAATTGTTCTTCTGTAATTTCTTCAAATGGAGCTTGTTGGTATGTACCACCATCATAAGGCAATACAGATAGGCCATTAAACGTAGCTCTATTTTTCCACATCCATTCTCCTACAGTATCCCATTCTTCTTCTTTAATAGAAACAGTAGCAGATACATTGTGTGTATTGCTACCATGTATATGCCCTTCTCTTACCCATTCAGTATTCCACTTATTTACTCTTTCAAGCATTGACATAGCAGTTTCGTCATTCCGTGTAATAGCACCTTTTGGAGCTTTTTGAGGAATTTCAATTACTGCAGAGTTAGGAATAAGAGTCATATCTTCTACAAGGTCTGGATGATTGATAATCAAATACTTGTATAGTTCTTCATCTTTAGTGCATTGCATTCTACGAATGTAATAAGGAGCATGCCATGCATGAATACCTGAGCTGGTACCAAGAACACAGCTTGTTGTACCTGACGGCTTAACAGTTGTAATTCTTGCTGCGGGGTTAATTCCTATACTAATAGCTGTTTTATGATTAGCCTCAATTGCTATACTTGCAGCTTCTCGTAAATCTAGGCTAAGTACATTTCCATTACATATTCCTGTCATACCAACACCTACAAGAGCATCTTTTTCTGTAGTTTCTTGCCAAATAGGACGTAAATAATGAAAATTACTAAAACCTGCTTGTAGTGTACCAAAGAATGAAGCAGCATATGCAGCTTCGTTTAAATCTAGTTGGTCTTCTACAATGCCTGCATTTACTTCTGTAAGATTACAAAACTGAAAGGGTCTTAGTGCGATTTCACAACAAGGATTAGTTCCCCAGTCTTTATCGTTACTAAAATACACTCCAGGCTCTCCCGCACCACTTGCTTGAATCTTTTTCCAAAGACCTTCAAAGAAACCTTTAGTAATTCTATGTCGTAGTAATACTGCGGAATTATTTGCTCTACCTCGTTGAGGATTGTCTTCCCACCAAGCTCCTGATTTACAAGAAATCATTTCCTCATCGTCTGCAGAAAATAAAGATATAAGTGCAGCTCGTCTAATTCCACCAGCAAGTACAGCGTCAGCTATATGGCAAACCATGTCATGAACTTCAATAGGAGATAGTTTTTCACCATCTTCTTTACGTTCAAGCATTAGTTCAAGACTAAACAAACATTTTTTAAGAGGTTCAGGCCCTGGAGCTTTACCGCCTGCAGTTACTAAACGAGACCCTTTTGGTCTAACATCAGAAAAATCAAAGACAGGCTTAGTTTTTCTCATACCAAAATAAGAAGACATAAGATGACGGACTGAATCTGCCCAACCTTCTATAGAATCGCTTACTAAATATTTTTGTTTTTTACGAGGTTTTATAATCTCAGGTAATGAGTTTACATGGTCTCGTTGTACTGAATATCCAACTCCAGTACCTCCAAGCAGCAAGAACATAGTCTCACTAAATGCACGATAATCATCAATAGGTAAGTAAGCACAGTTATAAACTCTAGATTCTGATTTTTCAATAGCAGCTCCAGAAAACTGTGCAGCTCTCATAGACATAAGAACTTTTTTTTCTCTAAGAAATTTACCGTATTTATTTATTTGATCTGTTATATGAGGGTATTTTTTTACCATCATCGTAAGATAACGATCAACTATCTCATCCCATGTCTCTCTTCTTTCTTGATTTGGGACATATTTTGCGTACTTGTTAAAGACAACAATGTCGCTTAGGATTTTATTGCTTTTATCCATATTAATTGATTTTTTAAAATTTGTGAAAGGCTGTAAAAATACTTAAATGATGTGGTTGTTCCAATCTCTTGATTGATTTTTTACATCATTTGCTTTCTTTTTTCTAGCCGCGTAAGTAGTTCCTCGTAGCTCAGGGCATTCCTGCATTATTTTTCTTCTGCCACGAGTTATTCCCTCATATGAGGATAATTTTTTATCTGTCATTAGTACAAAAAATTCTGTAGCAGACATTTCTGAAGGGTCTTTGCTTAAAGCTACAAGGTCATTCCACCATATTCTAGCCATTAATGCAGCATCAGATTCTCTTAATCTAGGGTCTCTTTGTAGAAGACTTTTTACCTTTTTAAATACTTCTTTACTTAACATTATATAAATTGTATTCAAGGGTTAATTCTTCACCTGCTTTGATGTGACGTAGAGTTTTAATATATCTAAAATCTGCATCAATATAAGCTTTAAGGTTTGGAGTATCAGAATGATTGATGAATCCTCCAAGAGGAGTTCTAATAAACTGATTAGTAAATCTTTCATCATATACATGACTAATTCCTAGATTTTCTCCTACAGAGAGTTCTTCTTCTGCAAACAGCCCAAGACCATCTATACCAGATAATTTTATTGTAAGCCTATCATCTAAAGGCTTGTAATACTTTGTTTTTGGTTCCATTTTATTGGTTTTTTCTAGTTTATCTAATTTATACCCTAGTAGTATACAAAGTATCAATAGAATAACTATTAACACTTCGTATACTATTTTATGAGGTTTATTAATCATTTAAAATATGTATCTAATTGTATTCCAAGGAATAACAGAATTATGTAATTTTTTAAATTCTGCTATGTACTTAGCCTTTAAGTTAGATATATATCTGATATTAGTGCCACCATACTGAGAAATTTTATTTTCCTGTATGCTGGGCACCCATAGATATTTTTCTGCATCAGGATTACTTTCTAAGTTTTTGAAATGCTTAGCTTCATTATGGGTGAGGAATATTACCTCTGCCAATACTTGATCTTTGTAATCCACGTAGTCATCAAGCATTTGAAATAATTCTTTGTAGTCTTCTTTCCAGTTTTGATAAAGTATCACAGGACTAAAATTTACATGAACGTCATAACCACTTTCTATAAAAGCATCAATGGCTTTTATTCTATATATAATTTTACTGGTTTTTGGTTCGTGTATATCAGACATGCGTTGCGGCATTAGACTAAATCTAATACGTATTTTCTTGCCTGGATCAAAAGTTACAAGATTTGGATTAACATACTTAGTAGCAAATGAACCCATAGCTACAGGATTGTCTTTGAAAAACTGAAATATTTTTTCCCACTCGTGATGTTTTGCATGTAACGAAAAATCCTCGTTACACGATATATCATAAGTAATATAGTCAGGATGAGTTTGATTTGGCTTTTGAACATCTGCAAAATGTGCATGACTGTTCATAGCTGTTAGTATCTCCTCTGTATTTGTAGCTACTGTAAGACCCGTAGGTTTACTACGTTTCATATAACAGTAACTACAATCATAGAGGCATCCGTGACCAAAGGAAGGAGAGATATAGTCAGTAGAACGTCCTGATGGTCTAATGACCATACTTTTACGCTTTACTTTATCAATCATCTTTCTTGTTTTCTATCGTATTCCTTCTTGTATCTATACAGAGGGTATACCATTACTATTAAAATTATCAGTGCTATTAGCATATCCTTTCTTTTGGTTTAGTTTATGATCCATACTTCTACCCAACCTTTTTCAGAATGCTCAACTGCAGCGTCAACACCTTGATTATTTAATTGTCGTGCGAGTTTACAGGCTGCGTCCCAGAGTCCTTCTTCAGGTACTTCATCATGCTCATCATCATAACATACATCTCCTCTACATTGATAAAACTCATTATCAACTAGTTCAAATGTATATCCGTTTACTGTTTCTTCTTTACTCATCTTTTTTGTTTTGGTTTAATTGTTAATGGATTCTCTGTCCATATAGTACCATCGTCTTCTCTTAGAATTTCAATCATTGACCAAGCAAACCAATACGGAATACTAACAGGGAGACACAACAAACTCAGTAATACTATTTGGACTTTACTCATCTTCTTCGCTTATTTTTAGCTTCTTTCATTCCTTTCTTAATTCTAGCGTTTGCTTTTGCTACTTCTTCTCTTGGAATTACAGTAAACCTTTCCTCAACCGTTTGAGGTGTCAAGGAATCCTTTACTACTTGTTTGGTTGCTAAAAACTTCTCAATGTATTCTCGTTCAACCTTACACAGTCCCCAATTCTCTACACATCTTTCAATATCTTCTATCGTGTATAACTTTGTGGGTTTCTGATACAATCCAAGTTTTTCATCAGCCTCCATCATATCAATTAGATTCTGCTTTTGTCTTGCTTTGTACTTCTCATAGTTCTCATCTGCTGATTCGCCTTTAAGTTTCATCTTCT
>Ga0255045_10000019_pt1 | contig 26366 bp, 26 predicted proteins | sample BC1_12_23_MG_FD_183652 | JGI IMG/M metagenome (GOLD analysis project Ga0255045, IMG submission 183652) | Seawater microbial communities from Strait of Georgia, British Columbia, Canada - BC1_12_23 | ecosystem: Environmental > Aquatic > Marine > Strait | place: Canada: British Columbia...
CTGCGAGCTTGCCGCACCGGCAGACACGTGCACCTGTATCGAATCGATGAATCACGATGTCCACCTGTTCATCGTAACTGCACGAGTCTGCCGGGCCGCGAGACATGAGCCAATCAGATAATTGCGAACGCCGCATGCCTAACGACATAACGCTACAACTTCTTCTCCAATTGCCGAAGCTCTCTTCCGGCAATGCGCAGCTGGCGCGTCAAGATGCGAACTTGGACCCGCCCATCTACGATCGCCTTCTTCAACGCAGGATCTGCCTTGCGCAAGGCTGCGCCGGCGGCACGCCCGGTCTTTGCCTTTTTGGCCACCTTCTTGGCTACCCGGTTCTTCTTTTTCGCCGTCTTCTTCGCTACGGTCGTCCCTTTCTTTGCAGCCTTCCTTCTGGTCTTCTTCGCCACTTTCTTGCTAGCCTTGCGCTTCGCCGCTTTCCTTTTGGCTTTGCGCTTAGTCGCTCGTGGCTTCACCGTTTCGCTTTCAGGCTCCGCTTCCTTGAACGTTGGCGTCAGCGTCGTTCCGGTCGGCATGTCTTTGACGACGGTCGGCGCCGGTGGCGTGATGTCGAGTTTTTCGGCAGTGTTGACCATCTCTTCTCCTAGCGGCCGCGGTACGGCCCGATGTGGGGGCAGTGAGCGCCGTTGACGGCGAACTGTTCGGTCCGTGATTTCTTGCCTGCCCCTTCGACTCGATCGAAAATCAGGAACGTGACGTTCGCAAGTTGGGTGTAGCCGACGTAGGTGATGTCTCCGCCCGTACCATACAACGTCTCAACGATCTTGCCCCTGTCGTTCATCCGCTGTGTGCAGAACCAGACATGCATGCCTGGCACCAGATAGTCGGCAATATAGGCGGTCGTCGGGGGTGTGTTATCGGTCATTGTCCGTAAACCTTCCGTGCTACGATGGTTGATTCGCCTCCTGCCTCGGTTCCTCGTAGTGATCGAACTGAGCGTCCTTATGAACCAGCTTGTACCTGCGGTTCTGTATGGCGCCGCTCAACCACTCACGAATGAACCGATCTGCTATCTTGTCGCTCGGAAAATCGTCGGTGCGCCGCAGTGCCGTCCGGAGCGGCCCGAAACGTGTCTGATGCGTTATCGATTCGACAAACCGTGTACCCGATCCGTGCTTCAGCCTCGTCAAATCAATCAGCAGATTGCCCTTGGCCAGACGACAGCTGCCCAACACCGTCCCTTTTGGGAACTGGTTGATTGGTTCGTGCATTCAACGCCTCCCATGACACCGGCCGTGACGCCATTTGCTTTACAGGATCATGACATTCGTTTTGGAGTTCGTACCGGTACCGTCAGGTACTGACACAAGACGCCGCGCATATCCTCCAATTCCATGCCCACGAACTCGCAAGCGTATCGTGCCAGCTGGCAGTCGTTGAACTGACTGGTGAATTGGTACGTGCGGGACCAGAGCCAGTCATCAAAATCTTCGTCCTGCATGCCGATCGTGATGCGAACGACTCGTGCCTCGCGAGCCGGCAACGATGCCAACAGCTCGACCAACCACTCGTTCTCGACGGGCTGCGGCCGCTCTGGTGCCGGAACGAAATCGATCAAATTGGCCCGATCGCCCGACTGTTCGCCAGCCGGTGCATCGAGCGAACTGGTCGTCGAGACGAATTGATCGGTCCCGATACGTAGGTCGAAGCTGCGGCACGGTCGGCTCGTCGGCACGACGTCCATCTCGACGCATGCTTTCGCATGAGGGCCGGGGCGATCGTAATGGAAGCAGTTGCCGCACTCATACGCCTCCGAAATGGTACGCGAATGGTAGATGTTGCCGACCCTTTTTCGGCGGCACGGTTGGTGGGTCGGGCGGACGCCTGCTTGTTGGCAAGTCTTTCCGTCCGGTGCCTCCACATCAAACCAGGCGCACGTACCGCAGGCGTGTTGTCGATAGGGTGTTGTCTTCCCTTCGACGTGCCGGACCAGCCTGCTGCGGCAGCGAGCCGTATAGAACTCGACCAGTCGGACGTAGTAGTTGTGGGCTCCGCGCTTGGCCGTATTGAGCAGCTTGAGACTGTTCGCCTCCGCATCGAACTGACGGAGTGTCATGAGCCCAGCTTCGAACAACGCGTTCTCCAGGTCTTGCGCGGTGAGACCACGGTCGTATTTGACGATGAAGCGCATGCGCCGCCGCACCAGGTTGGCGCAATAGCGCTGCAATTTCACGACGATAGGTAGCAGGTCCAGGTCTGAAGGCGTCGTATAGTTGGCCGCTCGCGCCAAGCGATATAGTTGGTGGTGGTCGTCGAGCGTCAGGTACGGTTCGATCAACAGGACATCGGCCGCGCATTCGCGTCGCATGCGGTCGCTTTGGATCGTACGGATGGTTGCGACGGCCGGCAACAGCGTGTCGATGTCCAGATAGGTAGTGTCGGGACCGGCAGCGGTCGGCGCCTTAACGTGCCGGAAATATTCGAAAACAGACCGCCACCAGATCGAAGCCATGTAGTAGGTACGGTCGAAGAACTCGGATTTCAGTTGGTACAGCTCGTCGGTGATGTAGTATTTGAGCCCGAGCTGGCGCAACTGTTCACTATTGCGCCGGCCCAGTCCGTAGAGTAGGAGGGCACGCACAACTTCGTGGCATTGCCTTCGGCTCAGACGTCGTACGGCAGGCTGAGCGATGAACCGTTCGAGTCGTTCCCGCAGCATCGGCAGCTCAATTCCGGCCTCCCCCCCGATCGACGACAGCACGGCCGTATGATGCCGTCGTCTGCCCGCGCAACACGCGGAAACGAATTTGTACAACCACCTTGACTATGAGGCAAGTGTATTTTTCCCGTGCAGAACTATTATGTCATAAGGCCGGGTCGAGGTGTGGGTAGCGTTGGTAGACGGCTTGTTTGACGAGGGCTGCTATCCAGCTGGCGAGGCCGAGACGTCGGCCGGTTGGTCCTCGGTGTTCGTTTGCGATCATTTGTGCGGCCAGTTTGATCGGGATGGGCAGTTCGATCATGATGCGGACCGGGTGGCTGGCGTCGACTTTGCCGTCCCGCTTCAGCACCATGTACTCGACGATCGTCTTGGCGAGCGTGAACGCGCGCTCTCGAATGCGCCGGTCCGGGTAGGCGATGTTGGCGCTGTCGTCAGCCAGACCGGCGTTGCCGCCCATCATCATGTCGGCGAGACGGTGCAGATTGGCGTGACATCCTGAGCAAAGCTGGACGGTCGCGCCGTCACGGCCGCCGGCTGCTTGCGGAACGACGTGGTGCTGTTGTTCGAACGTTACGGGAACGATGCTATCGCAGATGTGGCAGCGGCAGACGGTGAACTGCTTTGTTTGGCGCTTCGAACGCGTCACCGTCTTTCCTAAGCGTTCTGATGTTGTGTATCAAACGAGAACGATCGCGTTGCGGTGCATCAGCTCTTCCAGGTTGGAGTTGCGCAGGTGCTCGAGCGTCACGTCAGAGCGATTGAGCGGCTCGACCGGTTTGAACGTCGACAGCGATATGCTGGCCGGCTGTTCGATCTTTCCTGTCTTGCGATTCATCAGGGGGCGGAAGCTCAGCATGACTTCGCCGCCGACCTTCGGAGCCTTCCGGATCACAACCTTGCCTTCAGCCAGGGCTCGTACGAGTTTTGCGCTTGCCATCGTCTCCTCCTACTCGCTCATCCCAGCTGCTTGAGATTCAGACTGAGACAAGGCGTCTCTAGGGATCATAACGTTCAAACTGATAGATCCGTCAGGCCGAACGACCGCGCCACCCATTCGGGTACCAGCACCGGCTGCTCCCGCGGGTGTGCCGGGAGCGGCGCCTCCGCCGGCTCGTCCACCAGGCAACGGCAACGATGTGGGTACGCCGAGCCGTTGCTCGAAAGCGGCACCAACTCGATTCCAACTATCGATCGCCATCGCCGGCATCTGCTGTTGCCAGAACGATCGTGCCAAGTCCGTCGAAGTCGTCCAATGGGTCGTGAACGCTTCTTCCAACTTCTGAAACATCGGCTGGGCCATCGTTTGCATCTCCGGCCCCAACTCCATCGCTACCTGCGCCGTTACAGCTTGTTTTTGGTCCGGCGTCAACTGTGTGACGACCGGAGCGGCAGCCTCGATACTTGCTCGCGCTACTTCCAGTCGAGACTTGACAGACTTCTTGCGCTCTGCAGCCTTCTGCTTCTCCGGCGCAACATCCTTCATCGTTTCCTTGCGAGCTGCTAGGAACTTAGCGTTATCGACCTTCTCGGCGCGCAGCGTCTTCAGCCGCACCATCGCCTCTTTTTCCGTAATCTTCTCGTTGTCCGAAATCTTCTTGGCGAACCCGCTCAGGTCCTCGTCACGCAAACCCTGAAGCTGCCGGACCGCGATCATATGCTTGAGTGAGTCTTTCTCGTAGTCGGTCGTGATACCTTCCGTCACCTGCTTGATGGCCTTGGCGATCCCTGCCGACTTGTTGTTCAACGCTTCCTGCTGCACCTCCGCGTCCGACAACGCCCCCTTGAAACCAAACAACTTCGCGGCCGAATCGATCAGACCCTGCGTAAATCCGTCGACTCCAGGTATCAGTCGGATGACACTGCCGACCGCAACGCCGACGACAGCCGCAAGCCCGACTAGCCCTGCTTTGCTTCCCGCACCGCTCGCAACACTCATGAGACTAGAATTCATCTTGGCAAGCCCGCCCTTGACGGCGCCGAACGCACCGCTGACCTTCGACGATACCTTCGTCAGCGCCTGCATGGCCTTGCCTTGCTTCTTTGCCGCTTCAGTCCAGACCATGCCGCCACTACGCATGCTCGTAACAACATCGGCCGCAGCAGCACCACCACTCAGCACGCCTCCCATCATACTAGGTGCAGCCCGAGCAGCAGCCCCAACGCCTCGAGCAGCCATACCGGGCAAACGAAGCGGCGCCTTCAATACCTTGCCGGCCACACCAGCCACCCGATTGATCGCACCGCCGGCGACCGACGCAAGTTTAGTGCCGACACGAGAATCAGCCAGATGCTTACCGACCGCCTCACCAAGACCCGCCTGCAACACCGAAACGCCGCCCGTCATTGCGGCACCACCAACACCCAACGCCCCCGAAACGAGCGGATTCTGCTTCAAAGCATTCAGGATGTTCTCCAAATTGCCTTTGATGCCCGCTCCCGCTTGCCCAATCGCAGCGGCAAAAGCTCCCGTTTGTTCGCGCAGGTCGTTGACTGACGGCGGTTTACGGCCCGCTGTAGCTGCTTTTGCATCCTCCTGAATTCTCGTGAAATCCTTGACGCTCTCAGCCGAATGGAGCGCAAGCGTTGCAGCCGTAGCAGCCGCCTCATCGAGTCCCCAGACGCGCATCAGCAGCTCCCGACCTTCCGGTCGGTCCGCCTGCTTCTTCATCATCTCGAACATCGCCTCGTTCGACTTCTCGGTACCGCGCAACAACTCCTCCGCCATCTTGGCGCTGCTGAGATTGCCGTACTTCTTGTAGTTCTTGGCAAGGTTCTCCAACCCCTCCAACTGCTTCTTGCCGGCAGGCGAATCCGCATCGATCGAGAAGGCTGCGGCCAAGCGCTCCTGAATGTTCGCCCCCTCCTTCTCGGCATCGCGGACGACCGATCGCATCTGTGTGAGCATATCTTTGCCGGCCAGGTATTTGGCCCAGTCGGGCGCTTTGCCGCCCGTAATGACGTTGGCCAAACCTTGCGCCGCCTTCATCGACATCTCGTACGTCGCACCCTGCTCCTGCGCCTTCGCCACGACGTTGCCCAGCAGGTTGGCCGTCGTCTTCAAGTTGAAGTTGTAGCCCTGAAACGATGACTGCGCTTCGAGCGTGGCGCGCGTCATATCGCTGAAGCTCATGACCGTGTCTTTCGAACCTGACTTGATCGTCTGGATCGAATCGTACAAACCTGCCAGGTCATTCGCCATCGTCGTAGTCGAGCGCCCGAAACGTTTCGACGCGTCGACCGTAGCTGTCGCCAGCTCGTCCGTGTTGACGCGCAACAGCTTCGACATGAAGCCGATGTCTTGCGTCATCTGAGATGTCTGCTTGATTAGATCTTCTTGGTTGTTCGTCGTCAGCCGTAAACCATCGGAAAGCGATACGATCATATTCTTCGTTTCTTCGCTACCGATGCCAAACTTCGCCAACGACCAGGTCGCGTCCGTTATGGCATTATGCCATGCCCACGTGTGCTTTCCGACCGCGATAAGTGAGTCAGCGTAGCTTGCCGTCTTGTCGGCCGTCGGCGCCAACGCGTCCGCCCCAAGTGCTCCGACCGACTTGGCAGCCAATGCAAAACGCTCATCAACACCCATGATGGCGTTGCTCAAGCCGAAGAGAGCTGTCGCCGTACCGCCGACCTTTGCCAACAAGGCAGTCAGGCCATTCTTGAGAATGCTACCACCCTTCGCCATCTCGTTGAGCGACTGCGTCGACAGGTTGGCCGACTCGGCCGTCTCCCTGTTCTCATTCTGCAGCCGCTCCATCTGCTTCGTCAAATCGTGGATCTCTTTGCTCGCTTCTGCCGCCGCATCACCTTCGTCACGCAAGCCTTCGGCAATCTCTCGATTCAGCTCGTCGATCCGCTCTTGCGCATCCGTCATCTTCTGTATGAGACGTTTTCGCTTCGTATCCAGCTTGACGTGATCTTCGAGCGCCTTGTTGTACCGCTCGATCTCGCCAGTCGCCTTCTCCCACAACCCCCCGATGACGCCGCTTGGAGCCGCCTTCGTCTCCTGAGCCTGGCGCTCCATCATGCTGGCGACGATACCTTTGAGCTTCTGCGCTTGAATCTCTGCCATTAGCGGAACCGTTTGCTGTGCGCGACCTGCTCGCGCATTCGATCGAGCTTTGCGTCACCTACCTTGTCACTTCCCAACGTAATGGCCGGCTGCGATGTCGGCTCACCGCCCGCACCCGTCGCCATCTGCGCCCACTGTTTGAATTGTTCGACCGGCAGATCCGCCAACTCAACAACGTCCTCGCCCGGCTGCGGCACGTACTCACCTGCCCCGATGAACGGACCCTTACCAACCCGAAACAACTGCTTCAATTGCTCGCCTAACTCCGGATTGCAGCCCAAAGCCAACGGCAAATAGACACGCTCCGGAGCAGCCGCATTTTCCTGGCCGCTCATCTGCACCACCTCATCACGCGTCCACACCGTACCCAACAACCTCATCACAGTATCCATCAAATCTGTATCACGCTTCTGCAGCCAATGAACCGTAAACTGCAACAACAACTCGTTACGCGATAACTCCTGGAACGCTCGGTCGGTCGGCAAACAACCGGTGCGCGCTATAACGTAGCCACGGAGAGCAAGCGCTGCGTCATCCTCCGTGGCGCTCATTCCAAAGGGCCGACCACCTCCTCCTCAACTACCTGCATCGGCTCAGCATGCCATTGACAAAACGGCAAGACAACGTCTCGCGTCCCCGGCTGGTATCGAGGAGCTATCACCAATGTGTGCGAGCACTGCTCATGCGAGCAGCGAAAGGTGACTTTTCGATTCAACGGGTCGTCAAGGTAGCTGCGGACAGCGCCGGCGCTATCTGCTTTGTCCATGTAGGCGTCGTACAGCTTTTCCGACAGCTGTGTTTTGCCTTCGTCCTGGATGAAGTCGAACAGCTTGCCTGCTGCGAGCGCGCGGACGGCTCGTGGGGGTCTGAGCGGGTTGGTGATGTGGCTACCGGGCGGCGGCTCGACGTCAAACACCTGGTAAGTTGGCACGTGATCGATTGCCACGACCGTATGGGCGATGATGGCAGTCTGCTGGATCAGGTGGGCTTCGAGCGGGCCGACCGACATCTGTTCGGCCAAGCGGGCGGCCGTCGACGCATCACCGGGCGTCAGCGGCATGAGCGTCCAATCGTGACCGCCGACCTTGACGTCGATCGGCCGATTCGACTCCAGCCCCAAATCTTCGCGCAGCTGCGTCAACACAGGATGCTGCTGCTTCGGCGGTGCCGGCTTGATGGCGGGCGCGACCGGCCCGGTCGGTTGAGATGGTGGGGCTGCGCCCCCGATACCCTGGCCTACCAGTTGGTCGTGATCGTCATCTAACGGCTGCCGAGACGCCGCTACAGCCTGCTCAACCATCACATTCCCCATCGGGTTGCCTGCAAACATGTTGCCTACCTGCCGCTGCGAGGAACCGCCAGGCGCGCTACCCGGTTCCGGCAGCTCGGGGGGCCGGACATTCGGGTCAAGGCTATAACCTTGCGACGGGTCCAAAGCGGATCCGAGAGATCCTGCAGCTTCAGTCGAGATGTTGCCTACCTGCTGACGAATCGCATCTGCCGTATTCTGAGCCAGCTCCTGCGCTGATTTGCGCCGCCGTACTTCGCTCGCTATACGGCTCGCGGCTTGTCGTGTGTTCTCTATCGTCATCTACGCCTCCTACGGCCGCTTTACAGGTAGGCGGCGAAGAACCGGCAGGAAGACGCTTATGTGATGGAATCGAGAAGGAAGAAACCGACTAGGCTACAGCTTCAGCTCGCACTTGTCCTTCTTGCCCGGCTTCTTCTTTTTCTTCTTCAGCTTGCACTTCTTCTCGAGTTTCTCAAACTTCTTCATCTCAGGATGGGCACAGACTGTAGCCACATAGACCGGATAGTTTGGGTTGTCAGACGTGTTGTCGGCCGTTACGTTCGCGTTGCAATTGCCGACCGCATCGGCCGAGTACGTAACGTTCCCCGTGTACGACAGTTCCGTCCGATACGTATCGGTTACCGTCTCGGTCACCAGCTTCGAATAGACGACCGAGCCGTTGACCGTACCCAACTTCTTCGAAACACAATCCGTGTACGTCCAGGTGGCGTCCAGGTCTAGATTGCCGGGCGAATCTTCCTTGATGACGGATGCAACGATCCTGACGATTCCCCCGTACTTACAATCCCTCGTCTCATCCATGCTGTCATTCAGATACTGCTCGATCGCATCTACGACCGACAGAGTAGCATCCGAGTCGTCCACATGACCGCACGCAACCAACGACAGGCTGGTTGCTGCACAAACCAATAGACTGCTGAGCTTCATGTTGCCCCCAAAGTGCTGTTCTACTACTACTACTAGACGGTCCGAGTCCGCTGCACGTACATGAGCGTGCAGTTCGCCGTGAAGATCCCGTCACCCGCGGCCTCTTGCGCGTTCTCGTTGCGATCAGTGAACCAGCAGCCCGCATAACGCCAGACCCGGTAGAGCGTGGGGCCGCGGAACAGGTATTCGAAGACCGTGAACGGCCGGTCCTGATCTGATAGGTCATCCCAGACGTTGCTGTAGCCAAGCGTCAGCTCTACCTCCTGCTCCCACACTTCGACGCGCGTGAAAGCAATCGTGTAGCCATCGCTGATAGCCGGCACGATGTCGACCGGCCGACCCCACGTCACGTGCGAAAGCTCGCGAACCAGATTGACGGTCCGCGTGTAGGCACCGCTCGGGTTCCAGCTGGTGATGCGTCCGATAATGTTGCCATCGACGACGATCGAGGCACCATGGTACGTCTTGGTCGTCGGCGCATCCGGTACCGTGAAGTCGAGTCCAGGCGTCTGGATCCCGAAAGCATTCGTTCCATACGGGGCAATGTTTGGCATCGTTCATCTCCTGGACGGTCAGTCCGACCGGTTGCTCGCCGCGCCCTCGACGGCCGGCTCTGCTTCAGAGATAAGCGGTGTTCGATGTAGGGCGAACTGTCGAAACTGCATGGAAATGATTCTGGCTGGAATCAAATCAACACAACGTCAAAGCCGTATTTTTGCATCCGTTCAGCCATCATGAGTAACCACCGGTCCTCTTGCTGCCCCGTCGGTCGTGGGTTGTCTTCATACGGCACAAGCAAATCGAACGTCCCGTCACCGTCGTCCTCGTCCCACACTGAAACAACGCCCAAGTCGTCCATCAATCTTCCGGACCGTCACTCTCACGCTAACCATGAGGCTTCTTTACAACAACGTACCCCGACTTGACGCCCCGTCAAATCCGTGGTACCTGGCGCGGCACGACTAGCGGGGGACAGGATGAACGAACAGATATGGGCGCTGTGGACGGGGCTCGGGCTGATTACGCTCGCACTGCTAATGGGCGTTTTGAGCTGGCAGTACCAACGTCGTAGTTGGAATGGCGGGCGTTGCCGACGTTGCCGGCACGCCTGGGTCTACTTCGAGACGGATAACAGCCGTGGTTTCGGTTTCAAGTGCCAATGCAAACGTGTTTGTTGGGTCTCGTTTCGCAGCGTGATGCAACAGCCAGAAGACTTCGGTGGTCAGTAGTGGTTGCTAGCTTGCTTTTGCGCAGTAGAACGACGGGCATGCCCTTCTGCAAGTTTGCGGCTCATCTCAGCACGCTGCTCCGGCGTCATCGCCGCCCACCGCGCTTTGGCCTTCTCGGAACGTGACATCGAACACCCCCTGCGCGTGTTGTCACGCAGGAGGTGTCTAGATGCAAATGCCTATTTGGTGATTAAACGATTGTTGGCTGTCTTAGCCACGCAACAGCCCGAAATCGTTCGAGTTGACTGAATATAGACCGAATAGACGCTTAATTACCGTTTTAAGCCAAAATGCAAAGAAGAAATGATACAGGGTTGGGTCCGTATCGTCACGGAAGACTACGACGTCAGCATCAGGGTCGATCGGCCGCTCATTGCCGGCATCGTCCTGGTAGCGACCGACGACGCCTCTTGTGACCAGGCTGTTGACAGCTCCAACGACGAAGCCTTTGACCAATCCGATACCTGCTTGTGCGCTCGGCACGACGACACCGACGAGCGCATTGTCGACTTGCGTCCGGATGTTCTTGACGACGAACTGCTTCTGCGTCATCGCGTTGATGTTCTTGAAGTCGTCAGCGAACGTGTCGACCGTAACGTCTTCCTCGACGCGGAACACGCTACCACCCAGGTCTGTAAGGAAGATGACTTGCGCGGCCCCAAGCGTTAGGTTGCGCGGGTCCTCGATATCACCGTACGTCTCAAGCGTGTTGAATCCAGCTAGCGTCTTGCGCAGGACCGTTTCGCCTGGGTCTTGAAAGCTGCTGACAAGACCGGCCAGCGCACCTGCAACAAAGCTACCGTCCAGCGTTGAGACGACGGTCGAGCCGTCGTCCAGCCGGACTTCGCGTGTCGCTTGAGTCGAGCCGACGATGATGCGAGTACCGTGTGCTGGATTGTTGCCGTAGACCTGCAGGGTGTTGCGGGCCGTGTAGACGATGGTGTCGGGCGTCTCTGCATCACCGATAGGTGTGCCGATTGGAGTGCCGACCCACAATAGCCGTTCACGCCGTTCGAACGGGTCGTTCATGCGGGTGACGCTGTTGAGAGCGCTGCCGAGCGACGTGAATTGACTGAGAACGATGATGTCGGTGATGCGCCTCGGTGCTTCCGAAGCAATGATTGCTTCGTTGAAGTCAGCATCCGTGTAGACGCCGTCATCGTCAGCGTCCAGCACCTGTACGTAGTAGAGACCGGGGACACCATTGTCCCATGCAATCTCGTTCATGATATACAGGTGGTTGTCGAGCAACGCTGGCGCCAACGCGTTCCGCCCGTCCTGACGGTCCAGGATGAGGGTCGGCGTGTTGTACGACTCGGCTGGCCGCAGGAACTTGGCCGTCAGGAAGTAGGTCTGGCCCGGGTCTGGTTCAGCGCTACGCCAGTCGTAGTTGACGACGATAGCTACCGCCGGGTCCGTCACGAACGTGAGGTACGGCGTCCCCGTAATCCACGTATAGGTCACGGGAGTCGAACCGACGAGCGTGACGACGCTGTTGACCTGGTTGGGTGTGTGGCTGAGAATGACGTATGGCGTGTTTGGCGTGCCGGTCACGGAGCCGTTCACGTCTGTCAGGATTTGGTCTGCTTCGACCGTCTCCTCCGTCCGTTCATCCAACGTCCAATTGATCGTACCGGCCTGCGTAGCGGCGAACGTTTGGCTGTCCGCCGCAGCATGTTGGTTGCCGGATGTGAGCGCATCGTAGAACAGATTGCGCGCCACCATCAGGACGTTGTTTGGTAGCGTGAAGTGGCCGTCCTCGAAGTCGGGGTCTGTTACCAGCTTGTCGTTGCCGGTCGCTTCGAACGTACCGAAACTGCCTTCCGGCGTATCCGCAACGAACGTCCCGGAAACGTAGCCTTCGCCGGCTGCCGGATTCGTTGCCGCACTGACGGTCATCGTATAGGCGCGCGTGTCTTTCGCCTGATACAACTGCTTCGGCGCCTTCGCCCAGATGGTGAAGATGTCGGCGACGGCGAAGTTGCCTGCACCCGTCGGGTACTCGACGTCGATGATGACGCCCTTCGACAGCGTCTGCGTCAACGAAGCGGGCGTCGCTTCGTCAGCCGTGAACGTACCGTTGATACCGACGTGGTCACCAGCCTCGCCCCAGATGAACGTGGTCGTGCGAGTGCCCGGTGCCGTATTCGTCTGGGCCGTCACTTCCAGCTTGTAGCGGGCGTTGTACGTGCCGGTAAAAGCTGCAGTCGTGGCGATGGCCAGATCTGTGCCGGCCGTCCCTGCATTGCCTGTATCGGCAACCGGTTCATCAATTTCGGCAAACTGGTTCGTGTTCGAGTTACGGATGTCCGGCTCGAACAGACCGGGACCATCGCCCGTGAACGTCCAGATATCGGCGACGGTAAACGGTGCCGTACCGGTCGCGCCGAAATCGAACTCCATACGGACGCCGTGCTCGAGCAGCGGCGTCTTGCTGCCTGCCACGTCATCCGACATGGTGAACGCAGGCTTCGTACCAGCTGCGTTCAGCGGGTTGTCGTAGTCGGCTGCGTTGCCAGGGCTGACGGCTTGCGCCGACCAGTCGCACGTCACGACACGGGCAGCACCACTCGTCATACCAGTATGGACGAAGCCGGCGTCAGCGACCGTATCGACGATTGCATTGTTGGCTGCAGTCCCGAAATTGTCGGCCGTCAACGTAATGATGGCACCGGCCGGTGCGCTAGACGTGATGAGAAGCGTCGAGCCAACACCGTTGATTGCCGTTTGCATGGCTGTTGCGACGGCCGTCGCAGCATCACCGCCCGCGTAGCTGACCAGCACGTTGCCGGCCGTTGGGCTGCCGGCCGCTCGGAACTCGAACGTCGTCGCCACGTTGACGCCGTCGTCCAGAACGAACGTCTCGCCGTCAATCAGGTTGGCGCCCGCTACCGCTGTGATCGTACCGGTCGCCTTGACGCCAACCGTATTGGCCGTGACCTCGATTTCGTACGAACGCGTGTAGTCGTGCGAGTAGGCGGCAGAACTGGCGAACGTCGGGTCTGAACCGCCAGCATTGCCGACGTCAGGAACGATCGCGCTGAACGCCGGCTGGTCGTTCGCGTTGCCGCTATCAGGCGTGACGACCGTGACGCTCGTTTCGATGAAGAAGTGCTCGTACTCGACGTATTGCGGCTTGTCCACCTGATTGCCGAGCGTGACGATTTCGCGCAGCTCTTCGATCGGAATCGTATCCGTCACCGTCCGGCTTGTCGACTGATAGTCGAAGTAGTAGGTGGCGGATGCGTCGTATACTTCCGTGTTGATGAGGATCTGATTGTTGGAGCCGCTGCCCGTATCCTGGAAGCTCCACTGGTCAGCCCGCACCTCCGTCCCATCGGCCTTGAACAACCGAGACGCTTGCTGGTCGCCGTCGCTGTTGTACGAGAGGGTCGCCACGAATGGCGCCGTCGTACTAAACGTCAACGTTTCAGCAAAGATGTAAGATCGGGTAATCGGAATGTTGCTACCGAGCGCCAACCGACTGCCGCGGCCAATGTAGCAAGGCAGGCGAGCCTCCGGCGAAACTTGCCCTGGCCTCGGAGTAATAAGCTGCCCGATGTACGAGCCGGGTGGGACGTATCGAGTCGCCACAAGCGTGCCAGCCATTCACTATCTCCTCGTGTCGTGTGACCTGCTGTGTAAATAACGGCCGTTCACAAAGTCACCGTTATGGCCTTTTGCGCTGCGACGACCGGCGCCATCGCTCTCGGTTGGTCGTTCTGCCGCGCTCCCAAATCCAACACCTGCAAAGTAAACGTCCCCAAGCGTCTAGGCGTAACGAGCCGACCGAACAGGTCGATTGTCGCTACCATCGGCTGATCAATCACAATCTTGTGCTTGAGCCGCAGACGCCTGAAGCCGACGCTGTGCTGCCGACCTACCTGCATGGTATCGGGCGCATCGATGATAGGCGGAAGCGTTGCGCCCAAATCAGACGCGTTGACGACACCGCCCTGCGAAACCGATTCGTCAAACCCACGCGTCAAGTCGACGCTCATCGGCAACTCGATGGCGAACGTGTCTTCCGCGTCGACCGTCAAATCGAATGTCCCGATCCAAAGCTGGTCCTTCGGGTCATCCGTAATGTTCTCGCCGGACGTCCCGCTTATACCGAACGTCAAGGGTAGCCGAACGACCCACTGGTCTGCCGGGTCGTCACCCCGGATCTCCGAACCACCAACCGTCTGCCGAAGATTGTTGAGCGTCAGCTCCACCACCTCCATCAACTGGTCGGTCGAGTCCTGGTCGGCCGTCAAAACGGCAAGCGTCAACGGAATGCGGAACCACTTGTGGAACCACCCCTGCCACTTGCCATCCAGTAACGTCGCATGCGTCAACCCACTATGCAAACCAGACGGGACCGACTCCAACCCCGCATCGATAATGACGATACTGGGTACGGATTCCCGCACGTCGTTGAAAAGTCTGACCAATTGGGTCGTGCGACGCGTCACATCCTGAGTAGCCTCGACTGACTTGTCGGTGATGAACGTCAGGGCGCCTTTGGCGACGGCGCTGATGAGTGCATGCCCTTCACCCGTCGAGTCGAGGAAGCGGCGCAGGTACCGCTCGACTGCATTCTTGGCAATCGTTTTGAGACGGTCGTGGGAGACGTGCGCAACCGTCTCCTGCACGCTCCGCGGCGCTGCTGTCGCGACGAATCCAGGTAGCAGAGACATCAGCCTACCACAACTTCACGAATTTGCCGGCTGCCTTGATGTCAGCGTAGTACCGCTTGAGCCCGACGGTCGCATCATCATGATCGAGCAGCTGTAGGGAAATCTCGTTCCGCCGTATGGCGTTGCGAATCGCCGTCAGCACTTCCTGCTCGATCGCACGGTCAGCTTTCGCGATGGCGTGGTGGATATCTTTGCGCAACTCCGAATCGTTGCCCAATAGCTTCGCCAGCTCTTTTGCACTGCGGGGTGTCAGCATGCCGCCTCCTACCCCACGAACTAATCGACCTACTGCTCGTAGATGGGTAAGCCCTGCAACAGCTGGCGCAACTCCCCGTTCAAATAGGCGGTCAGGACGGCCGCCGCACTCAAGCGAGCATCGACATGCAAGTCGGCCGAACCGTATCCGTCATACAGGCCGACCGCACGGACGCGAGCCAACTTGCTGATTTTTGCCACAACAGCCTGTACCTTATTGGCCAGGACCCACTGATAGGACGGGATGATGAGGAGGCGACGAGCTTCCGCCAAATTGACGGCCCGGCCCTTGTAGCTGTAGCCGGAGCACCACTGACCTGTTTTCAGCGGCCGCGGCCGGCCGGCACCAACGAAGTAGCCGCAATTGACTTTGCCCGGGCGGCCGGTCGGCCCGACGAGACGCAGACCCTCCAGAATGCCGGTGACCGATTCGGCATACATGCCACGCAATCCCGGTACCGGTATCTGACCATGTTGGTAGTCGAAGTTGAGGCGGCAATACGGTTGTCTCGCGTTGAACCGCATGTCGATGACGTCGACGTCCGATACGTCCGAAGTTCGACAGAACCGAATCATAACAGCGACTCGGCCAGCTCATTCAGCCGACGGTCACGCGCTCGTTGTGCATCTTCCTTCAGCTTTCGAACACGGTTGTCGTAGTCGCGATAGATACAATGCAGCCGAACTATCGCTTGCATCATGCTGATCGAATCGCCCCGCAACGACCGCTGGTGCGAACCGACGCGAACCATCGCGTAGAGGACGTTTGCATCGACGCGTCGGAGATGATACGTACGGTTATCGATCGATACGATCCAGTCTTGCGTCTCCGGGTTGATGAACGTCTCGTACAGGACTTCCTTATCGTCGACCCGTATCGGTAGCTTCGTCATGGTAGTATTTCCTGGTAGATGGCGTGGATCTGATGGATTACCTGCGCTTGAAACCGATGCTGGTCAGCATCCGAATCGACGAACCGATACGTCTCATGGTACAGCATCGGCACGACAGCACCACGAAACAGGTACCAGGCATTGCGCAACAGCATCTGCGCGTCGTCCCGTAGCTGTAGGAGACGCCGATTGTCCAACGGATTGCGCCACGCCACCATCTCGCCTTCCTGGACGAGCCGTACGACGCCGCAGATCTCCGCCGACACAAACGAACCGCGGTCGGTCGCACGATCGAAACGAGCATGCAGACGGAATACTTCACCCTTACGGTCGTGCGAGTCGCAATACAACACGCTGAGCGATTGCCAATCAAGAAGATGGCCATCCTCCTGATAGGCGTCGGCGTTGTTGACCAAAAACGCTATCGCGCCAGGCAACAGCGTCAACTCGAACTTCGAGTCACGAATCGCCTCCGCCTTCATCTCATGCAGAAGAGGCAAGACGCGCTGCTCCTCGAATGCCTGCAGTTTCTGCACCGTGTCACTATGTACCATTTACTGCCGCCTTAGTTTCCGACGTCTTTGACGAACGAAAAGCTTCGCAGATTACCCATCAACCATGCTCCCGCTCGTTTCCTCTTCCGACAACCGTTCGATCGTCAGCCGATCGAGCGCAATCCATTCGCCAAGTTGACTGTCGATGAGAAAGCGACGATTTTGACGCTTGTAGCGCCCGTCAGCACAACTGCACGACTGCTCGAACCGCACGTCCTGCATCTGCTTGTTGCCAGCCATATCGGTGCCGGCCTGCACGCGTCGCTCGACCGGCCAGTAGCCTAAACCATGGCACCGCTTGCACGACCGATCGGCAACGCTTGCAACCTCACGTACACCGATGCGACGCGGCTCGGCACTGATGCGGAAGCCGCAAGTCTCGATCGTGAACGGTCGATACGCCACCCCAATACAGTCGTCGTACGAAAGCTGCTCGTCCGCGAGCGGTTCGGCCGACCGACCGGCATGCAGCTCTGTACCGACGTCGACCAACATCAGCTCCGGCCAACAACCCGTCGACTCCAACAACTGCTCGCACGTCACCTGGTCGACAGTTGGCAACGGAGCCTGCCGTTGCTTCGGCCGCCAGTCAGACGGGCGGCTCGATGCAGAGCGCTTCTTCGTCCGGCTCTTTTTCCGCGTCTTCGGCATGGTCGCGCACCTCCGGTGCCAAATACGGCACGTCCTGTACGCTGATACCCTTTACAGCAAACCACTCGTGCACAGAGCTTCGCACGCTAGATGCGGTGAAATCTTTGCAGGAATCGACGACCAGCCGGAAGCGTTGCTGAAGCGGCCATGAATGGTAGGCGATATGGCTCGTACTGATGATGCACTGGGTCGTCATACCACCGTCGTCCGCATGTTCGTCGTCGACGCTCGTTGGTTCCGACGGCACGATGATGCTCATCGGCGCAGTCAACGGCTTCATATGGATGCGCCCGATTAGGGCACGAAAGAACCTTTCGACGTAGCTGGGTTCGGCGAGGTTTGACGCGTCCGAAACGAACACGTTGAGGGCAATGAGACGACCGGCGTCCAGATGCATCGTATCCCTCCCGCGACGGTGGTTAGTGCTGGAAAGATAAGTAGTTAGGCCGTCTGTTGTAGTTTCGATAAGATCTGTCCCATCGCCGGCTCCGTGAAATCCCACTTTGCCAACCCGCCCCACTGCAGCCCAATCTCAAATTCAATTTCGAGCGGGCACGACCACTCAACACCCCAGGTCTGGTTCACTACTTCCATCACGTCCGTCGTGAAACACTGCTCCGCCACCGCTATCGACTCCCGCATCTCAGTAATCGGCACCTGATAGACGCACGAGTCATGAACGACGTTCTGCAGGAGCCAAGCTTTCGAGTGCTTCTCGATGTACTGGCTGAACAGCGTGCTGGCTAGAAACGTGACGTCGCTTGAAAAACCTTGAATCGGGCTGTTCTTCGCCATACGATCGCACTCGCTGATGACTCGCCGGTCGTCATGCGGAAGCTCGTACAAGGGCGTTTCTTGCCGACCCCACACGACGTAGTTGGGCAGACGGCGGCGACGCCCTAGCGGGCTCTCGATGTACCACTTCTCGCGAGCGATAACCGGGCAGCGCTGCAACCACGCCCAGCCAACCGGGAACGCTGCAGCGAACTTGTCCGCCAACTCTCGTGCCTCGTCCTCCGTCTTCTTCAACTGCGCACCAATCGATTTGAGGCCGCGCCCATAGAGCAAACCGAAAACCAAACTTTTTGCGGCGTTCCGCTGGTTCTTATCCACCCGATCGACCGGAATGTTGAACATCAACGCTGCCGTATTTTTGTGTAGGTCGCCCTCGTTCGCCGCTTTCGCTTTCAACTCCGGGCGCGGGGCCGCCCGGTATTGCTGCCGCATTTCGTAACCGCGCAACAACGCTTTCGCCAAGTCAGGACACTTCGACAAGATGCCCCAAATCTTGACCTCCGCCGTCACGTAGTCAAGCTGCACGAGACAGTTGCTGACCGGCGCTTCCGCGCGGCCACTCAGGTCGGGCGGCCCCTGCGTGAAGTCAATCTTGAACGACTTTTGAAGCCCCGGCTGCTCAGCCTGCCAGATGTTCTTGATCGCTGCCTTGGCAGGTGAATCGCCACGTACCTGCTGTTGCATGTTCGGGTTGGCAGCCGAGCCTCGACCCGAGACGGTCGTCGTAAACGAAATGTCGCAACGGACCCGGCCGTCCTGGCAGTCCTCGTGCTGGTAGCGCGGGTCAATGTACTCGATCAGCTGCTTCACGTAGGCGGAATGCAACTTCGCCAACCCGCGCCGCTCCTGCACCAACCCCACTTCTTCGATGTCGCCGTACGCTTGAAAGAACGCCTTGCCGACCGACGGCGCACCACTCTTACCAACGGCCAGCGGCTCCAAATTCAGCTCATCGACCAACCAGGCACGAGCGTGGTCGTTCTTGTTCAAGTCCAAGATCCACGGCATGTCAAAGATAGGCGGGTTGCCGTGACTCTTCTTCATTACCAGCTTCTCGTTCGCCCGCTGCGCCGTCTTGATGCCAGGCAGCACCCGTTCATCAATCTCGTTCAAACGAGAGATGATGGGCGAACGGTCCGGGTCCTGCAACATCTTCAGATGCGACAAGTTACCCCAAAAACCGTTCCGCTCCAACACGCTCAGTAACCGGAACGTCGGCCCAAACAAGTGCTCGAGCAACCGCAACGCTTTCTTGCCATAACGTTGCAGGGCCGCTTGCTCGTAAAGCGCCTGGAACAGCCGCCACGTTACCTGAACGTCCATGCCGCCATAATCCGTCAGGTTCGGCTGCCAACCTGCCTGGCCGACCGGTACGTCGCATTCGAGCGGCAAACGCAGCAAATTGCCTTCAGCCCGAGCCATCAACGTCGCGTCATCGTAGTGGTGGAAGCCCAGATAATGCCGGGCCAACCGCTTCAATTGATACGAGCCCTTCTGCGACGTACCGTTTTCATCCAGCAGGTAGGCGAACGCGCCCGTATCAAGCATCGGTGCGTTCGAGAACGTACGGGCAATACCGTCACCAACGTCGAGGACGTGCTGACCGATTTGCGTCTGCTCGAATTTGCCGAAATGCGTCAACCAGGCGGGGAAGCGTGGCTTCTCGGTGAAGAGCCGGCGCAGCAACCCGCGTACAAGCTTCAGTTCCGACGGGTCGAACGGCGTCTCCGGATGGTCGAGCGGCACGCAATAAGCAACATCGCCGTCCCAGCAGAACTGCAACATACCAAGTCGATTGCCGTAACGTTTGTTCAGGTTGCGTGTCTCAACGTCAAGCGCTACGTAGTCGGTGACGTCGTGCAGCAACGTGTTGACCAGCCGTTCGACTTGGCCGACCGTTTTGATGCAGCGGGTCGTACCGATTCTTGTCCAATTGGGTTGTGGGCGCCAGCCGGCGGCCATCCGCAAGCAGAACTGCAAGTCCGTGAAGAAGATGGGGATGGCTGACTTTTTGCGACCGACGTATGCTGGATGCCAGGTCGTGAAGACGATGCGTTCGCGGCCGGCTATCCAGCTGGTGCGCCAGCGACCTCGTTCTTCGTGCACGGTCGGTCTGTCAGGCAGGAGCAGGTCGACGGCGGTCGAGCCGAGTAGGCAGATGACGTCCGGGTCGAGCGCTTCGATGTCGCGCATGAGGAAGTGGTTGCAGCAGTTCACTTCCTTGGTCGACGGCTTGCGGATCTCGTTCGAGTCGTCGAGCGGTAGGCAGCGCGTCACGTTGCTGAACGCCAGGTTCATGTTGGGCCGTTTGGCGTATTGGATGGCGCGGCGCAGCAACGTGCCTGATACACCGATGAACGGGCGTTCTCTTTCTACTTCCGTTTTGCCGGGCGCTTCGCCGACGAACAGGATGTCGACGGTGTTGTCTTCGCGGCTGCAGACCATTTCGGCGGGCGTACAGTCGCGCCGGCCGTACAGCGGGCACGATTGGTCGTGGCAATCGAGCGTACGGAGCTGCGACCTCATTCGACCACCAGCCAAAGCGCTGCTATGACGTCTTCCCAACTCTCGGCTGATACGACATGGTCGATACGAGTCCCACCGCGCGGCTTGACCGTGATGGTGACGCCATGCGGGCAGACAGAGACGACGCGGTGCAGCTGGTGGGTGCCTGGGTTGAACAGCCGATCGCCCGGTTTCAAGCTACCGGAGGTAATGCGAACAAACGACTGGGTTGGTGCTAGCCGGCCGTCACGAGTCGCGCAGCCAGCGCCTGTGATGGTAACGTCTACCGGGACGTTGATGTTGGATGAGCCACCGTGCATGTCTGCTGTTTACAGTTGCGCCGGACCTGGACGATCGCACTTCACTCATCTTTTTTTTCTTCACGAGTTTTCGTCTCGGTCGGACGGCGCACGGTCGTATCGGAGCGTTTCGGTCAGCGGGTGGAACGGCTTGCCGTCCAGAAACGACGTGCACGCAACTTTTCTCTGTTTTCGCTTTGTTGCAGGCGGAGAGTCGGTCAGGCTGCGCTCTTGACAAGCTTTACGCTCTGTAGATATTTAGAATGTAGCATTGATGAACTATGATGGAGGTAACGATGAGACGTTTGACAAAGCAGCAGACAACAACGGTGCTGCGGGAACTGCCGGACGGCACCGAGGTTGAGATCGAAGTCGAGTGTTCGGTGTCGCGATGCGAACCGCAGTGGTTCAATGCGTGGGAAGGCGTCGGGCACCCGGGCTCCGGGCTGGATGTCGATGTGCTGCGGGCGACGTTGGACGGTAAGGATGTAGAGCTGACGGATGATGAATGTGAGCGCGTCGAGGACGAAGTTGCCGAAACGGCAAGCGTTGGAGGAAGGTGTGGCGTACGATAGCTGGCTGGACGCATGGGGCGTTACGGTTGAACAGATTGAGACGGAACGCCCCCTTATGATAGCTATGATAGACATCGACGCGCTAGAAGAGCTGCCTGAAAAGCCGGACCTAACGTGACGTTCACTGCGACACGACAATTGCGTACACATCCTTGACGCGCATGCGGTGACGTTGTGGCAGCATCCAGTCGACGCCGCCGACTTTCGGCTCGACGACCAGCAGCTTCGGTGCCGTTTCGCCGTGCCACGTTTCGTCGAACATGCCGGGCAGCAATGGGTTGAGCTTTTGGAAGCACATCGGTCGGATGGGGTGACAGAGGAAGCAGCCGGACGACTGACCGACGCGCGTCTCGTGCACCAAATCGACCAACCACCATTCGGCGTCGACCGGTTGGCGCACATGCTCCCGTGCGGCCCACGAGTCTTCGATCATCACCAGCTTGCCTAGCGTCTTACTAATCAGCTGGTTTCGATCGCTGCGGTGGTTGATGTGATTGTCGTAGAACTTGATGACGGTACGAATCGGTAGGTATTTGGGACTGCGAACATCCGGGTACATGGCTTACTCGCAATGCCAATTTTGCGTCTTAAAATGGCAGGTCGTAGTTGGTAGATCGGACGTGTAGTAACAGACCGCTGCCCGAAGCTGGTATCGTCTGACGTAGCCGAACCGTGATAGCTTGACCGATCGTACTGGTACGATTGCCGTCCAACAAACGGACGACCAATCGAGCGGCCGTACCGTCGGCCGTCGTCGGTGCCGTTACGGCCGATTCGGTTACAATCGCAACGTTGTCGATGTCGAAAGCCTCGACCAAGCTGACGGCATAACCGGTCGTCAACGGTATGTAGTCGACGGCCACAACTTGGAACGGATCTTCCGTGACGGCGAAACTGTAGAGCGTATCGGCAACGCCAGAAGCACCGCCGCTGTTGGCCGCTAGTTTCAAGGCGCCGCCGTACGTGACGTCAGATATGTCGACCGCATGGCCGGCGTCAACAGCTGCGAACGTCACGATTTGCGTCGAGCTATCGAGAACGAACTGGTTGGCAGCCGGCGTACCGGCCGACAGCCGCTCCATTTGCTGGCCGGTCGTATGGTCGTAGATGCGAACCAACTGGTCAGCATAGGCGAGCAGTCGAGACACATGGACGGCCCCGATCGAAAGCTGATAGAGACCGGTGCTCGGAATCGTCTGACCGATCAGTACGTTAGGGGACGAGCCGACCGTGACGTTCGGGTCCGAAACAACCAGGTCAGCATCCGTCGGACCAAATGACTCACGCGTCAAGTTGGTGGGACGCAATTGACCGACCCGGTTGGCAAATACCATCGAGGCTGTGAGCGGTACGGAACCGCCTGCATAGCGGACCCAACCGAGAATGACGCTATCGGATAGCGTCTGAAACAAACCTCCCCGTAGCTCCAACGTCGCTGCCGTCCCACCGATGATGTCTTCGTCGATGTGTTCGTAAGCAAGCGTGTAGTCGGCGGAACCGAACGTCGTCGGGACGGTGAAGCTCGTCTGCTCCGTCTCTTCCAAGATGATGCCGTTCTCGAAGATGACGGCATGCGGTTGTACGAGCAACTGGTCGGGAGCGACGGCCAACAAAAAGGGGGCGGGCGCTCGTAGGACTTGCGGCGCTGCCAATACGGTGTTGACCGCCTTGACTTTCGATGCGTTGGCGTCGGCGCCAAAGTTGATGTAGCGACGCTGCGACATGCTAGCTCCTTTACACCACTACGTCGCCGAAGCCGCCGTCGGTCGCGGCCGCGTAGTACGACAGGTCAACGATCCATTCGACCCACCAGGTCGTCGAGCCGATAGTGGCGCTACGCGTCAGGTGCGCGACCGCATGATCGACGAACCGTTCGACATGGATGACGTCCAGGCCGGTCGAGCCAGCTGCCAACCCATCGGTTGCCGAATAGGCGTTGACGTTGATGCTGTAGTTGCCGGACAGCAACGATTGACCGAACGGCAACGCCACCTTATGCGTCTCGCCCGAATTGATGGCAGCCGTATAGACGCGGCGACCCGTAAACGTTTGGGCGCCGCCTATCTGGCTGAATTGAATGGCGGCGACACCGACGGTCGATGCTTTGACACGTAGCTGGAACTTGAACGCCAAATCGTCCGCAATGGCAATCCGGTAGTTGGCACCGTTGGCGGCCGGTAGGGCCGTCACGGCAGCCCAAGCCGTCCAAGTCGTCGGGTCGGTTGTCGTCGACCATCGATACTCTACGTTCGGCGCGACACCGTCTGCGTTGTTCAACAGGTAGCGTTGTGCGTCCTTGCCGAACAGCGTTACATGCACGCTACGATTCGCGCCCGGCATCAACCGAACGGCATGGCTGACGTAGCGGTCCTGCGTCAACCCGAGACCGGCTGCTTCACCGAGCGGCTGTTCCGGTAGGCCGGCGCTCTTCAGACCGTCGTGGAATTTCCAGTAGCGCAGCGGGTCGTCGAGACGAAAACGATGGGGGTCTCGTAGGTCGTCACCCAGCAGCTCGAGCGTGTCGGTACTGCTGGTCGCCGCCAGGTTGGCCAAGATGGCTTGCGCCGCCACCTTGACGATTGACGTGTCGGTCGGCACGCCGATGTGTGAACCGATCGGTCTGGCATCTTGGATCCGGCAGATACGACCACCATCCCACATGACTTCCGCGAGCGGACATGCGTCTCGTATCACATCCGTCTGCGTCGGGTCCAGTTCCGCATAGACGCAAACGGCCGTGCTAGGACCGTCGGCCGTACGAGTCACGACCGTCAGACTGGCGGCAGCAGCGAAGACCGTGTCCGTCACTTGGAAGTTGAGATGATTTTCCGTACAAGTCCCGACGACCGGCGACGCATAGTTGGTGAAGTCGAACGTCACGTCTTCCGTCACGCTGTTACCAGTCGTATCCGTGCCGGCTAGACGAAGCGTCACGACCGTCGACGCGTTCAGATTGACGCTCTGCAGACCGACCCGTAGCCTGGCGGCCCCGAGCATTGCCGTTTCGAATGCGAAGACGCTCGTACCAATGTCGTCCAGCTTGGTCGCGCACAAGATGTGCTGCGGCGTCGTCAACAAGTTGCCTTCTTCATCGACGAGCACGCGGTACCGTTTGGGAATGGCCGGGGCGGTGCCGAGCGATATCTTGGCGCGCGAGTTGCTGAATTGGTCGATGAACTTCGGCTGAATTTCCGTATGGCCGCGGCCGCCCGCTATCAACAGCTCGTACGTCGTGTTGGGCTGACGGACGTGCACTTCATCGTTGATGAGGCTGTCGGGCAACGGCTCGCCGGCATCGACAGTCGTGTAGAGGATGCGCATGCCACCAGACGGAATGATTTCGTCTTGATGAAACAACAGGATGTTGGAGTGCGGCATCAGCTCGACGCAGATCTCGTTCTCCGGGTCGGGCAACGAGTAGCAGCCGAGCAGTCGTACTGGATAGCGGGTCAGCTCGATGTACAGCTGTGATAACGTACCCGTCACCCCACCAGTCGTATCGGTCTTTAGTCGCGTAGCCGTAATGGTTTCGAAGCAGATGCCACCCGGTACGCCTGGTACGTCCTGGTCGCGACCGATGATCATGCCGTAGTTGACGAGCTGGTCGTACAGCGACAGGGCGCCTTGCGACAGGTCGTTGAGACCGAGGTTGTGGGGCGTGTCGCTCGAGCCAGTTCCAACCCAGGCACGATGCGCAATATCGACCGGACTGAACCACGGACGGTTGACCGATAGGCCGGTATGCGACAGGTCGACCGTCACCTGTTGGCCGGCCGTATTGTCGGCAGCGACGACCGTGACGAACGCGATGACGACGATGTCGCGGCGGCGTTCCGGGGGGAACAACGTATCGCTCTGCCAGTCCGTCAGAGACACGACGTTCAGAATGGTACGAACGCTCGGCTCGGTGTTGGTTTCATCGGCAATACGGGTGCGGCGCGCTTCCGTCGTATTGTAACGGGTCTTGTCGATCGTATCTTCGTCCTCGACGACCACATGTTCGACGAAGACGACGTTCTGCTGTCCGATCGTCGTACGAGCCATCTCGACAGACGGTACGGCAGCCGTCAGCGCGATGCGCATGCCGCTTTCCGAAAAGCAGACGCCCGGATAGACGTCGATGCGCATCGAATCGTTGGCGTTGCGCTCAACGTAGAACGGGTCACTCGTAGCCGTTGCGTTGATCGGGTCGCTCGGCGATAGAATGCCGAAAGCAGCACCTGACGTGCGATACGTCCCGATCGTGGCGAGCGTGCGATTACGGAATTCGTCCGTATAGGTAGCTTCCAGATGACCGAGGTCATCGATCGTCAAGGGCGTTCCGTAGTTGAGACCTGGTAGTCGCGGCATAGCTCTTCCTAGAGGTGAACGACACCCTGATTATAAGCTGTGAAATCGTAGCGTGCGCCAATGTCATCGAGCGTAAAGAAGTACGGTTTCAGCATCAGACTGCCCGCCTGCCAGATGTTGTCGCCGTAAGCAGTCGACGTGATTTGATAGACCAGCTGGGCGGCCGCCGACGTCGTCGTCAACCAGTCGTTGAACGCTACCTCCGAACCAGCCCTCTCGGTACGAATCGCAATCTCGATGCGAGTCGCCGCCTGCTCGGACGAAACGGTACCAACAGTCACGCGTTGAAGCAGATTGGCGCCGAGCGAAAACGTCCGATACTCGTTCGGAAGGAAAGCGACACGCAAAACCGTCGTGTCGTTCGAAATGACGGGAATTTCCCACTCGGTACCAGGAAGAAAGGCAGGCACCAACTCTTGCGTGATGGCAAAATGACCGTCCGAATCTGTCACGGCTGTGAAACGACCGTCGCGCATCTGTACGCTGCCGGCAATCACGTTCCAGAACAGCAGCGACTCGTTCGGAATCGACATGGCCGTCACGGCGCTGTTCTTGCCGACCGACGCGGGACTGAAGAAGCCGGG
>Ga0255045_10000020_pt1 | contig 26315 bp, 27 predicted proteins | sample BC1_12_23_MG_FD_183652 | JGI IMG/M metagenome (GOLD analysis project Ga0255045, IMG submission 183652) | Seawater microbial communities from Strait of Georgia, British Columbia, Canada - BC1_12_23 | ecosystem: Environmental > Aquatic > Marine > Strait | place: Canada: British Columbia...
CCGTAATAGTCGATCGATAGGTTGACATCCTCCCCGCCCTGAAGGGCGGGGATTCCAAATACCGAGGTACTTGGTGGTTCCTGCTTCGCAGTCCGCTGCCCAGGGGAATTGGTGGCTTGGTTTTCGCCGTAAATGCCCCGAAGGGGCTTTTACGGCTGCGAACCAACGCAAAACCCCCAGGTCTCATACAAACTCCACAGGCTTATCATCCCGCCTGCCCGGCGGTAGGCTCGGGCCGGCTTGCGCCGGAACGAGCGATGCTGGTATAGCGAAGTGGGCGTGAAAATACAACACGAATCAATAGGCGCGCCTTATATCCCCGCCCTGAAGGACGGGGATATACGGCGCGCTCGGTAAAGCTGCTGCAAGGAGGAAACGAATGACGCGTGCAGTCATTGCCGCCGCTATCATGCTGTCCATCGCCTGTAGCGAGACGAAACCACCACCGACGACCGTTGTCGTGCAGGCGCCGCCTCAACCGGCGGCACCGGCAGCACCGGCAGCCGCCGCTATGCCGATCGGGCCGGCCGCGCCCGGTCAGTACACGAACCATATCGGTAATCCGCAGACTGGTCATTGGGATCAACAGGGCCAGTGGCAATGGAACGACCCCAAGTCAAAAGAGGCTAGCTCGACGTTGGGCTACCTGGCAGCTGCCGGTGCCGGGGCGGCCGGGGGGGCCGCGCTCGCATACCTATACACCAAGAAGAACTTCGAGAAGCAGAACCCGACGGGCTGGAGCGAGCAGTCGCAGCAGAAGACGGTCTCGACCTATTTGGACAAGCGTGGCCAGCCGATTTCGGAAGCGGAGTATCGACGTCGACGCGAGCAGTCGGATCGTGACCGAGAGCGCTACCACGAGCGGCAGAAAGCGAAGCTGGCGGACGAGCGCAAGCAGTTGCAGCAGGAGAAGGATAGGCTGAAGCAGCGGGAGCGCGACACGACGCCGACTCCGGCGAAGCAGGAGCCGCTACGAAACGTGCAAGGCGAGCAGCAGAAGCGCCTCAAGATCAATCGTTGGAAAAAGCGCCGTCGTTGACTTCCCGCTAGAGACCCGTTAGCCGCTCGGTCATGAGCAACAATTGGGGTCTGGTGGTCGAGCGATCGTTAGCGATCGTTCTGTTTCTCTTGTGCGAGCTGCTCAGCATCGCATTCACGATACGTTTCGCGTCCAGCCTGGCGCCCGGATTCGAACCGGTCGTCGTCGGTATCGTACTGGAGCTGGCCAAGCTGACCTACACGGTCATGGTCGTCAGTCGTCATTACGAGCGGCAGTTCGCTACCATGACGGTCGCGGCCGTCTTGATGATCGCGCTCTCCAGTCTCAGCGCCTTCGCCAGCGCGTCGTTTTTCGGTTGGACGACTGGCAGTCAGGCGAAGCAAGCGATCGCGACGAACGACCGAGTCGCGCAGCTCGATCGTCAGGTACGGAAACTGGAGCGTGAGCATTCGCTACTGATACAGGCGGCGGAAGCCGATTTGGCCAACAACTACCGGTCGCGAGCCCTCGACGCACAGGACAAGTTGGTCGAAGTCCGACGGGCGCTCGACCAGAAGGGTGCCCAGCTCGACGCGGCCATCAAGGCAGCGCCCGTCACCGGCATATCCGCGTGGGACAGGTTGCTCGAGCGACGTCGCTTCGCAACCGTCCTATGTCTGGCCATCTTGCTTGAAATCATTGGGTTTGCCGCCCTACAGCTCGCCTGCTCCTGCCGTCCAGTCGTGAACGAGTCGCACCGGTCAAGTGGTTTGGTTGTGAGGCGTCGCTCAGTCACCGACGGTCCGGTCGCGAAACCAAGCCCAGCCGACCAGTCGCATGAGCCCAGCAGTCCGGGGATGGAGAACCCTTCAGTCGTAAGGAGACGAGTCGCGAAACCAAGCCCAGCCGACCAGTCGCATGAGCCCAACAGTCCGGGGGTGAGGATCCCTTCAGTCGTCAACCAGTCGGGCGATTCAGTCGCCGACGGGTTGTCGCAAAATACGATCGTCGCGCCACGTCGTTTGCATGTCGTCCGAAACGGGGACTATCGAATCGCACAATTGAGCTGTGACGCGTTAGAGCAGCTAAGGTCCGGCCAGGTCCGACCGGCCGTGAAAGACGTTCGCGACGCTTTGGGAGTCGGGCAGGCGATTGCCCAACAGGTCATGCATCGGTTGGTTGCCGAGGGGTCGTTGGTACGAAGTGGGCGTCGCTACCAGCTGCCTTGATGGTCGTGACCGAGCGCGCCGCAAAGCCCCGTCCTTCAGGGCGGGGAGGATGTCAACGTACCCGGGTTCGAACCGGGATGCTCGCAGAGCACGGTGTTTGAGACCGTTGAGTATACCTATTCCTCCATACGGCCATTATCCAGTCTGTTGCAGAAACGATAGCTACTCGTTGTCTTCTTCCCCGTTTGGTACTCACGCAATATGAACGCAAGCTCAGCCACGACCGGCCGCAACACATCCTCGACCGGGCACTGCGCCGCAGTCGTCGATTGCATGGCTGCGTCCTTTACGATCTGATAAGGCAACAGATCCAATATCTGTCCGATGAAGCACTCCAAGCGCTTGTATTGAACATCATCTTCAGCACATTCTAACGCCATCATTACCTCCCGAGCGCGCCGTAAAGCCCCGTCCTTCAGGGCGGGGAGGATGTCAACGTCCAGTCATACGTAACAGCCCACACAACCGGTGGGCGGTAAGGCGAGAACCGCGCGCCACGATCGTATCCTATTCACGTATTTTCATACGATCCAAGATAGGCGATCGTGGCGCCGGTGTCAAGGGCACGGGTAACCGTTACTTCTTCGTCTTCTCGTCTATCTGTAGCGCATCTTTCGCTTTCGAATGGAGACGCTTCCAGAGAGCACGAAATGTATCAGGGATGGCGGCCCCTATAGCAATCCCGATCACCAGGTAGATGAGTCCCGACATACTAGTCCTCGATGGCGGCCGTCAATACCTCCGTCAGCGTCATACCCTTTTCTTCGATCTCGGCGAACGTCTTCGTGTCGACGATGTCGAACTTGGCGCCTTCCGCTTCCAGGCCGTCGTCCAGATATTGGAGAAACTGCTGGGCCGTCTGGTCCTTACCGATTTGCAGAAATGAGATGGCCAGCTCAGCGTCTGCGTCCATCTGCCCGGTCACTTCCTTGATGACACGGGAAACAGCTTGCCGGTCGTTCGGCTCGCCGTCCGTTATGACCAGCACGGTCTCGCCGTTCTTCAGATCACCCGCCTTCTTGCGCGCAGCCCAATGCTTGAACACGTCGCTCAAGACACCAGCCGTATCCGTGGTACCGAACGGCTCGTGCTCGGCGAAGATCTGGGTGACCTTGTCGGGCGTGACGTTGTCGTGACGTTTGAAACTGCTGCCGAACATGTAGACGGTGATGCCGTCCGGGTCAAACGTCGCGCACTTGCGCGCAATCGCTTCCGTCCCCTCCTGCGCCCCCTCCCAACGCGTCTTGCCCCCAGGACAGTCATTCATACTCATCGATCCCGACTTGTCGATGACGATCGTGTAGTCTCGGTTTGCCAACACTCTTGCCTCCTGTTGTGGCCTTGCGGCCGTTTTGTCATTCAGCTCGAAGTAGTCGTGCAGCTCCTCCATCAAATCACCAACCAGGTGATGACGTTCAGGCAGCACGCTGATCTCGAGCGCTTCAATTCGTTCGCGCAACCGATCGGGCGGCCTGCGCTTGACTGGTACGCATGCTGAAATGAACTCCACCAGCTCATCATACGCAGCATGGTCTGTTTCAACCTTGTTGCCGTAGACGATGATGTCGCCGTTGCTGCACAGCCGCAACAACTCGTTGCCGCCAATCGTGAAGACAAAGAACGCATCGAAATCGACCACATCATCCGTCATAGGTCGTGACCACGCACCTGCTTACGACCGTTCGCACGCGCACGACCAGCCGCTTCTTTGATCATGTCACTGACCTTCGCATCCAAAGCTGCGCTCAAGTCACGGGCCGTCTGGTGATTCAGCTTCCTGATACGTCGCTTCAGTTCCATCGTGCAGATTACGCTCGTCGTGGTCGCTGTCGCTTCGTCTGCCATCACGTCCCTCCAACGGCGGCACGGCGTTCCAATACGCTTCCAGCCGTGACAAATGGTGCTCTCGCATGAACCTATCAAGCTCTCGTGCTATCCAATCCTGCCAGCTGGGATCCTGATTGAGCTTAACTGCGTGCATCGTGACGACCAGCTTGCCATTATACGGCTCTTCTCTCACCATTTTGCCCGCATCCTCATCGCTAACGTACAGCGTAGTCTGACCATCGAAATCCATGTCGGTTGCCTCCTAAGCCCCGCTTTACAGGCACACCAGAGTCTCGATTTTCGAAGGAAAAATCTCAAACACACGCTTCGACCACTCGCCAGAAGCTGTCTTAGGCTTGACGTACATCCGATAGTACGGTTGGCCGTCGATCGGTTTGACATCCACGACCTGCATGTGCCGCTGCAAGTACCAGGCGGAGCGGTCGAAAAGCGGCTCCACAGCCGACCTGATGAGATCGCCAACCTTGAACCGGCAACATCGCTGAGCACGCGCTACCCGTAAGTCTGCCAACAACTGCTGTGTCGCCGCGATCCGCTCCGTCAGTTCCTCTATGTCTCGCATCACATCCCCACAAGATAGTAGCCGACCACCACCAGCGCCAAAGCCTTGATGACTAATAGCCATATATGATGGATCATCCGATCGCGGATCTGCGGACGTGCCATACCGAAATCGTCGCGCAGTTCCCGCCCGTTACGAAGCAACCGATCGATATCCGGCACCAACACCAGAATGGCAAGCACCAGATATAGGGCTACCAACAGACCATACATGACCCCTCCGGCCAGCTTGGTTGAGTAACGGTACCTTGACTCCATGTCAAGCATCTTCTAGACTTTCAGGTGTTGGGCGAGGAACCGCTGACGGCCGAGCGACTGACGCGCGGGCGTCCGGGTGGTCCGGTGTGACTGTGCGGAGAGCGTGGGACGACTTGCTTCTCGTGCCGTCGGTCAAGAAGATCCGGCGCGTGAAACTGGAAAATGACGCGTGAAAGTGAAACTTACCGGCCACGAGACGACAGTGCTCAAGCGGCTGTGGCAACTATCGAATCGCGGGGAACGCTACGTTCACCATGACAACTTGAAACGGATCCGCACGCATACGGGCCGACAGCTCGTCGGTGTGCTCGGCTCACTTGGGCGCAAGGGGCTCGTACGCCGTGGCGATATGTTTCCTGATATATGCGTAACATGCGCTGGCGCCCAATGGGTGGCTGGGCCGCACGCGAAAACAGCGTGTTTTGGGTGCGCGCTATGCGGGTCCGAGTAGGAACCGCGATGCGAAGGGATGCGACGCGTAGACGTGTCCCGGGTGAGACTTGAAACATGGGGGGGTTGTGGTTATGCGAGTCGTATGGTATCATGACAACTGTTGGGATGGGTTTGGGGCCGCCTATGCGGTCTGGAAGCGGTTCGGTTACGTGGGCGTCGTCTATCAGGGCGTCCGACACGCCCGGCCCGTCCCCGACCTACCGAACGTTCAGGTTGATGAGTTGTGGCTGCTCGACTTCACGTATCCTCGTGCTGAGATGGAACGGCTGCGCGGGCTCGTGCCGCGCATGACCGTCATCGACCATCACGTGACGGCCGAACGGGAACTGGAAGGTTTCGAGTGTGAGACGAAGATTTTCGACATGGAACAGTCCGGCAGCTACCTGACGTTCCGCTACCTCCGGCCAGATCTGGCGGCCGAAGATGTGCCGCTACTCTTCGACTACCTGCAGGACCGCGACCTTTGGCGGTTTGAACTGCCGCATAGTCGTGAACTCAACGGCTATATCAAGTCGTTTCCCTATAAGTTTGAGATCTGGGCAGAGATCGAAGCAGCCTTGCAGACTGATTTTCAGCGTTGCGTGCAAGAGGGCGCGGCCGTCTTACGGCTGCAAAAACGGACGGTCGAGATGATATGCGACCAGGTGCGTTTCGAGAAGCTTGGAGACTACCTGGTACCAACCGTCAACGCGACTGCCTTCTGGTCGGAGGTCGGGGAAGAGTTGCTGCGTCGGTTTCCTGACGACCCGTTCGTCGCATCCTACTACGACCGTGACGACGGTACCCGCTACTACTCGCTACGGTCACCCGACCGATTCGATTGTAGCGAGGTGGCGCGCAAATTTGGGGGTGGCGGTCATCGCAAAGCTGCCTCCTTCACGCTGGAAGTTGAAAGTGCCCACATTGCCCGATTGTACCGAGAGAGAATGACTAGCCGCTCTGCTACCTAGTCGAGCAGATGCGGGACGACCGCTTCAGCGATGACGATGTCGTCGTCTCTAGTTCTTGTGGTCCTGCTCTTCAATCGGTTCCCACCACTCCGGAGGTTCCTTACCCTTCGGCCAGCCAACCTGTCGCACCAAAGACTGGATAAAGAAACGTATCCGTGGTGTCAGGTCTTTCCGCCCGCACTCTATCTGAAGAGCGTCGAGTAGTTGATGACAACGCGCCCAATCCAACACGATTCGCTTCAAGCCATGCTTCACCTATCTAGCTTACCGTATCAGCAACAGTATTGGTCTTCTTCTTCGGCGCTATATCGGTGCTGAAATGCAACCGAGCCGGCCCATCTCGACAGGGCTGGTGTGGCACGCCTCCGGGGAGTAGCGCTCGTTCTGGTCGGGCGCTACTCCAACTTACATTGATAATGCCTGCTTCGTACGAGTCATCAGGACAACTTTTGACGAAGGTGCTCTTCTTACGTACGAAGCAGGTCGTCACTTCGACCTGGTGGATGGTGTGTGACCGGGCAATTGGAACCGCTCCGCCACCGTCTCGAACAGCCAGTCGTCCCACCACTTCCGATCGCAACTCCCCGGCAGCGTCGACTCGGCTGCCAAAGCCTCGCACTCGCCAAGCAAAGCGTCCAACCGCAGCCCGACGTTTTTGTACGAAAGTTCGCCCATCTTGATGGCACGAAGAAGGGAAGCTTCCGGTAGCGGGTACGAGAACATACCATCTCTCAGGATGCGCCGGACCTGGTAGCCGGCGCGGAAAGCGTGCGACACCGCCTTCCAATCGACGCCCTCGCTCGTTTCAGCCTGCCGAGCACGTTCACCATACGCTTGTACGAAACACGACAGCGTCTCGATGTGCTGACGAACGCGGGCGGTATCTATCAGCTTGCGGCCGCAGACCTGATAGAGCCGATGCGGGTGGCGAGGGTCGCTGGCCGGTAGCTTATGCAGGTGCTCGCCTTCCGGCAACGACTCCCACATGTCCGCCAGACGTGCATCGGGCGGTTGCTGCTCCAACAGAGCCAGAACCCGCTTCGCGTCGGCCAACCGACTGCCCTTGACACCGTATTTTGATGCTTGACGCCGTGCGTAACCGACGAACGCGTTGAGGTTGCGCGTGTAGAAGCGATGCCTGTTTTTGACCAAACGACCCCATAACGGTGACGAGACTTCCAACGCACTGTCGGGAGCGTGCAGCATGTCGAGCGCCGCTGTCTCGCCCTGGCAGGCCAACCGCAAGAAGTAGTGGAGCGAGTAAATTTCGCAATCGACGTCGTCGGCCGTGTTCTTTGACACGCAATCGCCCGTCGAACTGTTGTACGATTTCGGGACGCGGCCCAGAAAGATTTCGTGGGCCGTCGGCATGTAGACGCCCTTGTAGTCCCGGTCGCTCGTCGGCGTCGCCGTCCCATACAGATGGCTCCCAAACACCATCTTGACGATCAAATCCATCCGTACCTCCAAAAGCCTTACGTACAAGCAAAGTACAAGAAGTACAAGCTGAAACCGGGGGACCCGATGGCTCAGATCCGAATCAAAAACTTGACGCAGCGCCGTGTCTACATCCCGGTCCCGATTGGCATCATGATTGGGCCGCATCAGGAAGTGACGCTCAGCAAGATTTCTGATGATGTGATGGCGCAGTCAAAGAAGGTATCGCTCCTTGTCGAGCGTGGCATCATCCAGGTCGACATCCAGCCGCAAGACCCTTTGATCGTCGATACGCTCGAGACCCGGTTCCTCGGCGGCGGCGGCCTGGCGGCGCACGCCATTACGCACAATGTCGGCGGCGTCGACGCAATCGACGTCGTCAACCTGCGTGGCATCGGCGGCGCGGCCGGCGAAGTCCTAACGGCCGATGGTATCGGCGGCCTCACGTTCTCAACACCCGGCGCCCCCGGCGCCCACGCGGCTACCCACCAGCACGGCGGCGTCGACGAAGTGGCCACGATAGCGCCGGCCGCCAACGCCATCCCAAAAGCCAACGCCGGCGGCGACCTCGACGGCGGCTGGATGCCCTACGGAACGAGCGCCGGTACCGTCACGGAAGGAAACGACTCGCGTATCCCGACTCAAGCCGAGAATGACGCGCTGCAGGGTACCGTAGGGTCCCCGTCGAACGCCAATCGGTACGTGACGGATTCGGACCCCCGCAATACCAACGCAAGGGCGCCGACCACACACGCCAGTAGCCACAAGGACGGCGGTGCCGACGAGGTAGCGACGGCGACGCCGGCGGCCAACGCGATACCGAAGGCAGGCGGGGCGGGGACGTTGGCAGGCGGTTGGGTCACGTATGGGTCGAGCGCATCGACGGCCGCCGAAGGCAACGACAGCCGCTTCCCGACGTCCGATGAAAGCGACGCCTTGCAGGGCACGAGCGGTTCGCCGTCGAACGCCAACCGCTACGTCACGAATGCTGACGCCCGTATGACGGATGCACGCGCGCCTACCTCGCATGCCAGTACGCACGGCGACGGCGGCGCGGACGAAATTGACGTCGCCGACCTGGGCAGCACGTCAGCTCCATCGTCCGGCTACATCCCAACGTCTAACGGATCCGGTGGCTTGAGCTGGCAGACGGCAGGCGCGCCCGCATCCCACGCGTCGACTCACCAGGACGGGGGAGCCGATGAGGTGGCGACAGCGACGCCTGGCGTGAACGCTATCGTCAAAGCGGCCGGGACGGGCAAGCTAGCGAGCGGTTGGCTGGATTTCGGGACCGGTGCCGGGCAGGTCACGCAAGGCAACGACACGCGCATCCCGACGCAAGGCGAGAATGATGCGCTCGTCGGAACGAGTGGAACGCCTAGCAGTTCGAACAAATACGTGACGGACGCGGACGCACGCAACACGAACGCCCGTACGCCGACGGCCCACGAATCAACGCACAATGCTGGCGGCTCAGACGAAATGGACGCAGCCGACCTGGCGTCCGATTCGGCACCCGGTACCGGCTACGTGCTAGCGTCGGCGGCAGGCGATACGTGCGTCTGGACGACGGCCAGCGCACCGGGCGCGCACGCATCGACTCACTCGGAAAACCAATCGGATGAGATTGACGTTGTCGACCTGGGCAGCACGTCAGCCCCGGCGTCCGGCTACATCCCGACGTCCGATGGAACGGGCGGCCTATCGTGGCAGACGGCCAGTACGCCTGGACCGCACGCATCGACTCACCAGAATGGTGGCGTCGATGAGGTTGCGACCGCAACGGCTGCAGCCAACGCGATACCAAAAGCGAACTCGGGCGGTACGCTGAATGCCGGTTGGATTAACGATACGGCACACGGCACGCGCGGCGGCGGTACCCAGCATGCGGTCGCTACCACGTCGGTCGCCGGCTTCATGTCCGGTACGGACAAGACGACGGTCGACAATTTGACGAACCAGCTGGGCGATACGACGGAGCCGAATGGCTTCCCGGACCGCACGTCATCGCAGATATCGTTCACGGACGGGACGTTGACGTTCGCCATCCAGCCGACGGCCGCCAACTACAGCTTCTGGTCGGATGGGGCGCGCTACACGAAAACGGGTACGGATTCGAAAGTCATCACCGATACGGAAGGTGTCTGGTATTTCTATTTCGATGGTAGCGGCGTCCTGCAGGGGACGCAGACGTGGTCGGACGATCTCGTCACGCGTTACGCGCTCGTCGCCCTCGTCTATTGGGACGCGACGAACAACACGGCCGTCTATTTTGCTGATGAGCGGCACGGCATAACGATGAGCGGTGTGACGCACCGCTACCTGCATAACGTGTTCGGAGCCCAATGGGTCTCGGGGCTGGGGCTATCGCAAATCACATCGGACGGCAACGGCAATCTAGACGTTTCCGCACAGTTTGCCGTTGACGACGGCGTCATCTACGATGAAGACGTCGTCAACAACATCGTCGACGACACGCCCCAGGACCTCTACACGACTGCCGACATCCCCGTTTTCTACCGAGACGGAGCGGCCGGTGATTGGCGCAAGAAAACGGCCGACAATTTTCCGATCATCTATAGTGGCGCGCCGTCCGGCTACTCCGGCACGCTCATCCCGTACAACAACATCGTCACCGGCAACTGGACGTTGATCGAATTGGGCAACAACAAGTTCATGACGATGCACTACTTCGCGACCAACAACATCGCGGAACCAATCGTCGGTATCATCGGGCAAAACGAATACGACAGCATCAAAGATGCACGCGATGGTGTGACGTCAGAATTGAACCTGTTGCTCATCGGCTTCCCGCTCCGTGAATTCACGCCGCTCGCCACCGTCATCTACGAAACGTCGAGCGGATTCGGCAATACGCCGAAGGCTCGCGTCCGTTCGGTCGGTACGGGCGTCGACTACGTTGACTGGCGTGGCAGCGAATATACGCCGGGTGTTGGTGTAACGAACGACGTTCCTATCCATGCGGCGACTCATCAGGACGGCGGCCTCGACGAACTAGACGTTACGGACCTGAGCGGTCTGCTAGCCGACGGCCAGACGCCGTTGTCTCATGCGTCGACCCACCAGCACGGCGGGGCCGACGAAGTAGCGACCGCAACGGCGGCCGCAAACGCAATACCGAAGGCAGATGGTACCGGTAAGCTGGCGGTCGGCTGGATACCGGCTGCAGCTCCGGCGGCCCACGCATCGACGCACCAACACGGCGGGGCCGATGAGGTAGCGACCGCAACGGCGGCCGCCAACGCCATACCGAAGGCTGGTGCTGGCGGTACGTTGGCAGGCGGTTGGGTCACGTATGGGTCGAGCGCATCGACGGCCGTCGAGGGCAATGATTCGCGTGTACCAACGCAGGACGAGAACGATGCTCTGCTTGGTACGAGTGGTTCGCCGTCGAACAGCAACCGCTACGTGACGAACGCCGATGCTCGCATGACGGATGCGCGTGCCCCGACGACGCACGCATCGACGCATCAACATGGCGGCGCGGATGAGATTGCGACGCCGACACCAACATCAAACGCTATCCCGAAAGCGCAGGCTGGCGGCACGCTAGCGGGTGGTTGGGTTTCGTACGGAACATCTGCTGGGACAGCGACAGAAGGTAACGATGCCCGTATTCCAGCGCAGGACGAGAACGATGCTCTGCTTGGTACGAGCGGTTCGCCGTCGAACAGCAACCGCTACGTGACGAATTCGGACTCGAGGCTCACGGATTCGCGAGCGCCGAGCGGGGCGGCTGGCGGCCAGCTCGGCTCGACCTATCCGAATCCGGACGTTCGCGGCGTGCGTACGACGACCGGTCCAACGTTGTTGACGATCGGAGCGATTGCAGACGGTCAGTTCTTGTCGCGTTCCGGCAGCACGATCGTCGGGACGACGCCGTCGGGCGCTGGCGACGTCGTCGGGCCGGCGAGTGCGACGGACGAAGCGGTCGCTCGTTACAACTTGGCGACCGGAAAGCTCATCCAGGACTCACTCGTCACCATCAACGACGCGGGCAGCATCTCGTTGCCTGCCTCGCAAACGGTCGACGGACGGGACGTTTCGGTCGATGGTACGGCGCTCGACAATCACACGGCCGCAACGAACAACCCGCACTCCACCAGTATCGCCAACATCGGCAGCGGTACACTCGCAGAGCTTAACAGCTCCGTATCGGATGCGACGCTTGACGATTCGTCATCTTCTCGACCGCCGACCAGCCATGCGTCGTCGCACGAGGACGGTGGCGGTGACGAAATCAGTGTTGCTGGTTTGAGCGGCACGCTAGCGGACGCGCAGACGCCGAGTAGCCATGCGTCGACGCATCAGCATGGTGGTGCGGATGATGTGGCGACGGCGACGCCGGCGGCCAACGCGATACCGAAGGCTGACGGCACTGGTAAATTGGCGGTCGGTTGGATACCGGCGGCTGCCCCGGCGGCGCACGCGTCAACGCATGAGAACGGCGGAGCTGACGAGATTAGCGTTGCTGATTTGAGCGGCACGCTAGCGGACCCGCAGACGCCATCGTCGCATGCATCGACGCATGAGAACGGCGGGGCGGATGAGATTAGCGTTGCTGATTTGAGCGGTACGTTGGCGGACCCACAGACGCCGAGTAGCCATGCGTCGACGCATCAGCATGGTGGTGCGGATGAGGTGGCGACGGCGACGTCTGGTGCGAATGCGATTCCGAAGGCTAATGCGAGCGGCACGTTCAATGCTGGTTGGATTGACGATACGTCGCATGGCAATCGGGGTGGTGGTGCGTTGCATGCGGCGGTGACGACGTCGGTCAACGGTTTCATGAGTGCGACGGACAAGACGAAGCTTGACAGTGTGGTTGCCGGTTCGATCAACGGCGAGCCGACGGGCTTTCCGAACTTGACGGATTCTACGATCAGTTGGTCGAACGCGTTGTTGCGTTTCACAATTGCACCATCTGCCGCATCGTTCGACTACTACCGACACGGCACGAAGGTGACGAAGAGCGGCACCGAAACGGTCGACATCACAGACCTGACGGGCATCTGGTACATCTACTACGACGCATCGGCCGTGTTGACGGCATCGCAGAGCCTCTGGGACCTGTCGACACACGTTCCGATTGCGGTCGTCTACTGGAATGCGGTTGCGAACGTCGGCTATTTTGGCGAAGAACGTCATGGCTTGACGATGGACTGGCAGACGCACGAGTACCTGCATCACACGTCCGGTACGCGTTTCGTCAGCGGTCTCGACGTCAGCGGCTACGTGTTGGATACGGACAATGATGCATCCGTGTCGGTCGGCATATCGAGCGGCATCATCGCAGATGAGGACTTGTTCCACAGCATCACGCATGCCGCGTCACCGAGCAACCCGTTCGAACAGGTTCTAAACGACCCTGCGCAAATTCGTGTGGCTCACCGGTCCGGCACGAGCGGCGAGTGGACTTTGGATACCGCGACCGACTACCCGTTCAAGAATACGTCTTCCGGTCGCGTCAACTACAACCTGTTTAGCACGACCTGGCAGCAGGCGCAGGCTACGGACGGTTACTACATCGCCTATTGGGTTGTGGCGACCAATTTGAGGGACGGTCCTGTCATCTCCGTGCAGGGCCAGCGTGAAGACAGTACGTTTGAAGCAGCACAGAAGAACAACACACCGACGACCATCAATTTCGGCGGCTTGCTGTCGGCTGAGACGCGGTTCCTCTATCGCATCATCGTACAGACGGACGATGCGTTCGGGGGCACGCGCAAGGCCAAGCTTCAGAGCGTCGAGGACTTCCGTGCTCATGTTGGTGCGTTGGCCAGTCAGTTGGTCGACCAGTCGGTGTCGGGTAAGCCGGGTTTATTGGCTGACGGGCAGACGCCGCTCGATCATGCGTCGACACATGCGCCGGGCGGTGGTGATGCGTTGTCGACGGCCGCTCCCTCGCAAGGTATCGGTGCTGCCAACGCCGAAGGGTCGGCCACTTCGTTTGCTCGTTCCGACCACGACCACACGGTTCGTACGACGACGGGACCGACGAACCTGACGGTCGGTGCGATTGCTGACGGTGAAATATTGTCACGTTCGGGCACTACGATCATCGGTACGACAGCTGGCGACGAAAAGGTTGGCGTCACGACGAACGACACGACGCCCGACTACCTGCAGAACAAGGTAGCGGATGGTGTTGGCATCACGACGACGGTGCTGAATCCGTCTGGCGACGAAGACCTCCAGATTGCCGTCGACTTCGCAACGAACCCGCCGGCCAACGTCACGAAGGCGGCGGCCGTTACCGGCACGGTAGACCGTGCGGCTCGGGAGGACCACAAACATGACGTGACGACGGCTGCGCCAGCTGCGACGGGTGTCGGGACAACGCCGTCGGAAGGGTCGGCAACGACGCTTGCTCGTTCCGACCATACGCACCAATCGAATACGGCACCGGCCAACGTCACGAAGGCGGCGGCTGCGATCGGAACGTCCGGCGAGCCGGCTCGGGCCGATCACAAACATGATGTGACGACAGCTGCGCCTTCTACCGGTATCGGCGGGGCGAACAGCGAAGGTTCGGCAACATCGATTGCCCGTAGTGACCACAACCACGCTCTGCGCACAACGACCGGGCCGACCGACTTGACGATCGGAGCGGTTGCGGATGGGCAGGTTCTACAGAGATCTGGAACGTCTATAGTTGGTGCGGCAGTAGTAGTGTTCGGTGCCGACTATCAGTCTGCCGCCGCCCTGTCCCGCACGACTACAACTTCAGCCACAGCGCAGACAAAAACGACGTTGGCGACGACGGCTGTTACAGGGACGTATCGAATAGGGTGGACGTGCGCAATCGATACGGGCACGAAGGACAAGCTGATGACTGCCCAGTTGTACAATGTGACTGATGCGGTGATTGTAGGTACGGCACACCGATACTATTTTGGCAATATTGGAGAGCTACATCGCATAGGCGGATTCGCTGAAGTTACGATGGCCGGTGTTTCGAAGTCGTTTGCTATCCAGTTCTACAGTGACGGTACTACGACGTTGGGGATCCAAGATGCTCGAATCGAATTCTGGCGGCTCAGTTAACGGAGACAGGCATGGCAGCAACCAAGTACACGTATTCGATCGCCACCGATTTTCCTAATGAAGCGGCAGCGACGGCAAAGCTATCGAACGACATTAGGAAGAGCGACATTGCTACAGACCTCAGTCATATCAATACGGCCGGCGATGTTTGCGACATCTGGTTCGACGACGCGCTTTCGGCTGGTGACGAAACGATTCTCGACGGCATAGTGGATGCTCATGGCGGTTATGAAGAGCGTGAGCCGTTCCGCGTCGTCGAGGACCCGACGGTCGAGCCGGTGACGACCGGTACGTCAAAGGTCTTGGCAAACGACCGGCCGGCCATCGAGTTTCAAAACGGCCGAACCGGGTTCGTCGCGCTGCAAGGCGTCTGGCCGTACGAACAGTATACGGCGGCGAAGATGCGCATCACCGCCAAACTCATACTGAAAAGATCGGGTACTGGATCGAACGTACGGATCGGGGTGAAATACAAGGCGGAAACGGTTGGCGATGATACGTCCGCAGCTTTCGCCGAATCGGAGTTCGTTGTCGTAGCGGTCACGCATACGACAATCGGTGAGGTGTTCAGCGGGGTCGTTCTGCTCGACGCCGATACGTGTGAGCTTGACGACGATATCGTGCTGCATGTCGGTCGAGACGGAAACAACGAAATGGGCACTGCTACGAACGACGACATTTCCGTTCCAATCCAAATCATTGCTATCAAAGTCGAGGCAATCTGATGACGACAAACTACACGCAACCACGGATGTTCTTTCCTATCGTGTGGGGACGTGGAAACATACCGGTCGACGCAGATATCGACATCGGAATTACCGGCATGGCGAACATGAAGGAAGCGCCGGCCGCACGATTGACTTCTGTCGTCACGTTGGTCTTCATGGGCAGTGAAGTGCCGAGTGCCGGGACGATCACAGCCGAGATAACGAAGGATGGGACGGGCACGGGCTACACGGCCACATTTGGTGCCGGAACGGGGACGCAGCGAAGGGTCGAGGACATCGAGCCCGGCTCCCTGCAGTTCAATGCGAACCACAGACTCGGCATCAATATCACGTCATCGTCCGATTTGTCGCCTGCAGATACGGTCGATGTGTTAGTATACTTGGCAGTACAGCCTGAGTAGGCGGGAGGAGGGAGGTAATCTAAGCAAGGGGGGGGGACCCCGAAAAGAGTAAATGGATGCGTGGATCGATCTTCTCTATCTGTTTGACGGCTCTCATATCCTGTAATGCCCTCGGTGCTCAGGTGACTGAAGTGCCGATTGTCGGCGCGATGAGCGCCTCAAGTTGTAGCCTCCGTATTCGTACGAACGCGTCGGCAGCCGTAAAGGTCGGATATGCCGCAGATAGTGCATTTACCAACGTGACGACGACGATTGCCGTCACGACCCAACAGACCGACGACTACACGGCCACGGTCGTGCTTACCAACCTGAATGCCGATACGGTCTACTGGTATCGGGTGTTGGTCGATAACGTGGTACAAAGCTCCAGCTTTGTGCACAAGTTCAAGACGTTTCCGAGCAGCGGCAGTTTCTCGTTTGCCATCTTCGCCGACGTAGCGCCGAACGATCGTGTGGCCGCCGCCTACCAATCGGCGAAGAACAAGGGCGCTCTGTTCGCGATGCAGATTGGCGATTTGGACCACCGCGATCCTACGAGCCTGTCCGAGATGCGTACCATGCATCGAGACATGAAAGACAGCTCCAACCTGCACGGCAGCGATTTTGCGCAACACATTCTGTCCAAAATGTCGGTCGTGCATGTTTGGGACGACCACGATTATGGCGGCAACGACGAAGACAAGGACTTTTCCGCGCGCTCTGATGGTTGGAAGGCTTTCGACGAACATTGGCCGACGTACAGCCGTCCCAATGCGAGTGCGGGGCTCTGGCATTCGTTCACGATCGGCGATGCCGAGTTCTTCGTGCTCGACCTGCGCAGCCAGCGTGATGCCAACGTCGATACGGACAACGCCAGCAAGTCCATGCTTGATGGTGATGAGATCACGAACGATCAGAAGGATTGGCTCAAGGACGGCCTATCTAACTCGACGGCGACGTGGAAGTTCATCGTCTCCAGCGTCACGGCCAATCCGACGGCACGGCCGGCAGCAACCGATGCGTGGCGGAGCTTTTCTACCGAACGGGATGAGCTGAAAGACTATATCGACGACAACGACATCACAGGCGTAGTCATCTTGTCAGGCGACCTGCACACCGGCGGTGCTATCGACGACGGCACGTATTCTGGCTTTGGTCTTCCAGAGCTGTGCGTTCCCCACACCAACTTGCTCCGAGGCAACACCAGTAATCTGGGAACATGGAGTGAGGGCGTGACGTCTGGCGCGAAAGGTTACGGGTTCGTGACCGTCTCATCGGCGTCCGTCACCCTCTACGTCTACGGCGCGAATGGAGCGCTGCGGCACAGTCTGACGCTCTAACCGCTTCTCGAAGTACCGCCCCCCCATCACGACCTCCAGACCACGTTGCGACGTCGTCGCGGTGTGATAGGCCGTGCTTTGCTAGCGAGCATTTCGCTGACGGGCGTCTCGACGAATCGCAACGTGTCACGCGATCGTGTAACCGCTACGTACCAAATGTTTTCCTCGGACCAGCCGTCCTGCCAGGACTGAACGTTCGGATAGCCGAACGTATCGGACAGCAGCCAGACACAGTCCCGCTCCAACCCCTTCGCCTTGTGGACGGTCGAACACAAGATCTGCTGGGTTGAATCCTTATCCGTAAACAACGCGTCCACTTTTTGTCGAATTTCCAAGACTGTGCTGCAGTAGCCCATAAGGGCGAACAAGCAGGCGACTCGGTCTCGCGACGCCTCAAATCGTTCCGGCCGGTCGGCGTGACGTTCCTTCTCCTTCTCCATCCAGCCGTGCAGCCAGCTCGTCAGCTCGGCGGGCATGCGCGCTTTCGACTTGTCGATCAACTTGAGGAGCGACTGACCGATGTCGCGGCCGGCGATAGCGGCCGGCTGGTTGCGACGTAGCAACCGCAAGCACGTCGTCAGGAGTGGCGCGTTCGTACGAGACAGAATGAAGTCGCCTGGTTTCGCTTCATCCAGCATTTCGCCGTAATCGGCGAGCGTGACGGTTCCGTCTTTGGCGTTGGGCGCTGGCTCGATATCAGACACGATCAAACGAGCCTTCTCGATAACGGCGAGCGGGCAGCGGTAGCTGATGGGCAGCGTCAGTCGAGTCGCCTTCGGGTCGCCAATGATATGGTTGATGGCGTTGCGGTCGGCGCCGCGGAACGCATAGAGCGTCTGCCGATCGTCCATGAAGCCGATGACGCGGCCGTTGTGCCGCATGCGCTTGACCATCCAGTGTTGAGCGGCGTTCAGGTCTTGCGCTTCGTCGACCATAACGACGTCGAAGCACAACATCTCCGTTCCGTCGTTTTCGCCGTAGCCGAAGTACCAGGGGAACCAGACCATGTCGTCGAAGTCGACCTTCTGCGGTTCGTCAGCCGCCCGCTCCATCAGGTCTGCTGCTGCGGCTGCCGTCTTCTCGGCCGTCTGCCCGTCCGTCAGGTCCAACAGCTGGTCGGCAATCTCGACAAGTTCCTTCGGGTCATCGGCCAGCACGTTCTTCGCATAGCCCGCGACCTTGCGGGCGTTGGTCGCCGCATCGATTAGCAGTTTGAAGTCGTCCTGACCGCTCGACGGCAACCAGTAGTGGCGCTTTTCCTTCATGAGCGCCATCGATTGGCGCTTCGCTTTGTCAGGGTCGACCTCGACCCGCCGCTTGCCCTTATGCGCCAGATTCATCTGATGGACACGAAGGCCGAGCGCGTGCAGCGTACGGGTCGTGACGTTCGGCGGCGCCCGCCGCTCCATCTCCTGCTGGATCGATTTGTTGAACGCGCATAACAAGACGCGCCGGTACGGTATGTTGTGCAGCGCTTCGAGCAACGACGTAGTCTTGCCGGCGCCGGCACGTGCGATGACTGCGCAGTTGTCGTGGGTCCGACGAGCCGCCTCGTCGAAGATGGCCCTCTGATAGTTGCTCCATTCCATAGCGACTCTTTACAGATCGTCAACGATCCTGCTGCGCATCCAGTACAGCGGCGACGAGCTGGCGTTGCGGCCGCGACGTATTGACGATGTCGAGCTGCCGGGCCAGCATGACCAGATCTGGCCGCTTGAACTGCAACAGCGCTGCTTCCGTGTACGGGATGCCGTCAAGAAGCTGGCGGCGGCGCTCTACCCGCCGCGTTTCTTTGTCTTCCTTGCCGAGCCAACGGGTCAGCAAGTCTGCTACTCGGTTGAGCGCACTGGTATTGCGCTCGATCGCCATCATCAATCGTCCCATCTCTTCACGGTCCATCCAATACTGCCTGATAGATGATGAAAGATGAGCGAGCGTGGGAGAGCGTGCTGCGCGTTTTTATGAGCTACAGTCCCCGAAGGGATGACTGGACTTGAACCAGCTACCTTTTCTTTTCACAAGAAATGCTCTACCCGATAACGCAACACTGATCGTCTCGCCCATCCATCACCAAACCAAAAACGGTGTCGCGAGCATGGCAATCGGCCGTGGGGTTGGTTCACTTTTGCAGAGCGATAACCCATAGCCTTCGTCTCGCAACATGAATTTGAAGGCGCGACGAGCATGGTTGGTCGAATTGGGCAGTCTTTAGCGCTCTACCAACTGAGCTACCAGCCCACATATGTTGGACTGGACGGGACTCGAACCCGCGGCCTCTGGAATCGATAACCCAATTCTGTCGTCTCGTCGCTGTCGCGCAGCGTCGGGTAGTTCCACCAGCAGCAGTTGGTGCAGTGGAACGCTATCGCTATCCTCATCGCACCGCGTGCTCCTCGGTTTCGATCCACTGCTCGAACCGGCGGCTCTCGACCGCGCGCTTGCGCTCGGCCGTAGTGTCGGCCAGGTACCGTAGCTCGGCCGCCAACGACTGCACCTGCCGGTCCGTCAGCACCATCTTAACGGCCGAGCCGGCGGTCAAGCCGGACGTGGGGCCGATGCCCAGCTCGACCTGGCCGTCGTCGTTCTCCCGGACCGTGACCGTGCCGGTATCGGCAACCAAAACAGTCTCCTCCATCGCACCCTCCGGCCCCGCCGCCTACCAGCGACTTGACGCGTCCAGCTTGAACGCGTACGCGCCGTCCGACGTCTTCGTCATCTGCTCAGCACGGCCGGGAATGACCTGACCCTGCGGCGTCCGGCGCTTGTTCGCAATGTGCCGTGTGTAGCGTTGCATCTAACTCCCCGTCTCGAATTCGCAACGTACCCTACTGGTAGGGTACATGCAAGCAAAAAGATCGGCGTGCGGCCCGAATCATCGCCGCAGGATCTTGGATGGAGCTGGCCGGTCTGTACAGTCCGTCAAGAACTCAATAGTTTGGAGAAGGGGGTGTTATGGCATTCATGAGACTGACGCTGGAGACCGGCGCGATCTGTTACGTACGCCGCAGCCGCATTACCTGTTTTTACCCGAGTCGAACCAACAGTTCGGTGACGATCGTCGAGCTAGGCAATCCGGCGGAAGATTCGGGCATTGCCGTCAAGGAGACGCCGGAAACGTTGCTTGAGTTGTTCTGTCAGGGGGACGGGCCGTCGAGCGACAGCACGTTGTAGCTGATGTCGCTCGTCAGCTTCGGCGCGGCCGCCAACCCGTAGTAGGCGGCGAGTGCTCGAGCGACCGGTAGGCCGAGGCCGCATGCCTCGACGACGAAGCCTTTGCTCGGGTCGACGTGGTAGTAGGGCGGGCCGGCCAGGTTCTGCAGCATCGTCCGGCTGGGTGGCCCGAGCGAGCCCTGTGCCTTGTCCCACGTCCAGTCGAGGACGTGTCCCTTCGGGTCCCGGTGCTCCCATGTGAAGCGCTCGCCCCAATAACGATCGGCCGACCCGTAGTAGTGCTTGAGCGTCGGCGTCGCGCCCTCGAGACAGCAGAGCGGCAGGTTCGGAGCCCATATGTTCTCGGGATACAGGACCGATCGATACATCTCGACCGCCCGACTATCGACAGCCTTAGAGCCGACGGACCGAGCAAACGCATGCGCGACGATACCCAGGTAGGCGTTCATGGAACCTTCGCCTTGGCCGGTAGTCCGTCCCAAACAGGCGAAGTAGTTGAACATTTCTCGGAACGCCTTCCACATCTCGATTCGCACTTTCCGCTTGACCGGTTTGTTGAAAATCATCTGGCTGCAATGGCAGTACAGGGCGACGTTGTAGAAGCGGCGGCCAACATCCAGTTCGGTTGCTGCCTGATAGGCGTGCCGCAAGTACCGCATGGTATCGCGATACAGATGCTTCGGCCGGTACCAAAGATTGATGAACGCCATACTCTTCAGAACCTTGACCAACAGGTCCATCAACTGGTCGCCTGTTCCTGGGTTTGGCGGGATGGTCGTGCCGCACAGAAGCGACTTGCCCAGATTGAACTTGAACAACCGCGTGAACGGGAACTGGAAGACCCACGTATAGGCGGGCGAATACTTTTGGTCACGCAGATAGTATCCGACGTTCAGCATGAGCCGTCGAGCCCGTCGGTATTCGTCCGTCTTGCCTGCTTTCTTCGTCGCCTGCAAGTAGAAGTCGAGCCCGAGCAACAGACCCGCCATCTCATCCTTCGAGACGTGCACGGACGTCTGCCACCAATTGCGACGGCGATACAGCTGACCGGACGTGACTTGTGACCGCTCGAAGTAGGCGAGCAGCACGGTAGCGTAGTCGAGCGAATAGGCTGAGACGTCTAACAGGGATTCGATCGAAAACATCATCATGGCAAGCCCGCCGGACAACAGCGGGTTGTCGCCGCCACCGATGACGTGCCCATCGTCCAGGATGGCCGGGTAGGCTGAATAGAGGTAGGCGCTTCCCTCCTTCGTGTGCTCTTCCGTTACTCGACGGTTGTGGTGGAGCGTATTCTCGATCGGTGACTGACCGTCACGTTCCTGCACGAGAAGGACGGCTTGCAGGAGCCGGCCGTTGCGGCAGATGTGACGTTGAATCAATCCTCGCCGATAGCGCTCGTAGTAGGCGTCTGCCTTCTTGCTGACCGGCGAGACGTCTGGCAGTCTGTTATAGATGCGTCCAAACATCCTGGCCTCCCACTGGCTCGAGACGCATTCTATTGGCCGAGTATTGTATCGAGGACGTATTGGGCGATGATTGGAAAGCAGATGGTAGCGTCAGATTCGACGACGAAGCGTGGCGTCTTGGGTCCCAGCTTCTCCCATGTGATCTTTTCGTTCGGCGGAGCGCCACTGTACGACCCGTACGAAGTTGTCGCCTCCGATATTTGGCAAAAATAGCTCCAGAGCGGCACATTTTCCTTCAGGTCCTGCCGCAACAACGGCACGACCGCAATCGGAAAATCACCGCTGATACCACCGCCAATCTGGAAGAAACCGGTCGGCCGGTCCGCCGAAACTTCCCGATACCACTGCACCACCGACGTCAGTACCGCAGGGCCGGACTGTACGCATGCATAACTATTCAGCGATCCTTTCATGACGTGTGCGGCGAAGATGTTCCCGAGCGTGCTGTCTTCCCAGCCGGGCGTCCAGATCGGCAGGTTGGCTTCGGCAGCGGCGACCAGCCAGGAATTTTTGGGGTCGATCTGACAATGCTCGAGAAGGGCTCCAGAGCGCCACAGGTAGTAGAGGTACTGGTGGGGTGGGTCAACCCTGCCCTTGGCCTCCGCCGCCTGCCAGACGGGCAGCAGGAGCCTGTCCAGGACGGTTATGGCCTTGTCTTCGGGGATGCACGTGTCCGTCACCCGGTTGAGCTTCCGGCCGAGCAGGTCGACTTCCTGTTCGGGCGTCAGCTCACGGTAGTGGGGGATGCGGACGTAGTGGTCGTGGGCGATCAGATTGAAGACGTCTTCTTCCAGATTGGCGCCCGTGCAACAGACAGCGCGGACCGCGCCGTACCGAATCAGATCGGCGATCGAAATGCCCAGCTCGGCTGTGCTCATCGCCCCACCGAGCGTCAGCAGCATATCGCCACCGGCGTTCAGGTGGTCGACCCATCCGAGCGCGGCATCTCGTAGGGCGGCTGCGTTGAAATGTCGGAAGTGGCGGTCGACGAACGCTCTTAGGCTCATACAAGCCAGATAACGTTCACTCTTCTTTCGGAGCGATGACGATGACCCGCGGTTCTGCTTGCGTCTGCCCGATGACGGTATCGAGCGCTTCGTTCGTCGCCTCGTCCAAAGTACGACGCATACGAGCACGCCTTTCCATGAAACCGCTGCGCATCTTCAACACCGTCGACAGGCTCAAAAATCCACACAAAGCATCGTACTTCGATCCCAACGCTTCTTTGATGTCATCCAGCGTAGCACTGGACGACTCCAGCTTCACCGCTAGCTTCGGCTCGAATAGATCGTCGTAAGCTTTGCCGAAAGCTCGACGCAGAATACCCTCATGCGTCGTATCCAGAGCGGAAAACTGGTCAGCCCACGTGATGCGCAATTCCTCTTCAGCGTCTGTCTCGACCGTGCAACTCTTATAGAAGCGCCCTGCCTTTTCTTCAGCAAGCCTTCGCTTCCCCACCGCATCTACGAGCTGTCGTTTCCGCTCCTTCTGTTCTTCGACCAACACCGCGATCTCTGCAGCCGCATCTCGATACGCGGATGCCAACGCATCCAAACTCGAAGTTTGGACATGCAGCTTGCCATCGTTATCGTTCTTCGGCCGCGTCAAATCCAAACTCGCCAATCCAGCTTGCGCTGCTTTCTTCGTCCCTGCCATAGCAATCCTCCTTCATGTCAGGTCAGTCTACCAGGGTGGTCTAACAATTTCAGGCAGCTCGCAGCGTTTCCCTCTTTATCCGCGCTAATCGAGCGGCGTAAGACTGCTTCTGGAACCAGGTCTCCATCCGCCTCATACCTACTATCGTCAGGCCAACATGGTTCGCATAGTTCTCGATCATCGAACTGTTGAAGGTCGAACCTTCCATGTGCCACCAGCGGAAATCGAGCATTCGCTGCGTCGTCTCATGAAGCGTTCCCGGCCGGTTGATGACTACGATGTCGCTTAGGACGAAGAACAGTTGGTTGCGGCGCTTGCTAATAAAAAGATACGTCTCGTTTCGGTGCAGTTCGCCGAGCCATCTCTTCTTGTCGGCACGAAACTCGTCATACAGTGTCCTCGGACTCTTGCGGAAATCTTCGTCTAGGATGCGTTTCAGCCTGACTCGCTGCATCAATCTCCCCCAATATTGATTTCTCGACCAACCAGATGGAACAGCGTAACGCGACCATCCGCCCGCACTGATATGCTCTCAATCCCCTCTAATTGCATCGCCTCAATGAGCGCGCGGCAGAACGCTTGGATAGGAGGGGAAGCTTGTGATGGGTAAGAAGCTTGTAGCCTTGCATCGAGTTCGACTGGAATGTCAATCGTATCCAACGACGTCGCTTCCTCAGACGGGACAGCGCTCGGCTTCTGCGACGTCTTCTTCTTCTTCTTCTTCCCCCTCCTCACCTGTCGAACTGGTATCTTCTTTATGTCACGATGAAGTTTGTACAGTCGTGAAGCCGTCACGTTACTGCCAAACTTCGCGTAGATAGCTTTCTTGACATCTTTCGGAGATTCACCGGCCTCAAACAGCTGCCGTGCTAGAGCCAACTTTTCAGCCGCCACTTGTTGACGCATCTCGCTGACCATCTTCTCGCTCACATTCTCGCCACATTGACGCTGGCACGACACCGTTACTCGCTTCCGCAATAGTGAACGCTGCATCCAACGTCGGCCTTCGCCGACCACTGAGTATGTGGCTCAACATAGTTGGCGAAATATGACTTGCATCGGCGAAAGCTTTCTTAGATACCCAGCCATCTTTTATGTGCCGTTTCAGCAACCGACATCCACGTGTCCGCATTTGTCGCTCCTTCGCCGACCAATTCGATCAGCTGCCCAACCCTTTACAGGTTAGACGGAGCCCCTTCGGATGCTAACTAGCGAACAATTGACGCAAAGTCAAGAACCCGTCTCATCCTTTGGTTTGTTTCTTGAGCGTTGCGTCCAGAAGGGGGGTCGGTTCCAGAGTTCGTCGTCCGTTTCTTGTTCGAACTCGACGACCGGCTTCGTTTTGACGGGCATGCGGGCGGGTGGTTGGGCGATGGCTGTTTTGAGCGTTGCCTCGACCCATTCTTTCATCGTTGTCTCGAGCGCTTCGCAGTACGCTCGGATCTGTGCATGTAGTTCATCCGAGAGATGAACGACTTTGCCTCCTCGCTTCCTACCTTTTTCGGTGGACGTTCCGACGGCCGTGACGGTTGACCCATCCGTTTGGATCACATCTGTACTCTGAGACGACATAACGGGTCAGCCTATCTGACGGAATCGTTTGATGCAAGATCTTGAAGCTGACGCATTTCCGTGTAAACGATCAAGCATGCGGGGACGGATTGGAGCCTATCTGTTCGCTTGGTTGCGGTGGCGGCTACATACGAGCTGGCATGGCACTAGCGTCCGGATCCATTATATCGACACACCAGCCTATCTGTTGTGCGGCTGCGGCCGCGTCTTCTGGCCTCCCGATCGTACGAACTTGGAGCAGACGTTGATCGATTCGATCAATCGTCTTTGAACCAGATGAACCGGACGCTCACGTCCTCGATCATGCAACCGATCAACTTACGATCGTTTGGCGCATGTTCATTCAAATAGTGTTGGATTATGCTATCGATCAGGATGGGCGATGGTTTGACGGGCGTCTCGTCAGGATCGATGTAGCCGGCGACGCCTACCGCATCCGACAACGTAACGGACGGCACGCACACCGGCTCTGCCTCTTCTTCACCACTCATAACGTCTCGTTGCCATATGGCGAAGAGACCGGCAAGTCCTTTGCTCTCGACCACATACATGGTTGGCTCAAAACAACTCGTGACTGGTGAGCTTGCGCTTCCGAACTTTCTGTCGCTGACGCAGCCGTTGCGTCTGTTGATAATGACAGCGCAGGCATAAGGTCCGGAGGTTATCGAGACCGCAGCTACCGCCACCTTCGGCGACCGCTATCGTATGGTCCATATCCCAACAGCCTTTCCGTTCGCCGCGGAACGAGCTTCGACACTCCTGCCACCGATGCCGCGAGATATGCAGCTTCTTGAGTCGAGCGACCAGGGCTTTCGCTTTCGTATCGTCTGGACGCCAAGTCTGCCAGCCTCCATAGCGTGACGTTTCGTGCCGACCAAACGCCAACTCCAGCTCTACCATCTGTTTGCCTGTATCGACGTTGCACAGGGCACACACGCCTTTATCTCGCTCCCATACGCGCGTGCGTGCATATGCAGATGACGCTCGGACCCTCCAATCCTCGACGCAAACATCGCTACAGAAAGTACGGCGTGGTGGCGAGACTTCGACGCCGCACCAGCGGCAGAGCCGTCGGCCGTTTGGGCCGCGCTCCTTGCCCGTCGGGTTGTGGGCAGCTACGCGGACGTCGTTCCGTTGGTAGATATTTCTCATAACATATTGCGACGTCGGCTGCGACCTGTTATCGGCGCCAGCGGTTCCGATACTGCGAGCTTGC
>Ga0255045_10000021_pt1 | contig 25848 bp, 22 predicted proteins | sample BC1_12_23_MG_FD_183652 | JGI IMG/M metagenome (GOLD analysis project Ga0255045, IMG submission 183652) | Seawater microbial communities from Strait of Georgia, British Columbia, Canada - BC1_12_23 | ecosystem: Environmental > Aquatic > Marine > Strait | place: Canada: British Columbia...
GGGTGGAAGGGCGGCAATTATAAAAAGCTCAATTTGCCGTTTGAAAACAAACTTCTTAGCCAGGCAAGGGAAATACGGGAGAGAATGTGCAAACGGGTGGAGGACTTTGTCTATACCCTGCTCACGGATGTTTTTAATGCCAGAGATACGGCGCCACTTGGTATAGAGGCAATTTTGCAGGCCGGCTCCTATGATCTGGGGCACAAGGTAGACCGGATTGAAGACCCGGCACAGTGGACCGTAGAAAAGATCATAGAACGTGGGGCGACAATTGACTCGGATAAGGGGCCGGAAGGTGACTTTGACGATTGATGAAAATGCAAAGAACTCATCTTCTGCGTTGCTGCGAATTTCATTATTTTTTAATAAACAATAACTGATAAGAGAAAAAATCATGGATTCTGCAATGAAAAAAGTTCTGGTTACCGGTTCTGCCGGTTTTATAGGTTCTCATCTTTCCAGGAAACTGCTGGACAATAATATAGCTGTGGTCGGTTTGGATAACCTTAATCCGTACTACGACCCGGAGCTGAAAAAGGCGCGGCTTGCGAATCTCACTGTTTATGACGCTTATACCCATGTGAACCTGGAGCTTTCCGACCGAAACTCTATGGCAGATCTTTTTGCTGCCCATGGTTTTGATGCAGTGGTCAACCTGGCCGCACAGGCAGGGGTGCGTTATTCCCTTGAGAATCCCCATTCCTATGTTGACACCAATATTGTCGGCTTTGTTAATTTGCTGGAGGGGTGCCGTCATTCAGGGGTAAAGCATTTTGTTTTTGCTTCATCGAGTTCTGTTTATGGTGCTAACACCAGGATGCCGTTTTCAGTGCATCATAATGTAGATCATCCTGTCTCGCTCTATGCTGCCTCAAAAAAGTCCAACGAATTGATGGCGCATACCTATGCACACCTCTTCAGGTTGCCTGTTACAGGCTTACGGTTTTTTACAGTCTATGGTCCCTGGGGAAGGCCTGACATGGCACTGTTTTTATTTACCAAGGCAATTCTTGAGGATCGGCCCATAGATGTTTTTAATCACGGGAAAATGGTTCGGGACTTTACCTATATTGATGACATCGTTGAAGGGGTTTACCGGGTTATCCACCGGGTGCCTGAACCGGACACCACATGGGATAGTAATGATCCGGATCCATCAACGGGTAACTGCCCGTACAAGATATATAATATTGGCAATAATAATAAAGTTGATCTCATGCGCTATATTGAAGTTCTGGAAGAGTGTCTCGGCAAAAAAGCAGTGAAGAATTTTCTGCCCATGCAGTTGGGAGATGTGCCTGCCACTTATGCCAATGTTGACGACCTGGTCCGCGATGTCGGTTTCAAACCGGACACTCCTATCGAAGAAGGGATAAAACGCTTTGTTGAATGGTATAAGGACTACTATAGAGTTAAAGACTGAATTGTATTTGCTGGTCCCGATTATCCCATCTAAAGACGTAATAATCTAATATCGTGTCTTTAATGGGCTTTAGATAGAGGGATAATTCACATTCCCCCTGGGCGCCTTAACCAAGCATGGGGCCACTAAAAGGTAAGATGTTGGCAAGCAAATGTTGACTATTTAAAAAGAAAGTCTCAGAATCGAATTATATTAAATACTTCCATTTCCCCCAAGATAAAAAATCCATTTAAATACAGTTTTGTGTTATTTATACTGGCAGCAATTGAACTGTTTTCTCACTATTTTCTCGTTACAATTAAGGGTCATTATTAAGTTTTATGAGCAACATAATTACAGGGAAAAATAACGAGGGAAACGATCCTCACGAAGATTTTGGTGAGGAATTATATTGGGCAGACTTTAGAAATGAAGTAGGCATTGCCCCCAATTATGGGTTTCCAGCTAATCTTGAAAGTGCTGCCCAGTCTGAGAACTTGCAGGCCCAGAATAACTTGGGTTGTTTGTACTATTTAGGAAAGAGCAGGGATCAGGATTATAAAAAAGCTGCAAACTTGTTTAAAAAAGCAGCGGAAAAAGGCTTTGCTGTATCCCAATACAATTTAGGGTTAATGTATCTGCACGGTAAAGGTTTTAAACAAGATGAAACGTTGTCTTTTACATGGTTTCTGAAAGCAGCAGAACAGGGTTATGGAATTGCCCAGTACCACCTGAGCCAATGTTATGCAATTGGCATGGGGGTGGAATGCAGTATTAAAGATGAATATAAATGGCTTAAGAGCTCAGCTGAATTGGGGAATCCTTTAGCACAATTTAAACTGGGTAAATTTTCCACTGAAGAAATTCTCCTCAAAGAAATATTTGGAGACAGTCGCGACCATGAAAAACGAGTTCAGAAAAAAATGAATTACCTGATGACTGCGGCTGTACAAGGTTATGCTCCAGCCCAAATTAAATTAGGAAATTATTACCAACACAGTTATGGATTCAAGCAGGACTATAGAAAAGCTGTCAGTTGGTATTTCAAGGCGGCTGAACAGGGACACAGCCGGGGACAATATTATCTGGGGAACTGTTGTTATCATGGAATTGGTCTCGAGCGGAACTATAGTGAGGCTGTAAAATGGTTTTATTTGGCTGCAGAACAAGGGGACAGCGATGCTCAATTAAACCTCGGACTTTACTATCATAATGAAGAAGCCCAAAATGATAGAGATAAAAACCATGGCGAGGCCTTAAAATGGTACCTGAAAGCTGCCGAGCAGGGAAATGTTGATGCTCTATATCAATTAATTAAGCTTTATAAGCCAGGTTTTGAAGCCGGTTATGATTCTAAGGAAGCCGTTCCATGCTTCCGCAAAGCTGCTGAACAAGGAAATGCTGATGCCCAGTATCAACTTGGCCTAATTTATGAACATGGCTTTGGAGCTGATCAGGATTACAGTTCCCGGGAAGCTGTGGCATGGATCCGCAAAGCAGCAGAGCAGGGACATGCTGATGCTCTCTATCACCTCGGGAAATCTTATGAGCGTGGAGTTAAAGATAATGAAGTGACTCAATGGTATTACGAAGCTGCTGAACATGGACATGAAAAAGCCTGCTTTGCTTTGGGAAAGGCTTACCTGCACGGCAGCTGTAATGACATAAAAGTTACCCATGACCCTGATAAAGCGTTTAATTACTTGACCAAGGCATCTGCACAAAAAAAATCATACATATTAGGTGAACTGGCTATTTGCTATTTGTGTGGATTTGGAGTTCAGAGAAACCTGCCATTTGCAATTGATATTTTTCAGTCACTTGCTTTAAGAAAGTACGAGGTTCCTCCAATATCAATAGTAGCAAAAATGGCTCTGGCAAAAATGTATTTGGCAGGTGAGGGAGTCAAAAAAAATGAAGGGAATGTTTTGTACTATTTGTATTCCGTAAAAAACTTTTCACCTTATTTAAAGGGACCGCAACAATATAAGTTTGATAAGTGCCTCAAACTTCGTGACAAAGATCTTATTCAATGGGTTACTCTGAATGCTTCAGAGGGCGAGGTTAAATCCCAGGCAATTCTAGGCTTATATTATTATTGTAGCCAAAATTATGAACAATCAAAAAAATGGTATAAATTGGCTGCAACACAAGGTGATTTAAGAGCAAAGGCTATTCTGTCAGGAAAGAAAAAAGAAATGCGGCAATAATAGGCACAAGGGAATCAAATAATAAAAGTTTTTTCCTGGGCTATCAACTATGCAATTAACGATTATGGTAAAATCTGTTATAAGATAAATATTATATATAGATAAAAATCGTACTGTGTTTATAGTATAATTTAATATCGAAAAAATAATAATATTTGTATTGGGAAAATTTATATGCCCACTCACCCATAACAGGTTATGTGGGCTTTATTATTTTAGATGCTATAGGAGTAGTTACTATGAAACCTGAGGAACACAAAGGATTTATGATAGCTGATGCCCCTGGGTGGATGTTTAAAGCCACTAAAATAGTACCATCCCCCCATTTCAAATCCCCTCTCAATGCCTGTACTGTAGAATCTTTAAAAATCTTCATAAATTATGAACTGGAGAAAATGAATCGAATTAATAGATATAAACCAGCTAATAATTAGGGCTAAGCGTGGAGATTTCCTGATGTTATGAGGTGTCAGACTATACGTAACTCTGACTGCTATACATTCAAAAGCGTGAACCATATTTAAAAGGTCAAGGTGTTCATAGGACATTTTGACTTAACTAAAACACACCTTCCTAACATATTATGGTATTTGGTTAGTAACCCCATATTTCTGATTCTGTTTCCATTTCTGCTTTAGACTATCTGTCATAAAATAAATAAATCCATCTGTATAAAAGTCTTGGAGGACACTGTTGACAATGTAGATACATTGCTATATGGTAATATGGATTGAGCAAAGGAGAGTCGTTTTGAAACAGTTAATAAAAGTTATGAAGGCTATGTCGGAACCTAACCGGGTTAAAATCTTAAAACTCCTGCAACAAAAGGAGTTTTGTGTTTGTGAGTTGCAGGCCTTGCTGGAACTGGCCCAACCAACAATCTCCAAACATCTGAAGTTGCTGGAGGATGCCGGATTGGTTGAGAGCTATAAAGATAAACTCTTTGTTAATTATCGGCCAGCATCTGGTAAAGAATCCGTATATGCCCATACTCTACAGAAAAATCTTCGTGGATGGTTGAAGGATGATCCTGAAATTGCAAACCTGCTGCTCAAGTCTTTCCACGTTAATCGTGAAACCTTGTGCAGTAAATAGTTACAGGCAACAGAAATGAACTCCTTAACAACATCAACGTTAGGCCTGAATCAAAAACATAAGCTATGAAAAGGACTTTTGATACATCATGGCCCGTTAAGGCAAAACTTCTTCTGGTAGGCTTAGCAGGCCTGGGTGTTTGGTATGGTGTGTACCGGCAGTTGTTGTCGTTTGCCCAATATCTCACCTACAATATTTTTGGCTTTAGTCAGGAAAGCCATTTGGGGGAGGCAGTTGAATTCTTTGTCTATGATACCCCCAAGGTTCTCATGCTCTTGATTCTGGTGGTTTTTGGCGTTGGTATCATCCGGACCTTTTTCACTCCGGAAAGAACAAGGGCCATGCTGGCCGGTAAGCGGGAATCGGCCGGCAATGTATTGGCTGCCATGCTTGGTATTGTAACGCCTTTCTGTTCCTGCTCGGCCGTGCCCCTGTTTCTGGGATTTGTCACTGCTGGAGTGCCCCTTGGTGTTACTTTTTCATTCTTAATTGCTGCGCCAATGGTCAATGAAATAGCCTTGGTGCTACTCTACGGCCTTCTGGGCTGGAAAGTTGCCGCCCTGTACATGGGCACCGGCCTGTTGGTTGCCATTGTCGCCGGCTGGGTAATTGGTCGCCTTGGTATGGAAAAGCATATGGAGGACTGGGTTCTGGAACTGCGGGCCAATGGTAATGCAATTATTGAAGAGAATCTTTCCTGGCAGGATCGTATACGAATGGGACGCACGGCAGTAAAGGATATTGTCGGCAAGGTCTGGCTTTATGTAATTGCGGGAATAGCTATAGGTGCTGGCATCCACGGTTATGTGCCGGAAGGATTCATGGCCGCGATCATGGGTAAGGATGCCTGGTGGTCGGTGCCTGCTGCTGTGCTGATCGGCATTCCCATGTATTCCAATGCAGCTGGTATCGTGCCGGTTATCCATGCCCTGCTCGAAAAGGGCGCTGCACTGGGAACGGTGCTGGCCTTTATGATGAGTGTTATTGCCTTGTCTCTGCCGGAAGCGGTCATCCTCAGAAAAGTGCTCAAACCAAAGTTGATTGCCACTTTTATGTTTGTTGTTGGTACCGGTATTCTGTTGGTTGGCTATCTATTCAATATTATAATTTAATATATACCCCCATACAAATCAGAGGAGTGACTTATGAATATTTTAGTTTTAGGGCCAGGTTGCCCGAAATGCACAGAGGCTGAAAAAATTGTTAAAACAGCACTTCAAGAGGCGGGAGTGGAAGCCTCGGTGGAAAAAATCACAGACTTTCAGGAGATTGCCAAACTTGGAGTGTTTTCCACCCCGGCAGTCGTGATCGATGGAGAGATAAAATGTGTCGGCAGGGTGCCGGACAAAAATGATATATTGGGTTGGATTAAAGGATAAGAAAAAATTCAGCGCTACTTGATATTTCAAAAATGTTAATCCTGTCATGGCTTTAAATTAGAAATATGATGAAAAAAAAAGAGTGTTCCTGCTGGGAAATAATGAAATACGAAAACCCGGAAAAATGTCCGACCAGAAGTGACCCTGCAAAACCCTGTTGGGAGAATTGCTATTTACAAAAATAATCTGCCGAAAGTTTTTGATACCTTAAAAAATTGCGATGTTTTTAAAAAAAATAAACGCAACTCTACCCGACAAATAAATTAATTCAGATTAAATGCGGATCTGGGGATGGCAATTGGCTGCTAATAGAAATATTTGCGGAGTAGCTGCTCTGTATAATTGTCCAAGCAATCACTGGACTTGACGTCTGAACACAGGTGCAAGGGAATTAAAACGGTTAGCAGTCAATATTAATCAAGACTCGTCCATCATTTCCATGGCTGCATTAATAATGGCAGGGACGTCAATTTTACCCTTACGCCAGAGAATTTCCTGGGTGGCATGTTCCATGTATTTATCCCCATAGCCTAAAGTGGTAACCTTGATATGGGAATGGTTGCTGCTGGCGAGAAGTTCCAGGACAGCGCTGCCAAATCCACCCATGCGGGCATTATCCTCGACTGTGACAACCCTGCCTGTTTTTTCAGCCCACTCGATAATGAGTTCATTATCCAGTGGTTTGATAAAGCGGGGATTTATAACCGCAGCATCAATGCCAACCTTTTCAAGTCCTTTAGCTGCTTCCAGGGCTGGATAGACCCGGTTTCCTATGGGCAGCAGGAGGATGTCTTTTCCTTCGCGCAACAATTCGCCTTTGCCGATTGGGATTTCACTCAGATTATCAGAGAGCTCGACTCCTTCACCGGCACCACGTGGATAACGCACGGCTGTAGGGCCATCATGTTGAATAGCGGTGTGAAGCATATGCTGCAGTTCATTTTCGTCTTTAGGGGCCATTAGAACCAGGTTAGGTATAAAGCGAAGGTAGTTTAAGTCAAATACACCATGGTGGGTCGGGCCGTCATCACCAACAACGCCGCCCCTGTCCAGGGCAAAGGTTACCGGTAGATTCTGCAGGCAAACGTCATGGATGACCTGATCCAGGGCGCGTTGTAAAAATGTGGAATAAATGGCAACAACCGGGTGCATGCCTTCTGTTGCAAGGCCGGCAGCAAAGGTCACAGCATGTTGCTCGGCAATTCCCACGTCAAAAAAACGGTTGGGAAAGCGGCGAGCAAAATTCATAAGCCCGGTACCAGCTGGCATAGCGGCTGTAATGGCAACGATCTTTGGATTTTTCTCGGCCAGATGAACCAGGGTATCTCCAAAGCAGCGCGTGTAAGATATCGCGGTTTCTGCAGAAGGAACAGGGACGCCGTTTTCGAGATTAAATGGTCCTACACCATGATAGTCACCCGGGTTTTCTTCAGCAGGCTGGTATCCTTTGCCTTTTTTGGTGATGACGTGGATCAAAACCGGGCCATGGCTGAAATCCCTGACATTTTTGAAAGTTTCAATCAGGTTGTCAATTTGATGCCCGGGAATGGGACCGATATACTCAAATTTTAAAGCTTCAAAAAGCATTCCCGGCGTAAAAAAACTCTTAAAACTTTCCTCACTTTTTTTCAGAACCTGGAGAATATTCTCTCCGATATTTGAAAATGACTTGAGAAGATGCTTCAACTCGGATCTGGCCTTGACTACCTGCTTACTTGTCATCTTTCTACTCAGGAAGCTTGAAAGTGCACCTACATTTGGAGAGATAGACATTTCATTGTCATTGAGAATAACGATGAGATTTTTATCCAGATGTCCAGCCTGATTAAGGGCTTCGAATGACATACCGCCGGTCATGGAGCCATCGCCTATTACAGCGATGACACGATTCTTACTTTTTTTCAGATGCTTTGCGATGGCAATTCCGAGGCCGGCTGAAATGGAAGTGGAACTATGTCCGGTGTCAAAAGCATCATAAGGACTTTCTGATCTTTTGGGGAAACCGCTTAATCCTTTGTATTGGCGTATGGTGTGAAATTTGTCTTTGCGCCCGGTGACGATTTTATGGGTATAGGCCTGGTGCCCGACATCCCATATGAGTTTGTCCGCCGGTGTGTTGAAGACATAATGCAAGGCCAGGGTTAGTTCTACTACGCCCAGATTGGGTGCAAGATGACCACCCGTTTTGGAGACGGTTTCAACTATTTCTTCCCGGATATTGGCAGCAAGCTGTTCAAGTTCATTCAGGTTAAGCTGCCGAACATCCTCTGGGGAATTAATTGACTGTAGTATGTTCTGTTCCATAAAGTCTTTAATAATACAAAGGAGCTATAGATACAACAGGTACCAGTATCAATTGTTTTTAAATTTCTGTTAGTTATCTTTTCCTGGTCACAATGTATTGTGCCAGTTTTCTTAACATGGTTGCCCGTTCATCAAATCCTTCAAGTGCAGCTAAAGCTTCATCAACTGCTTCCTGTGCTTTTTTTCTCGTTTTATCCAGGCCGAACAGGGCTGGATAGGTGGCCTTATTTCTGGCAGCATCAGACCCTGCTGCTTTCCCAAGCTGTTCCTGGGTGCCTTCAACATTAAGCAGGTCATCAACGATCTGGAAGGCAAGTCCTATCTGGGTGCCGTACCGGGTAAGGGCGTGGAGTTGTTCTGCGGTACATTTGCCGAGAACACCCCCGGCTTGAACAGATGCCGTGATAAGGGCCCCTGTTTTCCGGCTGTGAATCTCGCGCAGCATATCATACCCCACCTCTTTTCCCTCATGGGTCAGGTCGAGAAATTGTCCGCCAACCATTCCTTCCGGTCCAACCGCTTTACTGATAAGAGAGATTATCCTCAACCTTTCTGTTGCAGATGTTTCAAGACCTGCTCTGCTTAACAATTCAAATGCATAGGTCAGGAGGCTGTCACCGGCAAGTATGGCGCCAGCTTCTCCGAAAACCATATGGTTTGTAGGTTTACCGCGACGCAGATGATCATCATCCATGGCTGGAAGATCATCATGGATAAGGGAGTAGGTGTGGATGCATTCCAGGGCGCAGGCAGTAAGAAGTAATACATGCGGGAATTCATTGTCATAGTCCTGAACTGCTTCTGCTGCAGCAAGACAGAGGATGGGCCTCACTCTTTTGCCGCCTGCAAAAAGACTGTAGCGCATGGCTTTTATATGTTCTGCAAGAACTCCTTTTGCTTCAGGTAAAAAAAGGTCCAGTGCCGCGTCTACCTGCTTTCGTCTTGCTTCCAAGTATTGCCTGATATCCATTACTCGTTCTCGTCGTCCAAATTGTCGAATGCAACCGGTTCCAGAGAGTCGCCTTTTTTGAGTAGGATTTCAACCTTTCTTTGCGCATCGCTTAGTTTGTTGTTGCAATATTCAGCAAGTTTTACGCCCTCATCAAAATGTTTAAGCGATTCTTCCAGTGACAAATCACCTTCCTCAAGTTCTTTGGTGATTTTTTCCAATTTTGCCAGTTCATCCTCAAATGATTTTTTCTTCATGACTTACCTGTCTGTGGATTTTTAAAGCATGACATCTCAATACATTTCATTTGCTGCATCAGCTTTACCATATGATTGGGCTTATTACCTTAATCCTCGCATATATATTTAAAGAAACACCGGGAATCTCTCTTGTCTTTTTTATATTACAAAAGGAGGCCAATGTGACGGGATGGACGAGGTCTATTTTAAAAGCAGTCAATAATAAATGATTCATGACCTATCATCAACGACTTTACAAAAAAAACATGACTGTGGTAAGAATGCTGATTCGCATTGGCAAGGTTGGCAGGAAATTATAGTAGGGATGGTTTAGAATTTAAGGCACAGAGGCACAGAAGTACAGAGGCAGAGAGACAGTGAGGTGCAGAGGTACAAAGTAAAAACTCTAAAATTCGATCTTAGAGTAATTGCATGTGGAATAATTAATTCAGTTTCGGTTTGTAGTCGTAGTTGTTTTTTTAGAACTCTGTGCCTTAGTGCCTTTGTGCCTGTTGATTAGATCAACGGTATTCAAAGCCCCTCAAGGGATCCGGTTCTTTATTCATGAAATATGCAGGTCAGGATGCTCACTGAATATATAAAACATTTCATAACCTGGTTGACCGATGAGAGGGGATATTCTCCCCATACCATAGTTAATTACCAGAGAGATTTGCTTGAATTTGCAGATGTTGCGGGCAGGGAAATTGATGTAAAGAAAATAGATACGCATGTCATCCGCAACTATGTCTACAGCCTGAACATAAAAAACAAGAGTTCTTCGGTGGCAAGGAAATTATCAGCCCTCAGAACATTCTTTAAATTTCTGGAGCAGGAAAGTGTGATCGAAAAGAATCCCATGGGAACCATTTCCAGGCCAAAACAGGAACAGCATTTACCCGTTTTTCTGTCGGTGGATGAGGTCTTTGCTTTGCTTGAATCCCCAGGTGATGAAGCAACGTTTGGTTCCCGTGACAGAGCTATGCTTGAATTATTGTACTCAACAGGTATGCGTGTATCTGAACTTGTGGGGTGCAATATGACAAGCCTTGATTTTGATACTGAAATGGTTAGGGTTAGAGGCAAAGGTAACCGGGAGAGGGTGATCCCCATCGGCGAACCAGCTATTAAGGGGCTTCGTGAGTATTTTGTCCAGCGTGATGTACAGTTAAAAAACCGTTTACAGCAGGGTAAGAAGTTTGACCGGGAAGCCGTGTTTTTAAATAGCCGCGGCGGCAGGCTTACCAGCCGAAGTGTTGAAAGATTGATAGCTGAATACGGCCGCAAAGCAGGAATTGATAAGCCTGTTACTCCCCATGTACTGCGTCACTCTTTTGCTACGCATCTTCTTGAAATGGGCGCAGATATGCGCTCAGTGCAGGAGTTACTTGGGCATGCAAGCCTGTCAACTACACAGAAATATACTCACCTGGATATGGTTCATCTTATGAGAGTCTATGATAAGGCCCATCCCAAGGCGAGGAGAAGTTGAGAGCAGGACAGAGGAGAACTGGGTTAAATAATTAAATGTGCTACATCCTGAAAAAGTTTCGCAGTCATTAACAGGGCCTAATTAAATCGAGAGATTATAAAAGTATGTGTCCGATGAATATCTTGAGACCGACAACTTTAAAAAAGTGGTGGAAAAGTGAAGATACGCTCAACAACAATTATTTCAGTAAGACATAAAGGAAAAGTGGTCGTCGCCGGTGACGGCCAGGTCACCCTGGGTAATACAGTGGTCAAGCATGCGGCCCGTAAGGTCAGACGACTTTATAACGGTAAGGTTGTAACAGGATTTGCCGGAGCAACAGCCGATGCCTTTACGCTTTTCGATAAACTGGAGCAACGGCTTGAGCAATATAAGGGTAACCTGCTGCGTGCTGCAGTTGAACTTGCAAAAGACTGGCGGACTGACAAAATGCTAAGGCGTCTGGAGGCGTTTCTCATAGCTGTTGATGAAAACTCATCCCTTTTGCTTTCGGGTTCCGGCGATGTCATTGAGTCAGATGATGGTATTCTGGCTATTGGCTCAGGTGGTCCTTATGCCCAGGCTGCTGCCACGGCACTGATCAATCACAGTGATCTTGATGCCGAGGCTATCTGTCGTGAAGCCATGGGAATAGCGGCCTCCATCTGCATCTATACCAATGAAAATATTGTCATTGAAACACTGTAGAGCACAAAAGTGCATCAGGAAAAACTCTCTTAAAAACTCTCATTATAACTCGTATGAAATTACTTCCAGGTTCCAAATACATGAATGATCTGAATGCACTGACCCCAAAAGATACGGTCAGTGAGCTTGATAAATATATTATAGGACAGGATGAGGCCAAAAAGTCCGTAGCAATTGCCCTTAGAAACCGCTGGCGCAGACAGCAGGTGCCTCCCCCTTTACGAGATGAAATTGCACCCAAAAATATAATTATGATCGGCCCTACGGGTGTGGGTAAAACTGAAATTGCCAGAAGGCTTGCTAATCTTGCGCAATCTCCGTTTTTGAAGGTGGAAGCGTCGAAGTTCACCGAGATTGGTTACGTTGGTCGGGATGTTGAATCAATGATCCGTGACCTCGTAGAACTGGCAATTAATATGGTAAAGAAGGAAGAACGTCACGAGGTTGACAAAAAAGCCTATGAAATGGCAGAAGAAAAACTGCTTGATCTTCTCCTGCCTTCAATGCCAAATCCGACCGGAAGACCACAAGTTCAGATGGGGGCTCTTGCAGGACCGCCAGTTGCAGATACCACCCAGGAAACTGAATCAACCCGTGATCGCTTCAGGCAAATGTTGCGGGAAGGGAAGCTCGATGACAGGGCAGTTGAAATGGAAGTGACCCAGACCCCGACCATGCCGACGATCGAAGTTTTTTCCAATGCAGGTATGGATGAGATGGAATCAAACCTGCGGGATGCCATGGGCAAGATTTTTCCCAGAAAGGGAAGGATCCGAAAACTGAAGGTTCCAGAGGCTTTCAAAATTCTACAGAGTGAGGCAGTGGAGGATCTTATCGATATGGATAAGGTTACCCACAAGGCTATTATAAAGACCGAACAGTCCGGGATTATATTCCTGGATGAAATTGATAAGATCGCTTCCCGGCAGGGTGGGGGACATGGGCCTGAAGTCTCACGCGAGGGGGTTCAACGTGATCTGCTTCCGATTGTTGAGGGTGCTACGGTTACAACAAAACACGGCATGGTGAAAACAGATCATATCCTTTTCATTGCCAGTGGCGCGTTTCATCTTTGCAAACCCTCTGACCTGGTACCGGAACTCCAGGGACGGTTCCCTATTCGGGTGGAATTGCATGCCCTGGGTGAGGAAGAATTTTTTCGAATACTGAGCGAACCTGAAAATGCCCTCTTGAAACAGTACGTTGCTTTAATGAAAACCGAAGGCATAGATCTCATTTTTTCTGATGATGCGGTGCATGAAATGGCCAGACTGGCTGCAGATGTTAATCAGAAAACTGAAGACATAGGAGCAAGGCGGCTGCATACTATTCTGGAAAAGGTCTTGGAAGAATTGTCTTTTGAGGCGCCTGATTCCGGCGATAAAACCTTTACTATTACCGCCGATTATGTGAGAAAGCAGCTTATCGAGATTACCCAGGATGAAGATTTGAGTCGATTTATATTATAGGATAAAGAAATAGTTTGGTTTTCTGGTTTTGGAGGAAATAATGATAGAACCTGATTTGAAGTACTGTCCTGAATGCAATGATGAGTACAGGGCAGAGATTGAAAAATGTGCTGCCTGCGGAATTGATTTGATTACAGGTGTGCAGAAAAGTGAGAGGGATGAGGCGAGACGGCAAAAGCTGGAAAATAGATCAGGTGAAATAAGCCCGGATGATGACCTTGTCACCATGCGTAGAGGACCATTAACTGAAATGCGCCATCTTGCCGAGCTGCTGAGTGTTGAGAAAATTGGAACAGCTCTGAAAGGAGATATGACGACCTGCGGTAAAGACCGGTTTGGCAATGTTATCCCCACCCCAACAGCCTATAACCTCATGGTTAAAATGGAGGATGGCAGGGAGGCTCTTGATATTATTGAAGAGGAGCATAAAAAGGACACAGGGCTGGCATATCATGAAAATACCAATGGTGATTTAATCTTCAATCCCCAGGCAAATGAAGCGCAGTGCCCGGCATGCGGACATTCATTCCCCACGACTCAAACAACCTGTCCTGATTGTGGTTTAAGTTTTGGATAGTCTATACCGCCTAAATGAATGAGAACCCGGTAGTCATTATCGGCGCCGGGCCTGCCGGTCTTGCCGCAGGCTATGAACTAATTAGCCGAAATATCTGCCCAGTAATTCTTGAAAGGGATGGCAGAGTCGGAGGTATTGCCAGAACCGAATCATACAAGGATTTCTATTTTGATATCGGCGGGCATCGTTTTTTTACGAAAAATGAGGAGATCAACCAGCTCTGGTATGAATTGCTCGGTGATGATTTTCTCAGTGTAAACCGGTTGTCGCGTATCTTTTATAAGGGGAAATATTTCAACTATCCCCTGCGGCCCGCAAATGCCTTATTTAATCTCGGCCTTGTAGAAAGCCTGCTGATTTTTATCAGTTACTGCAGGGCCCGTCTATCTCCCTCTCCCGAAGAGAACAGTTTTGAAGAATGGATTAGCAACCGTTTTGGGGAAAGGCTCTATAGAACATTTTTCAAAACCTACACCGAAAAGGTATGGGGTCTCCCATGCAGTGAAATAAGAGCAGACTGGGCAGCCCAGCGTATTAAGGGTTTGTCGCTTCTGGTCGCTGTCTCCAATGCCCTTTTTGGTGGGCAGCAGTCAAAGAGTCTGATTGAGCAGTTCTCCTACCCAAAGTTCGGTCCCGGCATGATGTGGAAAAGTTTCATGGACAGGATTGTGGCAGGGAATGGAGAGGTTTTGCTCAACGCTGAAGTGTCATCCATCCAACATGACACGAAAATGATTACAGCTGTTGAATACAGCAGTGGCAATGTAACTAGTAAACTGAATCCGAGTCACTGTATTTCGAGCATGCCTATTTCAAAGCTGGTGAAACTTTTTAAGCCGCAGCCCCCGGCAGAAATACTGAGTGCAGCCAATCAGCTCTCATACCGTGCTTTTATCATTGTCGTTCTTATCATCGATACACCAGCACTTTTCCCCGATCAATGGTTATATGTCCACAGTCCTGCAGTAAAGGTTGGCCGCATCCAGAACTTCAAGAACTGGAGCAGGTTCATGGTACCTGATCAAAGCAAGACCAGTATCGGCATGGAGTATTTTTGCAATGAAAATGACCAGACGTGGAATATGCAGGATAATGAACTGGTCGAGATGGCCAAGGGGGAAATGGTAGTGCTGGGTCTTGGGGAGAAAACCCAGGTGATTGACAGTTATGTTGTCCGGCAGTCCCATGCCTATCCGGTATATGATTCGGAGTACAAAAAAAGTCTGCAGGTAATTCGCAACTATCTTGAGAATTTCAGTAATTTGCAAACAATTGGCCGCAGCGGCATGCATCGCTATAATAACATGGATCATTCAATGCAAACCGGAAGCCTGGCGGCGAAAAATTGCTCTGGAGAAAGCCATGATCTCTGGGCAGTAAATGAAGAGAAGAGTTATCTTGAAGAGGATAGGGGAATCAGGGAAATACCGGCAGTTCCCGAGAAGGTCTTGATAGGCGCCTTTGCCAGGATTGATAAGCTGGCCTTTGCTACTGCTGTCGGGACAATCTGCGGTCTGCTTGTCCTGGGTGCTACCCTGTGGATTATAAGCCGTGGCGGAGATGTGTTGAACTCCCATCTGAGGCTGTTGGCTCAGTACTTTATCGGCTATACAGTTACCGTAAAAGGAGGCTTTATTGCTTTCGGCTATTCTTTTTTCTGGGGATTTCTCTTTGCCTGGCTGTTTGCTTATTTACGAAATCTGTTTTTGGCAGTTTACATTTATAATATCAAAAGAAGGGCTGAGTTGCTGTCGTTAAGGGATTTCTTTGATAATTTTTGACTTTATTTGGGGCGTGAGGTGTGAGGGGTTAGGCGTGAGAAAAAATATAATATGAGTACTGGATAAAAATGAAAGGTGCAAAGTTAAATGCTTAAGATGGGATACCGGAGTATTAATCAATAACATGTCATTTGGAGTCTGGTTAACTCGCTTACCTCGAACGAATGCGAGAAATCTTGTAGCGGACAAAGTTTATGGAACAAGATTTCTCCGACCTGGGGACCATTCGAGATGACAAAATACTCCTCACTCCTCACACCGCGTATGCATACCTTGCGCGCTTATGATGGTGCAGGTTTAAAATCGGGTCTTTTGGGGCCGGATATTCACTTCAATTGCGGGAGACGGGAACGTGCAAACTGATAAAAAAAATGACCAGTTGGGTCCTGAAGAAAAACTGTTCAGTGGTGTCCTGTTGCTCAATGCGAAGGTTGTCGGTCTTACCCTTGGCGTGATTTTTGGTTTAGGTGTTTTTTTGGCAACAAACTGGCTGGTCATCAAGGGAGGCGAGAGGGTTGGTCCCCACCTGATACTCCTGAGCCAATACTTTATTGGTTATAAGGTGACTTTTTTAGGCAGCATCATTGGAGCTGCGTATGGCTTTGCCCTTGGCACTATCTGTGGTGCATTGATGGGTTGGATATATAACAGGATAGCTGCATTCAGGCAGTAATCCTGAAGTTCTTTTATGCTCCTTGGTTTCTGGATTGCCACATCCCGTTTTTTCTTTTCTGTTGCATTTCGCTTATCGGTTTTTTTTCATAGGTTATCACCTTGTCCCCCATGGTATGATTGACTTCAGCAGTAAATTCATTACAGGGTTTTATGGTTATATCCTTGGGGATCTCAAGATCCACCTCACCCCGACCTGCAAAATGCAGCGTCAAAGATACAGGACACGGCCCATAGTGCCGGGAAAAAACTTTTTTGAGTGCTTCAAGGCTCTGCCGGTTAACCCGGTCGGATTGCAGCATAATGCAGGCGCTGGCCGTATACTTATCTCTTGCCGCCTCCAGAGTTTCTAAGGCATTGGCAATAATGTTGTCCCCGCGCTCATCTTTTTTTACCAACCCTTCTATAACCACAGGTGTGTCTGTATTGAGGATAGTGGCACATCTGGCGTAAAGCTCCGGGAAAATAACCACTTCAGCGGTCCCGGCAATATCCTCCATGACAATAACGGCCATGGGGTCACCTTTTTTGGTTTTTCTGTTCTTGATATCTCTGATCAATCCACCAAGCCGCAGGGTCTGTCCTTCAACCCACTCTTTATTTTCACTCAGGTTTGAATCGGTTACAGCCAATATGTCTTCCCGGTAATCATCCAAAGGATGGCCGGTAAGATAAAATCCAACGGTTTCTTTCTCAAAGGTAAGTTTTTCCTGATCGGTCCATTCCGGGATCGATGGGATTTCGATTTTATTATGCGGCTTTTCATTTGCAGAGTCCATGACTGCAAAAAGCGATATCTGGCCGCTTAACCTGTCACGCTGGGCAGCCTGACCCTGCTCCAGGGCCTGGTCCAAAATGGCAAATGTTTGTGAACGTTTGAGATTGAGGGAATCATAAGCGCCTGCCTTATTGAGGCTTTCCAGGACGCGCCGGTTCACTCTGCGCAGGTCAACCCGGCAGCAGAAGTCCTCCAGCGACAAATAGGGGCCGTCTTTCAAACGTTCTTCGATGATTGAGTCAAGTGCTGCTTCGCCAACATTTTTCACCGCAGCCAAACCAAACCTGATACGGTCATCAATAACGGTAAAATCCTTGAAGCTTTCATTGATATCAGGTGGGAGGACCTCTATCTCATTATCACGGCATTCGTTTATATATGCGACAACTTTATCGGTGTTGTTCATATCGCAGGAGAGAAGAGCTGCCATGAACTGAGCCGGGTAATGGGCTTTGAGAAAGGCTGTCTGGTATGCTATTAGAGCATAGGCTGCACTATGGGATTTATTGAAGCCATAGCCTGCAAATTTAGCCATCAGGTCGAAGACGTACTCAGCCTTATCTGCCGGGATGTTGTTTTTTTCAGCTCCTGCCATGAATTTTTCTTTTTCATTGGCCATGACTTCCGGAATTTTTTTACCCATGGCACGCCTCAACATATCAGCATCGCCCAGGGTATAGTTTGCCAGAATATTGGCAATTTTCATCACCTGTTCCTGGTAAACAATGACCCCGTATGTCTCCTCAAGTACAGATTTGAGTTGGGGCAGTGGATAATTGGCGGGTTTTTTCCCGTGTTTGGTGTCGACAAAATTGCCGACCATGCCGCTTTCCATGGGACCAGGACGATACAGGGCAACCAGGGCAATAAGATCAGAGAATACCTCCGGCTTCATGTTTGTTAGAAGTGCGCGCATGCCGGAACTTTCAAGTTGGAAGACACCCAGAGCGTCTCCTTTGCAGAGCAGGTCGTAAGTTTTCGGGTCGTCAAGAGGAATGGAGTCGATGTCCAGGGGACTGCCGATGTCTGCTTCAATGAGTTTCACCGCCCGGTCAATGACCGTCAGGGTTTTCAATCCAAGGAAATCAAATTTGATGAGTCCGGTCATCTCAGTATATTTCATGTCGTACTGAGTAAGAACTTCACCTTTGGGACCTTTACAGAGCGGCAGATATTCAGTCATTGTTTCGGGTGAGATAACAACTCCGGCAGCGTGGGTAGACATATGCCTGGACAATCCCTCGAGAACCTGGGCTGTGGAGAGAAGGGTTGCAATATTCTCATCTCTTTTTATGGCATCGCGAAGCCGTGGTTCCTGCTCAATTGCTTCCTTGATCGTGATTTTCAATTGATCAGGAATGAGCTTGGCAATGCGGTCCACATCACCAAAGGGTAAATCAAGGCCCCGGCCCACGTCTCTGATCACGGCTCTGGCTTTCATGGAGCCGAAGGTTATAATTTGGGCGACATGGTCTGAACCCCCATATTTTTCCTGCACATAGTGGAATACTTCATTCCTTCTTTCCTGGCAGAAATCTATATCAAAATCCGGCAGGCTTTTGCGTTCGATATTGAGGAAACGTTCAAATATCAAGCCGTAGGGCATTGGATCTATTCCAGTGATACGCAGGCTATAGGCAACAAGACTTCCAGCACCTGAACCCCTGCCTGGCCCAACCGGGATGTGCATGTTTTTGGCCCAGTTGATAAAATCAGCCACAATGAGGAAATATCCCGGGAATTCCATGGCCTTGATGACGCCGATTTCCATCTCCAGCCGTTCATGGTAACTCTTTTCCAATTCTGCCGTCAGTTCACCTTTATCACGGAGCACAGCCAATCGTTCCTTTAACCCTTCCCGTGCCAGTCTCTCAAAGTATGAATCCAGGGTTTCGCCATCCGGTAGTGGGAAATTGGGAAAATGTGGCTGGCCGAATTCAAGTTCAAGGTTGCAGCGAGCGGCGATTTTTACTGATTCAGCGACAGCGCCCGGAAAGTCCTTGAACCGTTCCTGCATCTCTTCAGGAGACTTGAAATAGAGTTCGTCGGTTGCAAACTTGAAGCGGTTGGGATCATTTATTGTTCTGCCTGTTTGGATACAGAGAAGCACCTCATGGGCAAAAGACTCTTCACGGTTAAGGTAATGACAGTCGTTGGTGGCAACGAGGGGAACAGAGAATTCCTCTGAGAGTTTTTTTAAACCCTTGTTGACTTTTTTCTGCTCCTTTAAGCCACTATCCTGCAGTTCAAAATATAACCGGTCGCCGAATATTTCGAGCATCTTCTTTGTTTCCGCACGGGCATCTTTCATATTGTTATTCAGGATCAGGTGAGGAATACCCCCATGCAGACATGCGGTCAGGGCTATCAAACCTTCATTGTGCGCAATCAGTGTCTCCTTGTCGATGCGCGGCTTGTAGTAAAAACCTTCAAGCTGGGCAATGGAGGCAAGTTTCATCAGGTTTTTGTAGCCTTTGATGTTCATGGCCAGAAGGACAATATGGAAGGCTGCATCACTGGGACTTTTGGCACCAGTGTGTATTTTTCTGTCCTGTGGCGCAATGTAGAATTCACACCCTATGATTGGTTTAATCCCGGCTTTCTTGGCTTTTACATAAAACTCGAGGGCCCCGTGCATTGCTCCATGGTCAGTTATTGCCACGGCCCCCATGCCAAATTCTTTGCACTTGTCAAGGAGGTTATTAAGGCGGATAGCACCATCAAGCAGACTGTACTGGGTGTGTACATGAAGATGATTAAAGTCAGTGGCTGCAGCATTGGTCATGATATATTTCCGGGATGATAATTGATGAATAAATGACATAATTAATTGTTGGATATATTGTTCTTTTACATTACTTCCTGGGTATATTGCAGGGATTCCATGAAAAAATATATTGGAATCACGATGTGAAAAAAAAGCTTTCCAGAGGGGCTTGCACATCGAGGAGATGTGAAGTGTGTCTCTTATCGCTTACCCTGTTTTATGGTCGAATAAACCTAATCTGTCAAGTGCATTCAGGCTCTCCCATAAATCACTTTCACTTCTTGGTTCCAGGGTAATGATCGGCTGAATATTATTTGTTTTCAGGTAGGAAAAAATGGCTGCAAAGTCGAAGTCTCCCCTGCCTACAGGGAGATGTTCGTCACGGAAACCATGGTTGTCGTGCAGGTGGAGTTGCCCCAGCCACCGTTCAAGGGTTTTCAGCCAGATTTTCCAGTCCGTCTGGGCAAAGGCCAGCAGGTGGCCAACATCGAGGCAGAAACGGGCCGATGCTGAATCAAGGGCTTCAAGGAGCATTTGATGGACTCGGGGCCCGGGCTCGTACGTGTTTTCAAACATGATAGGAGTATTATGGTTATCGGCCAGAATGACAAGCTCCCGCCATGTCTCCAGAGAGGTGTTCAGCCACTGTTCCAGGTCATAGCTGTGGATGCAATCCAGGTAGCCGAGATGGCACACGACAGCGCGTGGCTTGAATATCTCGATGAGATCAAAGCAGCGGCGCAGCTTGTCCCGGGTTGCCTTCAGGATATTTTTATCCTGGGCGCCCGGCATCATATCGTGGAAAGGTGCATGCAGAGTGCAGCTCAACCCTTCATTTTCCAGGAATTTTGCCCGGTCGAGAAAGTTCTGATGGCTGAAAGTATACACAGCATCTCCTGCAAGACCGATTTCCGGGTTAATTCGATGATTACTGACAATGGGTTCGTATTTGCTGAAATCAGCAAAGGGTATATTGACAAAGCATTGGGAAATGATGTGGCCGAGTCTGGATTCCATGACCCTGTATGCTACTGCGAATTTGGAAAAAAACCAGATGATTTTTTTAATTTAACTTTGGGTATAATTCCCCGCGGCTTGCCGCCAGTAAAAGTACCGAACAAAAGGTTTTGATACCCCGTAGCTTGCTGCGGGGAGATTCATTGCCCAAATACAACTCCACCCCGAACCGGGATAGTACAGGGTGGAGATGCACCAGATTTTTTTAGAAGATAAAACGGGGGTAAAATCTTCTTAAAAAATACATATGGAGAAAAGAACTATCATTTACTTTTACCATAAGAGATGTGTTCTTGAGAATGTGGCAAATTGTCGCACCCCGCTGTTCAAAGGCATGAAACGACGGCAACTGATTGACAATTCGTCCTTGTGCTGATAATTAATCAAGGGTCTAAGCGTATTTCATTTATAGTAAGTATCAGGTTTTTACATCCGGGAGTTCATTCGTTTGGAGCATAAAAAATATCCATCGGCCATATGGCCTGTTGCTGAAGCAACATCCAATATTGCTTTTTCATGGTTTCTGCATTTGCGCTGGGGGGCTGTTTTCTGCCAGGCAATTCTTATTTTAATTGCCTACAGTTATCTTGAGATTGCCCTGCCGATCGTTTTTGTTTCGATAATTATTCTGTTTGAGGCAGCCAGCAATCTGTTCTTTACCTTTCTCACCAGTCGGAAGAAAGGTATTCCTGAGTGGCTTTTCGGCCTGGTAATGTTTATGGACATAATTCTTCTGACAGCCCTCCTGTACTATACAGGTGGGCCGATGAATCCTTTCACCTTTCTATACCTGGTGCACATCGTGATTGGGGCGATTTTGATGCGTGCTTACTGGTCCTGGAGTCTGATGGTTTTCACGGTGCTTTGTTACAGTTCTTTTTTTATTGTTGATCCGGAGGTGTTTGGCCAACTTCCTCTCATGCTGCCGGGAGGGTTTATTGGAGGTGTTGATATCCAGGAAACCTGCCATCCGGCGGTTGTAGAATATACCCTGTTGTCAGACCACATGCAGCTGCACCTTAAGGGCATGCTCCTGGCTTTTGCCATTACTGCCTTTTTTATTGTTTTCTTTGTTGGTAAAATCCAAAAAGCACTTGAGGAACATCAGCAGACCCTCGTCAGTTTGGAAGAGGAAAGAGCAAGAAGTGAGAAGCTTTCCTCCCTGGCAACTTTGTCTGCAGGTGCCGCCCATGAATTCGCCACTCCTCTGTCAACTATTGCAGTTGCTGCCGGAGAAATGCTGCACCAGTTAAAAGAGGGGAAGATTGACGAGGGCTTGGTGGATGATGCCCAGCTCATAAAAGATCAGATTAAAACCTGCAAGGATATTTTATACCAGATGGCTGCTGATGCCGGAGAACATTTGGGTGAAGCACTTGAGAAGTATGAGTTGGGATATGTGGTGTCAAAGATAATAAATGAATTTTCTGAAGAAGATCAAACCAGGATAAAGGTTGAAAATGAAGCAGCTGATATTTCAGTATTGATTCCTATGAGAACATTAGTTCGTACCGTAAAAGGTCTGATTAAAAATGGCTTTGATGCGTCTCAAGCAGCATCACCGGTCTTTCTAAAGTGCTTTTATGATGAAAACTTCCTGTATTTTCAGGTGACAGATCAGGGTTGCGGTATGGATGAAGAAAACATGATCCGTGCGCGTGAACCATTTTTTACAACCAAGGAGCAGGGGAAAGGGTTGGGTTTGGGACTTTTTCTTGCACAGAATGTGGCTGAACAGTTTGGCGGTGAACTGACTATTTCTTCAAAAAAATCGCAGGGGACCGTGGCAACAATCAGTTTTGCTCTGGCACATACCGGGATTGAGTAGTAATCTTTATTAATCCAATAAAGAAAAAATGAAGGAGGAGTCTGCCATGCAAAGCATCATTTTGGTTGATGACGAAGATCATTTCAGGTCCCGTCTGGTAAGAGCTTTTACCAATAGAGGATATACAGTTTATCAAGCTGCAGATGTTGATGAGGCATTAAAAAAAATAAAGGAGAATCGTCCTGACTGGGCCCTGGTTGACTTGAAGATGCCGGGCAAAAGCGGCCTTGATCTGATCAGGGAAGCAAATGCTTTTATGCCAACGCTTAAGATCGTTGTACTTACAGGTTATGGCAGTATTGCGACGGCCACGGAGGCCATAAAGCTTGGCGCCCATTTTTATTTACCTAAACCGGCAGATGTTGATGATATTCTTAATGCTTTCGAAAGGGATACTGATTTGCCGGTCGAGTCTGATGGGCCGGATTTTGAAGTTCCCTCATTGGCTCGGGCTGAGTGGGAACATATCCAAAGGGTTTTAAATGACTGTGACAACAACATAACTGCCGCGGCCCATAAACTGGGAATCCATAGAAGGACCCTGCAGCGGAAACTCTACAAGTACGCACCCCAAAAATAAAATTTTTATCTAATTGAAAATACACTTCTCTATTTTTTCCCGTAATAAAAACCGCTAAAAATCAGCACAACAGAAATTCCCTGCACATTGCCTCTGTTTTTTCCTGCGACAATTTGCCGCATGTTCAGGTTTTCTCATCAATGTTATTATCTACCTTGTGGCCAATATTTCTTGAAACCGAAGGGTTATAAAGTAAAAGACAAATATACCAGGAAGGAGATAATGAGTATGAAGAAGGAAAACCCGTATCATATGTATCTGAAACAATTTTTTACAGTTGCTATTTTTCTTGTTCTGGCAATACTCGCTGGCTGTGTGACGGCTGGAAGCAAGACCGCTGAACAGTCATCTGCCACAGAATCAGCACAGATTTCAATACCGCAACCAATGGTTATCCTGGCGGATGCTTCTTGTGGCAAGTGCGGGATGTATCCTGCTAATTATCCGCGCTGGCAGGCTCAGATTATTTTTAAAGATGGCAGCATGACGCCTTTTGACGGTTGTAAATGCATGTTCAATCTCATGTTTTCCATGGATCAGTATGATAAGGCTCATTCCAGCGATGACGTGGCAGTGATGTGGGTAAAGGATTTCAATAATGGCAAATGGATAGATGGAACGGAGGCGTATTTTGTAGTTGGGAGTAAAATGATGGGGCCCATGGGTAAAGAACTCATTCCATTTGCAGATCAAGCTGCGGCAATGAAATTCCACCAGGAGCAGGGTGGTAATATGATGATGTATGCTGAAATTACACCGGAAGTTCTTAAATCGTTGATTGGAGACATGAAAAAGCATGGCGGAGACATGAAAAAGCATGGACATGGCTCACAAATGAAAATGTAAGACTGGAATTATTTAATTTAACTTTGGGTATAATTCCCCGCGGCTTGCCGCGAGTAAAAGTACCGAACAAAAGGTTTTGATACCCCGTAGCTTGCTGCGGGGAGATTCACTCAAAAGTCGTGAACCATTCCTAAAGTATCAAGATGTATACAGGACATGTTGAGTCAGATTTTGTCTGACAAAACTGAAGATGTTGGCAAGCAAATGTTGACTTTGTTTAACTCCGTTAGTTACCTTTTTTTATGGCAGAAGTTAAAGTCAATATTGTTTGGATGTATCTTACCTTTTGAAGTTTAAGATATTAAATTGAAATATTAAGACCTAAGGGCAACGACAAAACTAAACAACGGAAGAGGAGATACGTCATGTTTATGCGTAACCTTGCCAATCTGGCTGTCATCATGGTGGTTTTGGCCACTGCCTTTCCTGCATTTGCTGTCGACGGGCTAATCACAAAGCCGAGTGCAAATTCCGTTGATGTGACGATCGAAAGATTCGAAGAGTCGGCAAGGAGACGAGGATTTATCGTCTTTGCGCATTTGGATCATGCCGCCGTGGCTGCATCAGCCGGTTTGAAAATGCCCCGGTCCACCGTTGTTGTATTCGGCAATCCGCTTCTCGGTACGCCCATATTTATCAGGACACCCACGGTTGCTATCGATCTACCACTGAAGGCACTAGTGTGGGAAGACTCCACTGGAAAAGTATTCTTGAGCTACAACTCGGCTGAGTTTGTTCTCGGGCCTGTTTACGCTAGACACGGAATACAGGTGCCCAATGGTGCAAGCGAGCAGCTTGAGAACACCCTCGCATCCATAGCCAAGGAGGCGATACAGTAAAACCTAATGAAATCTGCTATGAACCGCAAAATAATGGATTGATCAGCCTGTTACTATTGCCATAGTACATGGCAACTCAAAATCTGCGCCTGAACAGTTTCTATTGTGGCAAGCAATCTTGGCTCTTGATTGTTTTCTCCACCACACCAATTTTTCAGACAGGAATATTTCAATTCAATAACAACTAATTGGTGTAATTCCGAACCACAATGTGGTCATTTGGGCCAGTTATTCCTTGTTGATAATGATCAATTACTTCCATTTCAAAGATAACTGCCTGAAATTGTTAATTATAGATTTAAAATTGAATAGTGGCTGGTTTTTTGCATTTGAGTTCTTGTATATTCATAACTTTTTTACATAAAAAACCAAACCTGTTGAAAGACAGAACGGAAAGCTAAGTTTTTTTAGGAATAAAAAGATGAGAAAAGATGGTAAACTTTTACGTGTCCTAGTTGTTGATGATGAACCGTTAATCCGTGACGGTCTCTGCAGATTTCTTGATAAAAATTCTTCTGTCATGACAGTAGGCTCAGCCGAGGAGGCTCTTGAAGAGATTCAGACGCAACACTACGACCTCTGTTTTCTTGACGTCATTCTTCCCGGGATGAATGGCGTGGAAGCCATAAAGATTATTAAAGAACTGTCCCCGAGCACGAAAGTGGCTATAATGTCAGGGGGCTATCTGTGCGAAGACATGAAGCGGCAGATTGCAGAAGGTGCATTGGAATTCATCGAAAAACCCTTTGACCTTTCACGTATAAGGGAGATAGCAAATAGGGTGGCAGCTGCTCTGACCGGCAAAAGCAACTACGAGGAAATTCCAGTCTTGAATTGATCTGTACGTGACTTTGTAATAACTGCTGATATGTCTGACACTGTCAAGTAGAAAAGACCTATCTATTGCCCCCTGTTTAATTGGGGGTTTTTATTTTAT
>Ga0255045_10000022_pt1 | contig 25703 bp, 8 predicted proteins | sample BC1_12_23_MG_FD_183652 | JGI IMG/M metagenome (GOLD analysis project Ga0255045, IMG submission 183652) | Seawater microbial communities from Strait of Georgia, British Columbia, Canada - BC1_12_23 | ecosystem: Environmental > Aquatic > Marine > Strait | place: Canada: British Columbia...
GGCGTGGCAGATATTCTACTGTAGATGAATATGAGGGTGGTGAAAAGGTTGGCGAAGGTATTTTTGACACCTATTCTGGCGAAAGGGTCGAAGGTGCCGTTGGAGCCACAGAAATGCCGGATCATGTGGCAGAATTCAGAGCCAGAAAGATCAATATTGATGAATTGGGCCGGAGAACAAGAGATCTTCCCAGAACTGAAAAGTTAAAATTGTTACCGCAATTTTCAGAATCCCAACAATCAGCCATATGGAATGTATGGAATGAGGAAAGCTAATGCCTTTGGATATAACACAAGAGGAATTTGACCAGATCCAAAAGGAAACGAGGGCCAAGGCACAAGGCCAACCGAGGCCAAGGAAAACGCCTTCTGATATATCCCAAGAAGAATTTGATCAAATCCAGAAGGCAACAGCCCAAAGAACAGCCGAGGCCAGGGGCTTTCCTATGGATCTTCTTTCTTCCGTTATCCGTAATGTTACTGTCGATATGCCGCAGTTGGGCCTTAGATCTGCAAAGGCTATTGAAAGCGTTGGCCGTAGGATTGCCAGGGATGCCGTAAAACCAGAATTCCATGAGGAAACAGGATTAACAGAGGATTATGGCCTTATAGGTGAAGCGGCAACAGGAGCGATTGAAACCCTGGAAGATTTCAAATCTAAAAGCGGTTTCTTAACTCCAAAGAGAGATCCGAACTTTGTTTCCGAAGGTGTGGGAGCCGCCGCATTGTCTTTAAGCTCACGCTTACCTGGCGCGGCTGTCGGCGCGGCTGTTGGATCTGTAGTGCCTGCTATTGGAACATTATTAGGCGGTATTATTGGTTACGTTGCATCTGGGGCCGTTGGCTTTGGATTGGCTGAATATCAGAGTGTAATCGATGAAGCCGAAAAAGAGGGGATCAGCCGGAAAGAGGCCGAATCAGCCGCTTTCTATAGTGGTTTGGCCGAGTCCGGGTTTGAATTCGCATCCGATGTTTTAACCTTTGGCATATTGAAACTTGGCAAACCATTAACCAAACCGGCAGAGGAAACATTTAAAAACGGTATCCGGCAAATATTTAAACTTGGATTTAAACAAAAGGCCCTTCAAGCCGGTTCTATCATGTTTTCAGAAACCGGTACCGAAATGATAACCGCCGGTGTCCAGGCAGAACAGTATAAAAAGATCGGCCTTGGTGATCAAGACTTCTGGGAAGGCGTAACAGAATCGTTTGGCCCCTCTTTCGTAGCATCTACCATCTTTGCGGCTGTCGGTGTTGGGGCAAGCTCTTTGTCGCGGAGATCATTAAGACGTAGCCTGGAAGATAAAACGGCAGATCCAGAACAACGTTTAATGGCCGCAAGTGAAGTCGAAAGGGTTTTGCGAACTGTCGATAACGATACCGCAGATATCTGGGTCATTAATTCCGGCATGGCCATAGCAAACGAGGAAAGCATTGATATTGACAATCACGATATGATCTTGGCAGAAGCCTTGCGAACCGCACCGGAAGATACGGTTGAGGCCGTACAGAAACGCGAGGCTGAGATCAAAGAGGATCTCGAAACTAAAAAAAGGGATGATACATATCGATATATATCAGCAGGGATCGCCCGGGAAGATATTGACGATGATCGAGCCAGGGCCGTAGGCCAGGAATTTGACTTAGATCCGAGCCAGATCAACCAGGCATTGATTAATGGATATGATTTAAAGGTATTGCTTGATACCGGAGAGGTTGACGAATTAAAAGCGTATGCCAAACAAGAAGGCATTGCCATTCCAGAATCGATTACAGCCGCAAATCAAGTATCGGCTTTAATTCGAGAGAGCGTCAATGAAGATGCCGATGAATTAGTCAAACTGACCAATCAGATAGCGACACTCGAGGAAACAGCCGACACGATAGGCACCGAAAGGGCCAAGCAGAACCTTCAAGAGAAACAAGAGGCCCTTGAAACGGTATTGCCACCGGCAGAGGAAGTGGAAATCACCGAGGAAGAAGATCTCGAGGTATTACCGGAAGAATTTGAAAAGAAGATCGAGGAATTGGCAGTTGATGAAAAAGCAGAGTCAAAAGCAAGATCAGACGAAATGCTTGCTTTAAGGGCCGCAAGGAAGTTGGCAAAGGATTCTGGCGTTCCCTATGAGCCGGAGTGGACATCTGATCAAGTTGTCGAGGCTCTTGATAAGTATTTTGACGAGTTGGAAGGTACAGTTCCGATAGCAAAAGAAGAAGGAAAGCCTCTAACCAAAAAGGAACAATCCGCACAAGAGTATAAAGCCTATCTCGAAACCCTTACCGATGAACAAAAGGCCCAGGCCGGAGATCTCATTATAGAAGAACCGCCATCACCAGGAATCCAGAAATTAAAGATTCAAAAGAAACTGGCCAGAGCGAAACCAGAGGATGAATTAAAACTTGAAAAACTAAAGGCCGATCTTGAAGGCAAGGGTGCCGGATCTATGCCCGATATTAAAAGGGCCGGATCGAGAATTGGATATAAAATAACACAAGAAGATAATGGAGCCTTTACAGTTGAGCGTACTGAACGCGGCGTTAGAACAAAAATTGGTGTGCCGGATGATGGCCTTACCATGGAAGAAGCGAGGGAAAGGGCAATAGAAGCGGCGCAGGGCGATATTGGCCCACCGGTTGAGGAAAAGCCGGAAGTTGGAGAGGAATTTAATGAATGGAAGGAAAAAGCCCGAACAAAACCAAAAGGATCTCATAGTGTAAAAATTAGCAAGGAGAGGGATCGGTGGTTTTGGAGAAATGCCAATGGAGAAGTTGGGGAAGTTTTAATTTCCGACTTTAAAGATTCTCCTTTGGGTTCGGCCAAGGAATTGGCAAGGGGTGAAGCGGCGCATAAGGCCACCGTTGAGGCAAAGCCCACCACATTTCATGGAAAGCTCGATGCCGCTAAAGATGAAGGCGAAAAGTTGCTGATATCCCAGATCGAGGGTATGAGGGGCGAAGCGAAACTTGGGACTACAACCGTTGAAAGAAAGAAAGAGCTTTTAGACAACTTAAAGGATTGGGTACCGGCCTTAGAGGGTTATCGTGAAGGCAAAGAACCATCAAGAGAGATTCTTGATAAACACCCATATTTAAGCAGAATTTTCTATGATGCGAGAGAGGCAAAAGCCGCCCCATCTTTAAAATTCCCGACACCAAAAGAATCAAAAGTTGCCACCATGAGGGGCCGGATAAAAGAATTCGGCGGCATGGCTTTTGGCAAACTTGCAGATAAACCAAAGTATTCTGATCTTATCCGTAAACTTACAGACACAAAAGAGGGTAGCTTGCTCCTGGCCCAGATCAGGAATGAGTCAAAGGGATTGCAGGCTGATAAAGCTCTTGATGATCTGTCTGAATTCTTGACCGCAGAAGAACGCAGTTGGGATAAAGCAGATCCAATAGAAGGGTTTTTACAAAACATGATCGATGATCCCAAGGGGTTTATGAGTCGCAAGGTCTTGGGTGAAGATATGGCGTTGCCGGAAGATGCCGAATTCAAGCCGGAAGCTCCACCGGAAGGTGACTACCAAACCATTAGAGCAGAGGATTTGCCAGAAGGAAAAAAAGTAACCCTGATAGACAATAAATCAAAGACCGGATGGGATGTTTACGAGGTTACAGAGAAAGATCCGTTCAGTATTACCCTTGTTGATGGTGAAACCATTGAACTTAAACCAATGGACAAGGTGCAGATGTTAAGAACTGATGTTGAGGAAATGGAAGGCCCTGTTAAAGTTGGCAATATATGGTTTGATACAATCTCACCGGAACAATGGAACGATGCTGAAAAATTAAAGGCTTATCAAGACGATCTCCAAACCGAAGTTGATAAAGATTCAGCCGCAGGCGTTGCGAATGTATGGATTAGCGATAGGCTTAAAGAATTGGGTTATGAAAAGCCAATCGATTTGTCAGGCATAACGTCTTATAGGTCTGGGGCCAATGTTATTAGCGATATGAAAGGATATATCGATGCCGATGTGCCGATTGGTGTTGATGTAGGGAAGCTGTCTGTTAAAGCGTTGAACACTCTTGCTGATTACGCCAAAAAAGGTGGGAAGGTTTTTGTAGATTCTGGTGCCTTTTCAGCCTTTAAAAGTGGCAAAGAAGTTGATTTTGATAAAATATTTGATGCTTATGATGATGTGGTGGAGAAAACAAAGGGGAATGTTACTATTGTTGCGCCTGATGTTATAGGCGATCAAGCGGCAACCCTAAAGCTCATTCAAAAGCATGGCGATAAAATTAATGATTATATCGACAAAGGTGTTGATGTTATCGTGCCTATTCAAAAGGGTGATGAAACGCCTTCTGGGGCATGGAGTATAATGACACACCTGATAGGATCATCTAATTTTCGCGTTGGCATACCTTTAAACAAGAAAGCCTTTTCGGATGCAGATCTCGAACAATTATTAAAACAAGCGATCAGGCCAAACAAGTTTCACCTTCTTGGTATCAGCCCTGCAAATAGGAATTTTGCCGGTAAGGTTCAAAAAATCAAGGGATTAGTGGACAATGCCGACATTACAAGTGATGCAAACCGGCTTTTAGCAAAGGTTGGACAAGGCAGGCCGATTACAGTACGTCAAAAAGAAATAGTTGAAAGAGCGAAGGCCGAATATTTTGATATGAGGGCCGATGAAGATTTTGACGATACCGAGTTAGATATAGAAGGTGATTTCGCTGATCTTACAGATGGTGAATGGTGGGTTTATGTTCAAGATCAGAAAGAGAGTTTTAAACAGGAAATTCAAGATGAAATAGATGAAATCGCAAAACTCGAGGCCCCAGGCGCAAGGCGTGAGGCCGTGGCCAAAACAGCCAAAGAAAAACATGAAAAGCCCTCTCTCGAGGAAATATATGCTACTTTCGATGAAAATGAACGTGCCGGTGTTAGGGTTGGCTTATTTCCGATCAAGATTCAAGAATATGATCTAACCCCACAACAATCAGCCGATCTTATAAGAATGGCCGAGGGGCCTCTTGTTGAAGGCGATAAGCGCATACCATCTAAAAAGGTAGCCGATAAGGTTGAGGCCAACATAGCCGATGGCATGATTTCAGAAGAACTCCTGGGCGCAAAGAATTTGCAATCCTGGGCTGATAAGGCTTTCGGTGGAACCATGGCCGAAGGTAAATATACCGTTAAGGATATGTACGATGCTTTGGAGCTTGGAGTTAATCAATACATATTGAATTCAACCATGACCATGAATCATGGCCCAGAAGGTGCCGAGGGAATGGTTAAAAACCTAAAGCGCATGGTTAATCGCTTGCCTACCCAAACAAAGCGCACCGAGGAAATGGATGAATTTCAACAGTTTTCTACGCCGCCGCCATTGGGTTTTGTTGCTAATTGGGTAGCAAAAGTAACCAGGGATGATGTTTACCTGGAACCATCAGCCGGTATAGGCGGTTTGGCCGTATTCGGCAAACTGGCCAAAGCCAAACAGGTAGCTGTAAATGAACTGAGCAAAACCAGGGCTAAATTATTATCGCAATTAGGATTTGACACTCTTACGAGCGAGGATGCTTCACAATTAAACAACCTTGATATCTTCAAAGATGTAAAGGCAACCGTAATTGTAATGAATCCACCTTTTAGCGCAACGGCAGGCCGCGTAAAGGGTAGAAGGCAAACCAAAGAAGGAGCCAAACATATAGAACAGGCGTTGAAAAAGCTCGAACCGAATGGCCGGTTAGTGGCTATTATAGGCAAGGGCATGGCCAGGGATAAGCCTGCCTTCCAAGATTGGTGGGAAGATATCGAGGCCGAGTATAATGTTAAGGCCAATATCGGCATTAGTGGCAAGGAATACAAGAAATATGGAACCGCTTTTGATAATCAGATCATTGTTATTGATAAAACAGGGCCTACACCGGAAGGTGTTTATCCTGATTACCGGATCGGTCAGGTTCAAAAGATACAAGACCTTATCCCACTTTTAAAGGAGATTCGAAATGCCAGAATACTTGAAAGAGAACAACCATCCGGTAAACCAGGCCGCGAAGAAGGTGTTAAAGAACCCCGAGCCGGAACAACTGTATTGCCTACAGGCGGCAGACCAGGCGGCGAAGTCGGGCCAGTTAGAGGTGAGGTACCCACAACTGTTGGAGAACCTGGAGGTGTTCCTGTCGGAGTGGAACCCAAGAAGGGCGATGAAATTCCTGTTGGGGGAACACAACCTACTGTCGGACTTCCCGAAGAAACCAGACCTGTTGAGCCTGGGGGTCGCGGTACTGGAACAATTGCACAGCCGATTGACAGCGACCTTGGAGGGATACCCGAAGCCAAATCAACTTCCGGCCAACTACAGGTAAGGGCCGTTCAAAAAGAGGCAAAAGGCGAATTAACCGAAGCTCTTTATGATGATTATAAGCCGGAGCGTCTTGAAATCAAAGATGCTCAATCGCATCCTACCCCATTGGTTCAAAGTGCGGCTATGTCCGCAGTAAGCCCACCGTTGCCTTCCTATGTGCCTTTGATTCCACAGAAGGCCGTTAAAGACGGCCATCTTAGCGATATCCAATTAGAGGCCATCACCTATGCCGGTGAAGCTCATGAACAAGTTTTGTCGGATGGCAGGCGTAAGGGATACTTTATCGGTGATGGTACCGGTGTAGGCAAGGGTAGAGAGATAGCCGGTGTTCTATGGGATAATTGGTTGAGAGGAAGGAAGAAAGGCGTTTGGCTTTCTGAAAAAGCCAGTTTGTTTAAGGATGCCAAAAGGGATGTTAAGGGAGCCGGTTGGAACCCAAGAAATATATTCCAATGGAACAAAACTTTAAGCGGCAAAGAGATCTTGCAAAAGCATGGGATTTTGTTTGGCTCTTACGATACTCTAAAGCAAGTGCCTTCCGATGAAGGTAAAACAACTCGAATTGATCAGCTTGCGGCATGGTTAGGCGAAGATTTTGACGGAGTAATAGCCTTTGATGAATCTCACAACATGGGGAACGCCTTAGCGATAAAGGGGGTAAGAGGCAAAACAAAGCCATCACAAAAAGCCCTGGCCGGTGTTGCCCTTCAAGATCGATTTCCAAATGCCAGGATTCTATATGTTTCCGCAACCGGAGCAACAGAAGTAAGAAATTTGTCCTATGCATCCAGGCTCGATATGTGGGGAGAAGGCACTTCCTTTTCCACGGTTCGTCAATTTATCGATGGTATTAGCTCCGGCGGCGTTGCTTCTATGGAAATGGTTGCTCAAAACTTGAAGGCCACCGGCGCATATACATCAAGATCACTTTCTTATGATGGTGTCGAATATGAAATGATCCGGCACGATTTAACCGATAACCAACAAGAGCAATACAATAAAGCGTCTGATGCATGGCGGTTGGTACTCGAGAATTTTAATGATGCCCTTGAAGTTACAGAGGGTGAAAATTCTGGACAAGCAAAATCAAACGCTAAGTCTATCTTCTGGGGTACTAATCTGAGATTTTTCAGCCAAATCGTTACAAGCATGAAGATGCCGAGTATTATTGGTAATATTCGTAAGGATCTGGATGAAGGCAGAAGTGTTGTTATTCAGCTTGTCAATACTCTTGATGCCGCACAAGATAGAGCATTGGCCAGATTGACAGAAACAGACTCTTTAGATGATCTTGATTTAAGCCCTTTCGATGATCTTATGCAGATGGTTGAACGTGCGTTTCCAACCACTCAATATCAAGAGGTTATGGATGATAAGGGGAATACTACTTGGGTGCCGGTACAGGACTCCCAGGGCAATCGTGTTGAGAACGCCGAGGCGGTTCAAATGCGCGAAGCTCTCTTGGATGAACTTGGTTCGTTAAGAGGCGAATTTTCAGAGGGGCCGATTGATCAGGTTATTGCCGAATTTGGTGTTGATATAGTTGCGGAAGTAACCGGCAGAGGAAGAAGGGTTGTTGAAAAGATTACAGACAAAGGCACCGAAAAGGTAATAGAAAAGAGATCCAATGCAAAAGCTAACGCTGATGCCGATGCTTTTATGATGGGGGAGAAAAGAGTTTTGATATTCTCTGAAAAGGGCGGTACCGGCGCGAGCTATCACTCAGATCTTGACGCAATTAATCAGCAACAACGATCCCATTACCTCTTACAGCCTGGATGGAGAGCCGACAAAGCCATACAGGGCCTTGGCAGAACCCATAGGTCTAACCAGGCGCACCCACCAATATACCATCTTGTTACAACGAATCTAAAGGGAGAAATCCGCTTTATTTCATCTATCGCAAGACGTTTGGATCAGTTGGGCGCATTAACAAAAGGCTCGAGAGAAACCGGATCACAAGGTATTTTCCAGGCAAAGGATAACCTTGAAACTCCATACGCCGAAGATGCTTTCCAGAACTTGCTTACAGATATATCCCGGGGCCATGTGGAAAACTTTAGTGTTGCAGAGTTTGAAGAACAAACAGCCCTTGATTTGGTCGATGATGAAGGCAATCTTTTGGCCAAGCGTTATACGGTTAAAAACCTTTTAAACCGTATTTTATCTATGAACATAGATAAGCAAAACAATCTTTTTGATGAACTGTCCATAAGGGTTGCCGATGTTATTGAAGCTCATGCCGAGAATGGAACCTTAGACGTTGGCCTGGAAACGTTAAGGGGTGATCAGATAGCCAAAATTAGTGAGGAAGTTGTCCATACAGACGATAAAAGCGGTGCGGAAACCAAGTATGTTCAGCTTGATGTAACTAATCCGGCTCCACTTTTCCATTTTATCGAGGCATTAAAATTCGCAACAGGGCCGTTGCCTGCCGATGGTTTTTATAAGAACATAAAGAGTGGCCGGATTTGGGCCGCAAGAGAGCGAAGGGTTTTAAACAGAAGAACCGGCGATATAGAAGAAAAGGTCTTTTTAAAATCCCAAACATTTACCGCACAAAAACTTGATCTCGAAAAGGTACAGGATGAAGAAGTTTGGGAAAAGCTGAGTGATGAAGATGCCAAAACTCAATGGATTGAAGCCATTGATACACTTCCCAGAACCATAACCGAAAGAAGAAACCTTGTAACCGGTGTTCTTTTGCCGGTTTGGAATAGATTGATCGGCCATCCCAGAATTATGCGAGTGCAAACGGATGATGGCGAAGTCATGATAGGCCGGTTGATCGCACCTAAAGATTTGTCTGATACGCTGAAACGCCTTGGAGCCACACAAGCCAAGATCTCGACTACTCCAAAACAGATGCACACCCAGATAGTTGATAATAATTATCGTTATGAGCTTGCAAACGGATGGGAATTAAAAAGGAGAATGGTGTCCGGTGATTACCGGATAGAACTGTCAGGTCTTAGCTATGGTGATTTCGACATACTGAAAAACTTTGGCGTTTTCTCTGAAAGAATCTATTATCAAACAAGATATTTCATCCCTACAGATACCAAGGGCCACGAAACTCTAAAGAGGCTTTTGGGCCATTCACCGGCGGTTGAAGAAATCCCCCCACATGGCCAGTATGCTATAGGCAAGTCGATTCCAGTTGTGGGCGGCAAGCCGATAATGGAGCTTGTTAGGAAACTGCCATTCCTTTCAAAACAAAATGTAGGCTTATCAACCGCCGGTGATATCTGGGTTAGAACCAAAAAGGGCTATGGGTTTACCATTAAGGCCGTTAATAACATATCGCCGGATCGTGCGTCTTTAGAGATCGAACATGGCCGTATGCTCGAAAACGGTGAGCTGATAACTGGAAAGTATCAGGCCGGTACTATTGAACTGCAAAAAGATATGGCCGATGAATGGACTCTGGCCCATGAAACAATGCATTGGATGGAAGATATCGGCCTTATCTCTGTAACTGATGCTGATGTTCTATCTAACCATATTAAGAACCTGGCCAAAAACGGCAAGTGGGATTCGCAAGGTAGGCCGGTAGGAGAAGCCGAGGATCGCGCTGTGTGGCTGTCGCAATTCCTTAGAGATCGATCACAGCCCGGGATGATTCGGAATATCCTTAAAAAGATAGCCGATTTTGTTGATATGATTGTAAGCCAGTTTGTTAAAACCGCCAGGAGCATAGGCCGTGGCGTTGAATCCGGCAAGGTTTTTAATAAGATGCCGAAAAGCGTTGCCAAAGGGTTAGCTTATGAGCAAGCGAATCAAAGATGGTATTCCGGTATGGAATTCTTTATCTCTGACAATCTTGACGAAAAGGGAACGCCGGAGAGCTATAAGCAGGCCATCAACTCCTGGGCTAATAAGGGCAAATTCAAGGGTGAAGAACTGGAATGGAGTGGCCTTAATGAATGGTTGGATGAAAAAGTCGCTAACCGTAAAATAGTTTCTGATTTGCCAAAAATAACCGACACAAAACCGGCAAAAAAAGATGATCCGTATTCAAATATCTATACATTTGCTGATGGACTCCGTATGGGAGCAAGCTCGAAAGCCGAGGCATTTAGGGAATACTATTTTGATCGCACAGGGAAAAAACTGTCGGAAAAAGCAGACTTTGAGGACAAGCTCACAAAGCAAGAGGTTCTTGATTATCTGGAACAAAACAATGCGAGAATCACAGAGGTTGTAAGGGGTAGGCCGCCTGTTGAGCCTGCAAGGGAAGATGTTGAGTGGGATACCGAAATAACCTGGGAACAAACGAGTGAGGTTCTCTGGGAGGGTACAGTAGAAGATCCAATCAATATGGAAATTATCTCTCTCGAGATAGAGCAAAGGAGATCCGAGGATGAAACTGTCTATGATGTATTTATACAACAAGGCCTTACAGCTACGGCCAACAGTTTAGAACAAGCCAAAGAAATGGCCGAAGATGAAATACAACAATACGCCCAGGAAACTGGCGATATGTTGTTTGATAATGCGCATGAATTGGCCGATATGGGGATTGAGGTTGGGGAGCCGGAAGCCCCTGCTTTACCCAGGCCCGATGATTATATTATTGATATTAATATGCGTTGGAACGAGGCTCAATCTGTGGAGCCTGCTTTTGGAGATCTTGACTACGAATCAAATTACCAAAAAGAGCAATTAGACGAGGAAGATTATTTAGACGAGGAAGGGAATGTTGATCACGACAAAATGGAAATGGAAGCCAATCAAAGGGCTTACTCAGACTATTATGAATTTGGGCTATCAGCCGTAACGGTTGAGGATGAATCCCAATGGAGCATACGGTTTTCTTCTGATAATATTTTTGAGATCTTTGACGCGCAAGACAACTTTGTGGCCCACCATGACTATGAGGTTGATATAGACGATGTTAAGCAAATGGTATTTGCCGAATTGCAAAACAGGGGCCTTGCCATTACCGAGGATAGGGCCGCAGAAATGGAAGAAGCCCTGGAAGATGCAGAATTAGAAGAAATCGCAAGGGTCGAGGGCGAACCCACAAGATACAGCGAACAAAATGTAACCTTGTCAGGCGGTGAAAATTATAGAGAAATGACACTTCACTTGCCGGAGGGTTTTGCAGGCACATGGCGGCCTGCACTTGATCATTTTCCAGAAGAACCGGTTTCCATGGCCCATATTCGATTTGACGAGCGCACAATTACAGAACCTTCACAACTTGATGATATGTTCAAGGCCGGATTGTTTGATGCCAGAACATTGGGACTTTACAAAACAGCACTCGAGAAAAATGGCGAATTAAAAATACTACACATAGCCGAGATCCAGAGCGATTTACACCAAGAAGGCCGAAAGAAGGGCTACAACAAACCCATAACAAAGTTAAATCCAAAATGGAAGTTGGAGAAGGAAGATGAAACCGCTACCGGAATGACACAATGGTCAATAAAGGATGAAAGGGGCCTGCTACTCTCTGATGCTATTTATTCGTCTGATCCTGATTATGAATCCGGTGTTCGCGCCGCAATCAACAAAATGAACAGCATGAGGCGAAAAGAGGGTGTTCCCGATGCTCCTTTCAAGAAAACCTGGCCCTTGTTGGCGATAAAGCGCATGGTTCGATATGCCACAGAACAAGGCTTTGATGTTGTTTCATGGGATACTGGCGTTACTCAGGTTGAAAGGTACAGGGGTGCGTTAAGGCAAAGGGTTGATGAAATCAAGTGGACAAAAAAGGGATCAGATAAACATGAGAATCACTTTGAAATGACAAAAGAGTACCAATTCTGGGCCAAAGATCAGGGCCTTCCAATAATGAGCGCAGATGAATTACAGGAGGAAGTTTTAACTCAATGGAATAGAGTTATGGGTGAAGCGGCAGAGGGAGATCTTCACCCTGATTTGTCGCAAGACAGATGGCTCCTTGAATCCCAACATAGCTATCTGACCAAATTTGTTGAACGATGGGAGGCCGTAACAGATGATATGCCGCCGAGCGTGGATATCCAGGCTATTAAAGATGGTGAACCGGTATTTTCACAATCAGACGTACTCTTAGAAGGCACAACGAACATTCATGGCAGGGATCGCACTCTTGACGATCTGATTGGCAAGGGCATGGCCCAAAAGATTATCGCGTCAGAAGAAACCACAGGAACATTTAAGGGCGATGATCTTACTATAGGCGGCGAAGGAATGAAGGGCTTTTATGACAGGATGATACCAACGGCTGTTAATAAGTTTTTTAATAAGAAACCCTGGGGCAAGGCGAAGGTTGGAAAGATTAAGGTTGGAGAAGTTGAAAACGTATCGGGAGCGACAGGAAGGCTATATAAAACCGTTGGGGCTGTGCCTGGGTATGCTTGGCAAGAAACAGATGATACCGAACTTACGAATGTTCATCACTTTAAAACATTGGCAGAAGCCGAAAAAGCGAGTGGAATGACATTGGCAAAAATTGCCCACTCCTTGCCTATAACCCCAGAGATGAAAATAAAATCCTTGCGCGAAGGTATGCCGATGTTCCAGATCGGCAAGATCGATGAAATGAAAGCGATTGACGCATTTCCCGAACACGCCAGGGGAGATATTGAGGATGCCAGGGGCCTTGAAAAACGATCATTCTTAACTCGAATTAAAGAGGGCGGCAAGGAAGTTGCAAAATCCCTGATACCTGGGGCCGCATTTCCGTCATTGTCTAAAAAGGAATATGGGAACGTCTTAGAACGGTTGAGAATCTTTAGAGAGGTGTCCACCTATTCCAAAAGAAAAGCCGAAAGGGATATCAAGAAGATAGTCGGCGGTTTAACACCGGAAGAATACGACATCTTTAGTTATCGTATCCTGGTGGGGGATATCCTTTCAGATATCGACAAGGAAGATGGGCCTTTGGCTGATTGGGAAATCGCAGGCCTGCCATTTAACTTTGAGAGCAGGGATGAAGTAGCCGACACTTTGGACAGACTTGATATTATGTTGGATGCAAACCCGAAGGCTAAAAAGGCTTTTGCAGACCGGCGGAAATATATGCGAGATCTCCGCGTTGATTTGGTAAAACACGGCTTTTTACCAAAGAACGTACTGGACAATGAAGAATATTGGCACCATCAGGTTCTTGACTTTATGATCTTAAAGCAGGGTACCGGAACTGCAAGCGGTGATGTTCGCGCCCATAAAAAGGGATCTTTTATTCGAAGGGTAGGATCAAGGCGGCTCTATAATACTGAGTATGTTGAATCCGAATTTGAAGTCCTGGCCCATGGGATATCGAGCATTGAAGCTAAAAAGATTGTTGACGATATTGGCAGGGATCAAAACATCATTGGCGAACTAAAGGGCAAGGCCAAGGCCCAGAATGAAGTTAATACCGTTGCCGCGTATAAGGCCATGTTGGGTATTGATCAAGATGAGGTACTCGAGGGTGCCGATCATCCATTATTTCCATTCAGAAGAAACATAGCTATGTCGATGGGTAGGCTTTCAGAAATGGCCGGTAGGGGGGATCTCTTTGGCCCACCGGAATTTGAACGAGTTATCGATGATCTGGCCGATAGAAATATTCTTCATGATGATCCAATGCTTTCCGGTGATCCTGGCGTTTATAGCCCGGGGTTCTTTCAATATCTAAGCTATATGATTCAAACAGAGCAAGATGGGGCTGTCTGGGCCGCTACAATATTCAAGGCCATCCGAGATCGAAACAATTATATGAAATCCACTTTGGGTAGGCGGTATCAAACCTGGCAAACACTTCTTAAACGAGATCCAGACTATGAAAACTATGTTGATTGGAGTCCAAAGCCTAATTCAGCCTGGTATTTAACAAGCTCTGTATCCGACAATATCTTGGATCAGGTTTTTGCCGGAGAAAAACCCCTGGAACAATCTGACATTAGAAAGGTACTGGCTCGAGGTATGGACAAGAAGTGGGTTGTTCCCAAGGAACTGGCCGAAGTTTTAGACGGTAACGATTTTACCAGGCGGCAAGAGAATCCGATATCTATAGCGAGTGAATCCATCATGAATTGGTGGAAACGATACATCCTTATTAACCCTGTCAGGGTCGCGAAGTATAATCTTAACAACCTTTCCGGTGATGCTGATATTTCCATGGCTTATGATCCTGAGATATTCAAGCATTTCAACAAGGCCGCAAAGGATCTTTGGAAGTGGCACTACAATAAGGAAGTGACACCGGAACTTGAAGCCGAACTCGAATTGGCTGAAAAATATGGGATTATCGGCGGCGGCATGACGGTTCATGACATACCGGACATTACCAATAGATTCACCGAGGATAAAGCAATCAAGGCGGTTATGGGTGAAAGCATTGATTTGATCGGCAAGGCCAAGGGTGGATGGGAAGGCTTAAAGAACTTTACAACCTGGCGCGAGAATATACTCCGGTTAGCCACCATGCGCCGTTTACAGCAACGAAGGGCCGAGGGTAAGCCAACTGCATACGCCGCGTCTAATCGTGATCAGGTGAACGCAATCAAAGATCCCTACCGGCAAGATGCATTAGTGGCCAGGGAGCTTATTGGGGATTACGGCAATCTGTCAAAAGGGGGCCAATGGCTCCGGCGCAAGATGATACCTTTCTACTCATGGATGGAGATAAACGCGCCGAGATATGTTCGAATGATTCGAAACTTGCCGCATGAGGGCGAAAGCACAACCAGGGCCTATGGCATGGCCGGTGTTTCTCTTGGCAAGAAAGGTGCGGCATTTACCGCTAAAGCTCTGACCTTTTATGGAATGGTCATGCTGTGGAACCATTTTATGTGGCCGGAAGAAGAAGAAGCCCTGGGCGATAACGGTAGAAGGCAGTTGCATATTATTTTACCAGGGAGTCGAGCCGATGGCACGATTTACACTTTGCGTTTACAAGGGGCCTTGTCTGACGCTATGGCCTGGTTTGGAGCCGAGGATTTCCCAAATGATGTTGCCGATGTAGCCACACGGAAAAAGAGCGTATATGATTGGATGCGTGATGATGTGGGAAGCGGCTTTGTCAACCGGCTTTACCAAAGCATTAGGCCGGATGCCAAGATGTTAATTGAATCGGTTGGCGGCGTTGCCACTTATCCTGATGTTTTCCGGCCCAGGCCGATCAGAGATTGGGGAGAACACGCATCAAGAACCGTATCAGCCGACATTATATATCGTTGGGCCTTTGGAAAGCCTCATAGAGCCGGTGACGAAGTTGGGGCGCGTTTATTGCATGATCTTTCCTCATTGATCACATACAAGTCTGATCCTGGGGAGATCTCCTATTATGTTACAAGGCGGTGGGTAGGAAAGTTTCTGGAAAAAGAAGGCATTGAACGGCCCTATGTAACACCGACAAGCAAAAGCAATGCCCTCTATTATTACAAACAGGCTTTTAAATACGGTGATTACAAAGCGGCTGAGAAATATTTGCTTGAATATAAGGATCTGGGCGGCACCATGAAAGGCATGAGAGGGAGCGTCAAAAGGGGCCATCCTTTATTGAGCCTGAGAACTAAATACCGGAAGCGATTTAAAGACTCTTTAAGCCCGAAAGAAAAGCAAACTCTTGAAAGGGCTATACAATGGTATAAAAAAACGTATTCAAAAAAGTAACAGGAGATAACAATGGCGCAAGACTATATTTTTGACAGCCCAGGCGGCGATTTTGATTGGAATCTATGCTCTAAATGTTTAGAGGCAATCGGTAGGGAACCTATTGCCAGGGGGCGTTTTGGAAGCGGTGTAGATGCAAAAATGTTTCTTTCTTTTGATCCACCACTCGATGCTACAGAAGAAATCGCTGTCAATGCCATCTTTGCTGATCCAGATACGGCTTGCGATGCGATAATAGAAGCGGTGGGCATGAGTTATGAAATCAGGGATCTTGACGAAGCCATTGGGGATTTAGCAATACAAATCGGCTTTCCTTTATATGTCACTTACAGGAAATCCGCGCCGGAACTGGATAAATGCGATATCATCCGGCTGACCTTTGGCGGCAGATCGCTAACAAATTCACAAAAAAATACCATTCAAAATGCTATAGATGGTCTTATGTTGGGGTGGGTTTAATGAAGTTGCGGCATGAAATAAATTTGATGAATCGCACTTTTGATGGCGTGGCATTTGATGGTAGTGATGTTGGTTGGCCTTTAAATTATGCTCATAACCTTGACTTTGATTTCGAAGATGGCGTTACTTGTTATTTCGAGATCGTTGCTAAAAATGCATCAGGAAGTACCGCATACGATGTTACATTGGCAGAAATCAATTATACCAACCTTAGTGGCACTCCCAATACCGTAGCCACCATTTCTGTACCGGCCAATACAAGCGATTGGACGCGAATCAGATCGACTTCATTCACCAATGAAAATAATTACATACCATACTGTTATTCTGTAATAAGCGCGAACTCCAATATTAGCGTTCAAGCCGCCAGAGTGCTTATGTATCAAGATGGTGGGATTGCTCCAAACCAAGTCGATCAGGCCGTAGAAATCGGTGATTACGAAACTGGACTTGCATCACTTACCGCAATTCCCTTGGCCAATCCCAAATACTGGTATTATGATTCCTCAAAGTTTGACGGTACTGTAGATTGTTGGGCAGAAGTTTCGTGGATAGGCTCAAATGATAAGTATGGAGCAAGCATTGTCATTCAAGAAGATAATGGGTCATTTGGGGGTTGGACTACAGTTGCCACGATAGCATCTGCTATCGAGTCAGAAGTAATGCGTACGGATATTCTGAATAACAGAACAACCAAAGTTATGTTTACTCCGACAAATGGCAGAAATTATCGCTTGGCTGTCTTTTCTTCCAGTACCATGCAAGAGATAACAATTTTTAGTGCAAAACTTCATATACGACAAACAACGGCAGAAGTTGAATGGTGGTGTCCAGACATTATCACAACTTATCATAAAAGTCTTGACGGTACTGGGATAAATTGGTGTTTAGGGCAATCATTTACAACCATTGGAGCAATAACCTTAAAAGAAATTTGGTTTATGGTTAGAAATGTAATTGCAGGCGATGATCTATGGGCTGAAATCGCTGTAACGGCAATAGACGGTGATGTGATAGCAAACGGAACGTCTGAACTTATAGATTTTGATAGCATTGATTATGAATATCATTGGATAAAATTCACTTTCGATACTGGCCCAAGCCTGGCCGCGGCAACAGAATATTTTATCCGTGTTAAGCGCACCGATAGCCCACCAGACGGTGATTATGATTTCTATTATGATGCTAACTCTGATTATGCAGACGGTGATCTTTACCCGGGCGCTACAGGTGAAACTTGGGGTTCTCCGTTGGTTGATAGTACTTATTTTTTTCAAGTGTACGGCGAAACAAGAATTTCTAAATTAGAATCTGTTATGCTGTTGCAAAATAGTGAGAGCGCGGTCACAGGACTTAAAGGGTATAATCAGCTTTGGGATGAAGAAGAATGGAGTGGGGTGACGCTTACTGTCTTTCCAGAGCATGATGCGAGTGGGTCAGGCAGTAATACCAAACTTCAAGAAGATGTGGATGGTACGCCTTCTGATGTTACCGATTCAAGCATTACAGGGGCAAACAGGGTTAGAGGCGGTACGGCCCTGTCTATAACTGATGATGAAGAAATTGACACTTATTTGGTGGCGGCGTAATGACGGTATATTCACATAAACTTATTATCCAGATTGAAGAATCTGGCGGTGCCACTCCCTACACGAAAACCACCGACCTTGACGCTCTGTTAAAAGCCACAGGCCTTACCAAAACCACGGCATTAGACGCGCTCCTTCAAAAAGCCTTCACCAAAACCACGGATTTAGACGCGCTATTAAAATTCGTTGTTACAAAGACCGCAGAGCTTGACGCGCTGTTAAAGAAAGCCCAATCCAAATCAACTGATCTTGACTCATTATTACTACAAACTCTCACTAAAACCGCAGATTTAGACGCGATTCTCCAATATTCTTTTACGAAAGACACCGACCTTGACGCATATTTAAAAAAGGCCCAGGAAAAAACATCAGAATTAGACGCATATCTTAAAGCCATTTTCACCAAAGAAACCGACCTTGACGCTTATCTTCTGGCCGAGCAAACGAAAGACACCGATCTCGATGCATACCTTCTGGCCGAGCAAACCAAGACTACAGAGATTGACGCTATATTATTAAAGGCCCAGACTAAAACCCTGGAAATAGACGCTCTTTTAAAGGCCATTGGACTTCTTAAAACAACCGATCTTGACGCGATTTTAAACAAGGCTTTTACCAAAGATCTTGATGTTGATGCGATCCTACAAGCCAATTTTACTCGAGAGGCTTTTCTTGATGCTCTGATCCACGAAGTTGGCCGTACTTTATCTACAGATCTCGATGCCATTCTTTATATTGCCGGTGTAAACGTAGAGCTTGATGCCATCCTTAAAGCGATCTTCACCAGGGAAACAAGCCTTGATGCGCTATTAAGAGCCACCGGAATTGAGAAAGAAACCTTCTTAGATGCACTACTCCTGGCAACCGATCGGTTGAAAACAACCGAATTAGATGCCATCCTAAAGGCCGAATATCTTAGAACTTTATCATTGGATGCGTTGATTTCAACCGATGGCACGTTGAAAACAACCTCTCTCGATGCATACTTGAAGAATGTTTTTGAGAGTGAAACTTTTTTAGATGCTTTGATCAGGGGCCAGGTTGAATCAACCACAGATCTTGATGCCCTGCTTACAGTTGTTGATGTTCTTTCAACCACGGATCTTGACGCGATCCTTAAACAAGCATTTACGAAAACCCTTAACCTGGATTCGCTTTTATTAAAATCTCTTACAAAACTATCAGAATTAGATGCGCTTTTAACAAAATCTCTTACAAAAAATACGAATCTTGACTCTTTGCTAACAAAATCGCTCCCTGCTATTACAGATCTGGATTCTTTGTTGCAGGCCGGTTTTACGAAAGACGCGGATCTTGACGCGATTCTCTTTAAGGCATATTCGAAAACAACAGACCTTGATTCCCTTCTAAAAAAGGCTCAATCCCATACGGTTGATATCGATGCGTATTTGCTTTCCGGCTACACCAAAACCATAGAGATCGATGCGTTCTTAACGGCCAATTTTATCAAAACCACAGATTTGGATGCGTACCTAAAGTACGTTGTTGACAAAACCGTAGATATTGACGCGATTCTCGAATCCGGTTTAACCGCCAGGGCCTACGGTGAGGAAAGCCCGAGCCAGGGCGAACACATGATCGAGTGGAGTACATGGCTAATGTCCGGTGGTGAGGCGGTAACGGTGATCGGTGATGCTGATTGGGGCAAGCTCCAATTAGTTACCGGCGAACTGGCCCAAGGCCCTGTCTTTCAAATGGGATCTGGCGCACACCCTATCGAAGTAATTAAAAACCGATACGGCTCTGGCGTGGGTAATTTTAAAATATGGATTCGAGGCCAGAACACAAACTTTGCACAGTTGGCCGGATCTCCATCCTGGGAAGAATGGACAACAACGGTAGAGAAATCCTGGTTTTACGGCCAGGTAAGGCTCGAGGGATTGTAAATGGCACTAACAGCGCAAACAGGTTCAAGAATAGCCAACTCCAGTAGGACTTGGCAAGCGGCCTGCAATATCGATATAACTGATTGGGTTAAAACCAATGAGTTTATCATAGCTACGTTTGCGCTTTCTGATTCTGTTAATCCTGATTCTGATTGCAAACTTCAATGGCGAAGGGTGGGTGGAACCTTTGCCGATGTTGGGGCCGATACTGAAATATGTTGGGGTACCGGTACTGTTTTGGTTGACTTGCAAACCTTTACATCAGGAACTTCCGCAGGGTGTTATACTCCCTTTGATTATGGTGTGGAAAATGAGGGCGATAATCTGGCCTACCTTCTCAATGTTGCTAATGGTGATTATGGCGAAATTCATTGGGGCCTTGGGTTTGGCTCCGGCGCACAGGACAACCAGGAGTATGAACTTAACCTTGTTGTTGTCGATTTTTCAAGCGAGGCCGTTCTTCAAACGACAATTACAACAGAGGCCGGAGTTACCACCTATACTAAAACTACGGATCTCGATGCCATACTTCAAAAAGCCTTTACGAAAGACACCGACTTAGACGCTCTGCTACGAGCCTCTTTAACGAAAACCACAGACATTGACGCTTTGCTCTTGCAGGCCAAAACGGTTGCTACAGAAATAGACGCTCTTTTAAAGTTAATTGGAACACCAGACACGGATCTTGACGCACTTCTTTTGAAAGCCACAACCAAAGCCACGGAGCTTGACGCTTTACTAAAACAAACCGGCCTGGAAGTTACTACGGATCTTGATGCATACCTTAAAATGTCAAACACCAAGGATACGGTTTTAGATGCTGTCCTTCAAGCGGTTCAGAGTGAAACCACGGATCTTGACGCTTACCTTAAAATAGTACAGGCAAAATCAACGGATTTAGACGCGATCCTGGTATATGTTAATGAGATCGATGATTTAATAATCGATTGGGCCGCCGCCGCAGGCTTAACGACAACCACAGAATTAGACGCATTACTACAGGGCATTGTAACCAAAACAGCGAACCTTGATGCGCTCCTAACAAAACAACAATTAATGGTTACGGATCTTGACGCTTATCTTTATAAAAAATTCGACAAAACTGTTGATATCGATGCTTTGCTAAAGAAGGCTTATAGTAAGGTAACGAGCCTGGATGCACTTCTTACCAAAAACATTCCGGTAACAACCTCTTTGGATTCTTTACTGTCCGGTGTGCTGACAAGCAACGTGGCCCTGGATGCCCTCTTGAAAGGCATAGGTATTACTCGAGAGGTATTTATTGATGCGCTTTTAACCGAGGCCGGAAAACTAAAGACCGTGGATCTTGATTCTATCTTGCAGGCTGTATTTACCGAAACGGTTGATGTTGACGCGATATTAAAAAAAGCCTTCCTCAAATCTCTTAGTTTAGATGCCATCCTTTATTCAATAACCGGCAAAACCGTAGATCTTGATGCTTTGATTAAGGCCCTGGATCTTACCCAAACGATAGATCTCGATGCACTTTTAACTTTAACTGATCAAACCGAAGCCACAGATCTTGACGCAATCCTTCTGGCTGTCTTTGGCTCGACAGTTGATATCGATGCGCTCTTAAAACAGGTGGGATTAACCGAAACGGCTGAATTAGACGCGATTCTAAAGGCGATCTTCACCACACCAACAGAGCTTGATGCCTTGCTAAAGGCCCTGGGTATAGAGAAAACAACCGAATTAGACGCTTTGCTTTTAAAATCGACTTCCTCAGAGGCGTTTCTTGACGCTCTTTTAACCGGAGCCATATCCCAAGTAGCTGATTTAGACGCACTTTTGGCTAAATCCGGCATAGAAGTTACAACCTTTATCGATGCGCTTTTAACCAAGGCCCTTTACAAAACTACGGATCTGGATGCCCTTATTAAAAAGGTGGGCGATACAACATCTGTAAACCTGGATGCCTGGTTGAACGAAGTCTTTACAAGAACGTCAGATCTTGATGCCTTGCTTACAAAGCTCGATATTCCAAAACAGGTGGCTCTTGACGCTATACTCGAAACCGCCGGACTTGTCACTACAGAGCTTGACGCGTTGCTTTTTAAAGAGGGCCAGATCAAAAATCTTGTCATTGATGCAATTTTGAAACAGGAATTTACCAGGGCCACGGAACTTGATGCTCTGCTAAATGCTTTTGGAGTTACCCAGGAAACCTTTATTGATGCTTTGCTTAAAGAAATTGGAGTTGAAGCGACCACGGATCTTGATGCTTATTTATATAAGATGTTCGAAAAAACGACAGCCCTTGACGCATTGTTGAAAGCCGCCGGTGTAACAAAGGCAGTAGCCTTGGATGCCATACTCATGGCTGTTGGATTGCCTGTAACTTCCCTTGACGCATTAATAAGAGGCACCTTGACCGGATCGCTCTCTATAGATGCATTTTTACAGCTTGTAGGCCTGGATGAAACAGTTTTTCTTGATGCGATCCTTCAAAAGACATATACTGAATTTGTAAGTCTGGATTCCCTGGTGAGGGGCGCACAATCCGTAAATCTTTCGCTCGATGCGCTGATTAAAGAAGTGGGCCTGGTACGGCCCACATATCTTGATGGCCTTTTGGTTCAGACGGATATCGGCATTGTCGTTTCTCTGGATGCTTTGTTAAAGAAACTTGGCATTGAAACCACTTTGTCGATTGATGCGCTAATCAACAAAGAGGGCTTAGAGAAATCTCTTTCCCTGGATGCAATATTGTTCGAAGGGGGGGTGGTTGACGTTTCTCTGGATGCTTTGTTGGCTAAGTACGGCAATTTAGCCACAGTAAATCTTGACGCTATTCTAAAGTTAGTTCAAACCTCTATAACGGAGTTGGATGCTCTGTTATTAGCGACCACACTAAAAAGCCTGTCTATGGATGCATATTTGACGGCCATTGGCAGGGAGCTTACCACGAATCTTGACGCTATTCTATTCCAGGGTTCACTCGTAACTGTTAATTTGGATGGATGGCTAAAGGCAATTCAAGAGATTCAAACGAGCTTAGACGCTTTAATTCAAGGGGGTGATATTCAATCGGTAGAGCTTGATGCTCTGATAAAAGAAGTAGGAAAACAAAAAACCGTAAGTCTTGATGCTTTAACACTCGCCGGATATGTCAGAACAGTTAGCATGGATTCCATTCTTGTTTATAGGCCTTCAATGCCTATAGATCTGGATGCTTTGTTGCTGAAAGAATCCGCGCAAATCACATTTTTAGATGCTATTCTTTATTCCGTGTTTAAAGTAGCCGAGGGCAGTAGGTTTTACAGCCTATTAACCAGGCCATTTTTTTATTCGGATTTAAGAACTCCGGCTTTTATGTCGTTACACAAAAGGCCGGATCATCTCTCAGGCAATTAGGGAGAGTTAAAGTAAGCGGAGGCCCTATCATTAAAAGGAGGGCCACATGGCCGCAACAGTACAAATTCACGAAATGACGGACACCGATACTGGGGTAGATAAGACTTCCGGTACGGTGAGATTTAAATCGGCAGACGAAACGGCGGTTGATACCGCTAATCGATTAACCATCCCAGGGGCCGCAGAGGATTGGAGCTATACAAAGCAGTTACGTTTGTATGCCTCTGATGATCCGAGTGTCGATATTACCAATATCGAAGCGTACTCTGATGAAAGTGTTTTTAGTGCGGATATCAATGTGGATTATGATGTTCACACAGCCTTTCAGACCGCCACCGATTCAGATATCGCGGGTACTGACTTGTTCACCAAGGGATCAGGCGATCCGATTGATATGGATGGCTTTAACGCAGGCCCATGGACAACCGGTGATACGCCTTGCTATATGGGCGATTATCTCGAATTACAAATGGGAGTTGAGAGTACCGCGAGTCCAGGGGCGCTCTCAGCCGAAACCTTAACTTTCAGTTATGACGAAACTTAAACCTTAACACAGCTTGTTAACCTTTTGGCTTGGCCCCAGGTGGGCTGTAGTCAAGTGCAGAAAGGAATTTAAAAATGACAGAAAAAAAGACTAAAAAAATGTTGATTGGCGTACCGCATTACAGCGATATTCCACCGAAGTATGTAATATCAATAATGAACATGGCTCTTTACCTTGTCCAAGAATTGGGTTGGAGCGTAAACACCATGTATAGTGAAGGTTCGATTATCTCACAACAGCGAAATAAAATCGCAAAAACCGCCGCAGAAGAAAAATACGATTATCTTTTTTTTCCTGATGCGGATACTAAATTTGCGCCACAGGAAATCAAGAAACTTCTTGATGTGGACAAAGAAGTTGTGGGGGGCCTTTACTATGCGCGAAGGCCAAGGCACCGGCCAATCGTTTTTAAAAAATTCGATGGCCTTCATTATGTTGGCATGACTCAATACGATCTCGACCAGAAGGATGAAGGGCCTTTCTCTTGTGTCGCTGTTGGCACCGGATTTATGTTGATAAAAGGGAGCTTGCTTCAAGAAATGCATGACGAAGATTTTATAAAAGAGCATGGCCACCCTTTTAATTTCTGGCAACTGCCAAATGGAATACAAATGGGCGAGGATCTCAGCTTTTGTTATCGTGTTAAAGAGATCATGGGCCGCGAAATATGGTGCGTTCCTGATGTTTTTGTAGAACACATGAGCAATATTTATGTTACGAAAGAAACGCACCTGGCCACACTTCAAAAAGATGTTCATTATTGTAATAGCATCGGTGGATGGATGTTTGTCAAAGAGCTTAACTGGCTCTTTAAAGCCGCCAGGGGAATGGAAACGATCTGTGAAATAGGCACCTGGAAGGGTCGAGCTACCCATGCCTTGTGTAGTGGCATAAAGCCTGGTGGCGTTGTTCATACGGTTGATCATTTTAAAGGATCGACAGGAGAGGCCGAACAGCATTGGCAGGCCCATACAGATGAGTTCGATGTTAAACAAATGTTTATGGATAATGTGGGAGATCGATTTTCAAACTGTGTTCTCCATGAAATGTCGAGCCTGGAATACGCCGAGCATTGTAAGAAAAATGGGATTATGTTTGATATGGTCTTTTTGGATGGTACCCATGTGTACGAGGAATTTATGGAAGATCTCATAGCCTTTTACCCACTAACAAAAAAACTTATATCCGGCCATGACTTTGAAATGTTCCCGGGCGTAACAAGGGCCGTAGAAGAATTCTTTGAATCGCGTATAAATACGCATGAAACAATTTGGTGGAAGGAGATCGGCAAATGAACTTAAAGGCCCATTCAATATACAGATGGGAAATGGAAACGGCTGATGGTGTCATTTTGAGTCAGTTTGAACCGGATGGCAAAGAGAATACCTGGAAAACGCTTGATCCTGACCAAGTTGTGCGCGTTTCTCTACTTCCGGTCATAGAACTATTACCCAGGCACGATGTTCTTATCGATATTAGCAAGGGCGATAAATTCATTAGGCGATTTGGCCGAGGATTTTTAAAGATGCGCGATAAATTTCAATTAAAAACATATCTTAATTGCATTGTAACCAACAGGTGCCGTTTTTATGTCGTGTCAAATGGCCGGTGCATAGTTACGCATAGAGATTTTGAAGTGCGCCTATAAGGAGAAAGATAATGATTAAAACCGGATTGAGAGATTTTGAAATAATCGATGATAAGCCGGTATTTAGTGCCTGGTTTGCGCCGATTGATATTTCAGAATGGTTGGGTAGCGACACCATTGGTACCGTTTCATTTACTGCCATTAAGGAAAGTGATGGTTCAAATGCCACAAGCATTGTTCTTGATACCGGTGCCTGTACTTACTCCGGTTCAGATCTTATGCCATACATTAAGGCCGGTGTTGCCGGAGAAGGCTATCTTGT
>Ga0255045_10000024_pt1 | contig 25126 bp, 36 predicted proteins | sample BC1_12_23_MG_FD_183652 | JGI IMG/M metagenome (GOLD analysis project Ga0255045, IMG submission 183652) | Seawater microbial communities from Strait of Georgia, British Columbia, Canada - BC1_12_23 | ecosystem: Environmental > Aquatic > Marine > Strait | place: Canada: British Columbia...
AACGGCCGCTGCCCCGTCAGCATTTCGTAGAGAACCGTGCCGAGGGCAAAGATGTCCGAGCGGTGGTCGGCGGGCTGGCCCTGCAACTGCTCTGGCGCCATGTAGGGAATGGTGCCGATCAGGCCGCCCGGGGCGGTGCCGAGTGTTTCGGTCGGGCTCCCAGTCGTGAGGTCCACTTCGCGTAGCTTCAACTTGGCCAAGCCAAAATCGAGGATCTTGATACGGCCGTCTTTTGTCAGGAAGATATTTTCCGGTTTGAGGTCGCGGTGGATGATCCCCTGGTCGTGGGCCGCGGTGAGGCCATCGGCGATGGAACGTGCGTGCTCCACCGCTTTGCCCGTAGTAACACCGACCCCTGAGATCACCTCTCGCAGCGAAACACCCTTGAGCAGCTCCATGACCGCGTAGGTGACACCACCTTCGGTCCCGAAATCATGGATCGCGAGAATATTCGGATGATCGAGCCTTGCAACCGCCTTTGCCTCTCGCTCGAACAGGCGAAGCCGATCAGGGTCGCCAGCCACCTCCTCCGGCAGCACCTTGATGGCCACGTCCCGGTCGAGTCGCTCGTCGTGGGCCCGGTAGACCACCCCCATCCCACCGGCGCCGATCTGCTCGACGATCCCGTAGTGGCCGAGGGTGGTGCCGATGAGGTTTTGCATTGTCTTTGGTTCCCGCCGTCATGGTATCCCAATTCGCTCCCCTGCTCCCCTCCACCCCTGATACCATCGACATGAGGGGGGCGGCCATGAGTTTCATGGAACGATTGACGCGTTGGGAAGGCATTGTCTTCGGCTTCATCATCGGCGTCGTTGTAACGGTCGTCGGGTCGATGGGCTACAACGAGATCTCCGGTACGCTCCGAGTCTCACACCTCAAACGAAGCCTGCACAACAACCAGCTCGAGGAGATCGCAACTCTCATGGAGGAGGAGTTGGCCGCGGCGACAACGGCGATGAAGGACGGCAGGCCCCTCGAGATCAGCAACTACCTCGCCTTCCACTACATGCCGAAGCTCTACGCCCACCACATGGACTACGCCATGACCCTTCTCAAGAATGAGGACGTCACCAAGTTCAACTCGCTCCGCGACACGACCCACTTCCTCACCGTCAACCTCTCTCAGAGGGACTTCTCCGGGCTCGACCTCCCGTTCGCGAACTTCGTCGGCGCTGAGCTGACCGGGGCCGACTTCTCGAACACCGGGCTCGAGGCGGCCGACTTCCGGCTCGCAGAAATGCCTCGGGTGGACCTGACGAACGCCGAGGTCACCAGGACCGCGTTCAACGAGGCCATTCTCTCGAGCTCGATCCTCACGGGGATCCACGGTGAAGAAACCAATTTCGAGAAGGCCATCCTGGTCGACGCCTCGTTGACCCGCCTCGATGACCTGCGGTTCGCCAACTTCTCGGGCGCCGAGCTTGCCCAGGCCAACCTCTTCGATTCGAGCTTCTTCGATGCCAACCTCAACGGCGCCGACTTCACACTCGCCTCGGCCGTCGGGTCGGACTTCGCGGTGGTGCAGAGCATGAACGACGTCAATCTCACCGGTGCCAACCTCACCGGCGCGCGTATCGAACCCGATCGCGTCGAGCGGGCGTGGCTCGTCAATGTCGACGGGCTCTCGTCGCGAACCACCCAGGACCTCCGCCGCTACGGCGCCATTGCCCGACCCGAGGAGGTGCTGCAAAAGGTCGATCAACGCATCATCGCCGGCTTCCAGGCGCAGATCGAGGAGGACGCGTCGGTTCGTCCCGAGGACCGCGAGGCGGTGCTGCTGACGATGCTCCAGGATTACTACTTGAACTGAGTTTTTAGTTTTTAGTTTTTAGTTTTTAGTTTCTAGTTTCTAGATTCTACCCTCCCAGATCCACCGTGGTACCTTCTACGCTGAGCGATCGCGAGGCCATCGAGGGGGAACCATGGCGCAGGTTTTCAAAACCCGAGTGACCGAAGATTTCGGGATCGAACACCCAATCATCCAGGGCGGGATGATGTGGGTATCGCAGCCCGAACTGGTGGCGGCGGTGTCGGAGGCCGGGGGGCTCGGGATCCTCACCGCCCTGACCTTCGAGACGGCGGAGGGCCTCGCCGACGCAATCGCCAGGACGCGCGCCCTCACCGACCGTCCTTTCGGGGTGAACCTGACCTTTTTGCCGACCCTGATCCCAAAGGATTATGGCAGCCTGATCGACGCCATCGTCGATGAGGGCATCAATATCGTCGAGACAGCCGGCCGCAACCCCGAGCCCTATATGGAGCGCATCAAGGCGGGCGGCGCCAAGGTCATCCACAAGTGCACCTCGGTTCGTTTTGCGCGCAAGGCGGAAGCGATCGGTTGCGACTACGTCAGCATCGATGGCTGCGAGTGTGCGGGCCACCCCGGCGAGGAAGACATCACCTCGCTGGTACTGATCCCGGTGACGGCCGACGCGGTCAATATCCCGCTCATCGCATCCGGCGGTTTCGCCGACGCCCGTGGGTTGGTGGCCGCGCTGGCGCTCGGCGCCGATGCCATGAACATGGGCACCCGTTTCGTCGCCACCCAGGAAGCCCCGGCCCACGACAACGTCAAACAGTGGCTGGTCGATGCTTCTGAGGGCGACACCATGTACGTCATGCGCTCACTCCGCAACACCGAGCGAGTGCTTCGCAACGAGATTGCCGAAAAGGTCGTTGAAATGGAAGGCCAGGGGGCCGGCATCGCCGAGCTTGCGCCGCTGGTCACCGGCCAGAACGGTCTCCGGGTGCTCAAAGATGGCGAGACCGATGTCGGGCTGATGGCCGCCGGCCAATCGGTCGGGTTGGTGCACGACGTGCCGACCGTCCGCGAGCTCATCGACACGATCATCGAGGAAGCGCAGCAGATCGTTGGTTCCCGCATCTCGGGGATGACCGCCTAGCAAATGCCGGACATGGTTGCCAATCTAGGTTCGCGGGTGCCGGCCGGTGGGGTCGCCGACCCCGATCAGATTTTCGATCTCTTTCTCGGGTGGGCGGCGGATGCCGGCTTCGAGCTCTACCCCGCCCAGGAGGAGGCCCTGCTCGAGTTGATGGCCGACCGCCACGTGGTGCTCGACACCCCCACCGGTTCGGGCAAGTCGCTGGTCGCCCTCGGCCTCCACTTCCGCGGCCTCTGTGAGGGACGGCAGAGTTTCTACACCTCGCCGATCAAGGCGCTGGCGAGCGAGAAGTTCTTCGCCCTGTGCTCCGACTTCGGCGCCGACAACGTGGGCATGCTGACCGGCGATGCCAGCATCAACCCGGATGCTTCCGTGATCTGCTGCACGGCCGAGGTGCTGGCCAACCTCGCCCTGCGAAAGGGCGAGGACCTCGACGCCCCTTACGTGGTAATGGACGAGTTCCACTACTACGCCGACCGCGACCGGGGGTGGGCGTGGCAGGTACCGCTGATCACCCTCCCCCACACCCGCTTCTTGCTCATGTCGGCCACCCTCGGCGACATGAGTGGCATCCTGGGCCACATCGAGGACCGGACAGGCTGCGCCGCCGCATTGGTTCAGTCGGACGAACGCCCGGTGCCTCTCGACTTCAGCTATCACGAGACACCCCTCCACGAGACCATCGAGGGGCTGATGGAGGCGGACAAGGCGCCGATCTATCTGGTCAACTTCACCCAGCGGGATTGCGCCGAGATGGCTCAGAAACTCACCAGCATGAAGCTCACCACAAAGGAGGAGAAGGCCGCGATTCGCGAGGCCGTCGGCGACACCCGCTTCCTCACCCCCTACGGCAAGGAGTTCAAGCGCTTCCTCGGCTTCGGCATCGGCGTCCACCATGCCGGCCTCCTTCCCAAGTACCGTCTGCAGGTGGAGCAACTCGCTCAGCAGGGCCTCCTCAAGGTGATATCCGGCACCGACACTCTCGGCGTCGGCATCAATATCCCGCTCCGCACCGTGCTCTTCACCAAGCTCGCCAAGTTCGACGGTCGCAAGGTCAGCCGCCTCAAGGTGCGCGAGTTCAAACAGATTTCGGGTCGCGCCGGGCGCAAGGGCTTCGACGATCAGGGCCACGTCGTGTGCCAGGCCCCCGAAGAAACCATCGAGCGACTCAAGGAGCAGCGCAAGGCAGCCGCAAACCCCAAGAAGCGCCAGAAGAAGGGGCCCGGCAAAGGACGCCCCGGCGAGGTCTCGTGGTCGGAGGACACCTTCAAAAAACTCGTGACAAACCCACCGGAAAAGCTGACCTCACGATTCCGGATTGCTCCGGGGATGCTGATCGATCTTTTGCAACGCGACGCGGCAGTCAACGATCCCTCGAGCGGCAACTTCGCCTCGGTCCGCCGGCTCATCGCGGGCTGCCACGATGATGACGCAGGTAAGAAAAACCACCTCGAGCGCGCCGCGCAGCTCGCGAGGTCACTCTACCGTGCCGGCATCATCCGTATGGAACGCGACACTGCCGGGAGCTACCTCTGGGTCACCGTCGACGAGGACCTGCAGGTGGATTTCTCTCTCTTCCACAATCTCTCACTCTTCCTGGTCGGGGCGATCGAAGGTCTCGATCACGAAAATCCAGAACACGCGCTAGACATCTTGAGTCTCGTCGAGTCGGTCCTCGAGGACCCGACGATCATCATTCGGCGCCAGGTGGACCGGCTCAAGACCGAACTCATCAATCGTCTCAAGGCCGAGGGAGTGTCTTACGACGAGCGCATGAACCGCCTCGACGAGGTCACCCACCCGCAGCCGATCGCCGACTACATCCACGCCGCATTCGATCACTTCCGTCGCGACCACCCGTGGGTCGGCGGCGATGCGGTGCGGCCCAAATCTGTGGCACGGGAGATGGTCGAGGGATACCTCGGCTTCACCGACTACGTCCGACGTTACGGTCTCCAGCGCTCCGAGGGCGTGCTCCTCCGCTACCTGTCCCAGGTTTACAAGACCCTCGACCAAAACGTCCCCGACCAGGTCAAGACCGAGGCCGTCCACGACATCGTCGCCTTCCTGCGCGCGACGCTCGAGCGGGTCGACACCTCGCTGATCGAGGAGTGGGAGTCGATGCGCCACCCCGAGCTGCTGCTCGAGGGCGTACCCGACGCCAAAACCGCTCACCGCGTATTGGCCGCCCAACAACTCAGGGGCGATCCGACGGCGTTGGCCTCCCGGTTGCGTGCCGAGCTCCATCAGCTGGTGGCGTCACTCGCCCGCCGCGATTGGGAGGAGGCCGCCACGTGCGTCCGGCACGCCGCGGACGAGCCATCGGCCCTGGTCGAGCCTGACGACTTCTCGGCCGCCATGGAACGCTTCTTTGCCGATCACGAGGAGCTCGTTTTCGACCACCGCGCTCGGCTCACCGAGCACACCCAACTCACCCCCGCCGGTAAGAATCGGTGGCAGGTTGTGCAGGTGCTGCTCGATCCTGAGGACGACAACATGTGGGCTCTCGAGGGCCAGGTCGATCTCTCCGACGATGCCAACGTCGAAGGGCCTCTTGTCGTCGTCACGCGAATCGGCACCTGATCGGCCCCAACCCCGACGGTTTGTCCCACCTGTAGGGGCGGCATCTACACGTCCCGGCGAAGCCACAGGCGAAGCCGGATGCCGCCCTTGAACGATCAAAAGAGATTCAACCGACGAGGGCGGGACAGGTCCCGCCCCTACACTGCTACAAATATTCAGGGAATATCTCACCTTTCTTTCGAACAGCAAAAGGTAATATCCATCACATTTCCGTGACCGTTCAATTGCTACGCTGGCATGTGGACGGGCGCCAATGAGAACTGTCACAAGAATCATCACCTATCTGGTGTGCGTGGTGCTGCACGTTTCGGGGTCACCGAACCCGATGATCACCAGCATCGATCGATGCCGGTGTCTGTCATTTGCCGAAGCAGAAGCTCGCGGGCTGAGCGTCACCGAGCTTCGCGAGGAGTACGTGGTGGCTGTCGAAACCTTCCGCGATCAGAAGCCCGACCTCGCGTCCGCCTGGAGCGAACTGCAGTACACCCTGCGCGATCGCCTGCAGGAGACCAGCGTCTCGGATCTCGGCGGGCGTTCGTTTTTCAGCGTTGTCCTCTTCGAACCGGACGGCCGCATCGCCTGGGTTTTCTACCGCGGGTTGGACCCCGAGGAGGGACCGGTCTTCTGCAATGTGGTGGAAGACCTGGCCGAGGAATACCGATTCCCGCTCCAGTCAAACTCCGGGTTCAGCCAGTGCGGGACGACGCATTTTTCGGAGGAGTGACCTCGCTTCAATGCCCGAAAGGCCTATAAGCTATGGGCTATAGGCTATAGGCTATAGGCACCACCCACCCTCCCGTCGATGACACTGTCCCTCTTCTTGTGGTGCGGCCGTCTCGGCCGCACTTCCTCAATGACTGTGTAATCGTGCGGGCGGGACGCCCGCACCACAATGGTGTCGGTGTCGGGCTCGCTCACGGGCGAGATAGATCCCGCCCCTACACTCCGTTCAATTGAGCCGAAATCTGGGAATTCGAATTTTGAGGCGGCGTCACCCCTGCCGAACGAATGCGAGCGCTTCGCGGTCTTTGACGACTCCCGGGAACTTGAACACCCGGTTGTGCATGGCAACGTAGACCCCGGCGTCGAGTAGGCGCGAGGCGAACAGGGCTTCGGTGACGTTCTGCAGGGCATCAGTGTCACGAAACTCGTAGGGCCGCATCGCGCCCGTCAGGATGACCGGGATCTCGAGGTCGGTGCACTTCTCACACAGGAGTTCACCGGTTTCGGACAGCGTATCGGTGCCGTGCAGGATGACGATTCCGTCCGAGGTGGACGCCGCGTCGCAGACCGCCCTGGCGATGGTTTCCCGATCCTCTTCAGTCATTTCGAGAGAGTCCTTGTGCATGACCTCGACGTGGTGAATCTCGAGGTCCGGCAAACGCAACGAATCGAGGATGACATCGATGACCGTGTACTCGTTCCGCAGGCTGCCCTGGAATTCGTCGTAGGTCTTGTCGATGGTGCCACCGGTAGTCAATATCGTCAGTTTCATTTCGTAGAGCTCCTGAGCAAATTAGGAATTAGAAGTTAGGAATTAGGAATGCCACCCACCCACCCTGAACAATCGACACCCCGGGGGGCAGGGGTAGAAATTCCTAATTCCTCATCAAAATAACCCGACGCCCCACAGATCGTGGACATGGAGGACGCCCTTGAGCGGGGCGTCTTCGTCGCAGACCATGAGCGAGGTGATGCGCTTTTCCTCGAGCATCTTGAGCGCTGCAGTCGCCAGCTCGTCGGGGTGGATGCAGGCGCCGCCTTTATGCATGACCTCGCCGGCTGTACGGGCCAGTGGATCCGAATCCCGCTCCATCAGCCGTCGCAGGTCGCCGTCAGTGATGACCCCCAGCAGCCGGCCCACGTCGTCCTGTACGGTCGTCATACCGAGCGCCTTTCGGCTCATCTCGTAGATCACGTCCTTCATGGCGGTGTTCTCGGCCACCCGCGGCACCTCGTCGCCCGAGTGCATCAGCTCGCCGACCCTGAGGAAACGCTTGCCGAGCTTCCCGCCTGGATGGAGGCGTGCGAAGTCCTCTTCCTTGAAGCCCTTTTTCACCGACACCGCCATTGCCAGAGCATCGCCGAGGGCGAGGCTGGCGGTGGTCGAAGCGGTCGGCGCTAGGTTCATTGGGCAGGCTTCCCGCCGTACCCCAACGTCCAGGTGAAGGTCGGCCGCGTTGGCCAACGGCGATTCCGGGTTTGAGGAGATGGCGATCAGCGAAATCCCGATGCGGCGCAGCACAGCCAGCAGCTCGAGGATCTCCTCGGTCGTGCCGGAGTTGGAAATCGCCACTACGAGATCGTTTTCGGTCACCATCCCGAGATCGCCGTGGATGGCCTCCGCCGGGTGCATGAACAGCGCCGGCGTCCCGGTCGATCTCATGGTGGCGGATATCTTGCGGCAAATGATGCCCGACTTGCCCAGCCCGGTGAACACCACTCGGCCGGTGCAGCCAGCGATAAGCTCCACCGCACTATCAAACTCCTCGGGCAGATTCTCCATCAGGTTGCGGATAGCGTTGGCTTCGGTCTCGAGCACCTGTCGGGCGATATCACGGCTCACGGCGCCACCTCCCTCACTGCGGCCGACACCGCTTCGAGCTGTCCGATCAACCGGTCGAGCTCGTCGAAGGAGAGTTGGGTGGTGGCATCCGACAACGCCTCGGACGGGTTGGGGTGGACCTCGATGAAGAAGCCGTCGACCCCGGCCCCGGCCGCCGCCCGCGCGAGGTACGGGTGGAACTCGCGCGCGCCGCCGGTGGCATGGCCTAACCCACCCGGCAGCTGCAGCGAGTGGGTGGCATCGAAGACCACCGGCGCGAAGCCCCGCATGGTCGGCAGCCCGCGCATGTCGACCACCAGGTTGTGATAGCCGAAGGTAGACCCTCGCTCTGTGAGCACTACTCGCTCATTCCCGGTGGCTGCGATCTTGTCGACTGCGTTGGCCATGTCTTCGGGAGCCAGAAACTGGCCCTTCTTGACGTTGACCGGCAAACCGGTTTCGCCGCAGGCGTGCAGCAGATCGGTCTGGCGGCACAGAAATGCCGGCACCTGAAGCATGTCGACAACCTCAGCGGCTCGAACCGCCTGCTCGGGGTGGTGGATATCTGTGATCACCGGCAACCCAGTCGCCTGTTTGACCTCGGCCAGGGCTTCGAGGCCTGCCTCTTCACCTGGCCCGCGGAAGCTCGCCTCGGAGGAACGGTTGGCCTTGTCAAAGGAAGCCTTGAAGACCAGCGGCACGCCGTGGCGCTCGGCGATCTCGCGGACCGTACCGGCAACATCAAGCACGAAGCCCCGCGACTCGATGACGCACGGACCGGCAATATAAACCGGCCGCGCACCGCCACCGATCGCGATACCGTCAGCGAGATCAAATGCCTTTATCGTCATCGGGGACAGTTTAACAGCAAGGATGCTAGATGCTAGATGCTGGATGCCTGAATACTGACTTCACCATTGGTGGGTGGGCGGATCCAGCATCCAGTATCCAGAATCCAGCATCGGGTGGGCGGAGGGTCACGCCTCCAACGGCTCCTTCATCGTTTCCTCGACCGCTTCAACGACTTCTTCGACATCGGCCTTTGCTTCCGCCTCGACCTCCGCACCTTCATCATCGGCGGCCTCTTCAGCAAGCCGCTGGTTGCGGTACTCGACCGCAGCGCCGATGAACGACTTGAAGATCGGGTGCGGATCGTACGGACGCGACTTGAACTCGGGGTGGAACTGGCAAGCCAGGAACCACGGATGATCCGGCAGCTCGATGACCTCGACGAAGATCCTGTCCGGAGACTTGCCGCTCACCACCAGACCCTTCTCCTCGAAGAGCTGCACGTACTCGGGGTTGACCTCGTAGCGGTGGCGGTGGCGCTCCCACACCTCGTCCGATCCGTACATGTCCCACGCCTTACAACCAGGCGTCAGGCGGCACGGGTACTTGCCCAGCCGCATGGTGCCGCCCATTTGGTCCACGCCCACCAACTCGCGCATTTTGTAAATGACCTTGTACGGCGGCTGGCTGACGAACTCGGTCGAGTGGGCGCCGGCCAACCCGCACACGTTGCGGGCAAACTCGACGATCGCGGTCTGCAGCCCAAGGCAGATCCCGAAGAACGGGATCTTGTGACCGCGGGCGAACTCGATCGCCCGGATCATCCCTTCGATGCCGCGTTTGCCGAACCCGCCCGGCACCAGAATGGCGTCGACCTCGAAAAGCTCGCCCGGATAGCCGGAGCCCTCGAGATCCTCGGAATCGATAAAGACCAGGTTGGTTTTGACGCCGTTGGCGAGCCCACCGTGGATCAACGCCTCATTCAACGACTTGTAGGAATCGGCCAAATCGACGTACTTGCCGACAATGCCGACCGACACTTCCTCCGTGGCGGCGCGGGTCGCATCGACCACTCCACGCCAACGGCTGAGATCGCGTTGGCCCTTGGGAACGTTCAAAAGCTCGAGGACGATCTCGTCAAAGCCTTCGGCGGCAAGCTTGAGCGGCACATCGTAGATCGTGTCGGCATCCTGGGCCGGGATCACCGCCCGCGATTCGACATTGCAGAAGAGCGCGATCTTGTCGCGCAGGTTCTGCGGCAGCGGCCGGTCGCACCGGCAGAGCAGGATGTCGGGCTGGATGCCGATCTGCAGCAGGCCCTTGACCGAATGCTGGGTGGGTTTGGTCTTGAGCTCGCCCGATCCCTTGATGTAAGGCACCAGGGTGAGATGGACGTTGAGAGTGTTGCCGCGGCCGGCCTCGGTTCGGAACTGGCGGATCGCCTCAAGGAAGGGCAGTGACTCGATGTCGCCCACCGTGCCGCCGATCTCGACCATGACGAAGTCGACGTCGCCTCCGAGGGCGCGGATTCCGTCCTTGATCTCGTCGGTGATGTGCGGGATCACCTGCACCGTCTTGCCCAGGTAGTCACCCCGCCGCTCTTTCTCGATCACTGTCTGGTAGATCTTGCCGGTGGTGAAGTTGTTCTTCTTCCCCATCGAGGCTGAAGTGAAGCGCTCGTAGTGACCGAGGTCGAGGTCGGTCTCGGCGCCATCATCGGTGACAAAGACCTCGCCGTGCTGGAAGGGCGACATGGTGCCCGGATCGACATTGACGTAGGGGTCAATCTTGAGCATGGTCGCTGAGTAACCGTGGGCCTCCATCAACGCCGCCAGCGACGACGCCGAGATGCCCTTGCCCAGGCCTGAAACAACGCCCCCCGTAAAAAACACGTACTTCGTCGCCATCTCGACTCCTCCCGCTCACTCTCCGTTAATGATTTTCTCGACCCGCTCGAGATCCTCCGGCGTGTCCACCCCGAACGCCGGATGTGGCGCGTCAAGAACTAATATCGGGATACCGTTTTCGAGGGCCCGAAGCTGCTCCAGGCCCTCGGCCTGTTCGAGCTCGGAAGGCGGCAGTGCCACGAATGCTTGGAGCGCTTCGCGCCGGAAACCGTAAATCCCGAGGTGCAGGCGCCACAGCTTCCACGCCGCCTCGCGGTGTCTCGGATAGGGGATTAGCGATCGCGAAAAATAGAGCGCCCTTCCCCGGAGATCCCGCACCACCTTGACCGCGTTCGGGTCGTCGGTCCGTTCCGATTCCAACGGTCGGCACAGGGTCGACATTCGCACCTCGTCGTCGGCCAGCAATCCCTCGACCAAAACGTCAATGTTGTCGCCGGCGAGCAACGGTTCGTCGCCCTGAACGTTGATCACGATCTCCCACTCGTCGCGATCCGCAACCGCAGCCGCAACCCGATCGGTACCCGAAGGGCACTCGCCCGTCATGATCGCTTCAGCGCCGACCGAAACCGCCGCTTTGGCAATGCGCTCGTCATCGGTGGCGACAATCACATGATCAACTGTTGTTGCCTCGGATGCCCGTCGCACGACGTGCGCGATCATCGGCTCACCGGCCAGCTCCGCCATCGGCTTCCCCGGGAAACGGGTGGAAGCCCAGCGTGCGGGTATCACCGCGACAACCTTCGAATCACGTTTTCTCATCCTGTGTATCGATCCTATTGGGCAGTTTGATCGAAGTCAAGACGACATCGGCAGATTCATACAGTCGTTTGTTAGGAATTCGTAAACTATTGTATTTAAATTTCTTAGCGATAAATTTTGACGATTGAGCCTCCAGATCCACCTCATTCGTCCCCCATCGATCACCATCTGGCCATTGTCTACGCAGAGAGCTTGTGGAGGGCGGCGGGAAATGATACAAACAACTGTATGAATCTAACCACCCGTGAGCGGCTCCTCCACGCATCGACCAGACTTTTTGCCGACAACGGTTATCGCGGGGCTTCGGTACGAGACATCTGCAACCTCGCCGGCGCCAACCCCGGGGCTGTCTCTTACCACTTCGGCGGCAAGCGCCAGCTCTACCGGGCGGTGCTGCGCCGTGCCGCGGACGGTCTTGCCGACATGGGGCCCGCCCCGAATGACGACACCGCCGATCGCAAGCCCATCAACGTCCTCGACGCCCTGCGCAGGCTCCTCGACCGGATGCAGTCGGATGACGCCGCCACCCGCCTGCTCCTTCGCGACCTTGCCGACGGTGGCGCTATCGCGGTGGAGTCGCTGGCGCCGCCGCTGCGCACCGCCTTTGAGCAGCTCGCCACCGCCCTCGGACACGGTGACAACCCGCGCGCCAGCAGCGAGGGGCGGCTGCTGTTCCTCGGCTTGGCTGCGCCGCTCTTCCTCCTCACGACCGCATGGCCGGTGGTCGCGCGCGCCCTCGAACTCGACCTGGATCAACGCGAGGCTCTGCTGACGGAGCTGGTTCAGCAAACGCTCGCCGCCCACGGTGGTGTTGAAACGCTCTAACCAAGGCCAGTTACGAGAATGAGTGAAGAGTTCATTGAAAAGCTTTTGCAAAGGAGCGCACAAAATGCATCACAGCCGACTCGGCGGATTGATTATCGACTGTCAGACCGACGATCTCGATCGCGAGGCCCAGTTCTGGAGTCAGGCCCTGGGCTACGCCATCACTCCTGCCGATGGTCCAGGGAATGAGAAGTACGTGGGTCTCGACGTGCCATCAGGCGAACCGTACATCGAGCTGCAGCGCGTAGAGCACCCGAGCCGGGTCCACCTCGACATCAAGACCGACGACCTCGAAGCCGAAGTGCGGCGGCTCGAGAAGCTCGGTGCAACCCGAGTCCTTCGAATTGATCACTGGTGGGTCATGGAGGCGCCGAGCGGCCACCGTTTCTGCGTTGTTGCCCTCCATTCGGATCAAGATGTCGGCCCACTCAACACCTGGGGCGATTGATGTACCGGGAAAGATGACGATCGAAGGTGGTTCGCCGATGGATTTGAAGAAGCTCAAACGGTACCTGTTATCCAAACCCGGCGCCACCGAGGGCGCCGCTTTCGGACCCGAGCACCTCACCTACAAGGTGATGGGGAAACTCTTTGCTGTTATCTCCTGGGACGAGGATCCCATGCGCATTTCGCTCAAGGGCGAACCCGCCGAGGTCGAAGCACTGCGCAAGGTCTTCCCGGCGGTGCAGCCCCCTCCCTATTTCAACAAAAAGCACTGGAACCTGGTCGTCATCGACGGGTCTGTTCCGGAACCGGAGTTCCTGGCCATGATCGATGAGTCGTATCGCCTGGTGGTCAAGGGCCTGACCCGAAAACAGCGGCAGAATCTGAACCAGAAGGAGGTGATCCAATGAGCAAGTCACTGCCAGAAAACACCCTCAACACACTTGATGCCACCGCCGACATTCTCCTGAGATGCTTCGTCATCACGGTCGGAGCAATGCTCTTCGTCTGGATGGTGTCGTTCGTGCTGGGTGATGTCATTTACTCCATTCACAGCAAGCTGATCGAGATTTCCAGGCGTGAATACGATCTGTTCTTCCTCTACACGATGACGTTCCTGAAGGCATTGAACATCCTATTCTTTGGCATTCCTTTCGTTGCCATCAAATTGTACCTCCGAGGGAAACGGTAGGGTTTGCCCTTTCAATTACTTCAGCAGACTTCACGAGGTCAATGAATGCAAAAGATCAATATCAAGGAAAAGCTCTCCCTCTTTTCAGATCACTGGAACCCGCGGGTGGTTGGCAAGCTCAACGACCAGCATGTCCGGTTGGCGAAGTTCCAGGGAGAGTTCGTCTGGCATCAACACGATCAGGAAGACGAGTTCTTTCTGGTGATCCACGGCTCTTTCGAGATGCAGTTCAGAGATCGAGTCGAGACTCTCAACGAAGGAGATTTCATTATCGTTCCACGCGGAGTCGAGCACTGCCCGCGAGCCGAGAACGAGGTCCACGTCATGCTTTTCGAACCCGCCACGACGCTGAATACCGGTGAGACCGAAAACGAGCGGACGGTCCGCGAGCTCGATGAGCTCTGACGAGACCAACCGGATCGTCGAGTTCAAACGGTCCCTCTGTGAGACCTGACATCCGGTCTGTGCACCAGTACGATGAAACGCCATGAATATCATCGACGTCACCGCTGACAACGTTGAAGAGAAGGGCTTCTTCTGCTTCATGAGCAGGAGAAAGTCCGACGGTTATCAGCGTAAGCTGGAATGGCTCCGTGCCCGTTTTAAAGAGGGTCTCTGCATCAAAATGCTCAATCTCTCCGAGGGTGGTCGGGGTTTCATCGAGTACATACCGGGCGAGTATGCATGGCGGCCGGTCGATGCAGCCGGATTCGTCTTCATCCACTGTCTCTGGGTGGTTGGCAAGAGCAAGGGCAAGGGTTTCGCCTCACTGCTCCTCGAGGGATGCCTCGCCGACGCCGAACGCCTGGGGGCCCAGGGGGTGGCGATGGTCACCAGCGAAGGAAACTGGCTGGTTGGCAGAAAGTTGCTCCTTCGTCACGGTTTCGAAACGGTCGACCGTGCGGAACCGGGCTACGAACTTCTGGTCAAGGCTTTTGGCACGGCGCCTCCGCCGTCGTTTCCGACCGACTGGAGTAGAAGGGCTGCACGATTCGGCCAAGGTCTGACGGTGGTGCGAACGGACCAATGTCCCTACCTCGATGACGCGGTCAACACCGCCCTCGAGGCTGGGCGGGAGCGCGGGCTGAAAACCAGCGTCGTGGAGCTGACCAACCCTCAGGAGATCCGCGAACGGGCGCCGTCTCCCTACGGAGTTTTCACCACCATTCTCGACGGTGAGGTGCTCAGCCACTACTATCAACCGAAGAAAAAGCTGAAAGAGCTCCTCGACGCAAGAACCGAGCACAATGAAAAGTCGCTTTCGGTATAAAATGGAAGAGATGATTCACGTACTCAAAGTAACCGCGAACGCTTCTGATGCCGACGGTGCCGAAGCTGAGATTCGCCACTCACTGATCGCCTTTGTTCGATGCGAGGACGAAGGTTCCGCCTATGCCCCCGCTGACGCCCATCTCCGCCAGACTGGGTGGCAGAATGTCGAGCTGGTGACCTGCAAAGCTCTTCCACCGGAGGCCGTCGAAAAGCTGGACGAATCGCTTCAGATCGCCTACAGGGAAGCGGAAGCGCACGGCATCGCGGCGGTTCTCCTGAAATCCTCGTGACCAGTACGGTCCCCAGGTCTACCCATCACCGGGAATTTCGGACGACGCTGTGAGACAACAAAATCGGCAACACTGGGAGAAAATCTGGTCGGCGGCCGACCCGCGCGAGGTGACCTGGTACCAGGATTCGCCCGAAGTTTCCCTCCGACTCATCGAGGCAACTGGAATCGACCATGAAGCCCGCATCCTCGATGTCGGGTGCGGCGCATCGACCTTGGTCGACGGCCTCTTCGATCGAGGTTTCGAGAACATCTCCATGCTTGATCTCAGCGGCTCAGCACTCAGTCACGCCAAGGCCCGCCTCGGTGACCGGTCCGAGCAGGTGACATGGATGATCGGGAACGTGACGACCTTTCGTAAGAAAGAGCCGATCGACCTCTGGCATGACCGGGCCGTACTGCACTTTCTGATAGAGGAGAGTGATCGGAAGCGGTATGCGCGAACGCTTTTAGATTCGCTGGCACCGAATGGCCACGTGATCATCGCCACCTTCGCTCTCGACGGACCGAAGAAATGCAGCGGACTCGAGGTTTTGCGGTACGGCCCCAGAGAGATCAAGGGTCTTCTTGGAGAGAGTTTTCAGCTTTTGGATTTCGTGCACGAGACCCACCTCTCCCCCGGAAAGATCGAGCAGCGATTCACTTACTTCCGCCTTCAACGACAACAGAAATAATTGGGATAGAGTCGTCCTCCACAAACTCCAGGCGCCAATTCATCGTACTTCCGGGTACAAAGGGAAAGGAGTGAGCAGTGCTTCCTGAAAAACAGGACCGAACATTCGGCGAATTCTACAAATCCGCCAGATACAACAAGATCCTCGACCAGAAAACAACCGTGCTGATCCACCTCGCGACCGCGATGTCGACCGCGTGCTACCCGTGAATGGAGCACTATCTTGGCGTCGCCAGGAAAAAAGGTGTATCGGACGAGGAGATCGGCGCTGTGCAATCGATCGTGATGGCGGTCGAGGCCGGCAGAGTTCGCGCGCAGTTCCGAGAGGTGAGGGACCGCGGAGAGACCGCTGAGTAGACCACTTGTCATCGGCGCGGCAACCCTGACGGCTGCCGCCGTAGGTTTCAGCGCGTTTTACATGGGTCCCGCGGTGATCCTCCTCATCGCCGGGCTCATCGCGTCCCTCGTAGCGTGGCTGACAACCGGCGCCGGGTGGATTAGGAAAGGAACTCCACGATATGACGCATCTCGAGGAGCACCTCGGTCAGAATGGATTTCGAAGGATCGAGCTCGCGAAAAACGGGGTCGGTCACTTTCAGACCGTTGGCGATCTCGCAGGCCGTTCCCTGTCTGTCCTCGTCGACACCGGAGCCGGGGCGACAGTTGTCAGCCTTGCGATAGCTCGAGAACTCGGTCTCGCTTCGATCCCCGCGGGCTGGGTCACCGGCCAAGCATGGCTGCTTGGGAACCTCGCCGCCAATGCAGGAGTCTGGTGGCTCGTTGTCCTCGGAATCCCGTCGAATCTGGTGATTGCGGCCATCTATTACTATCTCTTGCGCGGAGCGGTCTACCGGGCGGGCGGCGGTGTCGGTCTCCTCATCGTTCTCATGGCCGTAAATTTGGTGGTCTCCCTCGGAGCCGCGTCATGGGTGGCGGGTGCCATCGGCGCCGACGCTGCCGTCAAATTGGGTGCACACGCTTTTTCATGGGGAATGACCTACGCTTATGGCCAGGCCATCCACGACGTACACCATGGGACCTGGCTCCACGAGTGAACGGGGAGCGGAAACGACCGTATTTTGTTCATGGCTGGTCGCACCTTTCTCTGCGATAATCTTCTCTCGAGGGTGTTCAAGAATCCGGGGTTCTGAATGATCTGTCCGAAGTGTTCGAACGAAATGACTGAGGAGAAGCGCGGAGGGGTCCGGTTGGATCTCTGCGGCGTATGCTTCGGCGTCTGGTTCGACGGCGGCGAACTCGAGGCGTTCCATTCCGGCGGGGGTTCGGCGCGCCTCAGCGATGTCCCCGGCCGCAATGACCGTTACGAGCCCACCGGCGGTTCGGCGCACGTCAAATGCCCGCGTTGCGAGCGCGACATCCTCCGCACCGGAAGGATCTCGAAACACGAGGTGATGCGCTGCACATCGTGTCGTGGAATCTTCCTCCCGAATGCGAACTCGCGCTTCAAGACTTCAGAAAACGGCATTCTCGATTCGGCGATCGGCGTCCTCGAAGAAATTGTCGGCGCACTATTCTGAACGCGCGCTGAGCACATCGCGGAGAAGGTCGCGCAGCCGGTCGGAATCAATCTGGTCCGGGCGTCGGAACCGCATGCAGCTTTTGCCACAGTTGACACCCGGAAATTGACCGAGGTGCTCTGCCAACACCGCCGGCAGGACATAAAGTGCCACAAAGTGCTTCTGGGCAGCGAGGTTTGCCAACCCCGGATAGCCCAGCATGCCGTACTCGATGATCTCCTCGGTGTCGGGCGCGACTGAGAGAATCGCGTTGCGAATCGTCTCCAGCATTTCACTCTGCTCACCCGTGACGTCTTTTCGATAGGCCTGGGGTGATCTGGCATCACGTTTCATGGCACCTCGTCCCTTTCAATTCAGCATACATCGAATCAAACTTTCCGCGCTTATGGATCCACCGTCTTCAACAAATGACGTTCCGCTACCATTCACTGAAGCGACAGATGCCAACGCAAGGAGGCAAGAATAAATGAACGATGGAGTGCGTTTCAACCACGTAGGCCCTCAGTTTGCGGTGGAAGACGTCGAAAAGGCGGTCAGCTTCTACGCGGCAGTGCTCGGTTTCGGGTTGGACTTTCTCGACGGCGATCCGCCGCACTACGCTGTCGTATTCCGGGACGACGTCTACATTCACCTCTCGCGCCCGCATCCACCGAACTTCGTGCCCGGCGGCGGGCACGCCTTCGTTGCAGTTTCAGGAGTCGATGTCATCTGGGAGCGGGCGCGATCGGAAGCACCCAATTCGATCACCCAGCCGCTTGAAGATCTCGACTACGGTCACGAGGTTCGATTTAGGGTCTTTGCTCTTTCTGACCCACCAGGAAACACGCTTCGCATCGGCGAGCCGCTCACCATCGATCCGATCGGAGAGAAGTAATCTCCATCAGATGCTGCAACAAGCCGCCATGGCTGTGGTTGAATAGGTGCGGGCTCAGGGAGGGCACCATGGAACCTGCTGTTCTCGACGAGATCCAGCGCATCTTCCGCGCCGCCCGTTTCATCTCAGACCTCGGCATCGATCTCGAGTCGGTGGGCGACGGTGAGTGTGTGACCACGCTCGAGCTCAATGATCGGCACCTCCAACAGGACGGATTCGTTCACGCGGGGGTCCACGCAACGATCGCCGACCATACCGCGGGGGTCGCCGCAGCAACGTTATTGCGCGACCGCCAGATGGTGCTGACGGTGGAGTTCAAGATCAACCTCCTTCGTATGGCGAAGGGCGAGCGGTTGATCTGTCGGGCGGAGGTTTTGAAGCCGGGCCGGAGATTCTCGGTTGTCGAGTCGGAGGTGTTCTGCGTCGACGACGGCGAGGAGCAAATGGTTTCCAAGATGATCGCCACCATGGCCTACATCGAGGCCTGACGTCAGCACGATGATCGGCAAACCCGAGCTCCGTGGCAGACCACACCTCAAGGTGTGCTGCATTGCCAGCACCGCCGAAGCGGAGCTCGCGATCAATCATGGGGCGGACGCCGTCGGCCTGGTCTCGGAAATGCCGAGCGGTCCGGGCGTGATTCCGGATCATCGAATCGAGGAAATCGCCGCCCAAATCCCATCCGGCGTAGCTACCTTTCTCCTCACCAGCAGCAGCGAAGTGGACGTCATCATCGCCCAGCAACAGAGGTTCGGGACCGACACCATCCAGCTCTGCGACGCCATGCCAACGGAGGCGATCCTCAAGCTGCGGTCGATCATGCCCGGAGTTTCGATCGTCCAGGTGATTCACGTATTGGGGGAAGCCGCTCTCGATCATGCAAGGATGGCGGCCCACGCGGCCCACGCCCTCCTACTGGACTCGGGCAACCCGTCAAAGAGGGTCAAGGAGCTCGGCGGAACAGGGCGAACCCACGATTGGACCCTCAGCCGAAGGATCTGTGACGAGGTCGAGGTGCCGGTTTATCTCGCCGGTGGTCTCACGCCCGACAATATCGTCGAGGCGGTGCGGCAGGTACGGCCGTTTGGCGTCGATGTCTGTTCGGGTCTGCGAACAGAAGGTCAACTGGACGAAGAGAAACTGATTCGTTTTGTTCGAAACCTCGAGACCGAGGTGACGACTGTTCCAAAATGACAGTCAGGGAGGTCGGGAAGATGACAGTAGCCGCCGGTCCGTCGCCAGGATTCAAGTGGCCGGTCGCGGTCAAACGGTTGATCGCGGCGCCTTCGTCCAAAGTCTGGGAGGTCATTTCGAGCCCAGGGACACTCCCGCTCTACCACCCGTTTTGCGAAAAGAACCCGGTCTTCGACTGGCCCGGTCCCGCCTCCCACGACGAGGTCCACTACTTCAACGGCCTAGTCCTCGTGCGGCGCTTCACCGACTGGCACGAGGATATCGGCTACGACCTAGAAATCGGCAGAGACGGTGGCAGGACATCAGTTGTCTCGTGGCGCATCACACCGGTCAAAGAACGAAGAAGTGCGATCACGATCACCGTCTTTCCGCACAAACTCCAGCACATCCCAACCCTCGTTCGTTGGCTCCCCCACCTCGCCGGGCTCCGTCCTCAATTGAGGAGCTACCTGCAGTCAGTGGTCAAGGGTCTCGACTGGTTCATTACCCACGGCCAGCCGGTGAGGAAGAACCATTTTGGGGCGCATCGATGGTTTTCGCCGGCTCAGACGGGCGGTTGACGGCGCAGCGCATCACTGAACGAGACATGGCCTCACGACACCATGCGCCCACCGCGAACGGCACCTATATCCTGCTGGCCGTGCTTGGCTCCCCTGCAACGATCGAGATTGGAAAGATCGGCAGCCTCTCGTTAGCCGCCGGAATCTACGCCTACGTCGGGAGTGCTTTTGGGCCCGGAGGGCTGGCGACGAGGTTGGGTCGATACGCGTCCGGGGCCCGTCGCAAGCACTGGCACATCGACTATCTTCTGGACCACGGAGAGGTCGTCGGCGCTCTCGTCAGAACCGACAAACGCCGTCGAGAATGCGCCTGGGCGAATTGGACAGCAAATCGGACGCTCCGCAAGGTCCCCAACTTCGGATCGTCCGATTGCCGCTGCACGAGCCATCTCTTTTTCGTCGGTAACGACGAAAAAGCGGAAGAGATGGTCCGTGCCGCCGGTTGCGAGTTAAAAGCAAAGTACCTCGATCGGCAAAATCTGACGGGAGGTCGATGATGGCCTATGACGAAGAGCTCGATGCACGCATCACGGAGACGGTCGCCGATTGGGGCGCGACGAAAAAGAAGATGTTTGGCGGCACCTGCCATCTGCTCAACGGCAACATGCTGTGCGGCGTGAACGAGAATCGCCTGATCGTAAGGCTCGGCCATGAGGCCGGCGCGGCGGCCCTCGAGGAACCCCACGCCCAGCCGATGGACATCACCGGACGGCCCATGAAGGGCTGGGTCATGGTCGAGCCGAAGGGGTATGCTGGTGACGCCCTGACGGGCTGGCTCGAAAAGGCGCGCTCGTTCGTCTCCACCCTGCCTCCCAAGTGAAACGGCGGATGATCAGGAGGCTCCAATGAATGTGATGCTGCTGATCGGCGGGGTGTTATCCGCGCTGATCGGAATCGCCCATTCGGTGCTCGGTGAGAAGCTGGTCCTCGGTCCACTCTTCAGTCGCGGCGAGGTGCCGAAGCTGCTCGGAAGCACGACATTTGCGCGCCACACGCTCCGCTTCACCTGGCACGTGACCACGGTTCTCCTGGTCGGCGTCGGTACGGTCGTGGTTCTCCTCGCACTGACCCAGGTGGATCCACACGCGATCTTGATCTTGCGCGTGCTCGCGACCACCTTTGCGGTGTGCTCCCTGCTTTCGTTGATCGGCGCCCGGGCCAGGCATTTCTCGTGGTGGGTCTTCCTCATCATCGCGGTGCTTCTCTGGGTCGGCGCCTGACTGAAGGGAGCAACAATGGAACCCGCACCGATCAAACCCAACACCTCGATCGACGTTCTCGAAGAGCTCGACATCCGCGTTGGCACTATCAAATCGGTCGCCGACGTGCCGGACTCGAAGAAACTCATGAAATTGACGGTCGACTTCGGCGACCACTCGCGCACCATCCTCGCCGGTATCAAGCAGGAGCGAGAGAACCCTCTCGAAATCGCCGGAATTCAGGCCCTGTTCGTAGTCAACCTGCCGCCACGAAAAATGGCGGGCGAGACATCGGAGGGCATGCTCTTCGACATCGGATACCAGGATGGTGTCACTCCAGCCCTCGCGGTTCCGGAGCGGCCTGTGCCAAACGGCTCGCGAGCAGGTTGAGACCTTCGACCGCGCGCAAAAGGCCTGCTACCTTGTCCGAACGGAGGCACACGATGAAGCATTTCGCGTTCCGCATCGGGTCGATCATCGCGTTGGCGCTTTCCCTGACCATCCCCGCCAACGCCGAGGAACCCGAAGCTGCCGACCCGTGGGCGCCGGTCCGGGTCCTTCTCGGCGAGTGGCAGGGTGTCGGCGTCGGATTCGGCGGTGAATCCCTGGTTCGCCACACCTACGAGTTCGTTATTCAGGGTCACTTCATCCAAAGCACGACGGTGTCGAAGTTTCAACCAAAGAAGGATGGAACTCCTGCCGAGATCCACGAGGACTGGGGTTTCCTCAGTTACGACTCGGATCGGGGAAAGATCGTCTTCCGGCAGTTTCTGTCAGAAGGCTTCGTCAATACCTACCTGCTCGAGGATCCCGCTCCCGGTTCAGAGGATCTGATCTTTACCAGCGAGCACACTGAGGGCGCCGGCGGGATGGCGGCGCGCTTGACATTTTCTTTTGACGGAATCGACGCATTCCGACTGGTGCTCGAGCTGGCATCGCCCGGCAAAGACTTCTTCGCATGCCAGACGCTGGACATGAAGCGCAGGTTCGGAGATTAAGAGTACCGGTGTCCCCAAAAACCCTCGCCGATCTTGTCGTCCTCCTCCACCTGGCATTCATTCTCTTTGTAGCCATCGGAGGGCTTCCGGTCATGCGCTGGCCCAGGCTCGCCTGGATCCACGTGCCGGCGGTCGTTTGGGGTGCAGTCGTCGAGCTTATGGGTTGGGGGTGCCCGCTCACGCCTCTGGAGAACAGACTCCGCGCTGCCGACGGTGGCGCCGCCTACACCGGCGGTTTCATTGACCGCTACATCCTGCCGATCGTGTATCCGCCCGGTTTGACGCGAGGCATGCAGCTGGCGTTGGGATCGGCCGTCATCATCGTCAATCTATCCATCTACGGTCTTTTGGTGCTCCGGTTGAAGAGACAGCGCTCTCACGAAGACTGACGGCGCTGCTACCATGGCCACCATGCTTCTGACCATCTTGAAAATCGTCGCCGGGTTGGCCGCGCTCGGAGTCATTTCACTGGTGCTGGTCGCCGTCATTTCCGGGATCAGGAGCTCGGCCCGTGCGCTCGGTGACCGGGAGGACCGCGATGACAACTCAGGCGTCGGTTGAACGTTTTCTCGCCGAGCAGACGCTGGCCATTGCCGGGGTCTCGCGCAGCGGCAGGGGATTCGGCAACGCGGTGCTCAAGGACCTGACGGGCAAGGGCTACGAGGTCTTGCCCGTGCATCCCCAGACCGACGAGGTCGGCGGAGCCCGCACCTACCGATCGCTCGCGGATCTTCCAGATACCGTCGGTGGCCTTGTCCTCGTGGTGCCGCCCGAACAGACGGAGCTGCTCGTACGACAGGCGAAAAAAGTCGGCATCGATCGCGTTTGGATGCAGCAGGGGGCGGAGTCGAGTGAGGCGATTCGGTATTGCAGAGAGAACGGCATCGAGGCAGTTCATGGGGAATGCATCATGATGTTCGCCCAACCGACGGGGATTCACAGCTTCCACCGCTGGCTGTGGGGCGTTCTCGGCAAACTGCCGGAAGAGGACCGATGATCACCGGAAAGAGGGGCGAGGATGGCCGAGTCGACGCTGAGAGGATCGTGCCTGTGCGGAGGTGTGGCCTACGAGATGAGTCCACCCTTCATCTTCTTCCACCATTGCCACTGCAGCCGCTGTCAAAAGAGTTCAGGCTCAGCGTTCGGCGCCAACATCCTGGTCAAGGCCGCCCAGTTTCAGTGGACCAAGGGGGAAGGACTTGTCGGACACTGGGAGCTGCCCGAGGCCCAGTACTACTGCACCGGTTGGTGTACAGTCTGCGGCTCGAAACTGCCGTGGGAGTCGCGAAACAAAAAGGGTTTCCTCGTCCCGGTCGGTACCCTCGACGATGACCCCGAATGTCAGCCGGAGAAGAACATCTACTGGGCATCGCGGCCCCCCTGGTATGCCAACCCCGCCGACCTGCCGACATTTGATGAGGGCCGCTGACGGAATACCCTCTGTTCCCGACCGTAGTCCTGGAAAAGGAGGCGGACGATGAAGCAGGACCTCGAGCACCTCAAGCTGCTTTCGATCTTTCACTACGTGGCGGCGGGAATGGCCGCGATGCTGGCCTGCATCCCTTTCCTCCACTTTTTCATGGGTCTGGCGCTCGCAACCGGGGCCCTCCCTGATACAGATGCAGAGGCACGACCGATCGGACTCGCCATCATGGCCTTCGCCGGTCTGTTCATCCTCCTCGGATGGACGTTTGCCGCCTTTGTGGCCTTCGCTGGACGGAGCTTGCAGACAAGGAAGCGCTACACCTTCTGTCTGGTGATGGCCGGTATCGAGTGCATCTTCATGCCGGTCGGGACCGTCCTTGGAGTCTTTACGATCATCGTCCTGGTTCGGGACTCGGTGAAGCCCCTCTTCGGGCGATCAGCCACTCCTCAGGTGTCGCCGGTTGTCGAAAATGGGTAGCTGTGAATTCGGGTAATCTGGGCCGGTTCGCCTAGCGGCTTGCCAAGTGCCGCCAGTCGGAGGTGAAGCCGACATGAGCATCCTCAATCGACTTCTCAGTCAGTGCAAACGGCCGAGTGGATCATTCGGACGCTTGCTCGCACGAGGCATGAATTCATCCCACTCACCCTTGACCATGTGGGCGCTGGGCCACCTCGAGGTGGCGGCGGATTCAGCCGCACTCGACGTCGGCTGCGGCGGCGGCAGGACCGTCGATCGACTGGCGAAGATTGCGGTTGACGGATGGGTGGTAGGGCTCGACTACTCGGAGGACTCCGTGGTTGTTTCACGGCGGAAGAACGCGAAACACATCCACGACGGCAGGGTGGAGATCTGCCACGCATCGGTGTCGGCGATTCCGTACGAGGACAACACCTTTGATCTGGTCACTGCGGTGGAGACATTTTACTTCTGGCCGGCACCGGATACCGACCTGCTGGAGGTGAAACGGGCCGTGAAACCCGGCGGTCAGCTCCTGATTGCCTGCACGATGTACAAAGGCGGGAAGTACGACAAGCGCAATCAGAGGTTTGTCGACGAGATCGACATGCACTACCTCAGTGTTGGCGAGTTCCAAAACCTCCTCGAGGCCTCGGGTTTCGACGACATCCAGGTCATCGTCGAGTACAACAAGGGATGGATCTGCGCGGTCGCTCGCGCGGCGGCGTGACCGCCGCATGTAGATGGGGATAACGATCGGTTACATTACACCGATGTGGGACAAACGATTCTCCGAACCCGGTTTCGCCTATGGCACCGACCCAAACGTTTTTCTGACATCGGTGGCCTGTCTCAGAGGTCTGGCGCCGGGCGGGGTCTTCGTCCTCGAGGGTTTCACGCCGCCTCAGCTCGAGCTCGGTACCGGCGGCCCGAAGTCACGCGAGCTTCTGATGGAGCTCGAGATCATCCGCCAGGAGCTTCCTGGGCTCCGCCTCGAGATCGCGCGCGAGCTCGAGCGCGAGGTTACAGAGGGCAAGTACCACCACGGCACGGTATCCGTCGTACAGATTCTCGCCGTCAAGTAGAGCCACCCCACAATCGTGTAATCGACCCGCCACCAGATGATGAGTGCAGACCGCCGAGGCTCACGCCTCCGCGGAAAATCTGTCGCCCCCTTCAGGGGCCCATTAAACGATCGGTT